>Ga0209631_10001158_pt1 | contig 34699 bp, 23 predicted proteins | sample COG_08_FD_184752 | JGI IMG/M metagenome (GOLD analysis project Ga0209631, IMG submission 184752) | Pelagic Microbial community sample from North Sea - COGITO 998_met_08 (SPAdes) (version 2) | ecosystem: Environmental > Aquatic > Marine > Neritic zone/Coastal water | place: Helgoland, sampling... | reverse complement strand
GGTGTATCCTGGACGCCGTGGAGTCGGACACGGCGGCGGTAGAGGTGGGCGGGGGGCCTTGGCATGAGGAGGGTTGGAGCGGTAACGCGGAGATGCGCGAGCCGCTGGGGAGCCTCGCGGGTGCCCCGGTGGACGTGGACGCGATCGCAGGGTTCTTCAAGCGGGTCGGCGTGGATATAGTCCCCGGGCTGTGAGGCGCTATTAACAGATTAAGATTAGTTAGTTTGGCGCGATTCAATTCATTCACGCGAGTTTGATTGATATTTTCAACGCTTCCTCGTCGCAAACGCTTCGCCGTCGTCGTGGTCTCTCACGCGACGAGGGCCCTTGACATGACAGAGATGGCACGTCCGACGCGGGGCACCGCGCGGGGCGCGACGCGCATGATACCGCCGACGCGAGCGCGCGCGGAGAATCGCGCGCTCGCCGCCGCCGCCGCCGCGGTGTGATAGCCTCGGGTCCCAGTGGTCATCTTGCGACCGCCCTTCGCGGATCCCTTGGCTGACGCGACGACACCGCAGTCGCCGATGATGACGTCGGCGCTGGTGTCACCCGAGCGGGAGCCGCACGCCTCGATCGCCTTGATGACGTTGTAGCCCTCCACGACCTGACCGAAGACGGTGTGCTTGCCGTTGAGGAACGGCGTGGCGACGGTGCAGAGGAAAAACTGGGACCCGTTGGTGTTGGGGCCCGCGTTGGCCATGGAGAGGACGCCGGGTCCGGTGTGGGGGAGGGTGAAGTTCTCGTCGGGGAAGGTCCTGCCGTAGATGGACTTGCCGCCCGTGCCGTTGTCGTTGGTGAAGTCACCGCCCTGGCACCTGTCGCGATTAGATGGATGGACGATTCGTGAAGTTCAGTTGGTTTTTCTCAGGTTTTCGATGATTTGGATCGGGATGGGTACATCGCGGCGGGGTAAATGCTCACATGAAGCTGGGGATGACGCGGTGGAATCGGCTGCCCTTGTATCCGGCACCCTCTCCCGCCATGCACAGCTGCTTGAAATTCTCAGCCGTCTTTGGCGTGACGTCGTCCTTGAGTTCCATCACGACGCGGCCGAGTTTCGTGGCGTCCCCGTATCGGCCGAGCTGGAGGTCGAAGTAGACCATGGTGTTGTCGCCGTTGACCTCGAGCGGGGGCTGGTAGTTGACGGGTTGGTCGACAACCTTGAGGATGTCCTCGGGCTTGGATGCTGCTCCTCCCATCGTTCGTGTCAGTTGGATCTGCGGGTCGTACGCTCGGATCGGTGTGGGGCGGATGACACGTCAGATGATCCGGCTTATCGCAGTCGCCGTGATTTTCCAGAGAGGCTCGTTTCGGGCACCCCCGCCCCCAGAGGGACGCGCGTCCCCCCCACCTCGGGTGACCAAGGGTCGACCGATAGTCAGCGTAGAAGGCTCGACATGGGTATCAACAACCTATGGTGCGTGCCCCGACCTTGATATCCCGCCGAAACACCACCCCCCTCGCTCCCCCGTTCGATGCACCCCGTCATCAGTCAGAGAGATGCGAGGGGAACGTGACCAAAACGCTCGGAATCTCCGCTGACCGCATCCCCCCATCCCCGCCCTCCCCACCATCGCAGGAAGCTGCTGGACGAAGAGGGCGCCATCGTCAAGGTGGACGGGTCGGACGAGGAGGACCCGGACGCCCAGAGGATCATCCGCGAATCCGTCGACGGCAAAGCCCTGGCGGTCGACCTAAGCCTCTGGATCTTACAAGCGTGCACGCAACCGGCGTTGGACGAGGTGTTCAACGAGGACCTCGGCTTTGACGATCCCGACGCCTCCAAGACGGCGAAGATCGTGTTCGACCGCGCGCTCAACTACCTCCGACACGGTTGCGTCCCCGTCGGGGTCATCGACGGCCAAGCCCCGTGGGAAAAGCTCGGCGCGCTCAGGGCGAGATGGGGCGCCCAATGCACCGGCGGTGGAGGCGGAGCGTTTGGCAGATGCAGCGACGTGGCGCTGACCGTGCTTCGCGCGCTGGGGCTCCCCGGGGTGGAGGCCCCGGGCGAGGCGGAGGCCACGTGCGCGGCCATGGATCGCCTCGACATCGTCGACGGGTGCGTCACGAGCGACGGGGACTCCTTGCTCTTCGGCGCGAGGACCGTGTTCAAGACGCTGAAGCTCTCCGCGGCGAACCAAAAGGATCTCGTGATGGAGCGGGTCGACGCCGCGGACCTCGCGACGCGGCTCATGCTGGGCGACAAGGTCGAGCACGTGGCCCCGGCGCTCACCGCGCTCGCGTTGTTGACGGGGGGCGACTACGACTTGCAGGGTGCGCGGAACGTGGGCGGCACCAAGGCGCTGTTAGTGGTCAGGGCGCTGGCCAAGAGCGAGGCGGTTCGGCGCCGACTCGCGGGAAAAGCCGGCGTGCCCAGGCGGGACCGGACGTTACCCGAGCGCCTCGACGACTTCCTCGCGTCAGCTCCGGACCCGAGCATCGCGTCCCTGGATAAGTGCACGGGCTGCGCGCGGTGCAAGCACGACGGGTGCAGGAAGGGCAAGGTCAAGGCGCACGGGGCACGCGGGTGTACAGTGTGCGGCACGGACAGCGGCTGCGTGGAGCGCGAGGGCGAGTGCGAGTGCCCGTTTCACGCGAGGGAGGATGAGCGATGGCTACACAAGGTTCGCGAGCGCGCGAACGCTACGGACGGGTACACGCGGAGCTTCAGGGACGCCGCTCGCGGGTACACACAGCAGGCGATCGACGCGGAGTACGCGCTTGAGGATGCCGAGGATGTCGAGTTTGTGAGCGTCGGGCCCGACGGTGCTGGAATCCCGCAAAAGATGAAGTGGAGGCACAGGCCGGACGTTGAACAGCTCCAGGACCTGATGGAGACGTACTGCGGGTGGGAACCCCGGGTGACGCGCCAGAAGCTGCTCCCGCTGCTGGTGGAGTGGGACATGCGCGCCGCCGCGAGGGCTCTGCGCAAGGAGAACGAATCGGCAGTCACCCCGGAGCGGCGCTGGGAGTTGCTGGCTCCCAAGGGGGTGGAGTTCATCGTCGAGCGCATCGCGAAGGAATCGGGGAACAACAAGGCTCCCCCGTGGAGGTACCTCCTCGAGGTCAACTCCGCGGACCCGGCGCACTGGGCCCAGTGGCAGAGGCAGGTACAAAGGGTCGCCAACGAGCTGGGCGGCGCGGGCGTCGGCATCGGGGATGAGTACCTAGGCCGAGCGTTACCCCCACACTTCCACGAGCGGGGCGACGACCTCGCGTTCCTCAAGGCCCAGGCGCAGCGCAGGAGCGTGCGCATGTCGCTGGTGCGGAAGACGTGCCCGCACCTGGTGGCGAGGTTCGAGCATGGCGGTTCCAACGGAGCGAGCAAGTCTGCGCCGGTCACCCCGGCGAAGGCCAAGTCTAAATCCGCCGCGAATACGCCGAGGGGGAGGACGCCCAAGTCGGTCCGCGGGAGACCACCGCCCCGATCCCCCGATCAGCACGACATAACCTCCTTCTTCTCCAACCGCAAGCCACGAGCGGCGGTTCCGATCGGTGTCGCGGATGCCGGGCTGGCGTCCCCGCCGCCCGCCGCCCCGACACCGGCGTCGGCCGCGAGGACGCCGATACCGCACACCCCGGGATCTAAGAGGAAGCTGTCGTTTTCGGGGAAATCGGAAGACCGGGAAGGATCGCACGACTCAGCCTCGGACGACAGTCTATTAGCCGCGGGTCTCGACCCGGACCCGGCGGCGATGGGAAGGATCGATGCGAGGAAGAAACTGGCGTTCGCGGACGAGGGGCTGTCCTCCCCGGCGCGGCCCGTTAGGCCGGCGGAGGTTGTCGACCTTTGCACACCGCCGACGTCGCCGCCGATCCCGAAGCCGGGCCGGGTGTCCGCGACGAAGCAGCCCGGGGCCGCGCCGTCGTCCCCCGCGCCGAAGTCCCCGATGTTCTCACCGACCAAGAAGGCCAGGCAGGCGACCTTGTTCGAGTGCCTGAGCCCCAAGCCGTCGCAGCCGGAGCCGGAGACGGTGGACCTGTGCACGCCCCAGAAGTGAAAACGCATAATTAACGATTGAACGTAACTCGCGTTGAACTCACATTACACGTAATAGACGGATGTGATACGACGTACCACTAATACGAAACACCGGCTCACGCTCCTCACACGTTGTCCATGGCCGCGTTGGCCTCGGCGCCGTCCTTGATCTCCTCCATGGAGAACCCGCCGCCGATGTCGATGGGCTCCTTGATCTCGCCGCCCTCGTCTTTCTTGACCTCGGGCTTGGGCGAGTCCTTGTACAGGCCGCCGAGCTTGGAGAACATGCCGCCGAACACCTTGGCGTCCTTCTTCGCCTGGATCTGGATGCCCCTCTTCACCTTCTGCAGCAGCGCCTTGGCCTCCTTGTGCGTGTCGTCCTTGTCGAGGAGCTCCTTCACGTCGCGTTCGGCTTCTTCGTATTCCTCGAGTTCGCAAGACGCCTGCGCTCGGCGGTACAACGCCTTCTCGTTACCCCGCTCGCTGTCGAGCGCCTTGGTGGAGTCGGTGACAGCCTTTGTCCAGTTCTTCTGCTTGATGGCCACGGCGGCGCCGTTGAGGTAGAGGGAGAGCTTGATCTTCTTGGTCTGCGCCTTTTCCTCGTCGGCGAAGCTCTGGTCGTACTCGACGTACTGGAGCGCCTTGAGGTACTTCTTGGCGGCGAGGCCGAGCCGCCCGCCCTTGTACGCGTCGTTACCCACGGACTTGACCTTCTCGGCCGCGGCGATCTTCTCCGCGGTGTCCATGCTCCAGCTCTCCTTCTCCTTCTCAAAGTCGTCGAGGGTGACCACGGCTTTGACCTTGGCGCCGTAGGCGTTCCAATCCGCCGGGATTTCGCACTCGCTCGTCTCAGCCTTCTTCATCTTGAGCACAACCTCCTCGAGCCCCTCGGACAGGATCTCGTTGCCGAGCTCAAACTCGAACTTCGTCTTGGTGTCGATCGCGTCACCGCCGTCCAACGGCGTGACGACGTAGGACACCACGCACTTGCTCCCGTCGTTGGGGTGGTCGTATCCTTCGCCGTCGGTTGTGATCTTCTTGGAGCCGTCGCCGCCGCAGATGGCGTCGACGGGCTGGTGAATCTCCAGCGTCACGGTGACGTCGGCAGCCTGCACGCCACGTGGCAGGCCCTCGCAGTACTGGAACCCGCCGGGGACGTTCTTCATCTTGAACAGGCACGTCTCACCTTCCTTCATCTTGACAACCGCCTTTTCGAGACCCTGTTGACAACAAAACACGACGTCAGCACTGCAATTGCCCATACGAATATGAAAATAAACTAACCTTGAAGGGCGCGGCGTCGGCGCCGATGGCAAAGACGACTTCTGTGGCTGGGACGATCTCGTCTCCCGCGCCGGCGACGTCTTCGTCTGGGGCGGCCACGGCGTACTTGACGGTGACCTCGTGCTTGTCCATGGGGAAGCCGAACGCGCCGGACTTTTTGAGCGTCTTGGCTCGAATGCACCCGCCGTCTCCGTACTGATCTTTGTCTCCCTTCCACGAGAAGAGTTCAACTTCGAACTTGAGGGTGGAGTCGGCGGGGATGGTGGGCGGGGAGCCGCGTGCGCCGTAGGCGTAGTCGGGCTTGCATGTGAGGATGGCCTTCTCGCCCTTTTTCATGGACGCGACGCCCTGGTCCCAGCCCTTGATGACCTGGCCCAGGCCGAGGCGGAACTTGAAGGGATCGCCGCGATCGACGCTGCTGTCGAACTTGGTGCCGTCGAGGAGGGTGCCGGTGTAGTGGACCACGACCTCGTCGCCCTTCTCGGGGCGTTCATCGCCGAAGCCCTTGGCGAGGACCTTCTTGGTCACGCCGCCGTCCTTGGCTGTGGACACGTCCGCCTCCTCGTCGACGTCGAGATCGGGGTACTCAATCTCATCCTCGTCGTCGAACTGGATGCCACCCATGGGCATGCCGGCGTGGGGGTCCATCATCTCGTCCGCGTCTTGGGGGCCGGACATTGTGATACGAACGGTGGTGTTCGATGTGTGTGTTTGCTTTGGTGGGACGTCTGCGTGCCCCGGTGCGGTTTCCAACTGAGCGGCTGAAGATCTTCTAACCGCCGACGAAAGTTTTGGAAGCTCTTTCCGAAGACTACTTTTCTTGGCTCGCGTGGGCTTTTCAGCACAACACCCGCGCGTGCGGGTGTCGCTGGAAAAGTTGACATTTCACCGCCGCTCCTCCGAGGACTGGCGCGAGACGATCTTGTTAGTTAGGGTTGCCCCCTCCCCGTCGACCGGCACTCGGGTCGGGGCGCGCGGGGCGCGGGGTCGTTTCGAACCGGGGCAACATGTCGCTGGAGGGATTACCGCGGCACACCCGCACGGTGGGCCTATCGGAGCTCGTCGAGCGCGTCGTGCACGCGTCCTACACCGACCTGCGAAGGCTCGCCACGAACCTCCCAGGGCAGCCCGAGGCGGACAGGAAGCGCGAGCTGGCGCGCTACCTCCACAACCTGCGCCAGCGGCTGACGCGGCTGCACGTCCTCGCGGAGTGGGCGCCCAAGAACCGCGGCGCACAGATCGCGGTCAAGTGCGGGGACATGATGGGGCAGCTCAGGCAGCACCAGATGGCCTTCACCGACGCCGCGGATCGGCTGTACGGACTCCGGCAGCAGATGGACTGGGCGGCGGGGCCGCTCTACGACACCCCGGGCGCGCTGGACGTCCTCTGCAACGGCAGGTACTCCAACCTGCCGAAGGCCATCGCGGACGTCGCGCCCAAACCGGTTCCACTCGAGACGGACCCAGAGCTCATCGAGTTGCGCGACGAGCGATGCCGACGATTCGACGTCGAGATCCGCGGCTTGCTCGTCGACGAACGCAATCGAAAGACGATGCCGAAGGCCATGAGGGTCTTCTCCGTGCGTGACGGGGAGTGCGTCGTGGGCGTGCCCGGGGAGTACCGCGCGACGCTCACGCTGGGCGGCCCACCGCCGCTGCCGCCGCCCCCCGAGGACGACGAGGACGGAGCCGAGAATGAACCGAATCCCAAAAAAGATTCGGATCCCGCCCCGCCGCCGTCTCGGCTGGGCGGATGGCTCGTCGTGAAAATCGAGATGCTCGCGGGGGAGATGATGGACGCGGACGAGGAGGAGGGACGTGCGGCGCACACGCGGGTGTTCCCACTCACCAAGACGGAGGTTAAGATCCTGGGTGAACGGGCCACCGCGAGGATGGCGGGGATGTCGCCGCCGCCGCCAGCGCCGCCAGAACTCGTGGAAGGTGGCGCGCAAGGACTCGGAGGGTTGCACTACGTGTGCCACGACATCGCGCTGCGTCTGTGCGCGCTGACGGTGATGAACCAGTCCAAGAAGGTGGCGCGCGGGGGCGGCGCGTGGCACGGCGGCGCCATTCGCACAGAGCAAATCATGGGTAAAGCAGAAGCGAGGGCGGGCATCGATGAGGACGCGGGGGAACCCGGAGAAACGGAAGACGTCGAACAGGAACATAAAAAGCCGGCCCGCGGCGCCGGCGAGGGCATCCGCATGTGGTTCTGGCTCCCCGGTCTCGCGGCCGGGGAGGGACTCAAGGCGTCGACGGGCAATCGCATGGCCGGGGTTGACGTCGGGAGCGTGGAGGTTGGCGTCGGTAACGCCGCCGCCGTCGACGCCGCGGTGGCCGCGGGGACCCTCCCTCGGGTCGAGCTCACGTACGAGCGAGCCGACGACAAGGACAGCTCCTCCGGCGCGATCGCCGCGCGTGCGCTCATCCCGACCGATCGCGCCGGCGTCGTCGAGATCGAAACCTTCGACCTACCCTTCAGCACGGCGAGCGTGGACATCAAGGAGGTGCTCGCGGATGGCGTTCGCGCGGCGGCGGCGACGCGGCTCCGAGCCGCGCTGACGGATTTAGAGCCCGCGTGCCAAGCCGCCGGCATCGACGTACCTACCCTCGCCTTGGACGCCGTGAACACCGGGGACGCCAACGAGGACGGCTGGATGGCCACAAGGCGCCCCGCGATCACGCTGCGTCTCACCCGCGAGGGTACCTCCGCGCAGGTGACGTGCGGGAAGAGAGGGGGCGAGCTGTGCGTCTGCGGCGTCGGATCGTTCGCATCCTCCGGCGCCGCCGAACGCGTCGAGCACTCGGTCAGCGTCGGCGGGATCCCCGCGCTGCTCAAGGCGCTCCCGACGCTGAGGCGGCGGGCGACGGAGTGGGACCTGCGCGAGGCGTTAGGTTCGGCCGGGGTTCACACGCACCCGGCGCCGCACTCGATGAAGGGGTGGGTCGACGACGTCGCGCCCGCGGCGTTGGCGCTCGTGCCCCCCGCATCCGGCAACCTATTCGTGGCGTTGTACGTCTCCGAGGCGGCTGGAGAACAAACCGGAGGAACATCCGCGCTGAAGAAGTCCCCGAAAAAGGGCGCGAAGAAGGGGGCGGGCGGGGCAGTCAACGCGGGTTCCGGGGCGCTCGTCGCGAGGCTGGCGCTGGTGAGCGCGTCGCGGCGGCACCCGGCGTCGGCACCCGGCGTCGCCGCCGTCGCGCCGCTCGCGACAGACGGCGTCACCCTGCTGGACGCCAAGAAGCGCAAATCCGGCGAGATCGGCGTCTTCCCGTTTGACGTGAAATCCGCCGTCGAGGGAATCGCAAACGCGGTGCGGGGGCAAAAGGTCACGGCGCAGAGGTCGTGCGTGACGTCGTGGTGTAAGTCCCGCGGGTTGCGGTTCACCGACGCGCGGTTTAACGACGGGTCCCACCCAATCGTCGCGTTCTCGGCGAAGCTCGGGGATGACGAGTGGGGCGAAACACAAACAGTCTGCGCGACGTGCGAGGTGGAGCTCAAGGGCGCGGAAGGCGTGCGTCTCACCGTACGATGTCCCTCTCTGCACCCCGGCGCAAAGGCGACGGATCCAAAGCAGCGCCAAGGCGCGTCCGTCGCCAGTCGCGGGGGCGTCGCTTCGATCGAGCTCGAGGCCGACGGCTGGCGCGTCGTCGTGGATTACCCCGACTCTGAGTTTGCGGCCGGCGCGGCGTGCGGCGACGCGCACCGCGCGGTGGCGATGTTGGCGCTCGTCAAGCGCTTCAACGACGCGAAGGATGGCGAACGTTCGGGAGTTGCGTTGACGCTCGAGCCGCTCTCCGTCGTCGTGGAGACGCCGGGTGGGTTCGGTTCGAGGGTATCGTGGGTCGGCGGTACCGAGGATGGGGGTTTGGCGGCTGCGGGTGCGAACGGCGGGTCCGTGCCGAGTTGGGAAGAGGCTGCGTCGGAAGCTGCGCGCGTGGGCGACCCCGTGGCTTTCGTGAACGCGTTCGTCGGCGACTCGACGTGATGTTATTCGACGTGATGTTATTCAGCGACGTTAAACTCTCTCGATCCCTCTCTCTCTTCCGTTCTCTCTTTTTCTCTCTCGTTCTCTTTACTTGTTCATGAAGGTGATGGTGACGCCTCCGCTGGTGGCATCCGCATCCGGCCCCTTCCCGAAGGACCTCTCGGACTCGGAGCGCACCTCGCGCGCGCCCTCGGGGGCGCCGTCCTTGCACGAGTCGTCGACGCATTCGCACGACGCGCCCAGCACCTTGCGGACCACCAGCTCGTACCCGGGCCCGCACGCGCCGCCCGCGTCCTGATACATGGACTCGGCGCTGAGCTTGGGTGCCGCGGCCTGGCCCTCAGCCTTGCTGTTGACGTGGGAAGCGGGGGTGAGCATGGGTCGGGGCTCGTCAGTGCACGCTCGTAGGATTCATCGATCGGGGGTTCAATGGGGGTTGGTTTGTTCCGGGGAAGGTTGCGATCGCGGGTGGGTTTATCCAACGCACGCACCGAGCCTCCTCAATCTCCCTCATGTAGCGGGCGGTGTCGTCCTCGGCGTACTTGCCCACCTTCTCGCCGCCTCCGAAGAGTCCCGCGTTGGCGTAGCCGGGGTGCGCGAACGCGACGGTCGCGGAGAGCAGCGCGACGGTCGCCATCTTGGCCATCTTCGTCGAGACCGGGGCATCGGCGGACGCGTGAACCGCGACGACGCGGCGCGCGGCGGGGGCGCGGGTGCCCCGGGTCACGGCGGCGGGACGCGCGAGGAGCGCGTTGGAGGAGACGGCGAACATCGTCGTTTTGTCGTCCGGTGGATCGAGCGGAGGGTTAGTGCGTCGACGGGGAAGGCGTCGCGCGGAAAGGTACTGAGTGGTGGTGGTGACGTGCCCAATCTCCGAGCTTTTTTGTGTGTGGGTCGAGCGCGTGGGTGAAATGCTCGAGCACGGTTTCAACGCCGAGGGTGAAAACATCGCCCAGTCGATCAAAAATCGGTTTCTGATCGCCACCTCATCATTATCCATTTCGGACCTTTGGCGATGCCTTTTCCGAGGATCGGATCTGGCTCAAACTGACGTCATCACGGCACACGCAATTCTCACGACCTCTCTGACCAAATTAACTCAAGACGAGGGTCTATTTATGCTCAGGCCCTCGCGAGAATTGATTCGTTCTCCCGGGAAACGGAGGCAAACAGACGATATTTCGAAGGAGCGGACGGTAGAAGAAGGACACGTTGGCCCACTGCTCACCGCGCATCGAAGGGACATCACGAAGGACACGCACACAAACACAGCTCCAAAGGAGTTGCACCATGTCGTCCATGTAGACCCGTCCGGGGATTTAAGCGCAGCGCGCCAGCATAACCAGTAACTGATCAGCGTCACAGGTGAGGAACGCGGCGAAACTTGAAATTAATTCAAGCGACCGACGGACGTCCTCGCGTCCCCTCTCCCTGAACACCGCGGTATCGGACCATCGAGACCCCACACGACGCGTACGAAGACTCTGATCGAACGCCACCTTCCCTATCCGCGCAGGAATCGACGGTTCCCGACAGACAGCGTAGACAAAGAGCTTGAACGGACGCGTCGATAATGACGTCCGCGTAAGCTCCCACCCATGCGCTGACCATGTCGTCCAACAAGTTTGACACCAAGGAAGAAAACGAGCATCTAGCAGCTCTTGAACAGGAGAAGTCACGCCTCGAGAACGCGTGCGTACACCTCGAGCGGTCCAATCTCGAGCTCGGTCAGGCCATCGACGCCGACGGAGACGATCCGGAGTACGCCGAAGCCATCCGCGAGAACAAAAAAGTTCTCAGCGACTACCAGGAGAAGATCTACACGCTCTCCGTGGAGATCGCCGGGATCAAGGGCGAGGTCGACACGGTCACGCCTCAGCAGCAGCGACCGCCCGCGGAAGACGGGCAGTGGCTTTAGAAGACCTCCGACCTAAACGTAGAAGACGGTAGAAGATTGAGATGGCCACCGCGCCGAGCCTCAGCGTCAACGCTCCGGCTTGGACGAGGGGCGGCGACGCGCGCCTCACCGGGTCCAAGGCGCCCATCTCCCCGTCGTCATCCTCGCGCATGACCGCGGAGAGTTGCGTGAACGTCCTCTTCGACGAGGATCCCGAGGACCGCCGCGAGGTGATGGCGGCGGCGGGGGTCGAGGAGCTCATCGAGCGATTGCCCGACGCGCTCTTCGGGTTCGACGGCGACTCCGAGGATCTCACGCCGTTCAAGGCGGTGTACGGCAGCGCGCCGAGCCGGTCCCCGCCGGACTTTGGCGGCGGGCGTGGCGTGCTCGGCGGTCCTCACGGCAGGCGGCAGAGCGTGAACCTCGGAGCCGATTCCGGGAAATACACGCCCCCGAACCGGGCGAATGGGGTCCCGCCCCGGTCACCCCCACGCAGGCACCGCCGCGACTCCAACAGGCACCAGAACCCGAAGAAGAACGTGAACCCGGCGCCGGGGTTCAACGGCGCGGGGTTCCGCAGCGTCCGCGAGATTTACTCGTCGAAGGTTCACGACTACCTCTGCGCCAAGGCGATCGAGGGGAGCCCGTGGGTGACCTTGGTGCGGCTCGCGGCGGACCTCGAGAAGCCCCTCACGGTCCCGGAGAACTACACCAAGTTCCTCAGGTCCGTGCCGGAGATGTTCGAGCTGTCCGCGGACGGCAAATACGTCGCGGCGAAGCTCCCGGGCGAGGACCACGCGGCTATTCCGTCGCCGCCGGGATCTTCCCTCGGTTCAGGGTCCTCCCCGCCCGAGCTCGGGTCCTCCCCCTCCAGAGCGAGCGACGACTTCACCCTGGTGACGTCGCGCAAGGGGCGGAAGGCACGGGGCGAAACGCACGGCGGCGGGCAGCTCAGCCGGTCGCTCAGCCCAGGATCCGCGGGGAGCGGCGGCGGCGGCGGGTGGACTTCATCCTCGAAGCTCTGCCAGTTTCTGAGCAAGCCGGGGGGATGCCGCGCGGGAGACTCCTGCAGGTTCTCGCACGATCTCGGGGACGTCGCGGGTAAGCCGCCGAAGTCGTGGAAGTTCGGCGCCGCTTCCCCGTGAGGCAAATTATGACCCCGCGGGGCGAACGGTAGCAGCGCTTCTGCTGGTTTCGCCGCGCGGGTTGGTTAAAATTCCTTTCCATTCGTAGCGTGTACATACTTTTAACCGAGAATAGCCTTCGAATACGTGAATGTTTCGTCATTGAAAAAGAATCGTCGTGTGCGTCGATCAGCGAGGGTGACGCGCCACAGCCTTGAGGAAGATGGCCGCGCAGTCCTCCAGGCACGCCGCCTGGAACGCCAGCGCCGCCGCCGGGGACCGCTCTGACACCGCCTCCCGCCACGTCCGCCGCTCAAAGTGAGTGTCCCAAATCGGGTAGATCATCCCAGTCTTGATCTTGTCCTCGTAAGACTCGTGGAACGGCTGGTTCTCCTCCTCCCACAGCGTCTCGTCGTCGTCGTCGAAGTCGTCGTCCGCGTCGCTCTCGTCGCTCTCGTAATCCTCGCCAGCCTCCTTCGCCGCGTTTCTCGCCTCCATCTCCTCCGCGGACATAAACTCAATCTTCTGCATGGAGTACAACGCATCCTCCAGCTCGAGCAGCAAGTGCGCGACGTCCTGGTGCGCCTCCGCGGCGTTGGCCCTGCCCTTGAACGCGCGCCAGTGCTGAGCGTCGGCGTCGGACTGTGCATCCGCCGCGCTCTGATCCTCCGACTTTTTCGGCGCTCGCCTGGCGCCAACCGCGACTTCCGCGTGTTGGCAGAGAGCCGCCATGAACCTTCGCGCGGCGGAGAGGCCGTCCTGCTCGTCGGCGACGGCGGCGGCAGAGGCGCGGGGTGCACGCTTGGGGTAACCGCTCGCGGCTCGGCGCGCGGCGTCAGCCTCGGCGTCCTCGAGTTCCCGCGCGGCTCTTCGGAACTCGGCGTTGATGGTGACGACGCGGCGCTTGAGCTCCTGCTTGAGCTTGCGCTCGCGGATACCCCAGTGGTGAAGGGCGTCCATGAGTTCCTTGACCTCCTGACGGGTGGTGTAGACGAACCACTTACCGTCGATGTCCTCGACGTAGAGGGCGGCTTTCACGCCGCCGATGCCCCACCAGTAGGTGTTGCGGTCGCGGTCCTGACCCAGCGACTTGACGCGGACGGCGACGTCGGAATCCTCCTGCATGCGCTTCTCCTCCTTCTTACGCGCCTCCATCTCCTTCGCCTTCTCGATGCGCTCAAGCTCCTGTCGCTTCTGCTCCTCCTCCTCCTCTAGCCGCATGCGCTCCATCTTCTCGCGCTCGAGAACCTTCCTCGCCTCGGACCGCTTCTTCTTCTCGTACTCGCGGCGGGCGGCTTCGAGCTGCTGCGACACGCGGTTGTGCTCGGCGCGCCACGCCATGAGCGCCTTGCGGTCGTCTGGGTGGCCGTCGTACGCGATGAGGTGCGCGGGGAGCTCGAACGTGGGCTCAACCTCCGGTTCTTGCTTCACCTCCTTCTTGGGCTCCTTCTTGACGTCGGCTTTCTTAGCCTTGGCTTTGGGCTTCTCCTCCTCGGCGGGGGGCTCGGGTTCCTCCTCCTCCTCCTTGACGTCGATATCCGGGGCGTCGTCCATGTCGGCGTCCATGTCCATGTTGCCGTCAGCCTCATCGTCGCTATCGTCGTCGTCGTCGTCGTCGTCATCCTCGGGATCCAAGTCCTCAACCTTCTGGCCCGCGGCGAGCGCGGCTTCCCTCGCGGCTCGCTTAGCCTCGCGCTCGGCCCTTCGCTCGGCAGCCTTCTTCGCGCGGATAGCCTTGCGCTTCTCCTTAGCCTTGTTCTCGATCGCCTTACGTCGCTGGCAGTCGGCGATGTAGTCGTTGATGCGCTGGCTCTTGAGCTTGTGCGCGGCGGTCATGCGCGAGTCAATCGTGGGCTTGACCTTGTACTCGACGCTGCTGAGGCACAAGTCGGAGAGCGCGAGCAACGCGTGGGTGTGCTCGCCGGGGGAAAGATCGTTCCACGGGCGCCGACCGAGGGCTTCCACGCCGGTTCCACCGCACTTTTTGCGCTTGAGCACCTGTCGGACAACCTCCGGCCACGTGGCATCCGCGAGGACCCGCTTCCACCGAAGCGCGTTTCGGCTCTTGCCCACGACGGAAACCTCCAACGAGGGCCGGAGCAAACAGCCGTACAGGTCCACGAGCTCCTTGCCGCATCCCACGATGACCTCACGCAAGCCCTCCGCGGTGTGGAGTTTTGGTGAGACGCCTAGGAATTCGCCAAAGACGGCGAAAAAGTCGGCGAGCGCAGCCTCGTCGGCGACTAGCGCGCCGTCCGCAATCGGCGTCGGCTTGGGCAGCTCTCGGTACGGGTGCGGAGACAGTTCCTCGGGCTTGATTCCCTTCTCCTTGGCCTCCTCCAAGAGCTGCACCCTCAGCTTCTCGTCGTCGATGGGGTACTGGTACTCGCGCTGTCTCGCCTTCTTTGCATCCTCCTTCTTCTTGCGGCGGGCGGCGAATTCCGCCTCTCGAGCCGCGGCTCGAGCGGCTTTCTCCTCCTCCTTGACCCGATCGCGCTCCGCCTTTTCAGCCTTGCGCTGCGCCTCGCGCTCAGCCTTGGCCATCTCCTTCATCCGTTCCTTCTCGATCGCGGCCTTGGCCTCGTCCATCTTCTTACCCTCCAGCTTGGCGAGCTTGGCCTCGAGCTCGGCCATGGCCTTGGCGTTTTTCTCGTCGAGCTTTTCCTTCATCAGCTCGGCTTTCATGTCGAGCGTCTCCTTGAGCAGCTCGCTCTTCTCCTTCAGGTGCCGCAGGATCTCCTCAGCTTTGAAGTGGTTGAGCTTAGCCTTCTCCAGGTTCTCGAAGCACTTGATGAAGTCCGCGATGAGCTTGCCGGTCACCGCGCCCTCCTTCGCGTTCTCCGCTCGAAGCTGCTTGCGGCGCTTCTGAACGTACGCGTCGCGCTCGCGCTCAATCTTTTCTTTGAACTTGTCAACCTCCTTCTTCCACGCCATCAGCACGTGCCTGTCGCTCTGGTCGCCGGTGAAGACGGTGAGGCGCTCGGGTAAGGTGGTGGTCGGCGCGCCGGGCTCCTTCAGGATCTCGGACGCGGACTTTCCCGGCCCGCCCGGTCCGGCGCCCGCGTTGGCCTTAGCCGCGGCGATGGCCTTCGCCGGCTTAGCCTTGGCGCCCTTCTTGCCGGTCTCCTCGGCGCACTTCTCCAGGTCCTCCTTGGCGACGCCGGCGGCGACAGCCTTGGCCTCGGCGGCCTCGACGGCGGCTCGGTGCTTCGCGACGTTGGCCGCTTCCGTCGCGAGTTGCTTGGCGGCTTTCTTGATCCTGTCGTCGTTGCCCTTGGTGATCTGCGCGTGAATCTTGGCCTCGACCTTGGCCTGCACCTTGGAGGCGGTGGACACCGCGCTCTCCGCAGCCTTCTCGGTGGCCTTCTTCGCCTTCTCGGCCGCCGCCGCCATCTTCTCCTCGGGGGTGAGGACCTTCCTGGGCTTCGCGGGACCTTTCGATCGGCCGGGCCCCGCGGGATCGCTTCCGGGTTTGGCCTCCACGCACGCCCGCGACGCCTCGGGTCCTTCGAGGAAGGACCGGATGCACCAGTGGGACTTGACGTCGGGGTTATGCACGAACCACGACTCGTGGCTCAGCGTCGTGGTCAGCACGTTGCGGTTCTTGCCCACGTACATGTTCTCCTTCTCGGCGGTCTCGAGCATCGCGTTGGTCTCCATGCCGTCGCGACCGGCGCGCTGCAGGAGGACGAAGCAGGTGTGCTTGAGCGTCCCGGGCCTTAAGCGCGCGGCGAACCGCTTGATGTCGTCCTTGGGCTCGTCGTCGTCGTCGGTCCCCGCGGCGTCGTCGCCGCCCTCGGTGTTCGGCCGCGCGGGTTCGGCCCCGCCCTCCTGCTTGGGCTTCTTGTGAGATGGCTCGTCGTCGCCGGCGACCGTGTCGGCCGCGCGTTTGGACGGCGCGGCCGCGTCGGCGTCCTCATCCATCGGCCGGGGGCTCTGTTGGGCGATGATGCCGCTCGGAACCTCGGACATGGCGTCTGATGACGGGTCGTGAGAGTGAGGGCGCCGGTGTAGGTTTTTGGCCCCTGCGATCGGCCCACAGCTGTGCGCTCGCCTTTCGTCGTCGCAGATTGGTCTCACGGAAGTTTACCCCGCGTGCGTTCCGGACCCGACGCGACTGCCCGACCTCGCGCGCTCGTCACCCGACGATCTTCCTCGGAAGAGCTCCAAGGGTTCCCGCGCGATATGCGTCGCGGCGAAGGGCCAGTCGCGCGTTATATGTCGCCGCGACCCTGCTGATGATGATCGGACAACTTTTCAGAGTTTTAGTCTCCATTTGAATACATGGGAGAAATTAACCGTGGGGTCTTGAGTTAAATCAAGGGTTCATTAACTCAAGGGGACGGTCGACTACGTGGCGGTGAATGGCGCCCGCGATAGGATAAAGTTCTCGCGCTGCAATCGGCCCAGAGCCACTCCTCGCAAGTGCGATCCAGTCGGAAGCAACCGGCTCGAACGTCCAACGATCATGGCTAGCGTCGCCACCCAGTCCACCGCGCTCGTGCAGCAGCGCGTGGCCGCGAAGAAGGTCACCCGCTCGGCCCGCGCCGTCGCGCCCGTGCGCGCGGCCGCGTCCAACGACGCCGGGTCCACTCGCCGCCAGGCTGTGCTCTCCGGCATCGCCGCTGCCGGCGCGGCGCTCGCGCCCGCGGGCCCCGCGCTCGCCCTCAGCGGTTTCAGCGTCGTCAAGGACACCCGCAAGGGCTTCCAGTTCTACTACCCCGTCGGCTGGCAGGAGATCTCCGTCGACGGTCAGGATGCGGTCTACAAGGACGTCATCGAGCCCCTCGAGTCCGCCGCGCTCAACATCTACCCCACCACCCGCGAGTCCCTCACGGAGATCGGCAACCCCGACGAGGTGGCGAAGACCCTCGTCGCGAAGGCGCTCGCAACCCCCAACTCGCAGGCCAAGGTGCTGAAGACCGCCCAGCGCAAGGACAAGGAGGGCCACCTTTACTACGCCTTCGAGTACGTCACCAAGACCAACTCCTACGAGCGCCACGCGCTCACCATCGTCACCATCACCCAGGGCCAGTTCTACACCCTCACCGCCGGCTCGTCGGAGAGGCGCTGGGAAAAGATGGGCAAGAGACTCCAGACCGTCATCGACTCCTTCAACGTCTACTACTAAACGGACAACGTGAACGAACCGGAGGTGTTATTTAGAGGGTGGGGGATGTGAATCGAGGAGAGACTTTATCAATACTATCAAACGACTAGTCCTTGTTCCTGCGCCTGGGCTGGCCCCGCGGCGTGTAGTTGCCCTTGGGCTTGGCGCCGAACCCGCGCGTGGCCCGGAACTCATCCTCGAACGTCCCGCGCCTCTCCGCGGCGCGTTCACCGCGGGTCTGTTTCTCCCTCGCACCCTTCTTCTCATCGCCCTTATCACCCTTCTCCTGATCGCCCCCAACCTTCTCCTTCTCCCGTCGCTCCCTCGCCTCCGCGTGCTCTTTCCTCGGCGTGGGCTTGTTCCCCCTGTCGGGCACCACCCGCCCTTTCTGCAGGTCCGCGGCTTTGATATCGATGCCGAGCTTGCGCTGAATCTTGGTCAGCACGAAAGATTCGTTGGGATCGGCGAGCGTCATCACCATACCGTCGGCGCCCATACGCCCGGTACGTCCCGCCCTGTGGACGTAATGGGTCTCATCCGTGGGTAAATCTAGGTTGAACACGGCGTCGATTTCCGGCACGTCGATGCCTCGAGCCGCGAGGTCGGAGACGAGCAGCGCTCGAAAGTCGCCGCGGCGAAACGCGGCGAGCTCGTTGGCTCGCTCGAGCTTGTTCATGCCGCCGTGGAGCACGCCGCAGGGCATACCGCGCGCCGCGAGCTTATCCCTGGTGTCCGTGAGTCGGTGCCCGAAGTTGAGGAAGACGAGCGCGCGTTCCGCGCCGGTGGCGTGGATCGCGCGGCGGAGCCTGTCGACTTTGTGCCGGCCCTCCGCCACCACGGAGTAATGCTCCAAGGTTGGGGGAAGCGACGCCGCGACGTCCGAGGTCTCGGCACCCTCGGCACCCTCGGCACCCTCCGCGGCCGCCTTCTCGAGATCCCTTCTCGTCGCCTTGACGTGCACGAGCCCGGGCGCCATGTACGAGTACTGGTCCAGGGTCTCCCGCTTCAGCGTGGCGGAGACAATCACCGTCTGCCTCCCGCCCAAGACGCCCTTGCCGACGTGGTCCACGATCCTCGCCATGTCCCGGCGGAAGTTGCTCGCCAGGAGGTCATCCGCCTCGTCCACCACGAGGCACTTGACGCCGTGCGTGCGGAGGATGCCGCTTCTGCTCAGCTCCGCGATGCGCCCCGGGGTACCGACGACGACGAGCGGCCGCTTGCGACGAAGTTGTTCCTCTTGCCGCCGGATGTTAGCGCCGCCGATGCACTGCTGGGTGATGTCTTTACCAAACTCTCCGAGCACCCGTTCCACCTGTCGTACGATCTGCATGCCGAGCTCCTGCGACGGGACCACCACAAGGCACTGGATGCCGTTCGCTCGTTCCCCGCGCGGCTTCTGTTGGTCCAGGACGACGCGGTTGAGCACGGGGAGGAGGTAGGCCATGGTCTTGCCGCTGCCCGTGTAGGACTGCATGGCGACGTTGGTGCCCTCGTTGAGCATGGGGATGGTGGCGAGCTGCGGTGGAGAGGGATGTTTGAACCCCGTGGCGTCGAGCGCGGCGCAGAGGTGCTTGCACAGACCGAGGTCGGCGAAGGACTTGGGGGTGGCATCTGCGGGTGCCGATTCTTCCGGCGGCGGCGCCGGGGAGGATTCGCCGGCGTCGGTCGACTCAGACGCGCTCGGGGCCGCGTCTTGGGCCTCCGTGGCATCGGTCGCGCGTGTGACGGTGGTGTGGACCCATCGCGCGGCGAGTCCGCGGCGGGAATCCACCGCGGCCGCGCCGTTCGAGCGGAGCGCCACCCGCCGCTTCGCCGCCCAGTTCGCCGCCGACGCGTCGACGCGAGTTTGCGACGCGCGAACGGGCGCGAGGGGCCGGCTTGGGCGCGCGAGGAGCATCGAGGCGTTCCTCACGAGCGATGCCGCCGCCATGGCTGCTCTTCGCGCTCGGGAGATGGTCGCGTGAGACCTAGCAACTCCTGGTTGCGTTCCGAGGTGGAGAGGAATGAGTAGAAGTGCGCGAGGCTCGGCCTTTTTGTCAGGTTATTATCACCTCAACAGCAAATAAGTACCTTCGTGACTGTTTGCGTGTCATCATCCTGTCGTTTCGGCCGCATTTGTAAAAGAATACTGAAAACACGTGTGCAAAAGTGCCTTTTCCCGCACTTTTGAAGTTGATACTCCGAGTAGGATCGAACAATCGGCCGCAGAGAGTCGGTGCCTCGTTGTTGGCACGGGACAGCGGAGGGGAAACCCGCGGTGTGGACGTATCCAGCCTCGTGGCGTCGTCGGGTGTCGGCGCTTCGATCGCGGTCGGCTCGGTGATACGGCTCGGTGATACAGCCCCGACGGTCGTGAGCTCACAGAGGCGGGAATTTAGGGGCAGACAAAATGGGGGACGTGCAGCGCGCGAACGTCGGCGCGGGGGCCACCCGGGTTTCCAGCGATAACTGGCTCCTTAACCTCACCGCACTCACGGAGGGCCTCCAAGGGGTGAACCTCACCGAGGGCGTGGACATCCAGGGATGGGTGGTCAACATCACGGCCGTCATCGAGGACATCCCTCTGTCGCAGTACCTCCCGCATTACACGGCGCGAGAGTGGTTTCAGTTGGTGGTGACGCTCGTGTGCGTCCTGCTGGGCACGCAGTGGACAATCACGCGGTATCAGAAGTGGCGACGCGCGCAGAAGGGGTGGTACTTCGCCCTGCGCGAGTCCAAGCACGCGCGGCTCATCCTGCCCCCGGAGTGCGTCACCGAGGCCCCACTTCGCTCGCCCCTCATCCGGGGCACCAAGAAGGTCATGAGGAAGATCCTCCGCAAGAAACGAAACGGCGAGTACACCGGCATCACCTCCATCGACCCGTCATTGCTCCCCGAGGACTCCATCCCGCTGCTGGTGTTCGTCAACAGCCGCTCCGGCGGGCAGCTCGGCGGCTACCTCTTCAACCAGCTCGCCAAGAACCTCAACCCGCTGCAAGTCGTGGACCTGTACAAGACGGATCCCAAAGTCGCGCTTCGACAATTCTGCGATTTACCGAGGGTGCGGGTGCTCGTGTGCGGCGGGGACGGAACTGCGGCGTGGATCCTGCAGTCGCTCGAGGAGCTCCAGGAGGTCGACCCGAAACCCCCGGTCGGTATCCTGCCGCTGGGCACCGGGAACGACCTCGCGCGCGTCCTCGGATGGGGCGGCGGCTTCGCCAACGACCTCATCTCCGAGCTGTTGATGCAGATCCAGGAGGCGCACCCGGCGGTTCTGGACCGGTGGGAGGTCAACATCACGCCGCAGGACCCGGGGGCGCCGCCGCCGAGCCCGAAGAAGAAGCCCAAGGAGATCGTCGAGTTCGACCACGGCGCCAGGAAAGGAGGACGGAGGGGCAAGAGTGGTAACGGCGGTAACGGGGGGAGCGGGCGAGGGGATTACTCACCGAGGCCGACGCACGACTACGCGGCGGCGAACGGAGCCGGCGACGGCCCGGGCGGCCGGCCGATGGGTAAGAGCAAGACGCTGATCTTCCAGAACTACCTGGGCATCGGCGTGGACGCCCAGGCGGCGCTCAGGTTCCATCGCACGCGGAACGTGCGCCCACAGCTGTTCTTCAGCGCGTTCACCAACAAGCTCCTGTACGGCATCTTCGGCGCTCGCGATTTCGTGGAGCACAGCTGTGCGGGGATGCACCAGCACGTGCACCTGATCGCGGACGGCGTGCGCAGGGAGCTGCCTCCGGAGACCGAGGGGATCATCCTGCTGAACATCAATAGCTTCGCGGGGGGCGTGCGGATGTGGGAGAGCAGCGAGGGATACGGCGCGAGCTCGATGCAGGACGGCATGGTCGACGTGGTGGTGGTCTACGGAGCCCTGCACCTCGGTCAGCTCAACTGGGGGGTCGACAAACCCGTTCGGATCTGCCAGGCCCGGCACGTCAAGGTCATCGTCGAGCGCGGGTACCCCATGCACGTGGACGGCGAGCCGTGGGAGCAGGCGGCGTGCACCATAGACATCGGCCTGCGCAACAAGGCGCTCATGCTGCGAAGAACCGCGGATGCGCGAGGGATGAGCGTGGTGAAGATGGCGGATACCCTGGAGTGGGGCCAACGCGAAGGGGTCATCACGAACGAGCAGCGGGAGGTGATCATGGCCGAGGCGTACAGGCGCGCGGAGAGCGATAGGATAGCGGCGGGGGCGCACGGACGGAGCGGGAGTTTCGGGAATCTCGTATCCCGGCACAGGCGAGGCCGGTCATCCGGATCCATCGGCGCAGACATGAACGACGCAGACTATTATTAAGTTAGCGCCGGAGATGAGAGCACCGGTGATGTAACGAACACGATGATATTGAGAGCGCTAGTGGCTATGCCTCACATGTCCGCGAGTTCCTCGGCGAAGGTTGCGAGGCGTGGAGCGAACGCGGGGGCGACCGCGGCTTCGATCTTCTGCTTGAGTCTCTCCTTCGCGGCTTTGTCGCCGTCGCTGGAGGTCACCTTGTAGACGTACTCGTCCTCGTCGTTCATCGACGCGAAGTCCGTGAGCTTGATCTCGCCCTTGGCGGTGGTCTCCTTGCCCTCGGCGTCGACGCACTCCCCTTCCCACGCGCACGTCACGGAGAGGTCGAAGACGGCGAACTTCTTGTTTCCCTTGCGTATGTTGACGCTGGCGTCGCCTTCGAACTTTGTGATCTCCACGACCCGCGCCGCACCCTCGCTTCCGGGCAGCTCGAACGTGATCGCGGTGAGGAGCTCCGACATCCGGTCCTTACCCCATCCCATCATGTTCCTCTCCTGCCAGTGCCATCCGTTGACGTTCGCGCCGTCGTCGCGCTCCTGCACCAGCCACCTGCTGTCCCCCTCTCCCCACTTCGCCATCGGCCTCCCGCCTCGATGAAAGTCAAGTAGAGAGTCTCGCCGACTCTCTCTCGTTTGCTCGACGCGAACCGGGCGGTTCGCCTCGTCGAATGCGGTGTCTCTGACCGCGAGGGGACGTGAACGCGCACTGGGTAGTGCGCGCGGGGATTCACTCGACCAGAGGGCACGTGCGATGAGTCGCGCGGGCCGGTCTGATGGAGCGAGCACGCGGTCGCCGACGACGGACGAAGCGAAGACTTCAGAAAAGCGGAGGACCACAAAATCGAAGGGCATGAACTCAAGAATGACGGTCTAGTTTATCCGTATACTTCTAACCGCTCCGTGCTGCGCAAAAGGTTTGAGTTCTAAATCGGGGGGCAAGAACGGTCAAGGGTCTTCATTCCTCGGACGCGCGCGGCGTGCCGGACGGTATCGGCAAGGTACGCGTCACTCCACTCGGTCAGTGTCACTGATCGTGTTCGCGTGGGAGATCTAGAGGCGTTCGAGTAACATGGGCGTCCTCCCGCTCGAGTCCGTCATCGGCTTCGACGGCAAGGTGACCGGCGGGCTGGTGCTGCACCCCGACGGCCGGACGCTGATTTACCCCCTCGGCGCGACCGTGGTGGTGAAGGAGCTCGGCGACACGTTCGCGCAGACCTTCCTCCAGGGCCACACCGATGAGGTGTCCTGCCTGACCGTCTCCCCCGACGGTCGATACCTGGCCTCCGGTCAGCTCTCGTTCATGGGCTTCAGCGCGGACATAATCGTCTGGGATATGGAGACCAGGAAGGCGGTGCACCGCATGTCGCTGCACAAGGTGAAGGTGCAGGACCTCGCGTTCTCGCCGTGCGGAACCTACCTCGCGTCCCTCGGCGGCCAGGACGACAACTCGTTAGTCATCTGGGACGTACACAGCGGCAACGCAATCTGCGGAACCCCCGTGCCGGGCCTGACCAAGTGCCTGAGCTATTTCAACGTGGACAGCTACAAGCTGGCGACGGGCGGCGGGCAGTCGCTCGTGGTCTGGGACTTCGATAAGCCCAACCGCAAGCTGAGGCCCCACAAGGTGAACATGGGCAGCCTCAGGCGCAACGCTGAGTACATCACCGTCGACGATAACGTGAGCTTCGCACCGTCCCCCCGACCCCAATTTTTCCAATTTTGGGTTCCCGCCCTCCCAAAAACCAAACGTTCTCGGCAAATTTCCAATCTCCATCCCAACCACCGCTTCATCCCAACCCCCGCTGACCTCCCGTCTTTCCCCACTTTTCCCCGACGTCACTCTAACAGGACCAGCAGATGTTCGTCGGCACGTCCTCCGGCGACGTGCTCAAGATCGCCCTCGGCGCGTGCGTGTACAGGCAGAGCGGCCCGCACAAGTCGTTGGTCCCCAAAGGTGTCGCCACCAACGCAATCGCGCCCACCGGCGACGTCGTCGTGGGCGGCGGCGACGGGAGCGTCAGCGTGCTGGACCGCGAGAGCATGAAGATCCTCGCGGTCACCAAGCTGGCGAGCGGCGTGACCAGCTGCGTCGCCGCGCCGGGCGTGCACAAGGATGGCGGCTTTGGCCTCTACTGCGGCACCGACTCGTGCAACATCTACTACCTCAAGTACTCGCCGACGCAGGGTTTCCTCTCCGAGCTCGTGCAGACCTGCCACTCCCAGGCGGTCAACGACGTCGCCTTCCCCAAGGGCTACAGCGAGGTGTTCGCCACCGCCGGCTCCTCCGACGTCAGGGTCTGGCACGTCTCCGAGGCGAGGGAGCTTTTACGAGTCTCCTGCCCCAACGTCGAGTGCAAGTGCGTGTCCTTCATGCCGGACGGCGGCAGCATCCTGTCCGGCTGGTCCGACGGTAAGATTCGCGTCTTTGCACCGCAGACGGGCCGTTTGATGTACACCATCCACGACGCTCACAAGGAGGTGTCCGCGATTTGCGGGAGCAGCTGCGGCGGGAAGATTGTGTCCGGCGGCGTCGAAGGGTTCGTCCGCGTCTGGCGCGTCGGACCCCAGTCGCAGACGATGCTGGCGTCCATGAAGGAGCACAAGGGTCCCGTGAACTCCCTCGCGCTGCGCGCCAACGACAGCGAGTGCGTCAGTGCGTGCTCCGACGGCAGCTCCATCATCTGGGACCTCTCCACCTTTCACCGCCGCGGCGAGCTCACCGCGAACACCTTCTTCAAGGCTTGCGCGTATCACCCCGATGAGTCCCAGATCGTGACCACCGGCACCGATCGCAAGGTTTCGTGGTGGGAGGCTTTCGACGGGAGCGCCATCCGCGTCGTGGACGGCTCCGAGACTGCCGAGATCAACGCGCTGGACGTCAGCGCGGATGGGACGCAGGTGGTCACCGGCGGCGGCGACAAGGATGTCAAGGTTTGGGGATACGACGAGGGCGCGTGCTTCCACGTCGGAAAGGGCCACAGCGGCGCCATCGCTAAGGTCAAGTTTTCGCCCGACGGCCAGAAGATCGTCACCGTCGGCTCCGAGGGTGCCATCTTCATCTGGCAGAACATGCCGCTGGAGTGAGGCGGCTCGAGGGAGTTTCGGATGAATATCAGTTTGTGACGAGGAGGCCGGTGTACTTATCTATCAATCTAGCGCTTCGAATATTGGAATACTACTCTTCAGTATGCTACACACGCGTGCGACGACGTCTCTTCATCAGCTCATATAGTATGACTCAGTATTCACAAAAGGTTTTCTAACTTTCACAACTGTCTCACGACGCCGACACCACCTACTCCTTTAGCGGCCCATTCGCCTTTTGAGGAAGCTGGGGATGCCGCCACCGCCCCTGGGGGGAGGAGGAGGAGGAGGAGGGGGCGCACCACCCTCCGCGCCCCATCCCATGATTTCACCACCGCCGCGGGCAGGCGCCGCCTGCTGCTGGGCGGGGGGCGCGCGGCCGGGTTGGCCGGGGTTGGAGGAGGGCTGGAAGCCGGTGGCGATGAGGGTGATGGCAACCTCTCCCTCCGCGAGCTGGATCGCCGGGTTCACGACGGCACCGAAAATAATGAGCGCGGAGGGATCGACGAGCTCGTAGATGACCTCGGCGGCCTCGTTCACCTCGTGCAGGGTCAGGTCCTTGCTGCCGGTTATGTTCCACACGATGCCGGTGGCGCGGTCGATGCCGAGGTCGAGGAGCGGGGAGGAGATGGCAGCCGCGGCAGCCTCGCGCGCGCGGTTCTTGCCGGTGGCGCGACCGATGCCCATCAGGGACGAGCCCGCGTCCGCCATCACCGCGCGAACATCGGCAAAATCGACGTTGATGAGGCCGGGGAGGGTGATGATGTCGCAGATGCCGCGGACACCCTGGCGAAGGATGTCATCCGCGAGGAGAAAGGCGTCCTGCACGGGGAGCGCGGTGTCGACCGCGGAGAGGAGGCGATCGTTGGGGATGACGATGAGGGTATCGACGTTACGGCGGAGGCGCTCGACGGCGTCCATCGCCTGGTTGTAGCGCTGGCGACCCTCGAACTTGAAGGGCATGGTGACAATGCCGACGGTGAGGATGCCCGCCGCCTTGGCCACGCCCGCGACGACGGGGGCGGCGCCGGAGCCGGTGCCACCACCCATACCGGCGGTCACGAACACCATGTCGGAGCCCGCGAGCGACTGCTCGATGGACTGCCTGCTCTCCTCAGCCGCCTTCTGGCCGATCTCGGGGTTGCCGCCGGCGCCCAGGCCGCGGGTCAGCTCGCTGCCAATCTGGATGTGGCAGGACGAGGGCACGGCCGCGGTGGCCATGGCCTGTGAAAGAGCGGGGACGGGGGATGGCGATGCGTCAGCTATTTTTTCGGGCAAGGGAGACGCGGAAAAGGCGGCCCGCGGAGCGGTTCACGCGATTGGGGAGATCGTTCAGCGGAATTATCCAAAACTCACCTGAGCGTCGGTGTTGACGATCCAGAACTCCACTCCGTTGATATCGCTCCCAACCATGCGGTTCACGGCGTTGGAACCACCACCACCGACACCGATGACCTGATGAGGGTTAAAAAGGGGGAAAAGGTCAGGGATCGCGACTTCGGGGCGCCGATCGAGGCGCGCGATTATCACGGAAGATAATTTTGTGTCGTGAATTGTTGCCCCCAACCGCCGCGTCAGCGGGCGAGCGATCCGGGGTGACGCGGGGGTTTTCGGCGGAAATTCCGGCTCACCTTGATGGACGCGGCGTTGAACGCCTGGGCGGGGGCGGCGGGCGCGGGCGTGGGCGCCGTGAAGTCATCCCCGAGGCCGCCCGCGAAGGTGGCGCGGGTGGTGGCCATAACACGCTTGTTTCGGCGTGCGCAGGCAGCTTTGGGGAGGGCACTCCCGGAGCGGACCGCGCGGCGGGCACCCAGGGCGGGCGCCGCGCGCGCGACTGCGGCAGATCCCGCGATCGCAGCCATCTCACTTGTTATCGCGTAAGGGTTGAGGACGCGGCGTCGATGACACGGACGGCGCGTACAAAACACTGGGGACGATGCCGACGCGTCGTAGATCCAATTCCTTTGGCGGGCTCGACGAAGAAGAATAGAGTGGCTGTCGATTTTTCCAAGTGCCAGGTAGACAGGCGGCGGTGAGAGGGGAACGACGATTTATTCTCGAGTTGTGCGTATCCGATCCTGTCGAGTACCCAGATCCGCCCTCGTCGAAATTCGAGTTTGGCATTTGGGAATCGGTTCCATTTTTGGAAATCGGGTTTTCTCACCATGCTGGTTTAGAACCAGGGTGGATCGATGGAGCCTGTCCTGTCTCACTGACTCACTGTGAGCAAGCCGTTAGACAGACGACTGCTTTGCAGGGTGTTGTTTTGGGTTTGGCTTTTGGATTTCGGGCCACGCTCGAAAGGAGACCTCGGTGTTCTCCATTCGAGGCGAGCGCCGGCTTTAGCGGCGTCGCCGACGGTCGAGTCTCAGACGAGTAAGATGAAGGGGGGAGAACTCAGCCTCGAGCAGGTGCGCCCCCGCCGTCCCGTGCCCCGCCCGCGCTCGACATTTTGGAACAAATTCGCCCCGCCCTCGGAGTGGACAATTGATTGGAAAATGACAACCCTCTGACGCTCCTCGCGCCCCGCCCTCTCTTCCCACCCTACACAGATGGAGGCGGACATCAAGCTCTGCGAAGACCTCCTCGCGATGGATAACTTCAACGTGAAAGGTGAGACCCGCGAACGGCCCGATCGCGAAACCCCCGGGCGCCGTCCGACGCCCCCCGAGCGAGGATCGAGCCCTGAACGGAAAGGAAAATTGGTCCACGCGCGATTCACCAAACGCCGCTCCCTTCCCTGACGCGCGCCTCTCCCCCTTTCTCCCACGCATCCAGGCGGCGCGGGCAAGTCATCCGCAGAAATCGCGGCGGACGCCGCGGCGGCGGCCAGCGGCCGGCTCACGGACGAGCGCCGCGGGGAAATCATGACCCGCCTCAACAAACACAAGGAATCCACCAGGCTCGCGTCCGGCTCGGGGGACTCCTCCATGACCGCCGCGGAACGGCGCGAGCGCGTCCAGCAGCTTCTCATGGAGCGCCAAACGCGACTATCCTCCGAAGGCACCGCGCGGAAAGGTGGGTCGGCGGCGGGCGGGTCCATCGGACGCCACTCCACGCCCACCAGGGGGGCCCGCGGCGGCGTCGACGTCCGAACCGGGTTTTTCGGATCCGAGTCCATCGCCGCCGCTTCGCCCCGCGCGTCGTTCAAGACGCCGGGACGCGAGGGCACCGCGACGTTCGGGCGCCCGTCGTCCGCGCCGAGGGAGTGGAACCCGCGGACGGGCCCGCAGCCCTTCAACCTGAGCGTGAGGAAGGCGGGACGGCACTCCAAGGAAGCCGTCGCGGCGAAGATCGCGGTGGAGGAAGCGAAGGATTTGACGTTCAAGCCGCGGACGCGAACCGTGCGGCGGCCCGCGTCCGCCCGCGCGGAGTTTGGCAGCCGGCAGGACCGCATCGCGCGCCTGTCCACGCCGCGGACCAAGCTCTGGGAGAAGTGCGAGCAGGAGAAGGAGCGGCTGGCGGGCGAACGCGACGGCTTGGACGAGTGCACGTTCAAGCCCAAGCTCGTGACCAAGAAGACGGTCCGGCCATCGTCCGCGTTTCCCCAGCGGCTCTACGGCGACGCGGAGAACCGATACAAGCACCGCGAGGCGGCGAAGCGCCAGCTCGCGGAGGCTGAGGTTGCCTCGTACCCTTTCCAGCCCGCCATCAACGACAACTCCCGCGCCGCCGTCGAGGCGGAAGGGTACGCGCCCATACACGAGCGCGTCGGCGAGCTGCTGCGGAAGAAACAGGAGGCGTTGGCCGCGGCGCGCGTGCAGGTTGAACTGGAGAACCCGGACCTCACCTTTGCGCCCAAGGTTAGCAACGCCAGCAGGGCGATCGCGCGCGGTTTGGAGGAGGAGGCGGGCGTGGACGCGAGGTCAAAGTTTGACAGGCTCGCCTCGGGCGTCAGCTTCACCGACATGCGCCGCGCGTCCGTCGGCGGCGGGACCGCCACGCGCTCCAGCAGGCGCAGCATCGGCGGCAGCATGTACGGCGAGGGCGACTTCTCCTTCGCGCCGAGGCTCAACGAGAACACCCGGCGGCTGTGCGAGATGATGGCGGAGGAAGGGGTCCGCGGCGGTAACGGCTCCTTCCTCGACCGGCAGCAGGAGCACGCGGCTCGAAGCAAGGAGAAGAAGGCGGCCATCCGCGCCAAGTCCGACGGCGACTGCACGTTCCACCCGAACACCGGCAACGCGGCGGAGGTGCTCATGAAGTCCAAGCACGTCGTCAAGCTGGGTGAGACACCGCAGGAGAGGGTCGCGCGGCTGGCGTTTCTGGAGTCGCAGGAGAAGGACATCAAGCAAAAGATCGCCGAGGAGAACTACCACAAGCAGTTCACGTTCAAGCCCAAGATCTCCAAGGATGCCAAGACCAAGTCCGCGACGCCGCTCGAGGACCTGGTGACGAACAAGCGCACCGTCGAGGTCCGCGCCGCCGCCGCCGCCGCAGCCGCCGAGCAGTTCAACGCCGAGTGCACCTTCGAGCCCAACCTCGGGCGGCGCCACGACGACGCCAAGCCGAGGCCGTTTCAGGTTGACTACTCGGAGGAGGGCGGGATCGTGGCGCGCATCCGGGAGTACAGGCGCGAAAAGGAGATCTGCCTGCAGGAGGCGCGGAACGAGAAGGAGTTCAAGGAGCTCGAGGCTTGCACCTTCCAGCCCAACGCGGGCGTCAAGAAGCCAAAGCCAAAGTCGCAGAACAGCAAGTCCGTCGCCGAGGTCGTCCCCGGCCTCGGCCGGCACCTCGAGCTCAGGCAGCGCGCCAAGCAGATGGAGGACGAGGCCAAGGCTCGCGCCGCCAAGGTATTCCTCGAGGATGCGGTCAAGAAGGACGTGGCGCACAGGCAGACGGTGCCCAAGCAGCCGCGGATCAGCGCCTACGCGGAGCGCGGCGTCAAGGCGGAGACGCGGAAAAAAAAGTTGGTAGCCGAGAAGGAGGCGCGGGAGCGGGCCGAGTGCACGTTCCAGCCCCGGACGAACGAGGCGCCGAGGAAGGAGCTCATCGAGGCGCTTCTGGCGGAGGATGATGAGCTGGCGCCCTTCACCCCGGGATCCGCGATGGGCCGCTCGCCGTACTGATGCGCATTTACGCTTGTGATTACGAAAACTAGTCGCCATCCAACTAAAACTACTCGTCTATGGTGAAGCCCATGTACCTGGCGTTCTCCATCTGGGCCTTCGGGTCCTCGAGCTGCGATGGGTCGAAGCTCCTGATCCATATCTGCACGGGCTCCAGCAGCTTGACGCTGTCCGGCGCGTCCGTGTTTTGCACCCGGAGGAACCGCACCTGCGCCTCCGCTCGTTTCAGCGTCTCCCACGGCTTTTCCCGGGTCCCCGGGTGCGCGTCGCTGCCGTTGTAGGGGTTGACGAAGAACTGGTGCGCCACCCGCACCCCCGCGGTTCCCGTCTCCAGCGCCACGCTCCTCGTGTTGAACTTGGTCTTGACGCACTCCACCGGGCACGGCGGCCTGCAGTCGTCGGTGCACGTGTCGATGCACAGCGGCGGAAGGCCCTCGGGCACCGCGCCGAGGAGCCTGTTTTGGTCGAGGTACCCTTTGTACCCTCCCTCGGGCGGGGTGTAGTAGGTCACGTCGTTGTCCACCGCGGGCGGGTCGCAGAACCAGCCGTACGGACCCACCGAGCACACCCGCCCGTCCGTCGTCGTCGACTCGGTGATGCTCAGGGGGTTATCGTCCGCCGTGTTCGTCGCGGCTGACGCGATTTGCACCCATCCGTTGTTGAAATCGAACGCGCCCCCCCGACGCGCCGGTGCGGGCGCCGTGAGCACCGCGAGGAGGATCACGAGCCTCGTTGGGGTGAGAGGTCGATCCCTGGACATCGCTCGACGGCGCGTCGCGTCGGACGAGACTCGCCGCGCGCGTCGGGACGTGGCCTCAGCGCGCGGTGGGGGCCCCTCTTGTTTCTTCTGCAACGGGGCGTTTCCTGGGCGGATCCAATTTCTTGGTCGGAAGCCCTTGAGAATCCCCCTTTTGGAATCGCGGGACCATTGCGCGCGACGCGAACGCGGCGGCACCGACATGTCGTGGATCTACGGCAGCAGCGGCGGCACCGGCTTCTGGGACGAGCAGTGCAAGAGCGAACGTCGGATCAAGGAGAAGTGGGCCACCACCTTCGGCGTGGACCTCAAGGCGAAGAAGGAGGCTGAGGTCGAGGCGGAGAGGGCTGAGGCCGCGAAAGCGGAGGCGGATCGTTTGGCGCGGGAGGACGCGAAGAAGCCCAACGACTGGAGGTCGCGGCCGAAACCCTGGGAGGTCAAGGGGCCGGGGACGTGGAAGACGGTGATCAAACCCACGGGAATGACGCGCACGTGGGTGCCCACCACCTCCAAGAAGCCCCCCCCGGGCGTGGGCATCTGAGAATCGAAGATTTCCCGAGAGTTGTGACTGAATCAAGTCGGCTCCTAATTAGAGACTAGAGACTCGGTGACTAACCGCTATGAATGTGACCCGTCATCGATCACCCGCACCCGGACGTCATCGACTCACGACGCGCACCCTCCCCTCGCACCGTCCGAACCCGCGCCGCCAACCCCGCCGCGTCGCGCTCCAGCGACTTGAGCGAATGACCCGAATGCACGGGCCCATCCGCCTCCGCCGCTCGCCTCGCGCTCGCGACGCCGACGGCCATCGCCGCCTCCTCCCCTCGCCCCGCCATCAACGCGGCGACCGCACCCGCCACCAGCGCATCCCCCGCGCCCACGAGGCTACGCAGCGGGGGACGCCCGGCCCCGTCCGTCAGCGCGGGGACGTGCCGCCATGATCCATCACCATCACTTTTAGCCAACACGCAACCCAACGACCCGAGCGTCAACACCACCCGTCTCACCCCCGCCCTCAACAACGTCTCCACGTCGTCGCATATCGTCGACACCGCATCGTCGATGTTTCGAAACTCAAACACGCTCGAGTCCATGGGTAACGGCGCGACGCCCTGGCGCGCGCGGACCGCGTTGGCCATCGCTCGACACTCCCCCGCGTTTGGCGACGTAAAGTCCAACTTTGCCAAAACTTCCGTCGCCCGAATCGACTTCGCCACCGACACCGGCTCGAACCACACCAGCGGCTTCTGCTCGCCGTTCGCCCACGGACCCACAACGCGTTCCGCCGCGTCCACCGCGGCGGCGATCGTGGATTCAGCGCAGTTACCGTCGAGGACGAGCACCGTCGCGCGGCCGATTGAGTCGGCGTGTTTCGCGATCCAACTCGCGTCCAAACCTTTCTCGGCGGTTAGCGTATCCGCGACGGACGCGGCAACCTCGCCGTCGTGGTCGAGGACCGTCGCGACGACGGGCGTGGACGCGCCGGTGCACACGCGCACGCCGCGCGTGTCCCCGCCCAACGCGCGCCACGCGTCGATCAGGGCGCGGCCCGCGACGTCGTCGCCCACCGCGGAGATGAGCAGCGGCGCCGGGCCGGCGTCGCCGACGAGACGCGCGAGGCCCTCGGCGATGTTGCGGGCGACACCGCCGGGGTTCTGGCGGACGGCGCCGGGGGTGGATGAGCCAGCGCGGAGTCGCGCGTGTGGGCCTGGGGAGGCGGTCACGTCGAGGACCATGCCCCCGACGACCACCGCGGTGCCGGGGTGCAGGTGCGCCGCGCACGGCACCATCGCGATGGACCCACGTGTTGTCGTCGCGGCGAGGTGCGCGACGCGGCGACGCGCGGCGTCCGCACGTACGAAGTCTGGCTCCATCGCGCCATCGCCATCGCAAACGCGTGATCCCGCGCTCGATGGCCCCATTGAGATCCCCACCGCACCACTCCTAGGTCGTGCGCGCAACTTTTGGCGGGGGAGGTGCCTTCTCGCTCGAGGCCGATGCCCCGAGCAGCATCTCTGAATCTCTGAATCTCTGTTTACTGAATCTGTATGGGTGCCAGTCAGCCAATCAGGCGGGCTCTCATTGGCTGAAACCGAGATTGTTCAGCTCCGCCATTGGCCCGTTTTTTTCGGGATTCACAACTCGTGCAAAAAACGGCTTTTTCGCGGACGCGGATCTCCATTCCCGCACACACCAATCCGTCTACAACTCACACGGTACATACCAAAATGTCCGCCATGACCATGTCCGCTTCCCTCACCAAGGTCACCGTCCCCACCCAGGGGCGCAAGACCGTCGCCCGCCGCGGCGCCGTCAAGGTGCAGGCCAACATGTGGCCGGTAAGTTGATTCCCGATCGTCCATTTATATATTTTCCGCGAGCCGCGTAACGAACCGGCTTTGCCGCGCGAATACCGCGCCGCGTCTCGACCCTTTGCCTGACCTCGCGACTCCATTTCGTTCCAACAGGAGCCCGGAACCTACCCCGGCGCCGCCGACGCGGACAAGACCTCCCCTCTCGGCAACGACGACGTCCTGTCCATGAACAAGGCGGCCGAGTACGAGGTTATCCACGGCAGGTGGGCGATGCTCGCCATCCCCGGCATCGTGGCGCAGGAGCAGGCCACCGGCGTGCCCTGGTACGACACCGGTGCCCTGTGCACCCCCGAGTCCTGCCTCGAGAACTACTACTTCCCCGGCGCCATCGCGCCCCTCGCCCCCGAGGGCTCGGGCCTCCCCTCCTTCTGGGCGGTGCTCGCCTTCGAGGTGATTTTCATGGGTCTCGCCGAGGCGTACCGCGGCGGCCTCACCGCGCCCCCCAAGGGCTTCCCCTCCCCCGCCGACGTCGGCGTCTACCCCGGCGGCCGCTTCGATCCCCTCAAGTTCTCCGAGAAGGTCGACATGGAGGAGATGAAGATCAAGGAGCTCAAGCACTGCCGCCTCGCCATGGGAGCGTTCCTCGGATGCCTCGCGCAGCAGGCGTACACCGGCGTCGGACCCGTCGCGAACCTCTCCGCGCACGTCTCCGACCCTTCCCACAACTTCTTCGGCTCCCAGACCGCCCCCTGGAACATGTAAACACGACGCGGGTGTGGAGTTGGAAGGGCAGTGGAGTTGGAAGGGCACTTCCGCTGTCCGGTAGTATTCATATTGTAATTATTTCTCGGTTAGATCCCGTCGTCACTTGCCCAACGGCGAGGCCAAGTTCTCCTTGCTGCCCACCGGTTTGAGCCTATCCTTGCTGCCGACCCTACGAATCGGCAACCCCGCGACGCGCGCGGCGTCGCACTCCTCCGCCCGTGTACGCAAGTTTCTCGCGGACTGCTCGCCAGTCTCGGCGACCAATTTCGCGAACATGCTCTCCGGGTCCCGCAGCATCGCCGCCGGCGAGTCCATCCGCTGCAGCTTACCCTGCTCCAGGCACACCACCTTATCGTTCTCGATGATGGTGTTGATGCGATGCGCGATGGTCAAGATCGTGCGCGTCTCGAACTGGTCCGCGATGACGTCCTGCATCACCTTGTCCGTCTCGAGGTCCACCGACGCCGTCGCCTCGTCCAGGCACACGATTTTGGTATCCCGTAAAAGCGCCCTCGCCAGGCAGAGCATCTGCCGTTGACCGGCGCTGTAGTTCTCGCCGTACTCCGCGACGGCCGCCGCGAGACCCACGCCGTGTTCACCGACCGCCTGCTTGAGCTGGACAGCCTCGAGCGCGAACCATAGCTCTTGGTCGCCGTGTTGCTTAAACGGGTCGAGGTTATCGCGAACGTTGCCCGAGAAGAGGATGGGATCCTGGGGTATGCACGTGATCCGCGATCGGAGGTCCTTGAGGGTCAGGGTTCCGACGTCGGTGCCGTCGAGCCAGACGCGGCCGCCGCAGGGCTCCACGAGGCGCCACAGCGCGACGATGAGGGAGCTCTTGCCGCTGCCGGTGCGGCCGCAGATGCCAACCTTCTCGCCGGCTTTGACGTCGAAAGAGACACCCTTCAGCACCAGCGGTAAGCCCGGGCGGTACCTCATCTCCAGCCGTTCGAACGATATGGCACCCTTGGGGGGCCATCCGGGCGGCGGCCTCTTCGCGCCGCCCAGCTTGACGATCGCGCCCGTGGACTCCTCC
>Ga0209631_10001157_pt1 | contig 34721 bp, 33 predicted proteins | sample COG_08_FD_184752 | JGI IMG/M metagenome (GOLD analysis project Ga0209631, IMG submission 184752) | Pelagic Microbial community sample from North Sea - COGITO 998_met_08 (SPAdes) (version 2) | ecosystem: Environmental > Aquatic > Marine > Neritic zone/Coastal water | place: Helgoland, sampling... | reverse complement strand
CCCACATCTTTTGGATATGGCTCACCCACCCACAGAGCGATCTCCTCCCGTCATCCTCCCCAAAATTTTTTCCCTGCCCTAAGCTTTGCGAACCAACCAACACTACTCAGGGAAAAATCATGAAAAAATTCGTCTCAAAAACAACAAAATCATTACTGATGACTCTTCTTGTTATTCCGGCTCTATCAGCCTGTAAGAACATGCCTCCAATCGAACAAACCTCACCTCTACTAGGTGCTTATCTTCAGGGTTCTAACGTTTTGGAAGGTAATTTTCTCGAGAGCGATTCTTTTGAATTTAATCTTTCTCAAACATTTCAGCCACAAATCGAATTCATCGAGCAACTCGATTTTCAGTGGGTTGAAGAAGGGGTGCAATGGACGCAAACTACTGCGATAGATTTGTTCGACTTCGAAATTCCTGATGTGGACATTCCCGAACTTAGCGTTCCAAATGTAGCCCTTCCAACGATTAGTCTCCCAGAAGTCAGCCTTCCTGACGTAAGCCTGATTGGGTCGATCTTGCCAGTGACGGAGGCTGAAGAAGTGAAAGAATTACAAGATAACAAAAATGAATCCTTCCTAGCTAAAAAAAATCTGGTGAAAGCAAGCTTGATGGATGTTGATCTTTCTGCGGTTGATCTCTCTGGCAAAGACCTTTCTGGCGCAGACCTGCGAGGTTCAGATCTGAGCCACGCTGACCTCACAGGAGCTAACCTAACTGGAGCACATCTATGGCAGGCAAAGATGAGAAAAGTAGCCTTGCGAGACACGGATCTATCTGGGATGGATTTCTCTGAAATGGATCTGAGTGGGGCAGATCTAAGAGGCGTCAACCTGAGTGGGGCCAATCTGTGGGGAACCAAACTATACCGCACAAATCTGAGTGGGGCCAATTTGAGTGGAGCCCGTCTCTCTAATGCAGATCTCTCTCAGTCAGAGCTCAGTGGAGCCAATCTTTCCAACGCTGAACTCTATAACACACAGTTAAGGAGAGCAAATCTCTCTGAAGCAAATCTCTCCGGAGCAGATCTACAAAAAGCCCAACTGACACATACCAATCTGCACAAGGCCAACCTGGCAAGTGCCTGGCTAGCTGGTGCAAATCTAAAGGAGGCCAATCTCTCTGAAGCAAATCTCTTCCGAAGCACTCTGCATGGTGCAAACCTACAAGATGCAGATCTAAGCGCGGCAAACTTGATGGAAGCATCACTGATCAAGGCCAACCTGCAGAATGTGGATCTGCAGGACGCGGATCTGAATAAGACCATTCTGTTCAAAGCATCTGTCAGCAAATCTGCTCTGATTGAAGCGCAACTGTGCCTCACCAGCCTACCCGACTACACAATGCATAACCGAGATTGTGAGCAAACGCGATCAATCTAAGCTCTGATTTCTCTGTTTTCTTCCAAATGGCTTGACTTCATGGATCAGCAAAGGATGTTTCATCTGGGATTCCTGTTAAGTTCAAGCATCTGGTCACTTTGCTTTTCAACTTTATACCCCTAAAAAAACATCATGGTTCACCGAGCTTTGTTTCAGTCCCTGGTGCTGGGATTTTTTCTTTTTTCTGTACAAAACATTTTAGCAACCGATTCGAAAGAAGCACGTACCCAGGCAGCTGAGAGATACCTGGCAGTAGTACCGATTTCCCAACTGCTTGATGACACTTTCAGAGAGATGAGCAAATCCTTGCCAAAAGCTATCCGTGAGGGATTCGTAGCACAAATGCGGATTGTCGTCAGAGCAGATGTTCTTGAAGCAGCCACTCGAGCATCACTGGTCAGACATTTCACCGTTGATGAATTAAACGCAATGGCTGAATTCTACAGTTCTCCTCATGGAGCCAGTGCCATGCGAAAATTCGGAGCCTACATGGCTGACGTGATGCCCGCTGTTCAGGAAGAGATGATTTTGAGACTGGATCACATGGAACGCCAGGTAGAATAGTTTTTGCCAGCTTCATTCATAGCGAATTTAGGATTTCCTAGGTAGGTTCAGTGTTTGTAATTACCAGATGAACTCGAAAGGCAGCTAAAATCGCAAGCGTGACATGAACACTTCTCTTCAAGCCAATCCTTTTACTGCCTCAGTCTGGTGCCAGCTTCTTCCTCTCCTCCTATCTATCAGCGGACCACTCGTCCTCTACCTATTCACGATACCCCGTACCGTGGTGCTGGAAGACGATGGACTTTTTCTAATGGTTGCCAAGCATTTTGGGATCGCCCATCCTCCAGGTTATCCCCTCTTCACTGGCATCGCTCACCTATTTATGCAGTTTCCCTTTGGTACGGATGCCTTTCGAGGACACCTTGCCAGCGCGTTTCTGGGGGCTCTTGCCTGTGGAGTGCTGTTTGGCTGTGCTCGACTACTTGGGTCGTCTGTGTGGGCAGCTTTGGCTGGAGCCTGGGCATTTGGAGCATCTGAGCACTTCTGGTCACAAGCGATCATTGCTGATGTCTACACACTCAATGCTCTGCTCTTCTTTGCCACCTATCTACTGATTCTGAAAGCACTGCAGGCAGCAGATTCACAAACATGGTGGTGGGGAGCCTCAATTTTCTTCGGGCTCAGTCTGGCTAATCATTACCCGCTGATGGCACTGGCTTTTCCGGGATTGCTGGTGCTCACCCTTCCTGTTTGGCGAAGAGTACTACCTAGTCTTCCAGAACTGATCTTACTCAGCCTGTTGGGCGCTGCGTTACCATACGCAGGAATGGTCTGGCGGTCTTTACAAAATCCATCAATCAGCTTCTACGGTCCCATCGAAGGTTGGCAGGGTTTCTGGTTTTACTTCAGTCGCCAGGGCTATGCCAGTGTAGATGTCAGCCCAAGTGCTGGTTGGTGGGATCGCTGGGAGTTTCTGCAATGGTTCAGCGTTGAAGCTTTCTGGCAACTGACCCCCTTGGGTTTTGGGCTCGCACTCTGGGGGTTGTGGAAACTGATGCAACAACTTTCCTTGACCGTGCCGGTCTCTGGAATTTTGATTTTCCTTAGCAACAGCGTATTGCTGTTATTGCTCCTAGCTTTTGACTTCGACTTCTTAAATATCGGTGTCTTCCGCCCTTACTCCCTCGTGTGTTATGGCTTACTTGGTTTGTGGTTAGCCATTGGTTTGGATGATTTCATTCGTCGTTTCATTAAAAATCCTGAATTCCAAACTTCAGGAACTGTCATCATTGCTTTGCTGATCGGGAGTCTGCTGCTTTTTCAAAATCTTTCAAAGAACGATCGGTCTGCTGATAACTTTGCTGAACGACACGCTGAATTGATCTTCCAGCTACTCCCAGAAAACTCAGTATTCTTTGTCTATGGTGATTCAGAAACAGGACCGCTTGGCTACTATCATTATGTTGAAGAGCGACGGCTCGATCTGGAATTAGTTAGCCTGCAAGGCCTAGTCTATGGGAACCGTTTGTTCCCAGCCCGTAGCTCTGAACGCAGAAAGCAGGAAGTGCTTCGTCAGTTTGTGAACAACAGCACTCGTCCTCTATTTTATTCAGTGGATTCTGAGCAGTTTTCACACGACCAAGGGGTCCGGCACTACGGATTTCTGAAGGAGGTTGTCCGTGGAGGCAATCCAACTGCTCTGCAATTGGTATTTCGGCCTGAAGCAGAAGCTTACTTTAAAGAGTTGTTGCAACAGCAACCCAAGGATCGCTGGGAGAGATTTCGTCGAAACAAGCTATTACATCAGTATGGAGACTTCCTTGGTTATGCCCTACTCGGTGGTGAACCTGAACTTCAGGGCAAGATCCAATCTCTCCTCCCTCTAGCTGAAAGTAATTTTTTCAGCCTGACCGGAATGATCGAGGTATTGATGACTCACCGAGCTCAGCCATCTCTACCTCAAATTGAAAGCTGGCTAGAACTCGCAGAGTCACTGCAAGATGAGACTCTCGACAAAGAACGCCAGGCTCGCTTTTCGTATCTACAGGGCTTTGCAGCCTTTCTCGGTGGGCATCAGCAAGAGGCTATTGAAGCTTTCTTCAAGTCTGCTCGCATTTATCCCCATCCTGAAAACGCCTCCCTCTCGGCCCTCCAAAAACTTGGCCGACAAATCGCCGAATAGGGGAATATTCAGTGCATCCTCGAAAATAACAGAAACTCACTGACTAAATAGAATATGAGAAGCAAAACTTTGTTGATGCTGCTATTCGTTCTAAGCCTGCTGCCTAATTGGCTGCAAGCTGAACCTATTCAGGGCTTTGGGCTTCATTTGAGTGTAGGGGATCTACAAATCTCCGACTCCTCGACAGAGCAAAATTATGTGAAATCCTACGCCTACGGTGGCATAGTAGATTATCAGTGGACAGCTTCCAATTACTTCTCGGTGCGCTTGTTTGGAGGAGAACACATAGGCAGTGCCCAACAGCCTAACAAACCTGATTACAATTATTTCAAGACAGGCCTGTTTGGGCTGGAATCCCGTGTATGGATAGGTTCTTCCTGGTTTCTAGGAGTGCACGCCGGCCAAGCTTACTTGACCTGGATTGAATCAATGGAGAGTTATACGGAAATCGCTTGGGCCAACCAAAGTGGATACGGTGTGGGCTTTGAACCCCATGATGGCTGGACCTTTGCGATCTACACACAAAAGACCGGGGCCATGGAATTTGAGGATCTTCCAGATCAGGAAGTCGAAGGAATCCGTCTTGAGGCAGGCTATCGTTGGAAATGAAAGGCAACAGACGAGAAATAGCTGATTAAAGCAGAAATTTAATTCTCAGAATAATCGACTGCTTAGTGGAAGGTCCGAATTTGGCGAGGAGATTCTTTAAAAACTGTCTTGGGCATAACGGGGATCGACTGTGAAGCTGCGTACTGGTCCAGTTGCATGCGCAGGGCTCTCAGATCACTGTAAGGCCTTGGCTGCCTATTGAGTTGCTGACTGATCGCTAAAACCTCCTGAATTCTTTTCTGTTCTTCCCGATATTCCTCAGTTGGAGGATAGGGCTTGAAGGGCTTGGCTCCCAGCAACAATAGAGTGGCTGCAGAAATCAGCAACAATTTCAAAAGTCTGGACATCGCGCTCCCTGTTCCTCAAAACGATTCTCAAGGGGATCATGACATCCTGTCTTGTAGCCGGCTTCATCCTGAAGAAAGCTTTTTTGTAGTCTTCCTTACTATGGACTCATCTTCAAGCAAACTTGAGCCCATCTAATCAAAACCGCTTAGACACTGATAAAAAAGCCAGGTTATTCATCTATGAATTCAAACCTTTGACTACTCCGCCTGACTTCAGAAGAAATACAGTGTTGTGGAACTGATTACTTCAACAACGTTTAGAGGATATTATGAAATACCTGATAGTGGCTTTAATCGCTTTGCTTTGCTGGACAAATACATCATTTGCTCAGAAGCTTGGACCGGTGGGCAAGCAAATGCTTCGGGAGTATTCAACAAAGGGCGAACTCACTTACTGGAGTTCGGTAGATACAGAGTGCCCATTCTACAGTGATTTGAATCTAAACCAAATCATTCGAGAGAGGATTTTAAAGCAAAACATTCGGCCTGCTTTTCATAAGAACAAACAACTGAGGAAAGCCCGAGTCTATGTGAAGGTTCACTGCTATTTCAAAGACTTCACTGTGATTACTGCGGATTTTGAACTCCAACTCGGCTACGACCTAGCTGACCAAGTACGCCTTGGCTATTCCTCTGAGGTTTTCCTGCTGAATCATCCCATTCAAAAAATCATAGTCGATATCGAATCCATAGTGGATGAAAAGGTAGCTGAATACGCAGCGGCCTATTTGGAAGGTGCTGTTGCTCGGTAATCTTCTTCAAGCAGCGTGCAGCAATAATTGGACATATACTCACTTTCAAAGACTTTTTGTTGGGATCGCGACCCAATCCATAAAGATTCTCAACCAATAAACTTCTTCAGCAATCTTTATTACTGATCTCTCCGTTGGGAAGGATCGTTTTACAGAAAATCGCACCACGCAGGATCGAGTAACTCAGATTGGCATCTCGCAAGCTAGCCTCCCTCAGATCAGTTTCTCGCAGATCCGCATTTCTCAAGTTGGCCCGAGATAAATTTGCCCCCCTCAAATCGGCGTAACTCAAGTCAATGTCCGGCAACTTTGCTGCTGACAAGTCACACCGGTTGCAGACGATCCTTTCCTTCTGCTTGGCCACCTGCTTCAGTAAGCTATCGACATCCGACGGATTAAAACCAAGAATCGGGGACACCACAATTAAGAACGTCATCGGTGCGAGGAAAAATATCTTCATCGCACGAGCCCCATTTTTAATTGCGTGGGCAGATCAAATTTTCTATGAATTACAAGTGTCTCAAGAGTTATTTGGGAGGGAGGCCTGTGCATCCAAGTCTCTTTGATAGTACTTGTTTCCACTTCCCCAATCTTGTGGCAGTGCTTCTCTCATCTGCATCAGGTTCGGTTCTATTTCAGGATAAGTCGAAAAATACTGTTCACTTCGCTGAAGTTGCTGAACAGGCGGAGGAGTGTAGGTTCCTGGAGGAACTGGGTGCCTCTCTGTCCAGAGATACTCGAGGTGTTTAGAGTCACATCCAGACAAAATAAGGGTCGCGCCAACCAAGTATAAAAGTGATTTCCTCACTATATCTCTCCATCGTTTGAGGTGATCAGAATTGATGTGCTTCAAATAATAGCAGTACATATACAACTAGATATTCAATCTTTTTTTGGCAACTTACAACTCTCTACTTCATGTCCACTCTACAATTATCTTGCCGATTACCCACCAATTCTCCTGTTTGCTGAACCACATCAGTTGGATTGACAGAGGCCAAAATATAAACGTAATTCCCTCAACTTCACTCTGAAGCAGGAAATTCAGAGCCAGACAAGGAGCCGAACATTGATCGGAGCATTCTACCCCAAAGAGACTCCTCTCACATGGAAGCCGTTCTTCTCGATTGAATCGGCAGGTCACGCAATTCCAGTTTTAATTTCCTACGGTCTGATTGAGTTATGAGAGAGAGGGGATCGGGGGAGGCGCTGAATCTGGACCGAAACCAAGACTTTGGTCCAGATTCACAAGGCACTACTGATCGGAGAGTTGGCTACACAAAAAGCTGCAGCGCAGCAGGTCGACGATACAATGCAATAGAAATATCAGAGTTTTCTCTCGTAGGGTGCTTGACCACCAGTCAACTCAAGATTTATCTTTGAAATATTATTGTTCAGCGCACTCATCCCCCAATTTGGTCCCATTGGGCCATCAATAAAGTCTTGGAAATCAGCTTCTGAAATTCCCTCCTTCGCTTCCCATATACAAAACATCGGGCCTTCTTGTGCAACAGGCATGAAGGAATGATTGTAAAACCCCAATCCCATACAATCTTGAACGTACTTACCCATCGCAGGTTGATCACTCATTAGCTCACCAGTTTTTTGCCACCACTGACCAGCCTTACCGGGCTTCACATAGTGGTGAACCAGAAAGAATTGAGATCCCATAATTTGTATTCCAATAGTGTAGTTAATGAATGTTTTGATCAAATCATCAAAATACCGAAATAATCATCATAAATCTACTCAAGCAGCATTCATCGTTGCAGCCATTTTCTGTGAGTCATCAAAGATATGAAATTCAGCAATTTTACTATTTTCGATCTTGTAAAAATGTCCAAAATCAGCAGTCATTTTTCCTGAACCCACCGCAGTTGCATGCAGCATCGCAAATACGTGATCACCTTCAGCGATGATATTCACCAACTCAATTTTGAATTCATCATAAAGCTGTGGTACCTGAGACAGAGCGCTCATCCAATTATCTGGACCATGATAAGTTCCAGATAATTTATGGATCCCATTTACTTTAACTACTGCATCTTCGGCATACAGAGTGCGAAAAGTTGTCATATCTCCGGTTGTAAAACATTCATAGTTTTTCTGAACTACTTCTTTTGGTGTCATACAAACTCCATCTAGGGTGAAAACTGTACTAGTGATAGGGCAAATCCCAGCCGAATAGGCTAGAACTTCTCAAAGGCTACTCACTAAAAACATATTATCAATCTATTAGTTGGATAGATTTTTTAGATTAGAGTCAAAGAACCTGATTCTATTAGGTTTAAAAATTGTCCCTCAAACTACCTGTCTGCACCCAAACGAAGAGAAAAGAGAGAAATCTGTTTTGTAGAGCTAGTGACAGCAACGCCCATTATTTTAGGTACTCTCTAGAGCACTTAGACGCAATAGCCAATTTTGCCCTCACTTGAATGGAACCCGGAGCCCAGACACCAGAATACGATGCCTTATCTGATGAAATGCGGCAGCTTGGAAAATTCAGAGCCACATGAAAAGAACTAAGAACTAAGACGGCAGGAATGATAGTGGATCAGAGCTGATCATCGAGGTAGCTTTGCAGGGTGTTTGCGGTGCCATGCTGCCATAGGTGCTGCAGGGCATTTTGGAAGCTTTGTTGGAAAGCTTTAGACTCTGAGAGATCGCCAAAGACGTCCTGTAATTCCAGGAAGGCCAGCAGTTCAGATTTAGATCTTTCGGCCAGCGTTCGTAGTCGATCCGCCTGACTGTCCTCTGGTTGCATGTCTTTCCCTCCCTCAGAGAATCCTCCCCAGTATCGACACCAAAGCGCAGACTCCAAGGCCAAACCAGTTACAGAGGCGCCTGCCTGTAAGCGATCTCGAGTGGAGGGTAGCACAAACTTGGGTTGTCGGTTGGAACCATCAAAGCAAAGTCGAGCAATCGTATCCCCAATTTTTGGATTGGCAAACCGCTCTAGAACCAACTGAAGATAAGCTTGTAGATCAGTATTTGGTACAGGGGGAACTGACGGTAAGATCTCCTCTGTCTCCATCTTCTCCAAGTAGCGGCAGATTAGCGGATGCGCCATTGCCTCGTGGACAAAGTGTTGGTCCAGCAGAGCTCCCACATAGGCAATTGAAGCATGTCCTGCATTCAAAATCCTCAGCTTCATATGCTCATAGGGAGTCACGTCCGGCACGAAAGTCACCCCAACAGTTTCCAATTCTGGACGCCCTAGCGGAAAGTGATCTTCCAAGACCCACTGAATGTAATTTTCACAGAAAACTGGCCATCCGTCCTCAATACCAAACTCCTCCTGCAGAATACTTCTTTCCCGATCAGAGGTAGCGGGTGTAATGCGATCCACCATTCCATTGGGAAAAGCAACCTCACGCTCAACCCAGGCGGCCAATTTGGAATCTTGCATTTCGGCAAGACCAACCACAGCGTTGCGGGTGACATTGCCGTTGTGCAGCAGATTATCGCAGGACATCACAGTAAAGGGCGCAATGCCTCTCGCCAAACGGGTACGCAAACCAGCCAGAATCAACCCAAAGGCTGTAGTCGGTGTCTCTGGATTTGCTGCATCCTGTTCTAATGTGGGTTGATCTGGATCGAACTCTCCCGTTGCTGGATTAATGAAGTAGCCTCCTTCCGTGACCGTCAATGAAACAATCCGGATGCTTGGGTCTGCAAGCCTCTCAATGTTTACAGGATCTCCTGGTGGGAGAAAATCGATCATCGATCCCGTTATGGTTGCTTTGTAACCAGCAGCCGATTGCTCCACGACTGTAGTCAGGTAGTCCTGCTGCGCCAGGGTTTGACCCATCACACGATCACCAGGCATCACACCTGTACCAACCAGAGCCCAGTCAAGAGATTTGCCAAGTCGGAACAGTTGGTCCAGATAGACCGCTTGATGTGCCCGATGAAAATTGCCCACACCAATGTGGATAATCCCCGGCTTGAGCTGCTTAGGAGAATAGTTGGGAACTGAGATCTTCGATGGAAATGAGGGCAAGACTGCCCGAGAGAGTCGAATAGTCATGAAAATTTTGGAAGGTCAACTCATCCAATTGCCACCATCGACGTTGAACGTCTGCGCTGTAATATAGTCAGCATCAGCAGAAGCCAAGAAAACTGCCGCTCCTTCGATATCATTGGGACTTCCCATCCGGCCTAGAGGAACAGCCTCACCAACCAGTCGTTTCTTTTCACCAATGGGTCGATTTTCATAGCGCGCAAAGAGGCCATCGACCGTTGCCCACATCGGAGTGTCGATCACTCCAGGGGCAATGCCATTAACGTTGATATGATGCGGAGCCATCGCCAGTGCTGCTGATTGAGTATAGCTGTAAACAGCCGCCTTGGTTGCACAGTAGTGAGCTACCAGGGCCTCCCCACGTCGACCTGCTTGAGAAGAGAGGTTAATGATCTTACCACTGATGCCTTTCTCAACCATGTGGGCCGCAGCCGCTTGCATCATGAAGAACATTCCCTTGACGTTAATATCGAAGAGCCGATCATAACTTTCTCGAGAAGACTCCAGTAGTGGAGCCATCTCGAAGATTCCTGCATTATTGAAAAGGATATCAACTTGGCCAAACGCTTCAGCTGCTGCTTGAATCGTCTGATCAATATCCATCTGTTTAGTCACATCCATACCGACCGCCAAGGCACTGCCGCCAGTCGCTTGAATTGCCTTCGCGACAGCTTCCGCTAGCGACAGCTTTACATCTGCGACAACACAGCGTGCTCCTTCCTGAGCGTAGCGCAAAGAGACAGCGCGACCGATACCGCCACCGCCACCTGTGATGATTGCTGTCTTGCCTTCCAGTTTCATCGAATTGCCTTCCCGTTGTTGTCAAATTTATGAATTTTGTCCTCTTCCGGACTAAGATAGATGGTTTCACCGTAATTTAGCTGAACTTCCCCATCGGTACGAACCGTTAGTGGAGCTTGCTGGCCTTCGACATTAACATGCAAGAAGGTGTCTGAGCCCAAATGCTCCGACACTCCAACCTTGCCTGTCCATAGTCCTGAAGACTTGGAAATTTGAACGTGTTCAGGGCGAACTCCAATCGTTGTTGCATTGTAGCGACTGGCTTCTCCACCATCGAGGAAGTTCATTCTAGGAGCACCGATGAAGCCCGCTACGAAAAGATTATCCGGTGCGCGGTAGAGATCCAGAGGACTACCCACCTGCTCAATATTGCCATGATCCAGCACTACGATCTTATCGGCCATCGTCATTGCTTCCACCTGATCGTGAGTGACATAGATCATCGTTGTCTTCAATTGCTGGTGCAACTCCATGATTTCAAGACGCATATTGATCCGGAGAGCAGCATCCAAGTTTGAAAGTGGTTCGTCGAAAAGGAAGGCTTTCGGTTGGCGTACAATTGCTCGACCAATCGCAACGCGCTGACGCTGCCCACCAGAAAGCTGGCGAGGCTTACGCTCTAGATATTCACTCAGGTTAAGGATCTTGGCGGCCTCTTGGACTTTTGCAGCGATCTCGCTCTTCGGCATGCTTGCCATCTTCAGTGGGAATCCGATGTTCTCGCGCACACTCATGTGCGGATACAGGGCGTAGGACTGAAAGACCATTGCTAATCCACGCTTGGCAGGTGCAAGGTTGGTCATATCCTGACCGTTGAATTCGATCCTGCCTTTAGAAACTTCCTCCAAGCCAGCAATTAGTCGCAACAAGGTGGACTTACCACTACCAGAAGGACCAACGAATACGACAAACTCTCCTTCATTGACTTCAAGATCTACCGAAGGAATGACTAATACATCCCCAAACGATTTGGAAACGCCTACTAAATTAATGCTACCCATGTCTTTTTCCCTTATTTGACTGCCCCGAGGGTCAGTCCTTTCACCATTTGCTTCTGGGTCACCCAACCAAGGAACATGATCGGCAGGATCGCCAGGGTGGAGGCCGCTGAAAGCTTAGCCCAGAACAACCCTTCCGGACTGGAATAGGAAGAAATGAAGGCTGTCAACGGAGCCGCTTCAAATGCTGTCAGGTTCAAGCTCCAGAAAGACTCGTTCCAGATCAACACAATACTCAACAAACTCGTGGAGAAGATCGCTGATTTTGACAACGGAAGCAATATATAAAGAAAAATTTTCAAAAGACCATCACATTCCATCTGGGCTGCTTCCAAAATTTCCTGTGGAATATCTTTAAAATAGGTATAGAGCACCCAGATGACAATCGGTAGGTTCATCAATGTGTAAATCAGAATCAAGCCCAGATGCGTATCCAGCAGCCCCATGTTCTTGTAAAACAAGTACATCGGAATCAACACTCCAACGGGAGGCATCATCTTAGTCGAAAGAATCCAGACCAGCTTGAACTTTGTACGCTTGGTTGGTCGGAAGGCAAAGCTATAGCTTGCTGGTACAGCAATCAGGATCGCCAATAAGGTCGCAAACACTGAAATCACGATGGAGTTCCAAGCGTAATTCAGGTAGTTGCTTCGATTCTGTACAACAAAATAATTCTCCAGAGTGGGTGTGAAGAAGAAGCTGGGAGGTGTAGCAACAGCATCAATCTCTGTCTTAAGACTAGCCATCACCATCCAAAGGATTGGGAAGAAGATGATGAAACCGATCACCCAACCAAGGATTGATAGCAGAACTCTATTGGATTTCATCAGTCAGAATTCATGTTCTTGGCAATCATCCGTAGCAGGAAGATCGCGACAATGTTGGCAAAAACAATGGAGATGATTCCACCAGCTGAGGCTCCCCCAATATCAAAATCTAGTAGTGCCTTACGATAGACAAGGAAGGCCAAATTTGTGGTCTGTGTGCCAGGCCCCCCAGTCGTTGTGGTAAAGATTTCTGCAAAAATATTCAGGTGAAAGATCATCTGGATCATCACTACCGCCCCGATAGCCTTTCCCAGATGTGGCAAGTAAATCTGGAAGAAAAAAGCTAAGTGCCCGGCACCGTCCATCTTGGATGCTTCTTTAATTTCCAAGCTCATGGATTGTTGTGCCGTGATAAACACCAAGACAGCAAAGGGTAACCAGTTCCAAGAAACAATGATGATGATAGAGCCAAGTGGGATATCAGCAAACCAATCGATTGGAGGTAGTCCGAAAAGACCAAGTAGGTACGTGAAGTAGCCGTTGACTGGATGCATCAACAGATTCTTCCAAATCAATGCGCTGACCGTAGGCATCACGAAAAAGGGCGAAATGATGACCAACTGTAATAATCGCCCCCCGTAAAGATCTTGATCCAACAAGTAAGAAATCAATAATCCCAACACTACTGTGATGCCAATGATGCTCCCCAGTAACTGAATAGAATTGTAAATCGAATCAGTAAAAACAAAATCGGTGAGCAGAAACTCGTAGTTCTCAATACCCGCAAATCCCTTGATACGTGGATTCAGCAGGTTATAGCGAATGAGAGAGTAGTAGATCGTAGCGATGAGGGGACCAAGCATCCAAATGAGCAGCACAACGATTGCTGGATAATCAGAAAGTACTCTTAGTTTCATTCAGATGCCCGGCTTAGAGAAAATTAGAACCGATCAGAGTTGATCAGATCAATAGTATCCAGCTTGGCGCATGATGCGATCTGTAGCAGACTGTGATTTCTCCAGGGCTTCGTCTACAGACATTTGACCAGCTACCGCAGCGGCTACAAACTGACCCACCTGTGTTCCGATGGACTGGAACTCAGGAATGGCTGCGAACTGTACACCTGTGTAGGGTACGGGCAGCAATGTCGACTTTGTTGGGTCCATGGCCATGATTGAATTCAACACGGTTCGTGCAAAAGGAGCAGCCTTGTAGTAGTTATCGTTGTAGGTTGACTTGCGTGTTCCTGGAGGAGCTACGGTCCAGCCTTTTCGCTCACCAACCAAGTCTACATACTCCTTGGAGGTTGACCACGCCAAGAACTGCTTGGCAGCATCCGTCTTCTTGGAAGACTTTGGAATGGAAAGCGCCCAAGCCCAAGCCCAACCAGTACCACGGTCGGTACGTGCAGAAGGTGCACGGGTAAAGTCAGTCTTGTCGTGAACCTTGGAGTCACTTGGGTTGTAGATGTAACCAGCAGCTGAGGTTGCATCTACCCACATTCCGCACTTGCCACTGGCAAACAAGGCACGGTTTTCATTGTGTCCGTTAGAGCTTGCTCCTGGAGGTCCAAAGTTATTCAGGATGTCAACATAGTAGGTCAGCGCTTCTTTCCACTCTGGAGAATCCAACTGTGGTCGCCAGTTCATATCAAACCAGCGGCCGCCAAAGGCATTAACCATGGTGGTCACGTAGGCCATGTTCTCACCCCAACCTGCTTTTCCACGCAGACACACGCCATACACACCATTTTCAGGATCATGCAGTGCTTCTGCATAGGCGCGGAATTGTCGGTAGTTAGGCTCTGCTGGCATGGTCAATCCAGCGTTTGCAAACAAGTCTTTACGGTAGAAAGTGAATGAACTCTCTGCATAGAACGGCAGAGCGTAGATCACTCCATTATGCGATAGTAGATCCCGTACCGTTGGGAAGACATCATCCATGTCGTAGCTGGCAGGCATGTCGCTTAAGGGAACAAGCTTGCCGTCCTTGCCCCACATTGGCGCTTCGTAGGCACCTATAGTAATGATGTCAAACTGGCCACCGCCTGTAGCGATATCGGTCGTCACACGCTGGCGCAATACATTCTCTTCCAAGGTCACCCAGTTCAACTCATGACCGGTTTTCTTTGTGAACTCGGAGGACAGCTCCTGCATGATGATCATGTCGGAGTTGTTCACCGTAGCAATCGTCAACTTCTCTGCATAAGCTGTCATCGCGGCACTAGCACCAACCAGAGCTGCGATGAACATCGCTTTCAATGCTTTCATTCTGCCTCCAGAATTATTGGATTTTCTCTTAATCAAGAGATTTTTGAACACTTTGATAAACCTTTCTGTCTCGTTTAAAGACCACCAAAAGGCTCCGCTACTACCTAATCACGCACATTGACCCCGCACCTCATGGTACTTTTGGGAACAGTCCATCAGTTCTTTAGTGGTTTGCTGGGAAATAATTGGAAGCCACTGTGAAAGCTGAAGAACATTCAAACTTTCTCATTCCGAATGATGTGCGTTTACAAAGAAAAATACTTGAGGAAATTTTGCGAGGGTATTTTCTGTTGATGAGGTATCAATTTCGTTATGTTACTACTCTACTAGGTAGATAAATGTTATCTAGCAGAAACAATTAATAACTCCGCTGTATCCAATCAACATCAACCTCCTCCCCAAGTTTTCTAGGCAGACCACTCACCTTGCTTAATAAGCATATTTGTGAGCAAGCAGCGAAAAAAGCCTTACAAACGTGATTTGATTAGTCAACTCATTAAACTTATCTCATCTAAATCAGTGGATATCTCTTTATCCTATTTTTTTATCTATCGAGAAAGACTCTGATTGGATGATTATTTAATTCAGTTATTTTTCAGAAAAACAAATCTACTACTTGTTTCATTTAGATTAAATATTTTTTTAATCAAAAACATATCCTGCTCAATGAGACCGGTAGGAATAAAAGAATTTGGACAAGACTGAGGTAACCAGAAATACGTCTTCCCTTTGCAAGGGGGAATAAACCTTGTCACTCTATTTCAGATGTCAATCAAAATTTGTCTGACGGAAAGTTGCGCACAGTAACTTGGCTAGTTATGTTTCCTCTGAAATTCTTCCTGCAAAGCGGGGTAAAGTCGACGATAACGCATCAATAGATTTTGATAGTTCTCAAACAACTCTGGTTGAGGTTCTAGAACTCCCGCAATGGGAGGACGAGAACAAATTGAGACTGGATCACCTCCCTCTGCAGCTACTAATCCTAGGCGGGCTGCTCCAAAGGCTGCTCCCAACTCGGTACCACTGTGTAGAATGAGCGGACGCTGCAGCATTGTCGCCAATATCTGTCCCCAAGTATGACTACGGGCTCCACCACCAATCAAAGAAACCTCACCAATCTCTGCGCCTGCTTCAACAAGCACCTGCTGGCAATCAGCGAAAGCACAGGACACACCTTCCAAGACTGCTTGAGTCAAATGTCGGGCATCATGATTGTGATTCAGACCGAAGAATACACCTTGAGCCTGAGAGTCGTTATGTGGGGTTCGCTCTCCGGAAAGATAAGGCAGAAACAATGGTGCACCAGTTAGTACTGGGTCCTGTTGCAAGGCATTCAGCAAGTCAGCTTCTTTACGTCCAATCATCTGGGATAACCAACTCAAACAACTAGCTGCGCTCAGGATGACTCCCATTTGATGCCATGTCCTAGGCAGACAGTGACAGAAAGCGTGGGCACCTTGTTCTGGAGCTGGCAGGAAAGAGGGTGTAACAACAAAGTATACTCCTGAAGTTCCAAGAGACAAAAAAGCAGACCCAGGTTGGATTGCACCAATCCCAACGGCACCTGCTGCATTATCTCCTGCGCCTCCTGCAATCAAAGGCTGACCGTTAATACCCCAGCGTTTTGCCAACTCTGGCAGCAATAATCCTGAAGATTCGGTTCCTTCAATCAACCTTGGCATATGATGTCGAGAGAGACCTGTTGCTGACAACATGACATTTGACCAGTCTCTTTTTTCAACATCCAACCAGAGGGTCCCCGCAGCATCTGACATTTCTGAAACCATTTCACCGCTGAGCTGCAAACGCAGAAAGTCTTTTGGCAATAAGACCTTGTCCACTTTTTCAAATAATGCCGGCTCTTCTCGCTGTAGCCAAAGCAGCTTGGGTGCAGTGAATCCAGGCATTGCAAGGTTACCAGTGATTTGACGTGCATTTGGAATTTGCCGCTCTAAGAATTCACATTCAGTATTAGAACGCCCATCGTTCCAAAGGATTGCTGGGCGTAAAACCTGTTGCTGAGCATCTAAAAGTGTAGCCCCATGCATCTGTCCAGAGAGGCCAATGCCCTTGACCTGAGCCAGCGAATGTTGCTTACAAAGTTCCTCAATGCCTGCTTGAACAGCATGCCACCAGGCTTCTGGCTCCTGCTCGGACCAAAGTGACTGGGGTCTCTGTACAGTCAAAGTAATACTGGCTTCGGCTAAGACCTGCTGCTCAGGACTAAGTAAGAGGAGTTTGACAGCAGAAGTGCCAAGATCGATACCGAGGTACATGGGAAACCTCTGTAGAATGTGAAAGATGGTCGCCGTGAGAATCGTAGAGGCGAACTAAAAAGTTCTTGGAGAACGTGGGGGGTTTGAGGGGAGAGCATTACAAATTCCCCTCAAAATAGAGAGAATTAGAGACCAACCTTGGTCAAGGCGCGACGTGCATAGACCCGTGACATTGCGCGGCGATAGTCTTCGCTGACAGACCAATCGCTGAGCACATCCACACCATTGGTCGCTGTATCGGCAGCAGCCTTGATACTAGCCGCACTCAAAGCCTGTCCTTTGAGTGCACCTTCAACATTGCTGTCACGGAAGCCCACGTGGCCAACACCACTAAAGCCTACACGCACATCGGAGCAGGTACCTCCAGACTTGTCCACAGCTACTGCACAGCCCACGTAGGGATAGCGTGAAGCAGGCTGAGCAAATTTCTCATAACAGGAATTCGCATTCATCGGCGTGGTGGGTACTCGAATCTCAACCAGTAGTTCATCTGGTTGGACGGCTGTTTCCCATAAAGCCACAAAGTAGTCTGTTGCTGAAACTACTCGCTGCCCACTGGGTCCCTGAATCACCATACTAGCGTCCAGAGCCAAGATTGGACCAGGGTAATCAGCTGCTGGATCAGAGTGAGCCATCGCACCACCAATTGTTCCACGATTGCGCACCTGCACATCTCCAATCGAAGCAGCAGCATCCCGCAGAGCAGGTGCTTTTGCTGAAATGACATCGGAAGATTCAACCATCCAATGCGTAGCCATCGCACCGATAGCAATGTGATCACCCTTGTCCGTAATGTGTTTCAAATCAGAAACACCACCTAGGTCAATCACTGTAGTGGGTGTACTCAAGCGTAGTTTCATCGCGGGGACCATGCTGTGTCCTCCTGCGAGGATCTTAGCATCTTCACCGTGTTGGGCCATCAGAGAAAGAGCTTCGGCAACGCTGCCCGCCCGATGGTATTCAAAAGCTACAGGAACCATAGACCTCCTAATTTAGAGGGGAGACCGAAGCCTCCCAAGAATTTGAGTTATTAGGCGTTAGCGTTGTGAATCGCAGCCCATACCTTTTGTGGAGTCAGCGGCATTTCCAGATCTTTGATACCCAGTGGTCGCAAAGCATCTACTACCGCATTGACAATCGCTGGAGTCGAACCAATCGCACCAGCCTCTCCACAGCCCTTCACTCCTAGGGGGTTGTGTGGGCAAGGTGTTACGTTCCGATCAACCTCGAAAGAAGGAAGATCATCAGCTCGTGGCATTGCATAATCCAGGTAGGTTCCCGTGGTCAACTGGCCGCTTTCATCATAGACTGCGCCTTCCAGCAGAGCCTGACCGATCCCTTGAGCCAGTCCGCCGTGGACCTGACCGTCCACAATCATTGGGTTAACTACGTTACCAACATCATCAACCGCAACGAAGCGCTTGATCTCTGTGGTACCGGTTTCAGTGTCCACTTCCACAACGGCAATGTAAGTTCCAAATGGATAGGTGAAGTTGGCAGGATCGTAAAAACTGTTGAACTCGATTCCTGGCTCCAAGCCTTCTGGGAAATTGTGAGGCACATAAGAAGCCAAGGCAACCTCACCGAAGCCGATTGACTTGTCCGTTCCCTTCACTGTCCACTTCCCATCGATATACTCCAGATCCTGCTCCGAGGCTTCCAGCAAATGAGCTGCGACCTTGGCACCCTTCTCCTTGACTTTGTCCAACGCTTTGACAATAGCACTACCGCCAACAGCCAAGCTTCTCGAACCATAGGTTCCCATTCCGAAGGGAACCTGCTCGGTATCGCCATGGATTATTTCGATATCCTCAAGGGCAATACCAAGGTGGTCCGCAGCGACCTGAGCAAAGGTTGTATCATGTCCCTGCCCATGAGAGTGGCTTCCAGTGTGAACTGAAACCTTACCTGTTGGCTGAACACGGACATTGGCGCTCTCATAAAGACCAGCTCGTGCTCCCAGAGAACCTACTACTGCAGATGGAGCAATTCCACAGGCTTCAATATAGGAAGAGAAACCAATACCGATATAGCGTCCCTGCTTGCGGGCTTCTTCCTGTTCTTTGCGCAAGTCATTATATCCTAGAACATCTAGGGCTTTACGCATTGTTGCTTCGTAATCACCACTATCATATTGCAAAGCAACCTGTGTTTGATAACCAGGTTGCTCCACACCATCAAACGCAGGAATGAAGTTTTTCATCCGTAGTTCGGCTGGGTCCATTCCCATCTCAGCAGCGGCAGTATCTATCAGACGTTCCAAAAGATAAGTAGCTTCGGGCCGTCCTGCCCCACGATATGCATCGACTGGGGTAGTATGAGTAAAGACTCCATTGACTGTCACATGTATTGCCGGAGTCACATATTGCCCTTGTAGCAGTGTCCCGTACAAATAGGTTGGGATAGCAGGAGCAAATGTTGACAGATAGGCTCCTAGGTTCGCATCTGTGTGAACTCGCAAGGCTGTGATGTTGCCATCCTTGTCAAAACCCATTTCAGCAATTGTGTTGTGATCCCGACCGTGGGCGTCTGTGACAAACGCTTCACTTCGCTCTGCAGTCCATTTAACTGGACGGGCTATCTGCTGCGAAGCCCAGGTTACTAGAGCTTCTTCGGCATAGTGGAAGATTTTGCTACCAAATCCCCCACCAACATCCTTTGACACTACACGAGTTTTGTGCTCAGGAATACCCAGCACAAAGGCACACATCAACAATCGGATCACGTGTGGATTCTGAGAAGATGTGTATAGAGTATATTTGTCTCTGGCCTTGCTATAGTCACCTATATAACTGCGAGGCTCAATCGCGTTTGCTATCATCCTTTGATTACGAATCTTCATCTTGGTGACATGGTGGGCTTTGGCCATACCGGTATCTGCAGCCGCCTTGTCACCCAACTGCCAGTCGAACGCTCGGTTATCAGGCAACTCATCGTGTACCATCGGAGCACCCGCCTCAAGAGCCTTGGAAGCATCCACAACAACTGAAAGTTCCTCATAATCCACTTCAATCAAATCTGCAGCATCGCGAGCCTGTTCCTTAGATTCAGCAATCACAATCGCTACACCATCCCCAACATGAAGAGCTTTGTCTTTCACCAACAGTGGATGCTTGGGTTCACGCATCACCTCTCCATCAGTGAAATTAACCTGCCAACCTGTGGGAATTCCATTAATGTGAGCAACATCTTCACCTGTAAACACTGCAACCACACCATCTGCTGATTTAGCAGCTGTAGTGTCAACACTTTTGATCTTAGCGTGCGCTAGATGGCTCCTAAGTATGTAGGCATGAGTCATTCGTGGCAGCACAATGTCATCAGTATACTCGCCTGCACCTGTGATAAAGCGGTGATCTTCCACTCGCTTGATTGATTCTCCAATCATCTTACCCATGAACTCCTCCTTGTAGTTTCAGGATTGTGAAGCAGCCCACTGCACTGCTTTGACGATGTTGTCGTAACCCGTGCAGCGGCAAAAATTCCCTTCAAGGGCATGACGAATTTCCTGATCGCTGGGGTTTGGATTTCGTTGAAGCAACTGCACGGAAGACATGATCATTCCAGGAGTGCAGTATCCACACTGCAGTCCGTGCTTCTCTCGGAAACCTTCCTGAATCGGATGCAGAGTCCCGTCGCTCGCTGCTAGTCCCTCGATTGTAGTTACTTCTGCCCCCTCACATTGAGCTGCTAGCAAGGAGCAAGATTTGACTGCCTCACCATTGAGGATCAGTGTACAAGCTCCACAGCTACTAGTGTCACAACCAACGTGGGTACCTGTCAGTCCAAGATTTTCGCGCAGGAACTGCACGAGCAAAGTACGGGGTTCTACATCGTGAGAAACTGCCACCCCATTGACAGTCATAGATACCTTCATGCGCTCCTCCTTCAGGAAGAAAGTGATTTATGGTTCCAATCACGGAACACAAAAAATCAAGGCCAACGGTCAGGCCGTTTCCTTGAGAACAAATTAGTTAGAATACAGTTATAATAACATATCAGATCTAACCGATCACGTACCATAGCGCGGAGTCACATCAATACGCAACTGTCTACCACGCTGAACTTTGGCTAACTGACGAACTAGCCGACGTAAGCTACTCAAATTATGAGCAGAAGCCAAGATATCAATATAGGGAAGTGCTGCCTGCATCCCCTGTGTCGAGGGACGATAATCCGGATTGCCCATCAATGGATTTAGCCAGATCACACTGCGAGAACGCGATTTCATGATGCGCATACTCTCACCAAGTAAATCGACGTCACCTGTATCCCAACCATCGCTGATTATCAAGACAACCGTGCCTGGATCGAGCAAACTTAAAGCATACTGCTCCACAAATTCACCAAAGGATTCACCAATTTTTGTACCTCCAGACCAATCTGGAACAGTCACAGACATTAGATTGAGTGCTTCCTCCAGATCCTCCGTTTGCAGGATCTCTGTCACCCGATGCAACGAAGTGCTAAAGACAAAGGTTTCAATCCGGCGGTACACACTCTGGAAAGCGTATAGAAACTGGATCAAGAAGCGGCTGTAGAGGTCCATTGATTTACTGACATCACAGAGCAGTACTAGCTTGAGCTTCTGCCGTTTTCTTTCCCGATGGGCCAAATCAAGCAATTCACCACCACGTCTCAAACTACTGCGCATCGTACGTCTCAAGTCCAAGGGGCCACGTTGTCGGGAGGCCTTGGTACGACGACTGAAACGCACAGCTAAAGATTTGCCAATTTCGTTGATTAGCCGAGCAACCTCATCTAGGTCCTGTGCAAAAAAATCACTGAAATCTCGTTCCGTCACTACTTCAAAAGGACTGTAGCCCGCAGCTTCTTGCTCCTCACTGGCCTGATCTGCATTATTCAGCCAATCATTGATTGTCAGGTACTTCTGCTTACGAGGGCGATCATCGATGATGACCGTCGGAGCTTCCGTCTCTTCTTCGTCTCGGAAACTGAGTTGGTCTGCTTTATCCCAGACATACCAAAAGCGTCGGAAGTGTTCATCGAAAATTTCCTGTTCCCGATTGCTTTTGGCCAGAGTGGTACGTAAGGACCAGTAAAAATCTTCTTCTTCCAACAAATCAATAGCGTCCAAAGCCTTCAGGGCATCCATCTGTTCCGGTGCACTGACATTCGATCCCTGCTGTCGTAACCAACGACAAAAACCAACGACATTAGCGCTGAACTCACGTCGCAAAGCCAGGTCATCAAAACGAGTCTCTGATTTGCGTTTGGAGGAAGGGATTTCGATTAGGGAACTGTCGGGGAGCATTTGGATGTGATCAGTTCGCAGCCGTTGGAGACTCCTCTGCCGTTTTCATCTCCTTGGCCTGGATGCCCAAGCGCCCGAGGAAATCTGTGAGCGACTCCCGTACCAGGCGGACATCGTTACGGTCCTTGAAGATTAGCCCCAGCGTTTCCTCTACCATGCTTGGCTCAAGGTGATCTTGGTGTAAGACTGCCAAGGCCCTAGCCCAATCCAGAGTCTCCGCTACCCCTGGGATTTTTTCCAGTTTTTGCTGACGCACAAGTTCCATGAAACGACACATCTGTCCTGCTAGTTCTGCGTCAACATCAGGTACCTTGTTACGAACAATCGAGAGCTCTTTCTCGTACGGTGGGTAATCAATCCAAAGATAAAAACAACGTCGCCGTACTGCGTCGGAGAGTTCCCGGGTGCGGTTCCCCGTCAGGATTACGTAGGGTGGTTCTTCAGCACGAATGCTACCAATCTCTGGAATTGTAATTTGCCATTCGGAGAGTATTTCCAGCAAGAAGGCTTCAAATTCCTCATCAGCCCGATCCAGCTCGTCAATCAACAAAACTGGTGCTTTTGGATGAGTCAGTGCCTGTAGCAGCGGCCGTTTGAGCAAGAACTGCTCACCAAAAATAGAAGCCTCTCGATCTTCAAGAGAGCGAGTGCTGTTTTCATCCAGTTTTAGGTGCAGCAATTGACGCTGATAGTTCCACTCGTAGAGGGCCATATTGGCATCCAGACCCTCATAGCACTGAAGGCGGATCAAGTCTGTATCCAGCGCTCGAGCCATCACCTTGGCGATCTCTGTTTTACCGACACCCGCTGGTCCTTCGATCAGCAGGGGTTTGCGAAGCGTCATCGCCAAGTACACAGACATCACAATGCTTCGATCTGCAATATAGTCTTGTTCTCCCAGTAATTGCTGCAGGCGTTGCAGTTGCTCTTGTTGCATCAACCTTCCGATTTGGGGTTAGTGACTTGCTGGGTGCATTCTTCCAGCGCATTCCAGGCCAACGCTGCACAACGGATGCGGCTCTTGTGCTTTCGGATGGCCATCAACGGGGGCAGAAATTCTGGAGGAGAATCGGGCAATTCACCCGTTTCCATTGCTTCTCGAAAAGTAGTTCCTAGGTTATTTGCTTCTTCCAAAGACAAACCCTGAATATTTTCTCCCATCAATGAAGCTGAAGCAACACAAATGGAACAAGCGCGCACCTGATTACGGGCTTCTTGAATCGGACGTTGAGCACCCTCCGAGGGATCGCCACCCAGCACAATGGTCAACTCCAGTTCATCTCCACAAAGCGGATTATGTACGACCGCCTTCAGGTCTGCCGGTTCCAGCCGGCCAGCAAAACGTTGGTGATGCATATGATCTTTGAGGATATCTCGATAGAGCGATTCGCTCATGAAAAAACCTTTCGTACATTGGCCAAAGCTGAGACAGCGCTGTCGATTTCCTCAAGCGTGTTGTAGAGCGCTATGCTCAAACGAACTGTGGCCCGCACACCAAGACGCTCATGCAGGACCTGTGTACAGTGATGTCCAGCTCTTACTGCAATTCCTGTTTCATCAAGGATTTGCGCCACATCATGTGGGTGCACACCCTCTAAATCAAAAGAAACCACCCCGGTACGCTTCGCGGCCTGTGATGGTCCATAGACCGTTACATCTGGCTCCTCTGCCAAGCGGTTGAGCGCATGAGCAACCAGTTCCTGCTCGTGCTGCCGAATCTGGGAGACACCCCATTGCTGCACGTATTCGATTGCGGACTTCAAAGCAACTGCCTCGGCAATTGGAGGCGTACCAGCTTCCAATCGTGCTGGAATTGCTGCCCAACTAGAACTCTGGCGACCAACCTTGGCGATCATGCCACCCCCACCTTGCCAAGGTGACATCTCATCTAATCGCTGAAAACGTCCACACAGCACTCCAATCCCAGTAGGACCATAGAGTTTGTGACCAGAAAAAGCGAGAAAATCGCAACGTTCAGCCCAATCTTCCAGTGGTATCCGACCAACGGCTTGCGCTGCATCAACCATTACAGGAACTTCATAACGTTGAGCAAGGTCAAGAATCGTTTCCAAAGGATTGATTGTTCCCAGCACATTGGAAACTGCTGTCACGGCCAACAGTCGCGGACGCTGAGCTAGCAATTGCTCCAAATGATTCAGCTCCAACTCACCTGAATCTGTGATGGAAACATAATCCAATTCAGCTTGACGCTCCTGCGCAACCAGTTGCCAAGGAATTTGGTTGGAGTGGTGTTCCATCTCTGTCAGGACAATTCGATCTCCTGCCTGAAGACGTGGTCGCAACCAAGATTGGGCCACTAGATTGATGGACTCGGTTGTGCCTCGGGTGAAAACAACGCGTCGACTATCCTTCACACCAATGAAGTCAGCAACTGCTTGACGCGCCATTTCATAGGCGTCAGAAGCATCCTCTGAGAGTTGGTAGACTCCACGATGGATATTGGCGTTGGAGTGAGTCAGGAATTCCAGTAGGGCATTCAGAACAGGCTGAGGTTTCTGTGTCGTCGCAGCATTATCGAGGAAAACCAACGGGTGACCGTGAATCACCCGTTTTAGAATTGGGAAATCTGAGCGGGCTTCAAGCATGGAACGCACAACGAAATCCTAGATACTGCACTGTTTGACTTCCATCATCGATAAGCCTGTACGCTCATGGCGCAGCTTAACCACTTCAGTGATGATGCTCAGGGCAATCTCTTCAGGTGTTCTACCACCCAAATCCAATCCACAAGGAGCACGCAGTACCTGACGCAAGGCATCTGCATCCATTCCGCCTTCCTTGAGATATTCGACTACAAGGCGTGAGCGCTTGGCACTTGCAACCAGACCAATGTAGCGGGGTGTGCCACGCAGAGCTGCCTGAATTACCTGCTGGTCACCCTTGTGCTGGGTCAACACGATCACATAGCTGTTCAATCCAGGATTGATTTTCTGGTAATCGGTATCATCGGTGATCAACTGATCGGCAAATGGAAAATCCTCGCGGGTTGCTCCCGGACTGTTAACAGTGACTCGGAAGTGCAGCAACCGTCCAAGTTCCGCTACCAACTCTGCAATCCGGCCTTGTCCCACTAGCATTAACTCTGGTTGGGGCAGAAAAGGCTCCACATAGACTTCCATCTTGCCACCACAAGGCATCCCAACACCAAGCACTTCATCATCCAGGTCGATTTCAATAATTCGTGTCTGACCATCCTGTAAGCATTCAAGAGCTGTCTCTCGGACAGCGCTGTCTGCACAACCACCACCAACCCAACCCAGGATTGACATACCATCGGCGCCGATGATTGACTTTGAGCCAGGCTTGGCCGAAGCTGAACCGACTGTTTTGATTACGGTAGCCGTAGCAAAAGCGGCTTCATTTTGCAGCAGTTCGCTGACTTTATCATAGTACTCAGTGGACATAGTTCCTCGGTTGGAAACGGAAGACAGGTTGCCAAACAGGCTAGGCACACCAGTCGCCGGAAGTTTACCGGGACAGGGGCCTTTTTTTGAAGATGTAGTTTCAGGCTGGTTGGTTGACAAAGTAGCGCTCATATTCCTCTGGTGTATCAATATCCCGCAGGACGTGATCTGTGTTCATTGGGTGCCGATGGACACGCTCCTTGTATTGACGAATCAATCCCCGACATCCTTCCATCTTGACATGACTCAACAACTCTTCGCGATAAGAGGCCGAAAAGAGCACTGGATTACCCGGTTGATCTCCAACGACTGGACGGAGAATAAGTTGAGGATTCTCAGCAAGCAGCAGCTTGAACTGGTCCATCAATTCCTGATACTCAGCTGTCTCAATGAATGGCAAGTCTGAGAGACAGATCATGAAGCCAAGAGCCCCAGAGGAGGCAGCTTGAACCCCCGCCCGAATCGAGGTTGTCATGCCTTCGGCATAATTCGGATTCTGCACAAATTGAATCGAACGATTAGCTAGGGCTTCTCGAGTGCGTTCCTGTTCATGTCCCACAACAACCAGAAATTCATCAGGTTTCGTTGTAAGAATTTGATCAGCAATGTGGGCCAAGAAGCAAGATTCTCGGAAAGGTAGCAGCAGCTTGTTGCGCTCTCCCATCCGTCGGGACTCTCCAGCTGCCAGCAAAATCACGCTGAGCATAGGTTATTTCTTTCCGAACATTCCCTTGAGAGCTGAACCAACCAGTTGTAGTCCGTTGACAGGTTCAGGCTCCTCCGCATTCAGTTGGGTCTGCATGACTCGAATCTGGGTTTCCAGTCGTTTCATGGTGGCTTCCAGTTCGGCAACACGGCCTTCCAAAAGAGGATCAGCAGCACTCGTTGGGGTTGCTGTGGTTGCTGCTGGTTGGCTGGTTGCTACAGGTGCCGCTGCTGCTGTGACCGGTGCAGCAGGTGTCGGGGCTGCTGCAGGCTCTCCTCCACCTTCGGCAACTTCACGGAATTTGCCGACAAACTGTTCAATCAGCTTATCATTGACAGCTACAATCATTCGGGACCCAAACTGGGCCAACTTTCCTGTAATCGACAATTTGATACTGCTGGTCACTTCGGTCGCACCGTCTACTTCTTTAAGTTTAACCGTCATGGTCATAGAAGCGCTACCTTTACCGCCCGTGTCCTTACCAGCACCCTGGAGTACCATTTCCTTGTTCTGAGCATCTAGCTTCTCAAACCGTCCCTCTCCGTTGAACTTACTGGTGACAGGGCCAATCTTGACACTGATTTTCCCTTTGAAGTTTTTATCATCAATAATTTCAGTTAGTTGTGCTCCTTGCACGCAAACAACTACACGGCTTGGATCACTCAACAGTTCCCATACTTTGTCGACCGGCGCGTTGACCGTAAAATTTTTATCTGCCGTGACTTCCATTTGCCTCTCCTCTCAAAAATAAATGGCGTTTCTAATTAATCTCCGAATCGTTTTCTTTCATCATTGATTTGGATCAAATTAACGAGAGACGGAGCGTCTGGAGGTAGTTCAATTAGTTAAACAAATTAGAATAACATAAAAAATTTACAGATTCCTTTGAGTTTTTTAAAAAATTAATCCTCCTACCATAGGCACTTAGGTCGATGAAGTCTGTGACCTAGAAATGAGATTCAAGATCCAGCAAACTTTGCAGATTATGTGCTGCCAGGAAAGCATCTACCCAAGGTAGTGCTGCCTGCATACCAGCTGTTGCAGGCTCATAACCCTGTGTTCCAAGCAGTGGGTTGAGCCAGATCACCTTGCGCACCTTGCCCCGAAAGCGTTGGAGTTGCCGAGCTAACAAATCGGGGGCACCGGTGTCATAACCATCGCTAAGGATCAGTACGATGGTATTTCTTGATAGCATTGAGCGGGAATACTCCGTGTGAAAATCTTTCAGGCAACTGCCAATTCTTGTTCCACTCGACCAGGCTTCCTCCCGTTCAGCCAGTCGTCGTAGTGAGTCTGGAAAAGCACGCGTCTTCAGCTTTTCAGAAATTGGTGTCAATCGTGTGCTGAAAAGGAAGCCATCCATCCTGCGAAAATGCTGCTGCAGTGCATGCAGAAAACGCAGGAAAAACAGGCTGTATTGATCCATGGAACCGCTGATATCCAGAAAGGCGACCAATCCTGGTTTACGCTCACGTCGTTGACGAAAACAGAGATGAAGTGGCTCTCCACCATGCTGTAGATTGCGTCGAATCGTTCCTCGAAGACTGATGCGGCTAGAATGTGGAGAAGGACGCTGTCGACGAGAAAGTCGCGCACTGAGTTGCTCAGCAAGCCGTCGCGTCAGCTGTTCTAGCTCTTCAAGCTTAGACATTGGAATCGTAGAGAAGTCGGTATGTCTCAGTGTTTCCTGCAGACTGGCACCGGCCACTTCTTCGTCTTCACGGGTTTGATCACTGGTTTCTTGTGCTGAGCTGGCAAAAGTCAAAAGTGATCGCTTTTGACGCGTAACAACACCCAGCGGATTGACCGGCTGTCGGTCATTAGCAGCTTTCCGAGGTGGTGGTGGCCCCGGATGCCAGTATTGATCGAACAAAGGATCAAATTGTTCATTCTCCTGCCTCGAAGAACACAGGAGCGCACGCAGGGCAGCACGGAGATAGGCGCGTTGATCCAAAGGGCCAACTCGACAAGCTTCCAAGGCTGCCAGGGTTTCTGCTACACCGACCCGAAAATTCTGACGACGTAGAAAGCGACAGAACCCAATTACAGCTGCGGTCAGGTCTGTCTGCGTATTCATGTGTTCCGTGACGAACACGTTCGTCGACTTCATCCCACGGCTGCGGTCAACAGATTGTCCAGACCTCGCTTGCGTACCAGTTCCTGGTCTTCTGTCGACTTCAGCACACATCCCATGGTGCGTTCAAAAGTCAGTTCATCAAGATGTGGGCGATTGAGCAGCAGGAGTGCCTGAGCCCAATCCAGGGTCTCAGCGACGCCTGGTGATTTGCTCAGCGGGAGTTCCCGCAAAGACTGAACACATTGCACTGTTTGACGCGCCAACTCTTCTTCTACCTGAGGTAATCGCTGACGCACAATCTCTTGCTCCTGCTCTGCATCTGGATAACCAATCCAGTGGTACAGACAACGCCTCTTGAGTGCATCACTCAACTCACGCGTCCTATTCGAAGTCAGCACCACATGAGGACGGTGAGTCGCTTGCACAGTCCCCAACTCTGGAATCGTGATTTGAAAGACAGAGAGCAACTCTAGCAGAAAGGCTTCAAATTCCTCATCAGCCCGGTCTACCTCATCGATCAGCAACACGGGAGATTTCGCTGAGTGACGCAGAGCTGATAACAGTGGTCGCTCCAACAGGAATTCTTCACTGAAAATTTGTCCTTGTTTGCTGTCCAGATGATTGGCACCACTCGCTTCTTCCAGTCGGATAGCCAATAGCTGTTTCTGGTAATTCCACTCGTAAACAGCGCTGTGCACGTCGAGTCCTTCATAGCACTGCAAACGGATCAATTCTGTCTGGCACAAAGTAGCTAGTGCCTGAGCCAGTTCCGTCTTACCAACTCCAGAGGGGCCTTCTAACAGCAATGGTCGGCCCAGATGCAATAGAAGAAAGGCTGAGGTCGCCAGCGCTTCGTCGGCTACGTACCCGATAGCCTGAAGCTCTGTGACCACTGCCTGAGGATCTACAGGCAGAAGCAAGTTAGTCATGGAAAAATTGGATTTGGAGAGAAAGGAGAGTGAGGAGCCCCAGAGGCTCCTCTAGTCAACAAATTAGGAAATGACGCCCTTTTCCTTCAGGATTTGCCAGACCTTGAAGGGAGTGACAGGGATATCAACATGAGTCACACCCAAGTGAGAGAGCGCATCCACCACGGCATTGGCCACTGCAGGTGGTGCTCCGACAGTTGGGGACTCTGCAACTCCCTTGGCACCCAGTGGGTGATGGGGAGAAGGTGTGATCGTATGCCCTGTTTCCCAATTTGGCGTCTCTACTGATGTTGGTAGTAGGTAGTCCATGAAGGTACCGTTGAGAATGTTACCATCATCATCATAGATCAACTCCTCGTACATCGCCGGGGCAATTCCCATTGCCAGACCGCCATGTATCTGACCTGTTACAATCATTGGATTGATGATATTTCCACAGTCATCAATCGCCACGAACCGGCGAATCTTCATCTCTGCTGTTTTTGGATCAATGTCCATCACGCAGATATAGGATCCGAAGGGGAAGGTCAAATTGGGGGGATCATAGTAGTGCGTCGCTTCCAGCCCAGCTTCCATTCCTTGTGGGTGATTAGTATAAGCCGCAAACGCAATGTCCTGGATCGTCTTGGAACGCTCTGGAGCTCCTTTAACAAAAAACTTCCCAGGCTCCCATTCTAGATCTTCTTCACTGACTTCTAGAAGATACGCAGCGATTTTACGAGCCTTGTCACGGATCTTGTGAGCCGCCTTTGCAGCAGCGGCCCCTGCGGTAGGTGTACTCCGTGACGCGTAGGTTCCCAGTCCATAAGGAGCGGTGTCCGTGTCGCCTTCCTCAATCTGGATATGCATGGCTGGAATGCCCAACTCCTCAGCGAGGATCTGTGCATACGTTGTTTCATGACCCTGTCCTTGGGATTTAGTACCAAAACGAGCGATTGCCTTCCCCGTTGGATGGATTCTGACCTCAGCACTATCAAACATCTTGATGCCAAGGATATCGAAATCCTTGGAAGGGCCTGCCCCAACAATTTCGGTGAAGCTAGAGATGCCAATCCCCATCAACTCCCCTCGGGCACGTTTCTCTGCCTGCTCCTTACGCAACTCCTCGTAGCCTACCATGTCCATTGCCATGCGCAACGCTGGGGCATAGTCACCGGAGTCATATTCCCAACCTAAGGCAGAGCGGTAGGGAAACTGATCTTTCTGAATGAAGTTTTGAAACCGAAGATCTGCGGGATCTCGTCCTAACTTCTGGGCGAGCACATCTGTAATTCGCTCAATCGCGTGCACAGCTTCTGTCACTCGGAAAGAACAACGATAAGCGACACCTCCTGGTGGCTTGTTTGTGTAAACTGCGTCCATCTCGGTGAAGGCTGTTGGTATATCGTAAGAACCCGTCACAATCGAGAAGAGTCCTGAAGGAAACTTGGAAGGATTTGCTGCCGCATCCGTGTAACCATGGTCGGCCAAGGTCTTGATTCGCAGGCCGGTCATCTTACCCTCCTTGGTGGAGGCCAGTTCAACAGTCATGTGGTAATCACGGGCAAAAGAATCCGCCTGAAGGTTCTCGGAGCGGTCTTCAATCCACTTGACTGGCTTACCAATCAGAAAGCTTGCGGCAATTGCGATGACGTAGCCCGGATAAACCGGCACCTTACCTCCAAAACCACCTCCAATATCTGGAGAAATTATGCGAATACGCTCTTCTGAGAGGCCAACGTGACCTGCAACAAGAGCAATCACGGTGCGAATCGCATGGGGAGCCTGTGTTGTCATCCAGACTGTCAGCTTACCTTCAGCTTTTTCGTAACTGGCTACACAACCACAGGTTTCGATAGAAGCAACGTGAATTCGAGGGATATAAACTTGTTCTTTAACCACTACCTCTGCCTCACTAAAAGCCTTTTCCGTCGCCTCCTCATCACCCGTCTGCCAATGCCAAATGTGATTATCTGTCTTCCCATCTTTATCTGGGCGTAATAGCGGTGCATCTGCATCTAGCGCCTTGTGCGGATCGATGATTGGCTTCATCGAATCATACTCAATCGAATTTTCCAAAGCTTGAACCGCATCAGCAGCAATGTAGCGGTCTGTAGCAATCACCGCAGCAACCTCCTGAGCCTGATACATAACTGTATCAGTGGGCAGGACCATCTGGGTGTCTGACATCAATGTTGGCATCCAGTGCAAGTTGTACTGTTTGAGGTCTTCCCCAGTGATAACAGCTAGTACTCCAGGAATCTCCATTGCCACACTTTTGTCGATGCTCTTGATTTTGGCATAGGCAAAGGGACTACGGGCAATGTCCATGTAGAGCATGCCTGGCAACTGAACATCATCTGTATATTTGCCCAGCCCTCGGATAAAGCGTGCGTCTTCCTTACGTTTGAGGCTATGCCCCATGCCCCCAATTTCTTTGGATGTCTTGCACATTATCATGCGGCCTCCTCCTGCTTCTCGTTCAGTTTATTGGCGGCATACTGGATCGACTTGATGATGTTCGAGTAGCCTGTGCAACGACACAAATTCCCTGAAATTCCCCAGCGAATTTCCTCTTCTGTTGGGTTTGGATTTTTTTCTAATAATTCTTTTCCTCGCATTATCATCCCCGGAGTACAGAAACCGCACTGTAGTCCATGCTCCTGATGAAAACCTTCCTGAAGTGGATGGAGTTGCCCCCCTTGCTCAACTCCCTCAATGGTCTCAATTTTCTGATTGTTCGCCTGAACCGCGAAGAAAGTACAGGCCTTGATCGACTTCCCGTTCAAAAGGATCGTACAGGCACCACAGCTAGACGTATCACAACCGATGTGTGTGCCGGTCAGAGCTAGGTCATCGCGGAGAAAATGGATCAACAATTTTCGGGAATCTACCTCTCGGGTGAATGATTCGCCATTAATTTCAATCGTGATGCTATGCTTCGACATGGATCAACTCCTCCCTTGGGCGCGTTCCACCGAGCGGCGGAGTGCGCGTTGTGTCAGTTCACGAATCAGAGTAAGTTTATATTCCGCAGAACCTCGTAAGTCATCTGCCGGGCTAGATGCATCCGCAGCAAGTTCTCCTACATGGGCAAAGAGGGCATCAGATGGCTGCTGACCTCGCAAAGCCTTCTCAGCATTGACCGCGCGGGTGGGCAGTGCAGCAACGTTAGTCAAGCCGATACCAGCCTGTTCAATGCTGCCGTCTGCTGCTAGAGAGAGTTGAACCGCTACTGCGGCAGCAGCGTAGTCACCTACCTTGCGCTCTACTTTCAGGTAACAACCCCCGCTTAGGGCAGGAGGGATTGGAATTCGAATCTCAGAGAGAATCTCTCCGTGCTCCAGTGCCGTTGTGAAAAAATCAGTAAAAAACTCATCAATCGGCACTGTCCGTGCTCCAGAAGCCCCAATAATCTCAATCTCAGCTCGGTAGGCCAGCATTGTTGCCGGATGATCATTGGCGGGATCACCGTGAGCTAGATTACCCCCCACAGTTGCAAGATTCCGAACCTGGGGATCTGCAATCATCTTCGTGGTATCCACTAATAACGGATAGCGTTCACTAATCCAGGGTAGATCTTCTAGAACCACCTCACGGGCCATTGTACCGATTTTCAGAAAACCACCTTCCTCCCGGATATAGTCCAAGCCAGGAATGTGGCTAATATCAATCAAGTGGCTTGGTTCTGCGAAGCGTAAGCGCATCGCAGGGATCAGGCTATGACCACCAGCCAGCACCTTGGCTTCATCTCCATGTTCATGTAGCAGGGCAATGGCCTCCGGTAGAGTGGCCGGAACCAAGTAATCGAAGGTAGGGGGTATCATGTTGGCTCTCCCTCAAGCTCTTAGACTCCTGACACAAGACCAAAATTATCTGGTACCTGCATTCAGGTAAGATGATCAACAGTGGCAGATTTCAACTACCGCTAATTTGTCACACCAAAATAGAACAACAGTAAAAGAGGAGGAAAGCAAGGTTTGGAAAAATAATTTTTTCCGAGAAGTCTCTTCCTGTAGAAATTATTTTTGAAGAGAGACTTTCTCGGAAGATTGGCAGGATGATTTGATCGTGACAGGGTAACTTCCGTTGTGAAACTCAACGAGGTTCAAGTTCGCAGTGTCGAAACTCAATCTGAGGGGTAACTTCCGTGCCAAAGTGAGTATTGCAGAAGTACGCTCCACGAAACTGGGTTCCACGCAATCGCGTGCTATAGAAAATGGTCCCTGATAGATTTGATTTTGACAAGTTAGCGTTCTGTAGATCTGCGGTATTGAACCAAACTCCACTTAGATTGGCTTCGGACATGTCGGCACCAAATAGCTTCACTCCCTTTAAATTGGCACCTTGGAGATTTGCTCTTTTTAGATTTGCTCTTTTTAGATTTGCCCCCTCCAGGTTTGCACCTTCCAGGTTTGCACCCTGCAAATCTGCTTGCTCTAGGTTGGCGCCTCGCAGATTACTACCAGAGAGGTCAGCTACTTGGAGATTCGCACTGAAAAAGATCGTCTTGGCCATATCGGAAGAACGGAGGTTTGCACCGTTCAGCTTGGTCATCCGCAGATCAGCCTCACTGATGTTGCACTCTACGCATGCTCCAAAATTACGTAGCCGACCTAGGTCTCTTTGATCATAAGCCCAAAGAAATTGTGGAATGACCAACTCCAAGCCAACAAGGAGCCCGCAAAGGCCAAGTGGTAGAGACAATCGGAACTGTCGAAGGAGATGCATATTCGCTCGTTTGTGAATTTATCAAAGAAAAATCCCTATTAAAAACAACGATAAACAGCATCCGATTCTGATCGTTTCTTACAGAACTAGACTGGCAAAAACAGAACCAAACTACTTTGACAAGTCTTCAATCTCACCAAAAGCCTTCACGCACCAAAGTAATTTCAAAGCGGAATGGAACCGAGAACTCGGTAATCAAACGGGGTGAGGAGATAGGGACTAACTGAGGAAAATTTCAATCTTGGCAGGCTCAGAAATGCCTTCTCTAGCAAGAATTTCCAGAAAAGACATCTCAGGTAGGCAAAATTAGGAAATGTATTTTTTCGGAATTGCAGCTCCCATCGTATACTTGGGGTCAACAAAATTCCCCAAGCGGACCTTACCACACTGGCTCAACATCATATAGGCGTCGTAGCGTTCAAAACCAAAATCCCGCTCAAGCCAATAGATCAGCTCCCGATAAGCAATTCTACACGCATCTTCCAGAGGTCTGGTGCTACCAATCGCCATGATGAAATCATCTGCTTCAAGGCGTGGCCACTCGATATTGTAATTTTTAATCACGTTTACGGTAAAGGTTGTAAAAGTTGGATACTCAACAGCTACCCCGCAAACCTCTCCATCCCCCTGACAAGCGTGCGCATCACCAATAAAAACCCGTGCACCCTCAACGCGAACAGGTAG
>Ga0209631_10001156_pt1 | contig 34725 bp, 33 predicted proteins | sample COG_08_FD_184752 | JGI IMG/M metagenome (GOLD analysis project Ga0209631, IMG submission 184752) | Pelagic Microbial community sample from North Sea - COGITO 998_met_08 (SPAdes) (version 2) | ecosystem: Environmental > Aquatic > Marine > Neritic zone/Coastal water | place: Helgoland, sampling... | reverse complement strand
AGCTCCCTGTAGTTGTACAATCCATTTTTTACCATAAAAGGATAAATGTCCTGTCTGGTCTTCACGCGCCAGTTATTGTGTCTTGTACCATTCTTTTTTATTCTCAAATTAAGACTTAATGCTTGTATAGTCAAAGCCTCATCATCAGGCAGTGCCCAAAAAGTGCAAGCAGTGCTAGCCACAAGGGCCTTGCTGGGTTACAGTTCGAAAATAATCTTTTAACTGGGCGCGGAGGAGGCTCATATATCATGTCAGCAAATTTAGAAGAAAAACCAATATTGCGGTACGACCCTAAAACGTTCGGTTATAGCGTCATATCTGACGCACCAGAAGTTGACCAGACGCACAAGCCGGGAGAAGTTTATTTTTCTGAAGATGTGATGAAGACCGAGATAGAAGAGATTTTCATGAAAGAATGGCTCCTCGTTGGACGGGTAGAGGAAGTGGAGAAGTCTGGGGATTACTTTACTCATCAAGTAGCGGATGAACCGGTAGTTGTCGCTAGAGACAAAGCTGGGAACATTCAAGCTTTTGCAAACGTGTGCAGACATCGCGGAGTAAAGGTCGCCTGGGGGGAAGGCAATACCAAGTATTTCTCATGCCCATATCATGGTTGGGTTTATGGCACTAATGGGGAATTGGTAGATGCTCAGTATTTAGACAAATCTAAAAGCTTCGATAAAAAGAATTGTTCGCTCCCAAAAATCCGCACTGAAATGTGGGAAGGTTTCATCTTCATCAATTTTAATGATGATGCGCAACCACTCATGCATAGTTTGGAAGCGTGGGATTTTCCGAAGACGTATGAACCCTACCAAATGGGTAGATTGAAACTGGCAAACAAATTTGCGATGGACATTCCCAGTAATTGGAAATTCCTAAATGAAAATTTAACTGATATTTATCATATAGCTGTTCTCCATGCCGCAACTTTTGGGCCGGCTCAACCATTGGAAGGGTATAGATATAAAACTTTCGATGGCGGATACCATGGACGCTTTACGGGTGGTACCTTAGTTCCAGAGGGGAAATCCTTATTTGGTCCCATTCCATGGTTGCCGGAGGAACTTCATAGTGGTGGATTTTCCAGTCACCTCCCTCCAAATGTTGCTTGGTTCCCTCGCTTTGACTATGTGTCAATCGGTACGAATTGGCCTATATCGGCAGATAAGAGTGTGTCTATCACCTATCAATTATTCCCAGAAGACCATTTTTCTCAGCCTGACTTCAAGGAAAAAGCTCAGCAGTATGTTGATTTCTATAGAGCATTTATGGATGAGGATACGGAGATGATCGATGCCTTACAGAAAGGCATGAAATCCCGCTTCTACAAGCCCGGCCCTGTTTCTCCATTTGAAGCTGGGGTCATGGGTACTATCAAGCATGCTGTTGATGATCTTGGACACGGGTAGGAAATATAATGCCCCGAGTTACAGATTTGAGCCCAGAGCTATCTAGTTCGGCACTTATTCTGATGCGCGACATGATGTGTGTTGTTGCCTCTGAGCACGTGTTAATTACCGCTGACGTGAATACTGAAAAGAGGGCGCTCGATGCATTAGTCAATGCATCGCATAGTTTAGGGGCCAAAGTCGCGAGCATGATATTGGCGCCACCCTTGCCTTTTCAAGGAGGGCTTGCAGATCCGTACCTACCAGATCCTGTGATAGCCGCTGCGCAGAACTGTGATGCGTGGGTAGATCTTTGCATGCCCTACATGGCTGGTTCGGGCGTTTATGATGCAGCCATGAAGAATGGTCGCACGCGTTATTTCCTGGCTGCCGACATCGGTGCGGAAGGTATCATTCGGATCTTCAGCAAGGCTGATCTGGACCAGGTTTTCTTGGTGTCCGACCTCTTTAATCAGTTATTAGCAGATTCAGCTGGAAAGCATTGTCGGTTCACGACGAAGCTAGGTACTGATGTGAGTTTTACATTAGCAGATCCTGAGGGCTTGGCAATCGAGCGGGCTACTAAACCTGGTGGCTACTTTGTTCCTGGCACAGTGATGGTCATACCGGAGTTAGATAGTGTTAAGGGGACGGTTGTTTGTGAATCTACCTTTCATGAGTATTACACCGTGTTGAATGAGCCATATGTCTTCGAGGTGGATGGTAAAATTCAGGAAGTTACAGGTGGCGGTACCGAATTACGAGCTATACGCCGCTCGTTACGACGAGCTGGTAACGGCGACTATGGAAATATTGTGCATTTCACTTGTGGTTATCATCCTTCTGCGCGTTTTACAGGTAAGTCCTTTATCGAGGATCAGCGGGTAATTGGTTGCAATGCGGTGGGGCTTGGATTGCCTCAGTGGATTGATGGGGGTGGCGAAAATCATCCTGATTGCGTAATGACAAATCAGTCGTTTTGGATAGACGGGCAGCAGATTATTTCTGAAGGCGACATAGTCGGGCCTTTGGCTTTAGCAGAGGCCGTAACTCGATTACAACCGACATACGGATAGGTCTTCGAAGTATTTGATAACTAACATCCTCAATTATAAAGCCAACGCATATGATTCAAACTAGTTATACGGACTATCAGCCGGACAAATTTATACTGTCCTCTGGGGAGCCTTTGTTGCAGCCTCGACTAGCGTATACGACCTTTGGCGAGTTGAATCCGGAGGGAGACAATGCCATCCTAGTACTGACGCACTTCGGGGGAACTCACGCTCAGAGTCAATACCTAATAGGATCGGAGTTGGCCCTTGACCCCGGGAAATACTTCATTGTAGTGGCCAATTTATTGGGAAATGGAATGTCCTACTCCCCCAGTGACGGTCTTCGCGCAAGGTTTCCTGTGGTTTCTATGACTGACAATGTTCATTTGCAATACCGACTTCTTACTGAGTCATTGGGAATAAAAAAACTGGCTTTGGTGACAGGGCATTCCATGGGAGGGGTAGCGACTTATCATTGGGCGGCTCTTTATCCTGAACTTGTTTTACGGGCAGCTCCCATTTGTGGCGCCGCTAGAATTTCTGATCATAACTGGGTGTTTTTAGAGGGCATGCGGTCTATCTTAACTTCTGATCCCGCTTGGAATGAGGGCAACTACGAGACGCCACCAATTCAAGGACTGAAGAATATCGCCCGAGCTTGGGCCGCCTGGCCACCATCGGCACACTTTTATAGGGATAAATTGTATACCTCTATCGGCTATGAGTCCTTGGAAGAGTATCTCGTGAGCTACTGGGAGACGACTTATTTGGGGATGGATGCGAACAACATCTTGGCTCAGATTGATACTTGGGAGTCGGCTAATATTTCCGACAATGCGCTATATGGGGGTGATTTTCACAAAGCATTGGCTTCCATTCAAGCGAAAGTCTATGTAATGCCGTCCACTAGTGATGCATATTTCCCTGTGGAGGACAGTAGAGTAGAGGTGAGCTTTATATCTGATGCGGAATTGAGACCGATAGATTCAAAATGGGGCCATTGGGCCGGTTCAGGAAGGAATATTGCGGATACAAATTTTATTAACAAGCAACTTGAAGAACTACTTAGATTATGAAGTTGGAAACTCTTACCGCATCCCAGGCCGCTAAGCTTTTAGAGAATAAAGAAGTTAGTTCTGTTGAATTAACGCAAGCATGTCTTGACAGGATTGAACTACGCAATGGCGAAGTGGGCGCATTTGCGCATATAGATCCGGAATTTTCTTTGAAGCAGGCAGCATTGGCCGATTCCGAGCCGCGCCGCTCTAGCTTCCAAGGGGTCCCTTTTGGAGTAAAAGATGTAATAGATACCAAAGACTTCTTGACTGAGCGAGGCACTCCTATACACGCGGGAAGACAGCCTGTAGCCGATGCAAAGTGTGTGCAATTAATGCGAGAAGCTGGTGCTGTTTTGTTAGGTAAACTAGTTAGCACTGAATATGCAATGTTCACTCCCAACGAGACGAGACATCCCTTAGATTTAACTCGAACAGCGGGTGGTTCTTCTAGCGGCACTGGAGCTGCGGTAGCTGATAATATGGTTCCTCTAGCTTTTGGAAACCAGACAGCCGGTTCATTGATTAGACCCGCGGCTTACTGCGGGGTTTACGGTCTCAAACCTACGCATGGAACAACGGATGGTGCAGGGATCCTGCCACTTCAGCTTTATTTCGATACTCTAGGTTACATGGCTAGAAGTGTTGAAGATCTTCAGTCTTTCTATTCGATAGTCAGCCAAGACCAGCAACGTCAGGTATGGAGTGAGAAAAAACGGCCAAAGATTGGGTTATGCCGAACGTTTCACTGGAGTTCTGCTGAGAAAGATAGCCAGGCCATGCTACTGAAGACGGGCGAACAATTTGAGCAGTTGGGCTATGAAGTGACCTCTTTTGAATTGCCAGAGTCATACTCTAATTTAGTGGCTGTACACCGGAGAATTCTTTACAAAGGGATCAGTGATTCCCTAGCAAAAGATTATGAGTCCTCGGCAGGAAAAATGAGTGAGGGGTTACTTGAAGTTGTTCGAGAAGGACAAAAGTGCACTGAAGAGGCTTTTATGACTGCTTTTCGTATAGCGGACGCATGTCGTACTGAGGTCAATGAAATGTTTGGAGATTTAGACGCTATCATTTGTCCCAGCACGCCTAGCGAAGCTCCGGAAGGGTGGGGTACAGGGAGTCCAATTTTCCAAGTAATGTGGACCTTGTTAGGGGTTCCATGTTTGAATTTGCCAGTCGGTTTTGGCCCCAACCAAATGCCCTTAGGCGTTCAATTGATTGGCAGAAGATATGACGATGCTAACTTGCTTGCTCTGGGCGATTATTTAATGAGAAATTTTAAAAGTATTCAAATAGAGAGTTTTTCAAATGCAAAAAGTTAGTTTATTCCCAACCTCGGAACTATCTGAAAATGAAGTCAGGTTGGTTGAAATTGATGGTTACCCACCGATAGCAATTTATAATTTAGCTGGGGATTTTTTTGCCACTGACGATACATGCACGCACGGGAATGCATCTATGTCGGAGGGAGATATAGATGGTGACGAGATCTATTGTCCATTTCATATGGGTGCTTTCGACATTAGAACGGGAGAAGCTACTGTGCCGCCATGCGTGACTCCTTTGAAAACTTACCAAACCGAAGTGGTTGATCAGATGGTTTCTATTTTGTTGGAAAAAGCATGAATAAGCGCACTTATCGGATTGGACAGATAGTTCCTAGCTCAAATATTACCATGGAGACCGAGGTCCCCCTGATGCTATCTAGGGCTGTTGTTCCTAATGATGTTACTTTTACTTTTCACTCATCTAGGGCTCCGATGAAAAATGTTTCAGCACCAGAGCTAGCGGCAATGAATAGTCATATGGAGCGCTGCGCGCGGGAGCTAAGCGATGCACGGATGGATATTATCGCATCGGCATGTTTGGTGGCGATTATGTCACAAGGAGCAGGATACCATAGGAAGACTCAAGCAGAGCTTGAAGCCGTTTGTCATGTTGAGGCTCCTGATACTCAGGTGATTACAAGTGCAGGTGCATTAGTAGATTCTTTGAAAGCGATAGGTGCAAAACGTGTTTCATTTATCACTCCGTATATGAAAGGTTTGACGGAACTAGTAGCTGGATATATAGAGAATGAAGGGATTAAGGTAAAAGATACGATCTCTTTGGAGATTCCAAACAATCTTGATGTAGGCGCTCAGGATCCCAAAAATCTGATAGAAATAGTTAAAAGATTAGATACTTCTAACGTCGACGCAGTTGTTTTGTCCGCGTGCGTTCAAATGCCGTCTCTATCCGCATTAGCGGAAGTACAGAAAAGTTTTGATGTCCCTGTTCTTTCAACGGCGGCGGCTACAGTCTTTCAAATACTCAAGGCATTAAACTTGCCCACTGTCGTGCCTGACGCGGGAGAACTGCTGTCTGGGAAATACTAGTAGCCAGTATCAACACACCATTAGTTATTAAAACATAAGGTATCTCATGTCTCTTTCTCCAAACGTCTACTCACGACGATCCTCGCGATATTACGCTTTAGGCTTGTTGACTTTGGTGTACACGTTTAATTTTGTGGATCGCCAACTACTGGCTATTTTGCAGGAGTCGATCAAAGCAGACCTTCTCCTTTCTGACTCTCAATTGGGTTTACTTACTGGGTTTGCCTTCGCGGTTTTCTATGTGCTCGCTGGTATTCCGATTGCCCGTTGGGCAGATAGATCAAATAGAAAAAATATTATTGCTCTTGCTATCGGTTGTTGGAGTTTTATGACAGCAATAAGTGGGTTAGTCCAGAGCTATACTCAGTTACTGTTGGCACGGATTGGTGTCGGCGTTGGAGAGGCTGGAGGCAGTCCGCCAGCACATTCGATTATTTCTGATATTTTTCCTCCTGAGAATCGAGCAAGCGCGCTTGCATTCTATTGTACCGGTATAAATATAGGAGTCTTGGTGGGCTTTTTATTTGGAGGTTGGCTAAACGAAGTTTTTAGCTGGAGAGTGGCATTTTTTGTAGTCGGAGCTCCCGGTTTAATAATAGCCTTAATCGTTGGCTTTACATTACGCGAGCCTATTAGAGGATTTTCTGAAAATAAATCTACTCCTACCGGTCCACAAGTGTCTTATGGCGTGGTATTTAGTACGCTATGGAATCGCAGATCATTTAGGCATATAGCCGCAGGTGCGGCATTAAATGCTTTCGCTACATATTCAACGAGTAGTTGGATCGCCTCTTTTATGATTAGAAGCCACGGATTGAGCACTGGGGAGATAGGCACCTGGCTGGCCGCTATTATGGGGCTAGGAGGTGCATTTGGCGTTTTCTTTGGTGGTTATATAGCAGAGCGATTGGCATTAAAAGATGTTCGATGGTACGTTTGGCTACCTAGCCTCACCGGCGTCGTGTGTATTCCTTTCTTAGTAGCAACATATTTGGTAAGTGATCCATATCACTCATTTTACCTCCAAATTATTCCAGGTATACTTTTTAACGTTTATATAGGAAATGCTTTAGCGATGACGCACGGCCTGGTCGGACTAAGGATGCGTGCTCTATCTTCTGCCATTTTGTTTTTTATATTAAATATTATTGGTTTAGGCTTGGGGCCTTGGCTTGTGGGAGTTTTAAGTGATGCACTTGCGCCGACTTTTGGAATCGAGTCTCTTCGTTACGCGATGGTGTTTTTGATCCCTCCAGTTATGTGTTGGTCAGCCTTACATTTTTATTTAGGGGCAAACTCCCTCGCTTCTGACCTTAAGCAAGCTCCTGACTAGGGAATTACTTTACTTAATTTTATTAACAAGAACCAATAACATTTTATCGTTCAACCTGACTTATATTGAGGGTCGATTTTATCTCTAAAATCTGATTGAAGGTGTGACTTCTAAGTTTATCCATGTCTTCTCTTCTAATTAGAGAGACCTAGAAATAATTTCTTTCATGATTTCACTTGAACCGCCGGCGATCCGTGCGATCCGTTGGCCAGCCCACATTCTAGCAATCGGATATTCCCACATATAGCCGTAGCCTCCATACATCTGGAGGCAATCATCCAGCACTTTGCACATCGTTTCTGTAGCGAAAAGCTTTGCCATAGCCGCATCGTTAGCATCCAGTGATTGCGTCATATGAAGGCTAGTACATTGATCGATGAAGCTACGGACTACTGTAGCGTTGGTTTTCGCTTCCGCAAGTTTGAATCTTGTGTTTTGGAATGAAAATAATGGTTTTCCAAAGGCTTCTCTACCTTTAGTATATTTTATAGTTTCCTCCAGGGCCGCTTCGATGGTGGTAGCTGCTCTGATAGCAACAATGAGCCGCTCTTGGGCTAGCTCCTGCATCAAGTAGGTGAAACCCTTGTTTTCTTCTCCAATCATCCGATCGACAGTTACTTCTACGTCGCTATAGAAAAGTTCTGCAGTGTCTTGTGCATGCCAGCCGATTTTTTCTAAGTTTCGCCCTCTTGAAAAGCCTTCGTCGTCTCTGAGTACTACTAGTAAGCTGATGCCTTTAGCACCTACATCCGGAGTTGTCTTACAGGCGGTTATTACAAGATCGGAAATATGTCCATTTGATATAAACGTTTTTTGTCCATTAATGAGAAACTTGTCTTTGTTCTGTTTAGCCGAAGTTTTGATGTTTGCCAGATCACTTCCTGCACCTGGTTCGGTCATGGCAATAGCACCGATGATCGTTCCTGAGCACATTCCCGGTAACCAGGCACGTTTTTGCTTTTCGGTTCCATGATTGAGGATATATGGAGCCACAATGCCCGAGTGCAAATGAAAAGCGACGCCACTCGCATCGACCCTCGCGAGCTCTTCTGTGACGATGGCGGTGTGCAGAAAGTCTCCTCCTGGCCCACCGTATTCTTCAGGGACAAAAGAGCAAAGAAACCCATTGTCGCCGGCGGCTTTCCAAACCGCTCTACTCACTATTCCATCACGCTCCCACTGCGCATGCTGAGGGACTATTTCTTGTTCAACGAACTTCCGAACACTTGCCCTAAATATTTCATAGTCATCAGAGTAAAGCGTTCTACTAATCATTTTTGTTTCCTAAGGCTTCGAGCTAAATCACGAACCAATTAAGTGTGCAGTTCAAAGGTTGAGTATATAACCCAAATTGTAAATGCTTATTAGGGTGGGGGCTAATCCATTATTAATATCTGAGCTAATCACAGGCTTGCTGATAGATACACATCGAGTATATGGCCACCCTATTTATAATCTACCTTTATTCCTCCGCAAGCGTTATGATTTGTTTTTAAATCTAGAGGGGACTAAGAGATGGAACTTGGTAAATATGGTGTATTTACGTTCACCGACATTTTAGATGAAGAAGCGTTGAGTGAATTGGCTAGGCGTGTCGAAGGATTGGGATATTCTACGTTATGGTACCCTGAAGCGTTTAATTATGAGACTTTTGCCTTGGGTGGGTTTCTCCTGAGTAATAGCAAGAAATTAATCGTTGCGAGTGGTATCGCAAACATGTACGCCCGAGATCCTGCAGCCTCTGTTATGGGCTGTAATAGTTTGAATGCCCTTTATGGTGGACGATTTGTTCTGGGTCTTGGCGTGTCCCACGCTCCACTAGTTTCTGATGTACGCGGACATGAATATAAGAAGCCCGTTGCGACGATGCGTAAGTACTTAGAGGATATGGACCTCGCATGGACTGCTTTGGGAGGAGCGCCGCCTGAAAAACAGACGATGCTAGCCGCACTTGGCCCGAATATGTCAGCTCTCGCAGCTGAGAAAACAATGGGAACATTCCCCTACAACATAACTCCTGCGCAGGTGGCACTGAGTCGTGCTGCAATGGGCCCAGAAGGTAAGATTGTTTGCGAGCAAAAAGTTTGTTTGACAACAGATCCCGTCATGGCGCGTGCCGCTGCCAGAGGTGCGTTAGCGCCCTACCTGCCGCTACCGAATTATTTCAAGAACTGGTTTCGATTAGGTTTTAATGAAAGCGATCTTGAAAATGGAGGTAGTGACCGGTTGATGGATGCTATGGTGGTTTGGGGATCTTCAGAACAGATAGCCGAAACATTGTCTAAGTATTTAGAAAACGGCGCAGACCAAGTGGTTATTCAACCTATTCGTCCGGACGGGCAACCAGGCATTGATTGGGAAGCGTTAGAAGCGCTCGTTAAATAGCTAGGAAGCCTATTAGAAATGTATCTGGTCTAATTTTGGACAAAAATGGCAGAACTAACAGTTCTGTCATTACGGTCTTACTTTAAGGAAATATAGTGTGTTTAGTTATGTGGATAGCTCAATAAGAGAGAGCTTAGAAAGCGAAAATTTAATTAGAACCTTAGATAGAAACGGCGCTATTGTTAACTCTAGTGGAGATCAAGCATACATCTCTATTTTAGGGCCTGTACCCATGCCTAGAGTAATTGATGGCGAAGAAGTAACTTTGCATTGGTTCCCTTTTGTCCGAAGGACTGAATTGTCAACTGTACTTGATTCGGCAGCTGGAGTGGTGCATGGCGGGGAGGAAGCTTTTCGTGATCTGGTGAACAGTTCAATGCAGGTGAACTCGGTCTTTGCCTTTCCTGGTTTTGATAAAGCTGAAGAACCATTAGTAAGAGTGCATTCATGCTGCATGACTGGAGATGTAGCTGGATCGCTTCGTTGCGACTGCGGCCCTCAGCTTGACGCCGCTTTCGAAACAATTAATTCTTCAGGTAATGGCGCAGTAGTATATATGGCTGGTCATGAAGGCAGAGGAATAGGGTTATGGGCGAAAGCCGTCACGTACCTACTTCAAGATCGTGGACATGATACGTATGAGGCGAATACCGCATTAGGCTTACCCGAAGACTCGCGTGATTTTAGTGATGCGGCCTTTGTTTTAAAATTTCTACTACAAGGACGACCCATAAAACTACTGTCTAATAATCCTGAGAAGAAAGTCCAACTGGAGCAAAACGGTCAAAAGGTGTCCGAACAAGTATCGTTAATCGCGGGTATTTGCCAGCATAACAAACGATATCTTGAAGCAAAAAAAGATAGAGGGCATAAAATTGATTAGGGAACCTAGTCTCATCTCTTGTTTAGGGGACTATTGCCAGTTGGCATTAGGAGCCTTTTGAAGAGTAGAATAGCAGATAACGATAACTGGACCAGTTTGGTGTCATATAACTTGGTACTAACGGCATGGGGCGAAGAAAATTTATAGAGGTTTGATTATGAAATATCTTGGAAAACGTTGGGTACTGTCTGTCGTCTTAATTGCAGTTGCGTGCTTTATGAGTTCGGTAAATGCAGGCCATCATGAAGAGAAAACCACCAAGCTTTATCAAGTGACGAGTGGTTATCTACAACTTGATAAAGGTTGGCTGACCGCCATGAAAGATGTTGGTACATTAATAAACGTTCCTGTGGCGATGTACATCATTGATCACCCGCGTGGATTGGTCTTATATGATACCGGTATTAATGTCGCAACGGCTGATGGTAACTGCGAAAGCTATTGGGGAAAGTTGTGCGGCTATTTCTTACCTGATCAAAAGCGTAACCAAGTTATTGATAAATGGTTAGAGAAGTTTGGTTATACCGTTGCAGATGTTAAATATGTAGTCAGCTCTCATATGCATTTAGATCATGCGGGTAATATCGAGATGTTTCCGGATGCTACGCATGTCGTCCAAAAAGCTGAATTGAAAACCGCATGGTGGCCTGAGAAGTGGCAACGAGCTGCTTTCGTAATGGGTGATTATGACGACACTCGTGACTTTGATTTCTTAGAACTAGATGGTGACTATGATTTATTCGGAGATGGTTCTCTCGTCATCCTTGATACTAAAGGCCACACCCAAGGTCACCAGTCCGTTATGGTACAGCTAGAAAATACTGGCACCCTCTTTTTGGCGGGTGATGCGGTCTACACACCAGAAAATGAGAACGGTTCCATTCCCGGTATCACCTGGAATACGCAGGAATCAATGAACTCTATAGCGAAGCTCAAAATGCTTCGTGATACGCACCAAGGACAAATTTGGTATTCTCATGGCAGAGCGCAATATAAGTCTCACAAACATGACAGCGCCTACGACTAATTGTATTAGCCTGTAGCTGGGTGCAAATTGAGAAAAAATCCGAAGCGCTTTTTGAGATAAAAGGTGTCAAGAAACGGTTCGGCCGTTACTCTGTCCTAGACTCTATTAATTTGGCGATTCAGCCAGGAGAAATTGTGGGCCTTTTAGGCCCCAACGGCTGCGGTAAAACTACTACGTTAAGAATTGCTGCAGGGTTCGCTTGGCCAGATACCGGACAAGTGATCTTGAACGGTTCCCCCATTAGTCCAGATCAACCAAAGAGCCGCAGATCTATTGGCTACCTACCTGAACGCTCGCCTGTCTATGATTCTTTTAACGTTGCCCGTTATCTTTCGTTTGTGGCATCCGCTCATAATATGGATCGGGTACAGGCCTCTGACTCGATTGAATATGTCCTTAACGCATTTGATCTGGAGTTGGTTAAAGACAGAACGATCGGGCATCTCTCTAAGGGATATAAGCAACGTATTGGATTGGCACAGGCTCTGATATCCAAACCCAAAGTGCTTTTACTGGATGAGCCAACTAATGGTTTAGATCCTAGACAGCTAATTGAAGCGAGGAAAATGATTAAATTAGCAGCCCAAGATAAAGCGGTGATTTTCTCGACTCATATTGTGCAAGAGATTGAAGCGCTATGCACTCGTGTGGTGTACTTAGATAAAGGGATCTTGCATCCAGTCCCTTTAAAAAAATCTCTGCCTCGGGATTGTGTATCAATAACAGTAGACATTGTTTGCGCAAAGATTGAAGTTCTTCGCAAGCTCTTACCTCCTCTCAGCCGTGAGTCCAAAGTCACTATTGTTCCCTTGGGTGACGAGAAGTTTAATGTTTCGATGACTATTAGGAAGGAAAAACAATCTGACTTGATCCATCTTTTTTCAAAGCACAGCTTATTGGAGTCACTCCAAGTTGATGGAAGCAGCTTAGAAGAGACGCTAATAGAGTTGATAGGCGAGGGCGGTAAGCTGTGATCGGGTTTTGGTCAGTTTTTATACGCGAATTACAACATTATTTTGTCACGCCAATTGCGTATGTCGTGATTTCAACTTTTTGGTTACTTAGCGGGTTCTTTTTTAGTTTTAACCAGCTGTTTGTCAGCGCTATAGATATGGTAAGTGCCTTCCATAATATGAGTTTGCTTTTAATGCTGATGATCCCTTTATTGACAATGCGATCCTTTGCCGAAGAGAAACAAGCGGGAACGTTAGAGCTCCTTATGACTCTTCCAATTAGTGACGGGGCTATTATCTTGGCGAAGTATTTATCCTTAATGATGCTTGTTTTTTTTATGTTACTGGGTAGTTCTGTAGCAGTCATGGTCTTAATTTATTTTGGCGAACCTGATTTAGGTCCGATCGTTGGAGGGTATACGGGAATATTTCTGCTAGCCTCGAGCTTTAGTGCTCTTGGTCTTTTGATATCAAGCCTCTCTGCCAATCAAGTCGTTGCAGCGACTGCTACATGGTCACTGCTTTTAGTATTATGGTTTATCGATTATGCCTCGGCCTTATTCCCTGCAAGCGACTTAATTAATTTGTTTCAGCATATTTCTTTCTCTGTGCAGTACCTCGATATTATTAGAGGGGTGGTAACCGGAGGTGGATTCATTTACTTCTTTGGCTTGGTCTTATTTTGTCTTGTGAGTGCAACTCAAGTTTTGCTGATGAAACGATTTTGAAGATGGATAGTTCTCGTCAAAAGAAATATTGGTCGATCTTTCTTCCAATAATGTCAACATTTATAATTGTGTTCGCACTTAATCTGTGGATTCTAGAGAACCCACATCGGGTCGATTTAACTGCGGAACGTGTCTATAGCCCTGATGAAAAAGCCATAGCAATCTTAAATGCTCTAAACGAACCGGTTACGATCACTTTTTTTTATGATGCTCGCAGTCGTATGATGCAAGATGCCAAATATCTACTGTCACAATATAGTCAAATATCTCCATTTATTACTTTCAATTCTTACGACCCGGCCCTAGAGCCATCGGTTGCAGAAAAATACCAAGTCAAGTTTGCAGGTAGTGCGATATTCCAAACGAAAGACAGAAAGATTTTAGTGAACAAACCGAATGAAACAGAATTTCTTAATGCTATTATTCGCGTCGCCAGCGATGCGATGGGTACCGTTTGTTTCTCAGACGGCCACATAGAAAGCAACCCACTTAGCTTGCAATCTCACGATCACTACGAGAATCAAGCTCATGGGCATGATCATGCTAGCGGAGGAAAGCTGCTATTGCTTCACGAGAGGCATGGTATGGGCATGGCCCGAAATGCATTAGAAGTGCTGGGTTATAGTGTTGAGCAACGTCAATTAACGCGACAGTCAAATTCGCTAGAGCAATGCTCTCTGGTAGTGGTAGCTTCTCCTCAGACTGCATTTTCAAAAAAAGAACTGATGCAATTGGAAAATTTTTCGGAGAAAGGCGGAGCACTGTTGCTTCTTCTCGAACCAGGTGTCACTACTGGTTTAGAACCTATGCTGATGACGCGTGGTATAGCAATCAGTGAGGCTCGTGTGATCGACCCTGAGCGATATTATTGGACTGACAAAGCGACGCCGGCTATTAGTGACTATGAGCGGCACAGGGTAACTAGAAATCTGCCTATGACCTTTTTTCCTGGGGTGGCGGAATTGTCTCCTCTTCCAAGGACTAAGAACACAAGAAATGCAACTACACCTTTGGCTTTCACGAGCAGCTCAGGAGTTCTCGAATTGTCCTCAAGTTCTGAGGGAAAGCGTCGCGCGTTAGCGGTACTCGCAAGTAATGCTGATAAACAGGGAAATATGATTGTGGTTGGCGACGGCGATTTTGCGACAAATTCTTTTTATGGAGCGGTAGGTAACGGTCAGTTTTTTTTGAATATGGTGAGTGAGCTCTTAGCTCATGAAAATTTAGTGAATCTTTCTCCTCGAAATTATCAAGTTGCTACTTTGAGGCTGACCAATAATCAAATGCAAATAGTATTTTTTATGACCACGGTTCTGGGGCCATTATGTTTAATGCTGATCGGGTTTCTGATCTGGCGCACTCGTCGCTGATATGAAATATTTTTGGCTGGTGATCTTATCAATTGGTTTGAGTCTATTAGCCATTCTTTTTTTAGACAAAGACAAGCGAAGCCAAGAAAATTTTATAAAAGAAGAGCAAGTGACATATCTATTAGGTGAAAAAGCAGCCTCATTAAGCAAACTATCCATTACTCATGATGCAAGACAAATTCACATTACAAAAATAAATGACATTTGGTTCTATGAGAGTTCAGAAAGTGGTCGTACTCAGATCAGTGAAAAATTATCTAAGCAGATATTTATGTTGAGGATCGCAAAGATAGAAAGGGAATTTTTGGTGGCTAGTGAGACTCTTTCTGATTATGGATTATCCTCTGATTCAAGCAAAATCCTGTTAACTTTTCAGGACGGTGACGAAAAGCTCGAGTTTCTAATAGGTGCCATCGCTCCTGATAGCTTCGGGCAATATCTTTACCAAGAGAAAAGAAAGAGAATTATTATTATTCCTGCTTTTCAAGCAGAGAATATACTATCTATGGGAATCCTCACGACACAATGAAATCGGAGTAATCGTTGTTGTAATGGATAGGTCAAGTCTCTAGGCTAGAAGAATGCGTAACACTACTTTGACACACAAGTTAAAAATAATTTCTCATCGTCTTTTTTTTCATGGCATCACGCTAGCATTAATTGTAGTCGCACCACTTGAGGCTCGCGAATTTTCTGACCGAGACGGTCGCTCTATTACAGCTGAAATACAATTTCTAGGGGGGCTTCAGTACGGGACAGGCATCAACTTTGGTTACGGAGCGATAGATACACCGGGAGAGACTAAAAGAGCCACGCTATCAGTTGCCGCAAAGCCAAAGATAGGATTGAGTTGGGAGTTAGACGCATTAGAGCTCTATAGCGATTTTTCTATGGTCGCTGCAACAACTACGCTCGATGGTGAGCTGTCTGGTGCAATCGTTCGATCTGGGGATCAAGCGGTGGAGACAGACTCGACGAAAATCGGACTGCGTTATGGTGTTTTTGACTTCTCCGTGGGAGGGCAGGAATTCACGGTAGGTGATGGATTTGTCATTGGAGATGGGAATTTCAACAAAGGTGGCGCTGACGGGCAGTACTGGATAGGGGCGTTCTCAGCCTGGCGTAATAGTGCTGTTTTGCGGGTTGACACAAGCCCAATAAAAGCAGATTTCTTCTGGTTGAGAACAGACGATGACCTTGGTGACGCTCGGGTCGCTGGTATTAATATTGAAACCTCCGCACAAGTGTCTCGAAGAGGAACTTTAGGATTGATGTATGCCTCTATTTTCGATGAAGAGGGTTTGTCCCTAGAGGGGATGAAGGTCTTTAGCGTAAGAGGCGCTGACATTCGAATACCAGGTGTACGCCATATGAAGTTTTTTGGCGAATATGTAATGGAGCGTGGTCGTAGCGATCTGACTGGAAAGAAAAATCAGGGGAATGCGTGGTACATCGAAGGCAATTACCAGTGGGCGAATTTTTCTTGGCGTCCTACTCTTTTCTACCGTTATTCTCGCTTTTCTGGGGAGAAATCGGAGACGGATGCTACTGAGGAATATCGAGGTTTGTTTTTTACTATCTTTAAAAGAGATTGGGATACTTGGTATCAGGGCGAAGTGGCTGGTGAATTCCACCTTTTCAACCAGAACCAAATCAGCCAGATGGCTAAAGTTAAAGTTTTTCCTAGATCTGATCTGTCTTTAGGCTTTTGGTATTACTCCCATGACTTAGATACTCCGCATTATTTTGGAAAAAATGTGTCAGATACCGATTGGTCAGATGAGATAAATTTAGCTGTGGAGTACTTTCCGACTAAAAATTTATACACATATCTAGGATTTGCCTGGGCTCGACCGCATCAAGCTGCAACTGAGGTTTTTGAATCTGACGACGATACTTTTGTCATACAGACTTATATATCTTTCACCTATCAATGAGAGCTAAAGGTAGTCTTTGAAATTCGCGCACCCAATGGATGTCATTAGGTGCACGAATAAGAATACTCGCTTATAGTTAAACTGACATGCAGAGGTACTTCATTTCAAGATAATCTTCGATGCCGTGGTGGCTACCTTCACGTCCCAGTCCTGATTGTTTGACGCCACCAAATGGCGCGACTTCGGTTGAGATTAGTCCGGTGTTTATACCTACCATCCCATACTCTAGTGCCTCAGCGACTTTATAAACACGGGAAAGATTGTTTGCATAAAAGTAGCTTGCCAGACCGAAGATTGTATCGTTAGCTAGAGCAATTACTTCGTCCTCGTCTTTGAATCTAAATAAAGGAGCAAAAGGTCCGAAGGTTTCCTCGCTTGAGCAAGCCATATCTTTAGTAGCACCGGTTATAATAGTAGGTTTCAAGAAGTTCCCTGAATCTTCTTCAGCAGTGTCGCCTAAGACAACGGTTGCTCCTTTAGCCTTGGCATCAGCTATATGCTCATGCACTTTCACCACTGCATCATGATTAATCAATGGTCCAAGCACCGTGCCCTCTTCTAATCCATCACCAACTTTCATTTCTTTCACAGCAGCAATCAGCTTTTGGGTGAACTCTTCATATACACCATCTTGTATATAGATTCGATTGGCACACACACAAGTCTGACCATTGTTACGGAATTTACACATGATGGCACCCTCAACAGCAGCATCCAAGTCTGCATCATCGAAGACGATGAACGGTGCATTACCACCCAACTCCATGGAGCATTTCATAACCTGAGCTGCTGCTTGACGCAATAAGATTCGACCCACTTCTGTGGAGCCGGTAAAGGTTAATTTACGGACTATAGGATTCTCGCAGAATTCTTTACCGATTTCAGAGGCTTTAGATGAAGGGATGAACGACAAAACACCTTTTGGAATTCCTGCCCTGTCAGCTAGTACACCCATTGCTAACGCTGACAGCGGCGTTTCAGTAGCTGGTCGGGCAACGAAAGCACATCCTGCAGCAAGTGCTGGAGCGGCTTTACGGGTTATCATAGTATTCGGGAAGTTCCACGGCGTAATTGACGCAGCGACTCCTATGGGTTGCTTAATAACTGTGATCCTCTTATCAGGCAGATGACCAGGGATGGTTTCTCCATATATACGTTTGGCTTCTTCCGCATAAAATTCTATAAAAGACGCTCCGTAGTCAATTTCGCCTCTTGCTTCTGGTAGTGGTTTACCTTGCTCTGTAGTTAGGATGATGGCTAGATCTTCCCGATTCTCCATCATGAGATCAAACCATCTTCTTAAGATCTTGGCACGATCTTTCCCTGTGAGTTTGGCCCACAATTTTTGGGCGTCATTCGCTTTTTCGATTGCTTGATTTGCCTGCGCACGACTCATGTCGGCTACTTTGGCGATGACATCACCTTTTGATGGATTCATAACATCAAAAGTTGCGTTATTTTGGCCGTCAGTCCATTCCCCTGCTAGATAGCCTTTCGTGACGAGCAAACTTGGATCTTTTAACTTTGATTGCAAGTTTGTCAGTTTAGTCATTTCGCGGTTGCTCCTAACTTCGAGATCGTCGGTATGGAGGGCACAGTAATTGCCTTTAGCCACTAGACGACTCGAGTTTTTGTAAAGCCATTACCCAGAGGAATGGACGTTTTGATTATAAAATTTGAGGTATCTCTGTATTTGCGCGCACATATCACCATAGGATTTGTTGTTTGGCAACTGATATTTAATACGATAGAAAACTGGTGCGAACGACAGCGATGGACTCGCCTCCAGCCTGGCGTTTTCATATCTAGTGCAATTAATTTATAGCGAGGGAATATTTTTCGAAAAATGTTTTAACTATCCCCTCAATAGAGGACAAGAAACATACTTCGCTAGTAGGTTCTACGTCTTGTAATTTCTGTTCTTGGAATATTTCGCCATCAACTGCAACAGCTAATCTATGATTTAGACGGTCGCCCAACCCTGGAAATTACAGCTCTAACGTCTTAACTATTTCCCGTATACCGGTCCCAGCTATGTTGTGCAGTCTTTTATCTCTGTAACAAATGTTCTTCTCGACTATAATTGATTTTTAAAAATCAAAAAAGACCCTGAAAAAAATGCCATTTCATAAAGACAGACACGAGAGCCGAAAATCCCTCCTCGTACTAACCCTCGCTTTTCTTTTACTGTTTGGGGGATATGCGGAAGCCCGTGTATGGGCAACAGCAGCCGCATGTGGAAAAGTTATCACAGGCGGTGCTGGTGGGATGTGTCAGCTAACCCCCGAAGCTTATTACACAACTATTTATGAAATGTCAGTATGCACACTTGACCCAATGGATGAAGATGTTTTGGACAGAAGCACGTGCGAATTGATATGGAGTAAACCGGCTGGCCAAGAAGTCAATCCCGTGGCTATGAGGTCTGGGGCGCAAACATTGTCTGGAACGGTGTCTAGGCCAAAGAACGGCACATACGGATTTATGATGGCGGTATTGAGTAAAAAAATTGGAACTAAGTTCTCCATAGAGATACAAGGCTCATCTGGAACAGATGGAACATACTATACTGCTGCCACTAAGTTTCGAAATAATGCTTTGGCGACAACGGATGTGGCCAGCTATGCAACGACCACAGATGATATTTATAATTTTGAACAGACCAGCGATAAGGTGTGCGATCCCAAGATCGAAGTTGATATGGGAGCTCTCGGCTATGTAACAGCATGGCTAGTGGATAGTTCTTTGGCGGTCACGGAGACTTTTGAAGAGGTAGAAATAATAGGGAATGCTGCAGAAGGCACATACACTGCGCACCGCTGCGCAAACGCAGCGAAGTTACTTGGTGTTACAGAGCTTAAAAAGGCAATTACCGTTTCCAATAAAACCTCGTCAATTAACCTTGCATTGAAAGTTACCGACAACGCAGGACTAGCAATAGATGCCGATGGGGATGGAGATCCCGATGCACTACAGACAGGACCCTGGGTAGGATATATCACGGCAACTGAGGAATAATTACTGTCGAGCTAGGTAGTTTCGGCTGCAAGAAAAAGCATCTCTGGGATGCCTGCTTGGGTAGAACTGTCAGGAATGTTTGTCCGACAGAAGAATCACCGTTGACTAATTATCCTCCTTCTATAGCAGGCAAGAAATATACTTCGCTATCGGTTTCCACTTCTTGTAATAGCCAGTCTTGGAATATTTCACCGTCAATCGCGACAGCCAGACCTTGATTCAATCGTTCCCTAAGCCCAGGGAATTGCAATTCTAGCTTCTTCACTATCTCGCGGATATCGCTTCCAGAGACATCGTGGCCTCTCTCGCCATGGCAATGTGAGCGAGCGACCTCGATGGGAAGAGTTACTTTGGCCATACGCGCTGCACGCCGTTAATCAGCTGCGTCTATAGTGGCAAGTATTTTTGGTGGGGACATCGGAAGATCTGCCATCCGGATCCCGATTGCATGTGATACTGCATTCGCCACCGCGCCGAGAGGAGGTACGATAGGTACCTCGCCGACACCTCTGACTCCATAAGGATGCCCTGGGTTGGGGACCTCAACTATAACGGTATCTATCATTGGCATGTCAGAAGCCACGGGAACCCTGTAATCAAGAAACCCAGTATTTTGGAGTTGCCCATCTTTACTGTAGACATACTCCTCATTAAGCGCCCAGCCTATCCCTTGTACTGCACCACCTTGCATTTGACCTTCTACGTAGGCTGGGTGTATTGCAGTTCCCACATCTTGCACTGCTGTATATCGGAGAACCTGGACATAGCCAGTTTCTGGATCGACCTCTACGTCACAAATATGCGTCGCGAAGGCTGCTCCAGCACCTTTTGCATTGATATTTGCTTTACCACTAATTGCACCGCCGGTTTTCCCAGCCATTGCCGCAATTTCAGCGATGGTCATCGGCTTGTGAATATCAGTCTCAATACAAGTCGCAATACCATCCTTCCACTCTACCTGATCTATATCCACGTCCCAGACTTTAGCAGCCCGGCGCTTCATATCGTTAACGGCATCTTCTGCAGCCTCGACGACAGCTTTTCCCGTAGCAAACGTGACTCGACTTCCGCCTGTCAGATCTGAGAAGGGGACCGATTCTGTATCGGCGACTAAGGGTTTTATGTTGTCGTAATCTATGCCTAGTACTTCAGCTGCCATCAGTGCCATCGATGCTCTTGAGCCGCCAATGTCAGGGCTGCCGGTTGCAACAATGACGGTACCATCGGGGTTAACCATTACGGATGCTGACGATTGTCCACCTATATTGAACCAAAACCCTGATGCGACTCCTCGTCCCTGATTGGGACCTAGTGGCATATTGTAGTGCTCGGTCGCCTTCGCTTGACGTAACGTCTCAAGGCAACCTATTTTAGGAAATTTGACGCCATAAGGTGCTTGTGTCCCTTCTACAGCGGCATTTTTTATCCTGAGTTCAAGCGGATCGATACCTAGTGTGTCCGCCAATTCGTCCATCGCAGATTCTACTGCGAAAGCGGCAACGGGCGCACCCGGAGCGCGGTATGCGGCTGCTTGTGGACGATTAACTACGACGTCCCAACCAATGCATGAGACATGCTTTAAGTTGTAAGGTGCGAATCCAGTCATACAACCTAGTTTGACCGGTGAGCCTGCGAAGGCTCCGGCTTCATATTCCATTTCAAGTTCAGCGGCTACAAGTGTGCCATCTTTTTTAGCACCAATTTTTGCTCGAGCATGGCCGCCTGATGTGGGGCCAGTTGCCCGAAGGACTTCTTCACGAGTCATCACCATTTTAACTGGTCGACCAGATTGTCGAGATAAGAGTAGGGCAAGAGGTTCGAGGTAAACTTTAGTTTTTCCGCCAAATCCACCACCAATTTCTGAAGGTATTACTTTGATTTTGGATGCGTTCATTGCGCATAGCTTGGCCACGAATGCTCGTACCATAAATTGTCCTTGGCTAGAACTCCAAATAGTAGCCATCCCATCGGCTGAAACTTCTGCAACGCAGGCATGAGGTTCTATATAGCCTTGGTGAACTGTTTGAGCTGTATAGTCACGCTCTACAATCACATCTGCATCTTTGAATGCTTCTGTAGCATTCCCCAGTTTAAGTTCGGCTCTACTGGCTACATTTGAAGACCGTTTAGGAACGGGATCCATGCCTTCTGTTTTCATTCCTTTATGCAAAACAGGGGCATTTTTTTTCATGGCGTCAATTACGGTCATTACAGCTGGCAACACTTCGTATTCGATTTCGATTAATGCTGCAGCCTCCTCAGCAATTTTTATAGAGGTTGCCGCTACTGCCGCGACCGCATGGCCGTCGTAGAAAACTTTGTCGCGTGCAATTACATTCTGTGACATGTCATAAAAGCTAACAACGACTTCGCCTACTACTTTGTCAGACGGATCAATTTTCGGGAAATCTTGTCCCGTCACGATTGCTTTTACGCCCTTCATTTTCAAGGCTTTTTCTATGTTGATACTTTTGATTTTTGCGTGGGCATGAGGGCTTCTAACGACTCGTCCGTGTATCATCCCATTCGCAGTAAAATCTGCACCAAAATTAGCACGACCTGTCACTTTGTCAACGCCATCAGGGCGAATCGGGGATGTGCCGATGTAGCGGAATTTTTCCTTTCCTTCTATTGCTTCCAAGTGGTCCTTTTCGTTGCCCATTTAGGATTCTCCTCTCATTTCTGCGGCCGCTTTTTGTACAGCTGCAATTATTTTATCGTAACCTGTGCATCGACATAGATTTCCCGCTAGCCAGTATCGTATTTCAGTCTCAGTCGGGTGTGGATTTTCTTTAAGTAGCGCTTTAGCTGCGATGATAAACCCCGGGGTACATATGCCACATTGTAGCGCTGCTTCTTGGAGGAAATGTTTTTGCAAAGGGTGGAGATCATCCCCTTTAGCCACTCCTTCAATGGTTTCAACTTTCTTTCCATTCACTTCAACTCCGAGTACGAGACAAGCACAGACAAGTCGTCCATCAAGCATGACGCTACATGCTCCACAGTCTCCTGACGAGCAGCCTTCTTTACTCCCTGTCAAACTTAATTCATCTCGAAGACAGTCTAGGAGTGTTTGTTCAGTCCCGCACAAGAACTCGGCAGGGTCTCCGTTTATTATTGCTTCTACATGATGTTTAGCCATTTAATTTTTCCTCGCGCGTTTAAGTGCGATAACGGTGGCTCGTCGCGCGAGCACCCCCGCAACTTTAGTTCTATATTTGATGGTTCCTCTCTTATCGTCGATTGGATTGCAGGCTGAACTAGCTGCCTCAGAAAGAGCGTTCAGGGCATCTTCATCGATATTGGTGCCAATAAGAGCATTGGCACAATTCTTTACCAAGAGCGCCGTCGGCGCTACTGCACCTAACGAAACGCGAGCATCGGTGCACATCCCCTTTTTATCTATGGTTAGACTCACCCCAACGCCCACCACTGCGATGTCCATTTCAGTTCTTGGGATGAACCGCAGATAAGCATCTCCAGATTTTTTAGGCCTGTTGGGTAGAAAGAAGCTAACGAGAAACTCCCCTGACTTTAGTGATGTTTTTCCTGGACTAACGACTATCTTTTCCACTGGTACGGTCCGTGTTCCTTTAGGACCAGCAATTAAGCAGGTCGCTCCTGCTGCAATCATTCCTGGTACACCATCTGCAGCGGGAGAGCCATTACATAAGTTACCACCTAGTGAGGCTCTGCCTTGAATTTGAGTTGAACCAATTAATTCTAGGCCTTCTACTACTCCTGGCCAAGCCTTGTTGACTGCCTTATGCGCACCGAGCTCGGCCCCTGAGACTGCAGCCCCGATAGTGAAGCCATTTTTTTCTTTTTTGATGGTACGCAGCTCAGAGATATTCTTCACGTCAACTATTGTTGATGCCTTAAGCCTGCCGGCCCTTAATTGAACCAAGAGATCTGTGCCACCAGCCATTACTTTTGCTTTTCCTTTGGCCGCAGTGAGAATTTTGACCACTTCTTTGACTGAAGATGGTGAGCTGTAATCAAGGTTGGCCATATCGCCCCCTAAAGTTTAAATTTGGAATCATATATAAGCAGCAGTTTACCCTTGTTCTTCGCTCAGGTGGAGCGTTCTATAACTTTTTTTTACACCGTTTCACCGACTGTCTTGTTTGAGCAATACAACGGGCCTATTTGCTGGGTAATTTGAGTACTCCTTTGGCAATAATGTTTCTTTGGATCTCGTTCGACCCACCATAAATCGTGGCTGGACGAGCGGCGTAAAACTGGCTCATCACATCAACTTCAGAGTCCTGAAAAGGAATCTTTCCAATTATAGCGCCTTGTGGACCTGCTACCTCTACCATGAGCTCTGAGAGCCTAGCAAAGGTTTCAGTTCCCCAGATCTTTAGTAAAGATACGTCCGGGCCTAAGGTTTGGCCTCGTTTAACGATTTCAGCGAAACTTTGGTAGGTTGACTCCAGATCAAAGACGTTAAGTTTGAGCCGAGTTAACTTATCGCGAAATACTGCATTTTCGAATAAGTTTGTTTCTGAAGCGATTAATTCCAGTCGTTTGACTGCGTATTGTGATTGCTTAGGACTACCTATAAAAATACGCTCGAAACTTAACAAAGCTTTTGCAATTCCCCAGCCTTCATTTATTTCTCCGACCAAACAATCGGCGGGAACCCTGACATTATCTAAAAATACTTCACAAAACTCTTCATCCCCAGCTAAGTTCTTTATTGGCCTGATCGTAACACCTGGCTGGTCCAAGTCGATCAAGAAAAAGCTAATTCCAGCCTGAGGTTTTCCCTCCTTAGATGTTCTCGCTAGGCAAAACATATGCGTTGCATCTTGAGCCAAGGTTGTCCAAGTTTTTTGTCCGTTAATAACGAACTCGTCACCGGTAAGTAGTGCTTCTGTTTTCAAGCTAGCCAGATCCGATCCCGCATTAGGCTCGGAATACCCTTGGCACCAGACTTCTTCTCCCGCCAGTATTTTGGGTAGATAGCGAGCTCTTTGGGCCTCAGTCCCGTGCTTGATTAGAAGAGGGCCAACCATTTGTATCCCCATGTCAGGAGATCTACCTATGCCGCATCTTTCTTGTTCTTCTATAAAAACCAGCATTTTTGCCGGTGACAGACCCATTCCGCCATACTTTGTCGGCCATGCAGGGGCTACCCAACCTTTTTCCGATAAGCGCAAGTACCAGAATTTGATTTCTTTCCACCTGGGTCGCTTACTCGGGTAGCGCATTTCGGTCGGATATTCCGTTTCGAAAAAATGTCGAACTGTTTTTCGAAAATCATCATCCTGGAGTTCATTCCAGTTCCCATTATTTCCTTCGTCCATAAGTGATATGTTTTTATCAGGACTATTACTCGGAGTAATAGGAGGAAATACTAGGTCTGATTGACCGAACCGCTCAGCATGATAGGTACTGGTTCCTAAGCGACTTACCATTACTAAGGCCCTATTTAGGAACAGCCCTACATTACATTCTTCTGTATATCCCATTCCACCATGCATTTGCACAGCCTCTCTACTTATTAACAGCGCCGCCTCGTTTGCTCTGTATTTTGCTCTACAACTTAGGTGATGCCTAACCGCCTCTGAATTTTCTCGATCGAATCCTTGTAAAGTTTCATCTAAGACCGAGCCAGCAATTACTTTTTGTATGAATAGGTCGACAGCCCGGTGCTGCAGTGCTTGGAAACTACCAATGGGCTGGCCAAATTGGGTGCGAGTTTTTAGGTAATCTAGCGTGATATCAAAAACACTCTCTGACAAACCCACGAGATATGCGCTAATAGAAATTCTCGCTAGATCTCGTACATAGTTGAGTGCTTTTTCAGCTTCTTCGCCAGAGCTAAGCAAATTATTAGCAACAACGGTAACACTTGATAAGTTTATGGCCGCTTGGGTTGAACCATCGGCTAGGTTGATACTTGATACGGCAACACCTTTCGTTTCCCTTTTGACGAGAAAAAGAGCCACGTGCCCTTCTAGATCCACAGGTAAGATGAATTGATCCATGTCGGTGCCGCAACTGATTCCTCGAGCAGTACCAGTGAGTAAATAGCCATCGCTGTCTAGTGTCGCTTTGATTGTCGGAACTTTCTCCCCGAGGTATTCTTCAGCCTCCGTCAGTGCAATTGAGACAAGGCTACTGCCATCCATAATTGAAGCTAGAAGTGATTTATCTGCATCTAATCGTGACAAGAGAGCAACCGTGGCTCCTATTTCTATAAGGGGTTCAGGAGCCACCACGCGGCCAAGTTCGCGGCAAATTATACCAAAGCAGTCTGCGCCCAATCCAAGGCCCCCCGATTCTTCCTTAGCAAGTAGGCCAGCCCATCCCAAGTCGCACATTTCACGCCACAAATCTGAGTTGAAATTTTCTCCACCTTCTCTCATAGGGCGGAGTCTTGAGACATCTAGGCTTCTAGAACAGAAATCGATAGCGCTATCTCTGAGTAATTCCAGTGTTTCGTTATCTTCTTGGGGCTGGGGTGAAACTTGGCTCATCAATTGCTTCCTTTATCTATCAATATTACGGACTTAGTCTTACAAGTATTGACAATATAATAGACTGAAAAGCAATGCTTGGCATAGCGCGCAGATAGAGAAGCCTTTATATTAGACTTCAGTAAATCAGTTTCTTAGGAATCAAGTATGGATAGTCAGGTCGTTACGCTTGAAGTTGATGAAGATGGGATTGCTGTCGTGTCACTGGCGAACCCACCAGTGAACGCGCACAGTCAATTATTACTCGCTGAGGTGGCGTGGACCTTTGATACGATTTCTGACCGTGAAGACATAAAAGTTGCAATTTTGACGGGAGCCGGCAAATGCTTTTGTGCTGGCGCCGATATAAAAGAAAGAATGGCGTCAGTTCCTAAACCCGGAGATCATTGGCAGAATAGTCGGCGAGCGAGAGAAGCTTACCATAGTATTATGGAGTGCCAAAAGCCTGTTATTGCAGCCATAAATGGACCGGCGTTAGGAGGAGGTTTGGCATTAGCTGCCTCTTGCGATATTTTGCTTGCGAGCGAAGTGGGGTGTTTGGGTTTACCTGAGATCAACGTTGGTCTACTTGGGGGAGGGCGTCATGCTCAGAGGCTTTTCAGCCATTCTAGATTACGTCGTATGATGCTCACGGGTCTTCGCGTATTTGGACCGGAATTATATCGGCTCGGTGTGGTTGAGCAATGTGTGTCTCCAGATGAACTTATGGAAGTAACCCTAGATTTGGCGCGAGAAATAGCCCAGAAAAGTCCCGTTGCTATAAAACTGGCTAAGCAAGGGCTGAATCAAATAGAGGAGATGACTCTTAGGGATGGTTATCGATTCGAACAGAATATGACGGCAGAAGTGCGCAAGTCGGCCGATTCTAAGGAAGCGATGCAGGCCTTCATCGAGAAGCGTAAACCTATATTTACGGGCAAGTAGTATTATCGTGACTTGCTAGGCGTATAACTATCTTTGAGTTAAGAGAGCGGGTATTGTTCGAGTTAAAGAATACTAAGGAGAAATAGGCGAGTGAGTAGTTTGTATAGCCACAGCGTGGTCCCGGTCCGCGCTGATTTAGAGACTGTTCACGAGACGGCGATGTCTTCTTTTTCTGATACAGGGACCTGGTTCAACGGTTCGGAGCGAAAAGAAATTGTGGCCTCAGCGAGACGTGTACGTCACAGAGAAGGCCTCGAACTGACTGGATTCGTAGACGAGGTCGCAGATATTCCTTTACCGTCTGCAGTTATCGAGTTAACTCAACGAGTCGCATGTGATGCAGGAAAAATTGGCAAAGACTTCTATGAGAAAATGATTTCTGAAGCCCTTTCAGCAGAACAATATGTTGAAGTTGTAGGCCTTGTGGGGCGAGCCGTCGCTATTGATACTTTTTGTCGTGCACTCGGGTTACCTATGAACGCTTTAGATGTGTCTCGACCTGGTGAGCCATCCAGCATGCGACCTAAAACGGCGACTGTGCAACATGCCTGGGTACCAACCATTCCTACCGGGAAACAAGGCGGAACAGATGCAGCTGCTCTGTATGGAGATGCAGATTTCGTTGCCAACATTTTTAGCGCTCTAAGCTTGGTGCCCAAAGAAGCGAGCCTAGTGATGCAGATGGGTCAGGTACAATATGTGGGTGCCGATGATTTTATGAATTTTGAATTTCGTCGTAGTGAGCAATTTAGCCGAGCCCAATTAGAGCTGGTCGCGGCCAGAATATCAGCCTTAAATAATTGCTTTTACTGAACCACTTGGCATACACAGCTACTTCGTGCAAGTGGCAAATCGATGGGAAAAGTATTCAATCTCGGTGGAGTGGTTGATCCCAAAACAGAGACAGAGGTCGAACATGGAAAAGCTCTGTTGGCATATGCGGATGCGATTTATGAAAATGATTCTATTGCGCTTACTAACAAGCGTGAACAAGTACTCAAGGCCATTGGCCCTAGCGGGCTTGTGGAAGCGGCAGCAACGGCTGCGAACTTTAGTATGCTTGATAGAATCGCAAATGCGGCAGGTATCGAAATTGAAGCGATGGTTGTTGGTCAGACTGAAGACTTCCGCGCTGATCTTGGAATTAATGACTACGTTTCTGCAGCAAACACATTGGGAAACTAACACGGGATTTTTATTCAGGAGTTTTGTGCGTGAAAAATGAACTCCACACTACAAAGTTCAGAGCTTTACCATCTGTAGATAGACTTTTGCAATGCGATCATGGTGTCGTCATCGCTGCAGAGTATGGTAGTCAGATTGTTACAGAAACTTTGCGTAATGAGTTAAAGAATTGCCGAGAATTGATTAAGGCAAACCCCCTTGAATATAAATCTTTCTCCGATGAAAAATACATCCTGCGAAAAGCTGAAAGTTCTCTGGAGAATTTGCATCGCTCCTTACTTCGTCCAGTATTTAATCTCACCGGAACGGTTTTGCATACCAATCTTGGTCGTGCGCCGCTGCCTCAAGAAGCTATCGACGAAGTTAAGGCAGTCATGCAGGGTGCGAGTAACGTAGAATTTAATTTGTCCAATGGCAAACGTGGTGATCGTGATGATTTAGTGGAGAGTTGGCTAACTCGGCTCACTGGAGCCGAGGCCGCGACGGTCGTTAATAATAATGCTGCTGCTGTGCTTCTCGTCTTGAATAGTTTAGCTCGTCGTAAAGAGGTTCCTGTCTCTCGAGGAGAATTAGTAGAAATTGGTGGGTCTTTCCGAATACCTGACGTGATGGCACGTGCGGGTAGTAAGCTAGTAGAAGTTGGGACAACAAACCGCACTCACCTCGTAGATTTTGCAGATGCAATGTCAACCAAGACAGGGCTCATAATGAAAATCCATACCAGTAATTATGTTGTTCAAGGTTTTACTGCATCTGTTTCAGATAGCGACTTGTCACGACTTGCGAGGGAGCACGATGTGCCTTTCGTTAATGACTTAGGAAGCGGAACGCTTTTAGATTTTTCTAAGTATGGCCTACCCAAAGAGCAGACTGCTTTCGAGGCCATACAGGCAGGAGCGGATCTGATTACTTTTAGTGGCGACAAGTTACTCGGAGGTCCTCAATGTGGGATTATTGCGGGAAAGGCTGACCTAATAAAAAAAATCAAACGTAACGCTCTTAAACGAGCATTACGGGTAGATAAGCTTACCTTGGCTGCTCTGAATGCGGTACTAAAGCTTTATGGCAATCCCGATACGTTGGCTCTGAAATTGCCATCACTTAGATTGTTGTCACGCTCACAGAAAGATATTCAAAAAGTCGCTGAGGATTTAGCTAAACCACTGCAAGAGTACTTTAGTGATGGTGCAGTAGTATCTTTCTCTGACTGCAAGAGCCAAATTGGAAGCGGTGCCATGCCGGTTGATATTCTTCCAAGTTGTGCTGTCAAAATAAGCTTAGCCAGTTCAAGTGGCAAGAAGCTAGTACTGCTTGCTAAAGCTTTTCGAGAGTTACCTATACCAGTAGTGGGCCGCATTCATCAAGATGCATTTTTTTTAGACATGCGCTGCCTTGAAAGAGAGGATGAAGAACGGTTTGTCGGGCAGATTACCCAGTTAAATTTTCGTTTTTGAACTTATGATTATTGCAACAGCAGGTCACATCGATCATGGAAAAACTAGCCTCATTAAAGCACTCACTGGCGTGGAGACAGATCGTCTGCCTGAAGAGCGAAAGCGTGGATTGACTATTGATCTAGGCTTTGCGTACCACGATTTAGGCAATGGAGAGCTAACTGGTTTCATCGACGTGCCGGGCCATGAACGCTTCATCCGTACAATGATTGCAGGCGCCGTAGGTATTGATGCTGTTTTATTTATTATTGCTGCAGACGATGGACCGATGCAGCAATCTGCAGAGCATCTGGCTATTTTAGAACTGTTAGGGGTAGTGCATGGGGTGGTTGCTCTAACTAAGATAGACCGTGTGAGCGAGGAGCGGCTTGCCGAAGTACAACGAGAGTGCCGCGAACTTTTTGCAGTGACGAGCTTGTCTCACGTCCCGATTATTCCTGTCTCCGCGACTGAAAATATCGGTATAGATACTCTCAGAACACAACTGGTTTCTACGGTTGATGGATTGCCGCAGAGAAAAAAAAATGGCAATTTCAGACTAGCAGTCGATCGCAGCTTTCTTTTAAAAGGTGCAGGTCGGATTGTCACAGGTACTATTTTTTCAGGGAGCGTGTCTGTAGATGATGAACTATGTCATGTCCCTTTCGGGAGTAACTTACGTGTTCGATCGCTGCATGCGCAAAATACTCAAGCGGATTCTGCAGGCCCTGGCCAGCGAGCTGCATTAAACGTAGTCGGTGCCAGAAAATCAACCTCGCTGATACATCGAGGCGATTGGATAGTCAGTCCTCTGAGTGCGATTACAGCGACAAGATTAGATATTCGCATAAGAGTTTTAGGAACTGCTGACAGACCCGTGATAAACCGGATCCCTGTTCATGTACATATTGGTGCGGCAGACGTCACAGGGCGCTTGATCGTTATCAACGGGAAGTCGATTTTGCCGGGGGAATCAGCGTATGGACATTTAATTCTCGATAACCCTATCCATACTGTTAAAGGTGATAGGGTGATTTTAAGAGATCAAAGTGCACAAGAAACATTAGCCGGAGGGTATATAGTCGATGTGTCGCCCCCTGTGTATAAGAGTCGCTTTAGCGCCGCTCGAGATATTTATCTTGATGCGTTAAATCAGAGTTCGATTGTAGACTCTTTCTCGAAATTATTGAGCTTGTCGCCTGCAGGTTTAGATCTTAAAGTTTTTGGCCAAAATTCTAATTTAACCGCCAGCGAGCTTTTAGATCTGCAAGAAAAAGCTGACAATCTTTTGATTGTTGGAGAGCTCAGCCATCTTGGTTTTGACAAGAAGCGATGGCATGCTTTGCAGGGAAAAATCCTCAGTGCAGTCAAGTCAATCCACGAAAAACAGTCTGGGCAAGCGACCTTGTCAGAGTCAGATATCGGTCAGCAGCTTGATGAAAGAATAGCTCCGCGAATCGTTAAGGCTGTCGTAGATAGTTTGATAGCGATAGGTGTCATCGAGCGGGTTACTGGTGCCATACGGCTACCTAGTTTCAAGGCCAAAAGATCTGACGTCGACGAGCGGCTATGGAAACGACTGGAGCCTTTGCTGTCGGTTGATGATTTTAAGGTTCCCGTGCTCCACGATCTTCACACGTTATTAAAAATAGATCTAAAAATTTTAGAAGCTTTTCTTATGCGCAGTGCACGAGAGGGTTTCCTTGAGAAAATAAGTAAGAAAAGGTTCTTGCTCCCAAGCTCAGTCGTGCAACTGAAAGATATTGCTCTTGCTATCGCTACGGCTAGTCCAGATGGAAAATTCTCGGTTGCCGACTTTAGAAACCATTCTGGTATTGGGCGCAATGCCGTTGTTGAAATTTTAGAATATTTTGATCGAATAAAATTTACTTACCGAGATAACGAGGCTAGAAAGATAATAGGAAAATAAAGCAGACAAGGATGAGCATATGAAAAAGATAGATACAGAAACTAAGGCTGGAGGTGTTCACGGATTCATCGACGAGCGTTTTTCTGACTTAGCTGACGTGTTCATAGAAAATTTCACTTCAAGAGATGAAGTTGGGGCCAGCTGTTCCTTATCCATTGAAGGGCGGACTATCGCAGAGCTTTGGGGAGGTCGAAAGACGCGTGAAGGCCAGGCCTGGGAAAAAGATACGGTCTGCACAGTTTTTTCTGCAACAAAAGGCGCTATGTCATTATGCGCACATATTTTGGCAGACAGAGGTATTTTGGATCTGGATGCCTTAGTCACTGACTACTGGCCAGAGTTCGGAGCGGGGGGCAAAGAATCCGCAACGGTTAAGATGGCTTTAGATCATAGCCTTGGGGTGCCACATATTCGCAGCGCATTGAAGGAAGGGGCATTTTATGATTACCATTATATGGTAAAAAAAGTGGAGCAAGAAAAGACATTTTGGATTCCGGGGACTCGATCGGGTTACCACGCCTTGACCATGGCATGGACGGTTGGAGAAATTGTGCACCGTGCAGCAAAAGAGAGAATGGGTAAATTTTTTGACCGAGAAATCGCACAACTACTTGGTATGGATTTTTGGATAGGCGCACCAGCAAGTGCCGCTAGTCGGATATCTCCAATGATCGCTGCGGAGCCGGATGAAGCATGGATGCAAACGCGATTTGTTCAACAGGCGCTTGCCGGCGGAGAGACTCCCACCCATTTATTTATGAGAGATTTTCCTTTAATGAACCCCAACGAGCCAGCTTGCCACCAAGCTGAAATAGGCTCTGCAAATGGGATTACAAATGCTCAAGGTCTTGCTGCAATGTATGCACCACTAGCCTGTGGAGGGCTGGTCGATGGCAAACGTTTAGTGAGTAATGATACTTTAGCTAGAATGGCACGAACCAGCACAGCATCGCATGAAGATGCAACATTGTTGATAGCCACACGCTTTGGCTTAGGCTTTATGAAAAGCACTGATAACAGAAAGCGAGCAGATGCCGTAAACTCAAGCCTTATTATTGGTGATGCTGCTTTTGGGCATGTGGGCGCCGGGGGATCGGTTGGCTTTGCAGATCCCGAATGCAAGCTAAGCTTTGGCTACGCGATGAATCATATGGGTACCGGTATTCTGATGAATCCTCGAGGTCAGAGTTTAATAGATTCTGTATATCAAACTTTGGGGTATAACAGCTCTGATAGTGGTGCTTGGATCTCGAACTGAGATTAAATAAATAGCTTATACTAAGTTCAAATCCAGCTTTTGACTGAAAGGGATTGGGACGAGAATGTCGTTCAGTGTAGCTGCACTGTCTTTGACTTTGAAGTTTATCTTGTAATTCCCATCTGTATTTTCTCTAAGGATACCGTCTAGAAAATCGGCATCAGTGAACTGAGCTTTTAAAAGAGTCATGCCAGCCCAATTCTCGTTGGACCCAGTCTAGTATTAACTACCCAGCCGATCTCGCTAAATCGGATGTCTTTTTTCAGCATATCTAAAAAAAGTATGATTTAACGGCATTTTGAGATCGTCTGCTTTTAATGTATAACCTCTCATAACAGTGTTATTGAATCGGAGTTCTTGTGGGGCGTTTTAAGAACGAGAAATTTGCCAATTTCAAGCGGTGTGCAATTTTGGATGCAGCCGTCAAGGAATTTACCGAAAAAGGTATTGAAAAGGCATCTATGCGGGCCATAGCCGCCGCCGCCGGTATGACCACTGGTGCCATTTACACTCTGTTTGAAGGGAAAGAAGACATCTATGCGGCGTTGCTGCACCAGTCGTTGGCGCGTCTCAATTCTTATGTGGAGGAAAGAACAGCGGCTGCTCAAACGCCAGAGCAGGCTGTTGAAGCATCGGTGATGGCATTTTTTGAATATTACATCGATCGTCTTTTTGAGGTGCAGCTGGGCATGCATTCTTTTTCAGGTCTGAAGCACAGCAGTTTGGGGCATGATCGGGACGAGCAATTGAACAGCGCGCTGACCGAAACGCTTGATATCATGGGTCGTGCCATTGCGGACTTGAGTAAAGATTTAGGTGCGAACGAAGTGAAGGCTGAGCGAGACGCGATTTTTTCTTGTTTGATGGGGACCTTATCCCTTGCACATACGGGTCGTGCAGAATCCATCGAGACAAATCCACAAATAATTATGAAAACACATCTGAAGGGGCTTGTTGCCCGATTGGCGTAATCCCTTGACTCCTATAATAACACTGTTATTGTTGATAACAGTGATACGGTAATAAGGATTATAAAAATGTCAGTCAGAATAGAAAAGAGTAGTCGCGTCTGGACAATCATCCATTCACGTTCAGAAGCACGTAACGGCATGGACCCAAAATCTGCGCAGGATTTGGTGGATGCCTTTATGGAATTTGAAAATGATCCAGATGGCCATGTCGCAGTTTTTTGGGGTGAAGGCGGTGCCTTCTGTTCTGGATGGGACCTGAAATACGCATCCACCTTACGCGATCCTGAAAAAATGCAGAAGGAATTTGTAGAAGATCTGGCTTTCCCTTTGGGTGCAAATCCGGCCCCACGCGGACCGATGGGTCCTTCAAGGTTAGAACTTTCAAAACCCGTGATCGGTGCCATTGAGGGGCCGGCTGTTGCCGGCGGTATGGAACTTGCCATGTGGTGCGATATTCGTGTCATGGCCGATACGGCATATCTGGGTGTTTATTGTCGCCGTTGGGGTATTACGTTGATGGATGGTGGGACCGTGCGTTTGCCGCGCCTTGTGGGGCAAGGTAAAGCATTGGAAATCGCGATGACGGGTCGAAAAGTCCCTGCAGATGAATGTTATCAGATCGGCCTTTGCGAAAAAGTTGTTGGCGAAGGAGAGGCTCGCGCCGCAGCCGAGACCATGGCACACGAAATTGCCCGTTTCCCGCAACAGGCTGTGCGCGCAGATAAGGCGTCGATCATTGAGACCCGCGGAATGCCAGTACGTGACGCCCTGCGTCATGAATGGGCAAATGGGGTAACTGCTATTATAAATGAAGGAGTGCGCGGCGCCGCTAGATTTGCAGATGGTGCCGGTCGCCATGGTGATTTCAAAAACATCCAAGTAGACTAACGCTGCAGTGCTCCACACAATACTGCGGTAATATCATGTTTTGTTTACAACTAAATTTAAATGCTCTTGGGGAAGCTAACTTTAAATCTCCGCTCTTCATAAAGGATCTTACACAATGACTTCACGACTTAA
>Ga0209631_10001154_pt1 | contig 34736 bp, 32 predicted proteins | sample COG_08_FD_184752 | JGI IMG/M metagenome (GOLD analysis project Ga0209631, IMG submission 184752) | Pelagic Microbial community sample from North Sea - COGITO 998_met_08 (SPAdes) (version 2) | ecosystem: Environmental > Aquatic > Marine > Neritic zone/Coastal water | place: Helgoland, sampling... | reverse complement strand
AGACGGCGAAAAACCCATCTATCGCGTGGGATATTCGTGTGATGGTCTCTGTCGCCTTGGCGACTAAAGGGTCCGCGATCCCTTTGTTTGCTTGTCGGGCTGAGAGGATTTGAACCTCCGACCTTCGGTCCCCCAGCTCTGCTTCCACACGGTGTTTACGTATCGGCTGATTCGCTCCGCTCAAAGATCAGCAAGAGCTGGCCGGTTTCGACATGTCCGCCAACTTCCACACGCACTTCGGCAACAACGCCGTCGGCAGGTGCGTTCATATGGTGTTCCATCTTCATCGCTTCGAGGACGACCAGTGTCTCCCCTGCTACCACGGTGTCGCCGGGCTGCACCCGAACGTCGAGCACCGTGCCAGGCATGGGGGCGACGAAACCTCCGGCCGGGCCACTTGAACTCGGCGGAACAAACCGTGGAATGAGCTCGAACGACTCGGTCCCGCTCTGTGCTTGGACATGAAGCATCTCACCACTTCTTGTGACGGCAGAGGTGGAACGCACACCGCTGATTTCGATATCAATACCCGTCTCGGACCAGTCGTGGACGAGACAACGTTGCCGGTCGTCGTCGGTGGCACGGATGGAGAACGAACCGTCACGCTGCACCCGATAACTAACCTCGATGGCCTCGCCGCTACCGCGATGCTTAAGCACCACCCGTTCATCGGGCATCAACGTATTACGCCACCCCGATGGCAACGAACCAACGTTGCGGTCGCTGTTTTGTGTGACGGCATGGTTCCTACCTTGGATCCACAACGCCCCAATCGTGGCCGCCCGTACGACACCTGGCCCGCAGTGCGGTGGTTCGCCTGGACCGACTCGTTCGATGAAATCCGTGGTCGTGTCACCGGACAGGAAGGCTGGATTGCGCAAGGTCGCCGACAAGAAATCACGATTCGTTACGACACCACCCATATGCAAACGTTCGAGCGCCAGAGCCAGCCGGCCGGCCGCTTCAGTTCGAGTTGGCCCGTACGCGATCACCTTGGCCAGCATGGGATCGAAGTCCACACCCACGACGGATCCCTGCTCGATACCCGAGTCCCATCGCACTACTGGGTCGGCGGCCGGAGCGAACGCTTCGACCGTGCCGATCGCAGGCAAGAAGCCGTTGTCGGGGTCCTCGGCGTACAGCCGGGCCTCTATGGCATGACCGGTGAACGACACGTCGTCCTGCGTGTAACCCAATGGCTCACCACCAGCGATACGCAGTTGTTCGCGCACCAGATCGATGCCGGTTACTTCTTCGGTGACCGGGTGCTCGACCTGCAGTCGGGTGTTGACTTCGAGGAAGAAGAACTCGCGGCTCTCGTCGTCGACCAAGAACTCGACAGTTCCGGCCGATTGATATCCCATTGCTCGGCCAAGTGCGAGCGCGGCGTCGCCCATGGCAGCACGCATATCGGCATCGACAACTGGCGACGGGGACTCTTCGATGATCTTCTGATGGCGACGCTGGATCGAGCACTCGCGCTCGCCCAGGTGCACCAACCCGCCATGGCTGTCCCCCAGGATCTGGATCTCGACATGGCGCGATGTAGCCACGTATCGCTCAAGGAAGACAGTGTCGTCGCCGAAACCGTTGAGTGCTTCGCGTTGCGCAGCAGCAACCGAGTCGACGAGCGCCTCGGCGGACTCAACCACACGCATGCCCTTGCCGCCGCCACCAGCCGACGCCTTAACCAGTAGCGGATAACCGATAGCCGAGTCGGCGGTGGGGTCGTCGGACGACGGCAGGATGGGCACTCCCGCTTCTACCGCTGCCCGTTTGGCCGCGAGCTTGTCGCCCATGGTGGCTATCACCTGGGGCTGGGGGCCGACCCAGATCAGACCGGCGTCGATCACCGCTTGAGCAAATGCGGCATTCTCTGACAAGAAGCCATACCCAGGATGAATGGCCTCGGTTCCCGTGGCCTTGGCCGCAGCGATGATTGCTTCACCGTCGAGGTAACCGCCATCAGCAAGTCGAACAGCCACGTCGGCTTCGACCACGAACGGAGCGTTGGCATCGGCTTCGACAAACACCGCGGTGGTAGTGATGCCCATGTCGCGTGCCGTGCGGAAGATGCGACGGGCAATCTCGCCCCGGTTCGCAACCAGAAGTGACCGGATACTCATAGTCGGAACACTCCGTAACCCTCGGCGCCCTTGATTTCACGGTTGCGCACTGTCGACAAGCACATACCCAACACGTTTCGTGTGTCTCGCGGGTCGATGATCCCGTCGTCAGAAATTGCGCCACTGGCTTGCAGCGCAAGTGATCCTGCCTCCTGGGTACGTTCGGCGTAGTCGACGATGCGAGCGTCTTCTTCTTCGTCGATCTCGATGCCCTTACGAGCGGCTTGTCCCCGGCGCACGATCGACATGACACCGGCGATCTGCTTGGGACCCATGACCGCAATCTTGGCGGTGGGCCACAGGAACGTGAACCGATTGCCAAACGCTCGGCCCGACATGCCGTAGTTTCCGGCGCCGTACGACGAGCCGAGTATCACTGTCAGATGAGGCACCGTCGAGCTGGATACGGCGTTCACCATCTGCGAACCCTTCTTGATAATGCCGTCCTGTTCGAAGTCCTTGCCGACCATGAAACCGGTGATGTTTTGCAGGAAGATCAACGGCGTGTCGACCTGGTTGCACAACTGGATGAAGTGTGCGCCCTTCTGGGCCGAGTCGGGATACAGCACACCGTTGTTGCCCAGGATCCCCACGGGATAACCGTGCAGCGACGCCCAGCCGCACACCAGCGACGACCCGAAACGTGGCTTGAACTCCTCGAAGCGGGAACCATCCACAACCCGAGCGATTACATCACGTACGTCGACCGGGGACCGGAGATCGCGGCTCACGAGACCCAAGAGCTCCTCGGGATCATGTTTCGGTTCGTCCGGTTCAAACAGCGGGCCTGAGTCCGGCTTGCGCCAGTTGAGATGACTTACGACCTCGCGGCACATACGTAAGGCGTCCATCTCGTCCTCGGCGAAATAGTCGCCAAGCCCCGAAACCTCAGAATGCATCTGGGCGCCGCCGAGCGTTTCGTCATCGGAGTCTTCGCCAATAGCCATCTTCACCAGCGGGGGCCCGGCCAGGAACACCTTGGACTGTTCCTTGATCAGGATGTTGTAATCAGATAGGCCCGGTTGATAGGCCCCACCAGCGGTCGAGTTTCCGAACACGACTGCGATCGTGGGGATACCGAGCTTCGACAGCTCGATCAGCTCATAAAAGAACCGCCCTGTTTGTGCGAAGTGATCGATGGCGCTGCCACCAGGCACCCGGGGTGGGGGTTTTGATTCTTCGGACTCGTCGTCGGGGTCCATGCGCAGGTCACCGCCAGCGGACTCGACAAAGCTGACGTAGGGCATGCGATTGTCGCGAGCAATCTCGATCGCTCGCAGCCACTTCTTGCCGGCATACACCGTGAGCGCCCCAGCCAGCACCGTGGGGTCGTTGCCCATGATCACGCACTCGGTGCCGGCAATGATGCCGATACCCACGACCATGCCGCCGCCGACCTGATACTCCGATCCATACCCAGCGAGTGGGCTGATCTCGAGGAACGGCGTGTCGGGATCGAGCACGTTGGTGATGCGCTCGCGGATGGGCATCTTCCCCCGGGACCTCAGGCGTTCCGTGGCTCGCTCGCCACCGCCGGCATACGCCTCGGCGAGCAGGTCGTCCACAACATCGAGCTGCTCAATCATGTCGTGGCGGTTCTTCACGAACATCTCGCTGCCGCTGTCAAGGTGTGAATCAATCGGCGGCGCCAACAGTGTGGGTCGTGTCGTCGGGGTTGTGTGCATGGGCCCTCGTGGGATCTGTGGGAGCGGCGCCTATCAAGTCGCGCCCGCTGGTGACTTCAACGAAGCTAGACGTTTCGCCCAGCTACAGAACAACGGAACCGGTGTGGACGCCCGCTACGACGGTGCCCTCATGCTTCTCGCTGCTCACCCAGGGTTGCCCCCGGCGTCCTCGATCAGGATTAGGCCTTGGTCAGCGACCGGTTGTCGTTCATGGCGTCGAGTTGTTTCTGGATCGCTTTGGTCCAATGCGGATGGGTCAAGATCCAGAACTCGTTGCCCTTGATCGCATCGAGCACCATCGCTCCGACGTCGTCTGGATCCATTCCGCTTTCGAGGATGTCTTGGATACCGCGTGCGACCTTGCCCGCTGTCTTGCCGTCGGTCTTCGGTTTGGCCTGACCGGGCCTGAACTGCACCGAGTGACGACTGATATTCGTATTGATCGGTCCTGGACACAACACCGAAGCGGTCACGTTGCTGCCTCGGCCCCGGAGTTCGCGCTCAAGCGTGGCCATGAGTGCAACGACGCCATGTTTCGCGACGTTGTACGCACCCATCATGCTGCCAGCAGTTAGGCCGGCCATGGACGATGTGGCATTGATATGGCCCTCGCCTTGTTGCTCGATCAGTGGCAGGAACACTTCGACGCCATAGATCGGACCCCACAGGTCAACGTCGATAATCCATTTCCAGTCAGCGAGTTTCATCTTCTTCGTCGATGTCGGGATGCCGATACCAGCGTTGTTGCACAGAATATTGACGCCGCCGTAGGAGTCGACGGCCAGGTCGGCAAGCGCTTCGACCTGGTCGTACTGCGAAACATCACATAGTCGGGTTACAACATCGGCCCCTCCGGTCTGGAGCTCGCTCGCAACCGTGTCAAGAGCGACCTCATCGAGGTCAGCCAACACGAGCTTCATGCCCGCACCTGCGAATGCGCGGGCCATCCCCAGCCCGATGCCGCTGGCTCCACCAGTTATGACTGCAACCTTGCCGTCGAAATCCTTCATCACGTGTGCCGTTTCCCCTCGTGGCTGTTCACCGCCGACTGTAGAGGTCGGCACTGTGACGAAGAAAGCGTGGCCGAAGAAAGCGTGGCCGAAGAAGCGTGATGGATCGTGGCAGGTGATCTGCCGGCAGAGACTCCGGCCTGCTACGCGAGATCGGTCACCATGTCGGCCAGTTCATCGAGGTGGCGGAGCGTCGCGTCCGCGTCGTGTAGCTCCATGGTTTTGGGCATGAAGACGACCCGATCCGCACCAAGTTCTCCGTACCGTTCGATCCGGTCCCGACGGTTACTCATGGAGAAGATCGAGATGGGAATGTCTTCGGCCGGACGACCCGCTTCGGCAGCCTTGCTACGAAACAGATCGATCGCGCCAGCGGGATCGGGCCGGCCGCCGATGTTGAGCATCGATGCATCGATTGGACACCATTCGTCGGCATACCGGGCGGCATGTTCGATGCCGAGCGGCCCCGCGTTACCGAGTGCGACCGGCACGGTTCCATCGATCGGTTTGGGATATACCCAGGATGCGCTGAAGTTGTCCCAGCGCCCTTCGAAGGATGCTTCGTCGTCCTTCCATGCCGTGCGAAGTGCAGCGACCCGCTCTTCCATTGCCGAGTAACGAAGCTTGAACGGCAGGTCGGGTCGGTGGTTGGCAAGCTCTTCTTCGTTCCACCCGACACCGACCCCAAGTCGGAGTCGGCCACCGGAGAGTGCGTCGAGTGTGGCCGTGGTGCAGGCAAGGTCGAGCACATCGTGCTCAAGGAGAAGACAGATCCCAGTACACAGCTCAAGGGTCGACGTAACTTGGGCCGCCATCGCCAGGCTGACGAACGGATCCATCATCCGCCAGTAGCCCTCGGGCAGGTCGCCACCCGCTGGATACGGCGTCTTTCTGGACACCGGCACGTGACTGTGCTCGGGGACCCACAACGAGTCAAACCCTCGTTGCTCCAGCTCGGACGCAAGCACATCGGGCCGGATCCCTTCGATGGCATTCACTGTCAGATATCCAAAACGCATTGAAGGTCCCCTTGTCTTGTTCGGTTGTGGCTTCGGCCGCTCGCCGTTGCCTAGAGCTGGCCGCCGCGGATCAGGCGTCCGGGCATGGCGCCAGTGTGTTCGCCGTCGCGGTAGGTCACTTCGCCGTTCTTGATGGTGGCGATATAACCGTTGGCTCGCTGCACGATGCGCCTTCCACCTGCGGGGAGGTCATAGGCCATCTCGGGATCTTCCAAGGCCAGTTGGTCAAAGTCGATGATGTTGAGGTCAGCCAGGTAACCGGGAGCGATCACCCCTCGATCGGGCATGCCATAGACGAGGGCGGTGTCCTGGGTCATCTTGTGCACCACAAATTCCAGCGACATCGTGGGCCCCTTCACTCGGTCCCTGGCCATGTACGCCAGCATGTAGGTCGGCACGCTTGCATCGCATAGAACGCCGCAGTGGGCGCCGCCATCGGACAGACCAAACACCGAGAACTCGTTCTCGATCGCCTTGCGCTGATCTTCGAGATCACCCTGGTAGTTCCCGAACAAATACAGCAGCGGCCGGCCGTCGGCCATGGCATCCATCAGCGCTTCGCGGACGTCGCAGCCCTTCGCCTCGGCATGGCCAGCAACCGAGTCGGTGTAGTCGGGTTCGTAGCTCAGGTCCTGCGGAAGCACGAACATCTTGTCCCACGTGCTGATCATGCGGTTGGTGTCGCGGAACCGCGACACCTTGGGTTCGTCAGCCATGACCCGAGCTCGGAACTCAGGGGTGCGTAGAACCGCACGTTGTTCGTCGAACGGCAACAACTTGATGTCGTCGTAGGACGGGAACTGACGCATCGGGTTAATCGTTCCCTCGAGTGTCATCAGCAGCGATGCCGGTCGAGCGCCGACCTGAGGGCGGATCTGGTGACCCTCGGGGTTCAGTCGAGCGGCAAGATCCCAGATACCGGCGTTTACCTCGGGCGTGACCAGGAAGGTCATTGGTCGTTTCGTCTTGCGAGCGATCTTCTCGACCCAGAAAAGCTCGTCCTCGGTGTCGAGGTGATCAGAGATGATTTCCATCGTTCCGTGATCAACCTCGGCAAAGGCATCACCGATCGCCAACATTTCGTCGGCAGTGGCGTTCGTACCGGGAACAAGATTGCCGTCTTTGTCCATGTGGCCATAAAAACGCGAGGTGGAGAACCCCATGGCACCGGCAACGAGTGCGTCCTTGGTGATGTCGGCCATCTTGACCATGTCGTCGGCGGTGGCGTCGTCGTAACACCGCTCGCCCATCACGTAGTGACGCACGGCCACGTGGGGAACCTGGGTTCCGATATCGACCGAGTACGGCGTGTCGATCGCATCGAGATACTCACCGAAGCTCTCCCAACCCCACGGGATGCCCTCGTGGAGAGCCGTGCCGGGAATGTCCTCGACGCTCTCCATCAGCTCGACGAGTTCGGTCTCTTTGCCGGGTCGAACCGGTGCGAAACCAACACCACAGTTACCCATCACCACCGTGGTCACGCCATGCCAGCTACTTGGAGTCACTTCTTTGTCCCAGCACACCTGACCGTCGTAGTGGGTGTGAATGTCAACGAAACCTGGCGTAACCAGGTGACCTTGTGCATCGATCTCTTCGACAGCTGGTCCATCGATCAAACCGACAGCGGTGATCAGGCCATCGGTGATGGCGATATCGCCGGTGAACGCGTCGGCGCCGGTGCCATCGACGATTCGGGCATTGCGGATAATCAGATCATGCATGAGGTTCCCCTTACTCGTATTCTCAACCTAGCGAACGAGCGCTCCAGGATTTGTTTTCTGGAATCCGCTGGCCACTCTGAGTTACGTTCGAGCAGCACGAGAAAGCCTTGATCAGCACCAGTCCTCTGGGCGGTAGATCGACGGGATCGATGATGCCTCCGGTAGTGGCCAGTCACACACTGGTTTGTTATGCAGCCTTCGCAACAAGGGATCTGGCTTGCCAGCCAGTGGTGTTCTGGCCTGCCAGCCACATACTCCGACGCTGCCATGCTGAAGGCAGCCCGCCCTGATGGGCTCACTCTCGATCCCGTGTAGACGGCGAACTCACGGGCGAGAGCGATCTACCGGTCTGAAGAGTTCGGCCCCGGCAAGTCGGGGCTCTCGCTGTATACCGGGTACATGCCGGCGGCACACTCGCCTTGTGCGGTTATCAATCATCGATCAGCGAACTCGTCAGCCCCAATCCGTACCGATGACGAGGTGTCACTCGTTGCAGCCCAAGGATCTGTGTGCACGGCGATCCGCTGCGACCGTCAGCACTGAGCGTTTCTGAACCAATCGGACGACTGTTCCGCTCAATGGATTCAGAAACGCAGGTACGCAGGTGTTCATCGGTGAGGTCGGTAGCAACTGAAATATCGCGGCGCCCCCTTGAGTACGCCATCATGGGTCGAAAGCCATACCCGAATCGGGTAGACCACCATGACGACAGAAGACAACGGCGCAATTGACTACATGCTGCGAACCACGCAGCAACATCATGTGCAGCTCAGCTTGATGGCGGACCAGAAGGCGAACATCATGATCGCCTCGACCAGCATCTTGTTGACGTTCTCGTTCGCGAACTTCAAGCAACAGAATCTGTTCTGGGGATTCCTTGCGCTGTTCATCTTCTCGTTCGGCGCACTGATACTTGCGATCCTGGCGGTGATGCCTCGGTTACATCACCATCAGAGTGGCTCGATGAATCCGCTGTTCTTCGGCGACTTCAAACATCTTGGGCTTGAAGAATACCAAGACGTCATGCACGAGGTGGTGCTCTCGGATCGGGCAACATACAACGCACTGATTGCCGACATTCACGCACTCGGCACAACGCTAAGCGACCGGAAGTATCGATTCCTGGGTATGAGTTATCGGACCTTCCTGGCGGGCATCACCACCGCCGGATCGCTCTTCGTGCTGCAAACCGTTCTGTTCTACTTCACCTGATGATGTCCTCTGCCGCCGGATACCGGGGACTCATGCGAAGGGCCGCGCACGCCCTTGCAGTCGCGTGTCTGCTTGCGGCCTGTGGCACTGCGGGTTCTGCGGACAACGTCGCCGAAAGTCCCGAAGGGTTCCGGGTTGTCATAGGCGGATCGAGTGGACCGTCGAACGCCACGTTGTGGGACGACGGCCGTCCCACAACTATGGCAACAGCTCCCTGACTGGTCTGTTCATCGAAGACGACGTGGTCTACGCCGCAGGCCGGACCGGCCTGCTGAATCGGGCTGTTGTGTGGACCGATCACAAGTCGGAACGTGTCGCTGGCTCGGGTGCAACCGTGCTCGGGTTGTGGGTCGACGACGGCCGGCCTCACCTGGTCGGGACATCCGGTTTCACCGATCGAGGCACGATCTGGGTCGGCGACGAACGAAACACGTTCGGCGAAGCCAACGCCAATGCCACCAACGTCACCGTTGATGGCGACGACGTCTACGCAGCCGGCACCATCGGCAATGCTGTCGAGTTCGCAGGTCTGTGGAAGAACGGCGTCTGGGCGGCACTCGATCAGTCCGAGGCCAAGGTCAACGACTTATTCGTATCCGATGGCAAGGTCTACATGGTCGGTGGTTACGGCCTCGCCGAGCGCGCTGGCCTGTGGGTTGATGGCGAACTAACTCCTATCGACGACGTCGGCGTCGTTGTCAATCATCTCTTCGTCGAAGATGGCGTCGTCTACTTCGCCGGCTGGTCGGGCTCACAAAGTGTCGCCGCATATTGGGTTGATGGCGAGCGCGTCGACCTCGAGGAGAACGCGTTGATCACCGATCTGTTCGTGCGCGACGGGACCGTCTTTGTTTCAGGGTCCTATGGTCTCCGCGGCCAGGCCGCCTACTGGGTGAACGGCGAGCGCGTAGACATCGACGACCCGAACGCCGAGGTCCATCTCATCTTCGTGACCGCTGATCCAGCCTAAATAATCGCTGGGCCCCTTCGCCGAGGCGTGCCGCTCAAGCCGCTCGATCAGATCCGACGCAGTGTCAGCCGCTCAGACCAGGCGCGAGCCGTTTCAGGAGGGCTCGCGTGCGTTCGCGCTCGTCGGGCGAAGGCGTAAACTCTGATGCCGCGTAGTCGGTGACTCCGGCGTCGGCCAGGCCTGCGAGTCGGTCTTCGACCTCGGCTTCAGAACCAACCAAACCGAGCTCGCCAGGTTCGTTCACGCCTTCTCGCTCGAACATTGCCTGGTACGAAGGCAGTTGCGCATACATGGCCGCGGTGGCGGTGATGCGACTGCGGATGGCGGCTGGCTCGTCGGTCACACAGATCGGCAACGTCGCCAGGACCCGAGGTTTGTCACGACCAGCTGCGGCGGCTGCCTCGCTCATGGTCGGCACAATGTGGTTGCGGATCGTCTTTGGACCGACCCAGGCAAGACTGGTGCCTGCGGTACGACCCCCAGCTAGCCGCAACGTCTGTGGCCCAAGAGCCGCCACCAGGACCTGCAGTGGTCGAGTCGAGGGTCGAAACACCGTTGCCCGACAGGACAACGACTCGCCCTCGTAGTCGACCGACCCATCTTCTATAAGCGGCACCAGTATCGAGAGGTAGTCGCGCAGATGCCGAATCGGTTTGTCATCGGTGAGCCCGAGTTCACTCATCATCGGCTGATGCGACAGGCCAATGCCAAGCGTCAATGCACCGTCCATCGCTGACTGCGCCGTGAGTGCCTGGCCAGCCAGGACCATGGGATGACGGGGATAGGTCGGGATGACCGCGGTGCCCAGTTCCATGGTTCGCACCGACTGGCCTACCACGGTCAGCACCGTGAGTGCGTCCAATCCTCCAGTTGGATGTTCGGCAACCCAGTAACTCTCGAAGCCATCGGCCTCGGCCGCCTGAGCATGTTCGACGAAAGCCTCGACGGAGGCCTTGGCCACCAGGGCCGTTGCATTGAGTCCTATACGCATGTCGCCGATGGTAGTGATCGTCGACTTCCGTCTCGACAACCCGCACATTCGAAACAATGGGTAATTAGCCATACCCAATGACCCATCTGAGGGGATGTCAACAAATAGATCGTCAGTACGCTCACGCCATGAGTCCTACGAGCAGCCTCGCGAGCCCTGGAGCGATACCTCGATGATCCCACCCTTAAGCCTGTCCTACGCCGATGCACGGCAAGCCTTCTTGGAAGCAGCGACACGCATCGAAGCGCGAGTGGACTCATACCAGCACCCGCTAGCTGGGCTCGAAGGCGAAGAGCTCTTCGTCGACGTTGCCGAAGTCGGTCCTGTCGACGCAACGTCTGTGGTGCTCGTTGTGTCTGGCACACACGGTGTCGAGGGATACCTCGGCTCTGCGCTACAACGCCATCACCTCGAGACCCTTGACCTTGCGACCCTAGAGGGTGAGATCAGTCATGGTCAGAGGGACGTCGCCTTCATCTTCGTGCACGCGCTGAACCCCTACGGTTTCTCCTGGGTCCGTCGGGTGAACGAAGACAATGTCGACCTGAATCGCAACTTTATTGACTGGACGCAATCACATCCTCGAAACGACGACTACGGCTTGCTGGCCGACACGCTTGTGCCCGCTTCATGGAGCGACGAAGAACAAACCCGTACCCAATCCGACCTGATGGCAGCACTGACAGATCTCGGACTTGAGCGCTCGCAGCAGATCATTTCCGGTGGACAATTCGACCATCCCACCGGCCTCTTTTATGGGGGCACAGGACCGACATGGTCACACCGTTGGCTTCGTGACTTCGTGCACCAGCGGCTGGAATCTGTAGATCGCGCCGCTGTCATCGACCTCCACACCGGCCTTGGCCCTTGGTCACACGCCGAGCTGATCAGCTCCGAACCAGCAGGCAGCGCAGCCCTTGCACGTCAACGCTCGTGGTGGGGCCAGATCACCTCGCTCAATGAAGGAACCAGCGTGTCGGCAGAAATCACCGGCGAATGGCTCGCCGCACTCAGTTCCTTCGCTCCCAACACCGAGTTGACAAGCGTCGCTATCGAGTACGGCACGGTGGACACCGTGCTGGTCCTCGAGAGTCTGCGCGCCGATGCCGTGTTGCACGCAACCGGCAGCCAGACGTCACCCGATGCTGCTGCGATTCGAGAGCAGGTACGTTCTGCGTTCATCGACGATGACCCCGCATGGCTCCAGGCATGCTGGCCGAGTTACGAGACCGTGTTCACCGCGGCAGTGAACCAACTGGGGAACACCTGAGCTCAAGCACCCCGCACGGTGTTGACAAGGGCGGCTGCGACTTCGGCTTCGGGGCAATCGTTGGAACGCCAACCGATCATGAGGTCGGGACGGATCAGCACCAGGCTTGCGGCATAGACCTCGGCCACCATGGGTTCGACTAGCTCGAGAACCTGTAACGGCAAGCCCGCTGCAGCTGCAGCATCGATGATCGGCGTGACATCGGGGGCATCTGGTCCTATACGCAGCAGCGTGAAGTCGGGCCCCAGCCGGTCGAACAGCGCCTGGCCATCGTCGAGCCACACGTGGGGTGCTCTATGGCCGGGTCGAGCGACTGGCACATACCGGCGGGCATCGTCAGCCGGCTCGGGCGTGCCGTCGGCAACCACGATCGGTGAACCTTCGTAGCGGTACCCGAGCAGCGTGCCCGACGAGGCAATGAGTTTCTCCTGCTCCTTGATGTCTGCCTTGAGCATCTGGCGGACTGCGTCGCCTTCGGGGCTTTCCTCGTCGATCTCGTCGCCGTGCTGCATGACCCGGTACAGATGGTCAAAGCAGTCGGCAGCCTCTTGTGTATTGCGATGACCAATCGGGCGTCGCTCGTGGTCATAACTTGCGAGAAGTCCCGGGCCAGCCCATCCGTCGAGAGCTGCCTGCAGTCGCCACGCCAACTCGATGGCGTCGGACACGCCGGTGTTCATACCAAATCCGCCAGTGGGACTGAACAGGTGCGCCGAGTCACCAGCAAGGAAACAACGACCTTCGGAGTATCGCTCGGCGACCAGAGCGTGGGCATCCCAAGGCTGGACCGAGTGCACGTCGATATCGAAGTCAGCGCCGACCACATCCTTGATTACCTGGACGGGGTCGACATCTTGCCAGTCCTGACCTTCGTCGAGAATCAGGTGATAGGTATAGGTCTGATCGTCGTCCCACGTAAGCATGAAACCACGGTGGTCCTTATGCAGCGGGAAGAAAATATTGCCGTGCCCGAATGGGTGTTGGTTGATCATGTCTGGCGCTCGGAAGTAGACGGACACGAATGACGCCAGGCTCGACGTTCCCTCGTAGCCAATACCGAGTTGACGGCGCACGGTTGATCGGCCGCCGTCGCACCCCACCAGGAACGATGTCTCGACCGTCTCGACCCGACCGGTGGTGAGCTCCTCGACACGGCAGGTGACCCTGTCGCCGTCATCGACGAAATCGAGAAGCCGCCATTGAAAACGAAAGTCGGTCGTCGGCTGCTCAGCGATGTAGTCCAGGATCACCTGCTCCACCTCGTTCTGGCCGGTGATGGTCTTGAGATACGGCGACCAGTTGTGCTCGGCCTCGGTATACCCACCGGACTGTCTGGTCAGCAGGAGCTGATCAAATGGCGGCAAGGACACCCGATGGATCTCACGGCCGTGCAGTGTCGTGACCCACAGGTACTCGGCCGAAAGATCCGGAGGGATGCCCGCGTTCGTGATCGCTTCATCGACGCCCCATCGCCGGTAGTACTCCATGGTGCGGTTCGCCACAGCGTTTGCCCGAGGGTGATCGTTGAGTCCGGGGCGTTCCTCGAGCACCAGGCATTCGACGCCCCGCCAACCGAGTTCAGCAGCGAGAGACAGTCCTACAGACCCCCCGCCGACGATGACGACTGGATACGACGACTGCAGCGACTCGTCACTTCGAATCACGACGGAGTCACAACAGGATGAAAGGCCCGGATGGTTACAGACTCAAACAAACCGGCACGGTTGTAGGGCTCGTCTGCGATGAAGTCGACGGCGGCGGCCCGGTCAGAAAAGTCCATGACGATCATGCTGCCGATCGCTGTCGTGCCATCGTCTGCCACCAGCGGCCCACCGAGGTACATCGCATCGAGGTGGCCTCCAACAAACTCTCGGTGCGCTTCGACAACCTCCGCCCGCAGGTCAGCGGCATCAGGCCGATCGATCATGTGAATCACAAACAGCATGACTGCAGTCTTTCCCGGCAGGCAAGTGCCAGCGAAATCCAATAACGAATCCGTGCCAGGCACCTGTTCGTTATTCGGCGAATGATGCGAGGCTTCGGTGTTGGGCGAGGAAGGTTCGCACGGTGGCATTAAACGCCTCGGGTGCTTCGATGTTGCTGAGATGGCCCGCACCATCGAGCACTTCCAGCTGCGCATTCGGCAGAAGCTCGTTGAGATCATGACCGAGTGATGGTGGCGTGAGCTGGTCTTCGCTGCCAAAGATCAACTGGACCGGCATCGTCAACTGGTCAAGGACATCGGCCTGGTCAAAGTTTGTCGATGCGCGCAGCGTCTTCAGATACGAGTCGACTCGTAGCTGCAGGATGCTTTGGCGCAGTTCCTCTTGTATGTCCTGTGGGCAGTTCGGACTCACAAGTGAGGCGATCAGCCGTGGAGCAAGATCGGAAAACGTCTTGCCTTCGAGTAACGGACGTTCACGAAGTTCGATGTACTCCCGCTGCTTCTCGGGCGACAGTGCGTTCGTGAACCCGTAAAAACAATCACACAAAGTCAATGTTGCGACTCGGTCTAGGTGCCGGGGAGCGAAGTCCATGAGGATACGAGCCCCCATCGACAGGCCTACGAAGTGCGCTTGGGTGATGCCAAAGTGGTCGAGCAGCCGAGCCATGTCGTCGCCGAACGAAGAGAAGTCGAGTGACCCGTCATAGTTGGCCGAGTCGCCGTATCCCCGGGCATCCCAGGCGAAGCAGGTGAAGGACCCCGACAGATCAGCTACCTGCCGGCGCCAGTTTGACCGGTTGCCACCAATTCCGTGCAGGAAGACAACGGGCGGTCCGCTGCCTTCGACCGCCACGGCAAGTCGTGGATCACCGTCGACGAACTGCAGTGAACTCATCGATCTAACCGAGCGCCGACTCGACCAGTTGTCCACCAGCAACAACCTGGGTGCCATTGACCGTGATGTCGCAGTTACGCATCGGCAGGTCGAAGTGACACGACGTGAACCGCTCCGCGAACTCGTTGGCTCCGGTGGAGAACAGGAAGCTGCCTGCGATCGCCCGCATCTCGGTGCCGTTGATATCGCCCTTGTCGTACATGGTGAGCGAGTCCCACCGGGCACCCGGATTCAGACCCCAACCCACGTGCGACACCGCGTAGGCGTTCGGGTCGTTCCAACCCTGGTAGTAGTCACGCATGAGTTGGGCATCGAGGCCGCTTCCTGCGATCGACACCACCCGGTCGTCCTCTACGGTCAGCACCACCTGTGATTCGAAGTACCGCTTGAACGTGAGGTTGATATCTCCAACATCGAGGATCACTGTGCCGTTGGTTGTGTTGGCCAGAGGGAAACACAGCGCCAAACCTGCGGGCCAATACGCGATCTTGTCGTTGGGTCCCAATATGCCACCGCCACCTCGACTTGGTGCACCTGTGATGTCGATCTGCAGATCCGTGCCCGCGGGCGACGTGACATGCATGGCCGAACCGGCATCGAGTAGCGACAACGCCTTGAGTGACTGCTCGTGCACAACCGGATCAGGGCGACAGCGCTCCAGCACCTCGGGATGTTCATTCGAGATCATCAGCACCCGGCCACCAGCGCCAAGCAGGTCCTGTCGGGCCTTGCTGTGCAGCAGGCCTTCGACCGTGCAGTCGACCACCAGCGAACACGCACCGAGGGCTGCCATGATCTCCGGGTACTCGTCGTACGCGTACGTTGCCCCGGTTGATCGCACCGGAAGCGGGTCCTGCAACTCGGGTGACGCCACCGTGACCCGCACGCCTCTAGCTCCGATGCGGTGCAGCGCATGTTCGGTCAGTTCGACGAGCACCATGCGGCTCTGGCTCTCAGCCAGCACCCCGATCAGGTCACCTTCAGCGACTCCCGACAGACGCAGAAACTCCTCGAAACATGCAATCCATTTGGGTTCCAGCACTTCGATCACAGACCGAGTTTCGCTCAGCACCCCTCGAATTACGAAATCTACGGGTAAGACTCCGCACACCCACACCCACACCCACACCCACACCCACACCTTCGTCACGCGGGGTCTGACCCCGCGTGACGTGGGAGCTTGCTCGGGGTGGCCGCGTTGTGGTTGGGGGCTGGTGGGTGGAGACTGCGATATGCCCACCTTGGAACTAGTGACGGCGGAGTTCATGGACTCTGCCTCTTTTCGGATCGAGACCGAGGTGACCGTTATGGCCCCCATCGGCGCCTGCTGGGAGTTGATCGCGGACCAAGCATCGTGGTTGCAGTGGTTCGACAACATGTCCTCGGTTGATGCCACTCCGTGGTTGTGGACCGAACCGGGCCAGACGCGTGTCGTCAAAGTCAATGGTCTCAAGGTGCACGAAGAAGCGATCTCGCTCATCCCCGAACAGGAGTACGCGTTCGCGATCCGCAAGTGGTCGCTTCCTATAGCCAAGAAAGCAGCCGAAGGCATCAGGCTCGAGGACCGCACGGACGGCGGGTCGCCTCGCACCACATTGACCTACATCGGAGCCTTCGAACCAACGTTTGTCGGCAAGCTCGCCCAGAAGATACTCACCAAACAGCTGACCGCTGCCTGGGGTCCGGCCCTGAAGAACCTTGGTGAGCTCGCCGCTGCCAACGCCTCGGAATGAGCAACAGCAGGTAGCGCATCGTCAGTCAGATCCCTTTCCTCGGGAACCGCTCCCGGTATACCGCTCCGATGATCAGCTTGGCCTGAAACCGACAGCAGCGCAGAAAAGCCATACAACCTGCCCGCTCGACACGCGAAAAGACTCGCAAATCAGGTGACGGGCGGCATAGCCCTAGCGTTGCTACTGGTATCGTCGGCGCCTGTGTCCTCCGTAACCGAGCCACTTGAGTCGATCCGTAAGCCAGCACGGGCCATGTTTGTCGTGGCGCTGATCTACGCATTCCTGGTGGGTGTGTCATCGCTCGAGTCCGGCATCAAGATCATGGGCGAGGACACCACCGAGCGTCTGTTCTCCGCTGCTGGCAACCCCATAGCCGCTCTGTGCATTGGCATCCTCGGCACGATCCTGGTGCAGTCCTCTTCCGCATCGACCTCGATCATTGTTGGCCTGGTCGCCACTGGCAAACTTGGTGTCGACGACGCTGTCCCTATGGCTATGGGTGCGAACATCGGCACCACGGTTACCAACACATTGGTGTCACTTGGCCACATTCGTCAGTCCAGCGAGTTCCGGCGGGCATTCGCGGCAGCCACCGTGCATGACTTCTTCAATGTGCTCGCGGTTGCCATTCTGTTACCGCTTGAGGTGTTCTTCGGCATCATCAGCAGCACGGCCGAGACAATCAGCGAACGGCTCGTGGGTTCAGCCGGATCCGAGTGGAAGAGCCCGATCAAGGCGTGGGTGAAGGAGCCGGTGTCCTGGCTCAAGAGTTTCTGGGAAGCGGTCGGCACCAGCGGCAATGTGCAGGGCACGCTCATGGTCGTCAGTGGACTGGCGATCATCTTGTTGGCGTTGGCGTTCATCACCAAGAACATGCGCTCGCTCGTTGCTGATCGGGTCGAACGTTCGGTCAACGCGATGTTGAGCAAAGGCGGCGGAGCAGCCGCTCTCGTTCTCGGCTTGGTCATTACGATCGCAGTGCAGTCATCCAGCATCACCACGTCGATTCTCATCCCACTCGCGGGCGCCGGTGTGATCACCCTTCGCAATGCCTATCCCGTAACTCTCGGTGCAAACGTGGGAACAACCATCACGGCATTGCTGGCTTCACTCGCAACGGGTGCACCCGAGGCTCTGACCGTGGCGCTTGCCCACACCACCTTCAACGTGTTCGGCATCTTCCTTCTCTACGTAATCCCGGTTGCTCGCTACTGGCCGATTTTTGCTGCCGAACGCCTCGCTGACGTGGCCGTCAAACGCCGCACGACCGCCGTGGCCTACGTCGCTGTGGTATTCGTGGTGTTACCGCTTCTTGGCGTCGCACTCCTGGGTTAACACTCGCACGAAAGGCGATTTTCTGTGGTTCTCTCATTCTTCAAAGGAAGCTCCGGCGAAGGCGACTTCGCGCCCATAGTGACCCGGGCGGTCACCATGCTCGGCGACGCGCGCCACTCGTTTGACCTTGCCTCGATGGCGCTCCTCACCGACGCCGAAGCATCGTCGGTTGCCGACGACGTACGCGCCACCGACGAGCGCATCAACCAGGCCGAACAAGAACTCCGTAGCGAATTGGTAGTGCACGTCGCGGTGCAAGGCACCGCCGATATTGGATCGGTTCTTGGTTTCACGCTGCTGCTGAAGAAGGTCGAACGAATTGGCGACCAGGCAAAGAACATCCTGGAACTTGCCGAGCAAGGTGTGTCCTTCGCCGACAGCAGTGAACGAGAAAGACTGTTCGCCGAGCGTCAAGAACTCTCTGCACTGTTCGCCGAAGCAGCCGAACTCCTCAACGCGCCCGACGCCGACGACGAGGCGATCGCTGAGTACACCGATCGGGCAAACATTTCGGTTGCGTATTACCAGTCGAAGATCGACGAGTTCATGACGTCGGAACGACCCGGCCACGAGGTTGTACCCCTGGCGATCTACTACCGCTTCCTTCGACGTATCGGCGCCAACCTTGTTGGTATTGTGCGTACGTCGGTCGATCCATTGCCCCACGTCGATTATCTCGATGATGGCGCCACCGACACCGACGACTAGCTGCGAAACTTGTTGCGACGACTTGTTGCGACACGCCGCCTCGTCAGGCGGATTCAGTTTCGACTTCAGGATCGATGAACCGAGCCATCGAAGTGTTCGGCTCACCTTTGAGACCGAGTTTCTTGCGCAACTTCACCAGCTCCTGCAAATCGTCACCCTCGATCGACAAGGTACGCACGACTTCGCCCGTCTCGGCAATCTTGACGTCGGTGACCTCGGCCTTGAGGTCACCAATAAAATAACGACGGCGTTGTTTGGTCACGAACACCACCCGCACACCTGAATCGGCGTCGAGTCCCTTGAGTGCGTCGGTCAGCTTGAACCGCTTCTCTTTGCGAAGCCGATCGAGATCGAGCGCTTCGTAGACGACATCGAAGGGTGACGGCGTCGAGTCTGCTGACCGATATTTATCGGATACCCACCGCTCAAAACCTTTGTCCTCGGCAATAAGTTGTTTGACCTTGAGCGTGTTGTCACGGATCTTGGCATTAAATGTCTCGTCGTCGACGAGCAGATAACAGTCTTCGAGTTCTTCGCGAATTTCGCTGTCAGCCAGCTTGCGAATCAGCTTTCGTGCGGTGCGGTACTCGCCCCACACCCGGTACTCAAAACGCGCCGAAGGATGACCTTTCAGTATTTTCGATTTAGTTTTTGATGATGACATGTCATTCCCCGCGGGATCCCAGAGTAGTCCGACGGCGCAGCTGATCCCGACCAAGGCGCCTACCCACGAAAATATGGTGGCTCGGACCGAGCCGGCGCTGCTTGGATTGCTGGTTGTTAGGCGAACCGGCGATAGTGCCACGTGGGCCTAGTATTCGAGGTACTACTACCGGAACCGGTGCGCTCTGTGCCCACCAGTCTACAGGACCTTGGCAATGAGCTTTGACCCAGATCGCACCACCGTGCTGCCACCGGTTGGTTACCCGATTACCGAAGAAATTCCGGCCGTTCCACCTCGTGGTGGGGGTGGCCGCGGCTCCTCCGGTCCCTCGGGCCCGTTATTCCTGAAGCTGGTTGGGGGGCTTCTGGCTGTCGGCCTTGTCGCTATCGCAACACTTCTGGTCTACAACAGCCAGCGGCCGAACAACGGCGCATCGACCGCACCCAACGTCGTCGAGAATCCGACCCCAGTTTTTGCGCCGAGCGTCAACCCGGCACCAACAGTGACTGAACTCGAGGATGGAAATCCCGGTTTCTGGCAGGTTGTTGGTGTTCCCGACGGGCTGAACATCCGATCGGGCCCTGGTGTAGATAACGACATCGTGGGCTCGCTTTCAGTGGGCGACCGACATGTCTTTGGCACTGGCGAGCGCGCCACCGTCAACGGAGCCACATGGACCCAGATCACGTTTGGCGCCAACGATGTGACTGGCTGGGTCAGCTCCCAGTTTCTTGCCACCGACACACCCCCAGATCCGAATGCTCCAGAACCAACGGTCACTCCAGCCACCGGCCAGTCAACCTCGATCGTGTGTTTCAGAAGCCAACGTGCTCCGAGCGGAACCGCCCGGCTTCAGTTCACCAATCGCACCCAGATCTCTGGACTGATTCGCACGATCGACGGCCAAACCGTCATCGATCAAAACGTCGCAGGAACATTAGCGAATGGCCAAGCGCAAGTGACCCTGACCAACGCGGCTTCGAACGAAGTGATCCGTCAGAACTGGGTGTTCAGCCCAGCCAGCGTCGATCTTGGTACAGGTACCATGTTGTCGGTCGTCGACTGTTCCACCGTGGCAGGCCAGCTTCCCTGACCCATGGATGGTGTCGTCACGGCTGCCCCCCGCGTGCACCTCACCGCCGGCGTGCGTCCGCCGGTCGCACCGACTTCTGCGAATCGAGCCCGAGTGGAACATAGAGCGACGAACACATCCGGCCTGTGACCCCGTTCACACAAAGAAAAAACGCGTGTAAGTCTGGTGTCCTCCGCAATATCGTCGCACGACCACCCACCACGGGAAACACGATGGATCACCTGAGCTTCAACGAACAAGTCATCGAAGAGTTCCGAGCAAACGACGGTGTCTGCGGCGGGCCGTTCGAAGGCGCTCCCATGATTCTGGTCACAATGACCGGAGCCAAGAGCGGCCGCGCGTTGTGTTCGCCACTGGTCTATTCGATGGACGGCGACGACGCCATCATCATTGCCTCAAAGGGCGGCGCCCCCAGCCACCCAAACTGGTATCACAACCTGGTCGCTAACCCGGCGTGCACCGTCGAGATCGGAACCGAGACCTACCAGGCAACTGCGGTGCTCGCGGCCGAGGACCGTAAGGAACTCTTCGATGCTCAGGCCGCGATGATGCCGCAATTCACGCAATACGAGATCGATGCGGCGCCCCGCGAGATTCCCGTGTTCCGTCTCCAGCGCAGCTGATGCACCAGCGCAACGTTAGGCCCAGCGACCTTGACGGATGACGGCGAACACGTCGTCAGCCGTCGCGCTGGTTGCAAAACTCTGGTACGACCAGGTTGCTCCCCGTCGTTCCGCGTCGACCGGGTCAAGGTTCGTGCCCACCATGGTGTCGAAGCCATCGAGCGAGCCCCGTTCATCAATGACCACATCGAGAATACGGCTCAGATGATCCCCGTCCTCGAGTTCGATCGGGACTAGTCCGTCAAATCGAGCTGCCCGTCGGACCGGCCGCTTGGCCGATGCGCCACGAGCTGCGAACCACATCGGAATACGCGGCTGCTGGACCGGTCGGGGTAACACCGTGACCCCATCGGCGCGAAAGGCTGCGCCGTCGTGGTCAACAGGCTCGCCCGACCAGAACGCTTCCAGAAGCGCAACCGCTTCGTCGAGACGGTCGCCTCGCTCCTTAGGGTCCACGATCTCGCCGAAGCGGCTCAGTTCACCGCCGCTGTCGACGCCAAGACCGAGACCGAGCGTTAACCGTCCGGCTGACAGATGGTCAACCGTCAACGCTTCTCGGGCCAACTTGATCGGCCGCCGACGAGTCAACGGTGTGACCATCGGCCCAAGGCGAATCCGCTCGGTCGCGAATGCTTGGGCACCGAGCACCACCCATGGATCCAGGATCTCGCGGGGGTCAGAATCTGGTCGATAGACGTGATCCCACAGGAAGCAGCCGTCGATATCGGCAGCTTCGGCGGCCAGCGCTATCTCGACCAGGAGCCCCGGATCAGCCAGATGACCAAACGGAGGGAGTGACAGTGCAACCTTCATGATGAGACGACTTTCATAATGAGACGATCTTGCTCGTGCAGCGACTCCGCAATGGCATCATGCTCATGTGTGAACAATGATGGCCGATTCCGATGGCGACGGCCTGCCAAGAAGTGCTGCATTCGCATGGACTCGCAACGCTACAAGCTCATGGACTAACACTTCAGTGGTACGTCACGATCCATGAGAAGAGCAATGAATACTCTGGATCTGGGCATTCGTGAGCTGAAACGGAGTGGCAGAGTCCATCACCACCTGCGAGATGCGGCTCATACGTCGTGCCGCTCGCACCGCGATCGTCGCCCATGACGTAAGTCTCGGCGTCGAAGTGCCCATCCCTGGATGGACATGATGCATGCACGACCCTGCGCTTGGTATCGCTGCGTCAGAACACGGTTCGGAGTGATGACCGAAGGGCGAACCCGGCGCAGCGGGTTGGCACAAACCATGTTCGAGTTCGAAGACGCCGGGCTCACCGACGAATGACGTCGGCTGTGAACTGGGCGGTTGTCAGCCGTGACTAACCACGCCAGGTACCCAGCCGACAACAAACCGACTAAACATAGGACATGAGCGATGACCTAACAGCGAGATACACAACGCTCGATTCCGAGCGAGTAGGCGACGCTCTACATGTCTGGCTCGACCGGCCACACAAACTTAATGCGGTCGACTCGGTCATGCTCCGAGAAGTTGGCGACCTGTTCATGAGCCTTGAGCGAGAACACGATGCCCGGGTGGTCGTGCTTGGTGGCCGAGGCCGGTCATTCAGCGTGGGGGCGGACCGTAACCCTGACATGGACCCCGAGTATCCAACCTCCGAGCGGGGTAAACGTTGGCAAGCAAATCTCGGCCGAAGGGCATGTCGTGCAATCGAAGACTGTCCGATCCCAACCGTTGCACGTGTGCAAGGACACGCCATCGGCGGTGGCATGTGTTTTGCCATGTCGTGCGACTTTCGCATCACCACGCCAGAGACTGCCTGGTATCTCCCCGAAGTTGAACTCGGTGTGCCGCTCACATGGGCGGCAATACCTCGCCTCGCCCAAGAAATCGGGACCGCTCGGGCCCGCCAGTTGGTCATGCTGGCCGACCGCATCGATGGCACGACTGCAGCCGTGTGGGGTGTCGCTCATGCGTGTGTGCCGGCAGCAGAACTGGATGCAACCGTGCAATCGATGGTCGAACGCATTTCGTCCCTGCCTGAGCTGGCCGTCCACATGACCAAAACCACGTTTCGTAGTTATAACCAGCAACACGCGCTCGGTGACGTGTCCGAGACCGACGCCGACTTGATCCGGCTAGCTCAATCTGATCCGGCCGTTGCCAAGAACTTCGGCCTGCCTACCTAGTTGTTCCGCCGAATCTGCGTAGTGCAGAGTGCTACCGGCGCCCGGACCTAGACAACGAGTTCGAAGCGAACAACCAACGCCCACCGCAAAGGGCGACACGACGTAACCTCTGAACATGACTATCTCTCGTATACACACGTCCGCTCGAGCGAGCCACATCGTGATCAACAACGGCACGGTCTATCTGTCGGGTCAGGTTGCCAAAGATCCAGATGCAGACGTTCAGGACCAAACGCGGTCAACCCTTGAGCGCATCGATGCCCTACTCGCCGAGGCTGGCACCGATAACAGCCATCTGTTGAGCGCAACGATCTATCTGCGAGATATCGACAACCATTTTGCACTCATGAACGAGGTCTGGAATGGGTGGGTCCCTGAAGGCCATGCGCCGGCGCGAGCCTGTGTCGAGGCCCACATGGCGCGATCAGCACTCCTGGTTGAAATCTGTGTGACAGCAGCAATACCAACCAACGCGTAGCGCCCGGTAACGGATTCCGTTGATGGGTGGCCGATTCGCATCGTGAGCACACAGCCCAGTAAAACGACGACTTCCCGCTACACGATGCCCCCAGATGGCACCGTGTAGCGGGAAATTACGTCTGGTCGCAGGTAGCCCTGCGAGCGGATTGTTAGGCGACGCCAGCAGCCTCGAGGGCTCGACGGGTCAACACAGTTACCAGATGGCTGCGATAGGCACCATCGGCATTGTTGTCCTCGGGAGGCGTAGTGCCTTGTGCGGCCAGAGCGGCTGCGTCAGCAGCAGATGCGCCCGAGGCGATTGCTTCTTCGGCTGCGGTCGCCCGCAACGGAGTTGACCCCATATTGACCAGGCTGATGCCCTTGCCGCCATCGGCGACGCCGACACCAACAATGGCCCAGTCTTGGGCACGGCGGTTGAACTTCTGATAGTTCCAGCCGCCGGTGCCGGTAGGGATCCGTACCTCGGTGATCATCTCGTCGGCAGCAAGCACCGACTCGAAGTAACCGGTGAAGAACTCGTTGGCAGCGATTACGCGGGTGCCGTTGGGACCTTGGGCGACGATGGTGCCACCGAGTGCCAGCACCGCTGCTGGCAGGTCAGAGGCTGGGTCGCTGTGAGCCAGTGTGCCGCCAAGGGTGCCTCGATGACGAACGGATGGGTCACCAACAAGTGCAGCAACGTACGCAAGCATGGGAGCATGTTGCGCCACCATGTCTGAGGTCTCAACCTCGACATGTTTGGTCATTGCACCGATGGCGAGATGGCCATCGGCCTCGCGGATGTAGCTCAAGTCGCTGATGCGACCGACGTCGATGAGCACGGTCGGCGCTGCAAGCCGAAACTTCATCATCGGGATAAGGGAGTGGCCTCCGGCGAGGAGCTTGGACTCGTCGCCGTATTCACCCAGAAGAGAGATTGCTTGTTCGGCCGACTCGGCGACTTTATAATCAAAAGCTGCCGGAATCATGACTCACCTGCCACGCTCAACACTGCTTTGACAATGTTGTGGTAGCCGGTACAACGGCAGAGGTTGCCCTCGAGCCCTTCGCGTACTTCTGCTTCGGTCGGGTTCGGATTCTCTTTCAAGAATGAGGTCGCAGCCATGACCATGCCTGGTGTGCAGTATCCGCACTGCAATGCATGGCACTGTTGGAACGCCTCTTGCATGGGGTGCCAGTTCTGATCGCCGGTTGCGGAACCATCGGCTTGTGCCGTGTCCGCAAGACCTTCGATAGTCGTGATTTCGCTACCCACTGCTTGGGCGGCGAGAACCGTGCACGACTTGACCGACAGGCCATCGAGGTGAACGGTGCACGCACCGCACGACGATGTGTCGCAGCCGATATTCGTGCCGGTCAGACCGACATTTTCTCGAATGTGATGCACAAGCAGGGTGCGAGGCTCAACGTCGTGGGACTGACTCTGTCCATTGACGTTCATTGAGACATCCACGAAGGACTCCTCCATTTGTTGATCTAAGCGATTGGGCCTGAGTCCAGCGGGCACAGGCCGAAGAAGATCATGCCACATCAACGGCGGGCGCGCGCTATCGGACCCCACCAAAAGCTCATCGGTTCTAACTGAGGTTGGATCCTGACCCGCCTCAGCGCAGCCGACTCTGCGCCCTATCCTGCGGCAGATGCCATCGTGTTACGAGGGCGCGCCCGGCGATGTCGGCCACAACAGATTTATCGATATCGGCGACGCGTTACTGATAACGCGGTGCACGGTTGGTTTGGCTAACCCGTTCTTTCCCGGGTAGCGCCCAACTAGTCGCCAGTCGGTCGATCCCGAAGCGGCGGGTGACGCTCTAGGGTCAACAAATGACCTTACGGAACCTCCCCGAATGGCAAGCGCTGGCGGCTCACCAGAACGAACTGGCCAACACGAACCTCCGGGAACTGTTCGCTGACGACCCTGAGCGGTCAGAACGGCTGACCGTGCAGGTTGGTGACCTGCGGGTCGACTTCTCCAAACACGTGGTCACCGAAGCCACAACGGCGCTCCTGGCCCGACTCGCTGACGCCACCGGATTCGACGAACGTCGCCAGGCAATGTTTGCCGGAGCGCGCATCAACACCACCGAGGATCGATCGGTCCTGCACACGGCGCTGCGGGCAGACGGCCCGGTAGTAGTCGACGGCGAAGACGTCGTTCCCGCGGTGAAGGCAGTGCTCGCCAAGATGGCCAGCGTCGCCGACCAGGTCCGCAGTGGTGCATGGCGTGGCGCTACCGGGAAGCCCATTCGAGCCGTGGTTAACATCGGTATCGGCGGCTCTGACCTTGGCCCGCTGATGGCGACCAGGGCATTACGGCATCTTGCCCCCACCGATCTGACGGTACGTTTCGTGTCGAACATCGATAGTGCAGCGCTCGACGCAGCGCTCGTTGACCTTGACCCCGAAACGACCATGTTCGTGGTTGCGTCAAAGACGTTTTCCACCATCGAAACCATGACCAATGCCCGCAGCGCTCGAGCCTGGCTTCTCGCATCGGTCGACAACGAAGATGCCATTGCCCGTCATTTCGTGGCGGTATCTACCAATGCAAAAGGCGTCGCCGAGTTCGGTATCGACACCAACAATATGTTCGCGTTCTGGGACTGGGTTGGTGGCCGTTACTCCATCGAATCAGCGATTGGGTTTTCGCTGATGTGTGCCATTGGATCCGCCGGATTCAATGACTTCCTGACTGGTTTCCGGCTTGTCGATGACCATTTCCGCACGGCGCCACTGTCCGAGAACGCACCGGCAATCGCCGGTCTACTTGGCATCTGGTATCGGAACTTCTGGGGGTGGCAAACACACGCCGTTCTCCCGTATAGCCAGGCGCTAGACCGGTTTTCGGCCTATCTGCAGCAACTCGACATGGAGAGCAACGGCAAACGCATCAACCTCGACGGCGAACCGGTCGACGTGGACACCGCACCGATTCTTTGGGGCGAACCCGGCACCAATGGCCAGCACGCGTTCTATCAATTGTTGCATCAGGGGACCACGCCGGTGCCATGTGACTTTATTGGTTTCCTCCAACCTGAACCTGGCCACCTCGACCGAACCAGTGCGTTCAACCATCATCGATTGTTGTTCGCCAACCTGGTGGCCCAGTCCGAGGCATTGGCATTCGGCCGAACCAGCGCCGAGGTCAGCGCTTCAGGTATCGCTCCTGAGCTGGTGCCGCACCGAACCTTCCCCGGCAATCGGCCATCGACAGTGATCACCGCTCCCGCGCTCACCGCGAGCGTGCTGGGTCAACTGATCGCATTCTATGAACACCGGGTATTTACCCAGGGCATCGTCTGGGGCGTGAACTCGTTCGATCAGTGGGGCGTCGAACTCGGGAAGGTGCTCGCAACCGCTATCGGGACCGAACTCGACGGCCAAGTCAATCCCGAAGCCCACGACTCGTCGACCAACGCACTCATCAGCCTCTTTCTCAACCAATAGTTCTGAGGCAAGCCCGACAGTTCTGAGGCAGACCCGACGCTTCTTAGGAGCCTGAAGTACCTATTTCGTATACCAGGCTCCTAATTTGCGTTAAGAGCCGATGTTCTTGAGGGCGCTGAACTCGGTGGCGTATTCGGTCAGTAGGCCGTTTTCGAAGTCGTCGCGCAGTGGGTCGAAGATCGCTTGAACCTCGGCCTCGTAACAATCCAGATCGACGAGAGCGAGCGCTCGTTCCTCGTCCTGAAGATCACGAAGCGCTTGGACGTCGAGATCGGGGAGATCCTCGAGGTTGAGAGATTCACCTGAGATGAGCGATTGCCCTTCTTCATCAGACAGATTGTCGATGGCCGCAGACATGGGCGCAGTGACCGTTTCGAGCCGCTCGCGAATGTCATCCTCGGGGTCGTCGAGATCGGCATAACTTGGGAACCCCGCCTGGCTCATACACCGAGCCCACGCGTCGGTGGCTTCGACCATCTCCCGGGTGTCGAAGAGAGCCTCCTCACCCTCTTCGTAAGCGTCACCGAACGTAGTCAGACCCTCAATTGCTTCTTGGCCGCCGGTCTCGATCAACGCTTGTCCAATACAACCCTGGTCTTCGAGTGGTCGACCCGTAAAGTCGCCGCCAACCGCGTCGCCGATATCGCCACCCGAGAGCGTCTGACTCCAGATCTCGCGTTCACTCGCGCTCATGCTGAAGAAGATCTCCACGTTGGGGTCAGACGTTTGATTCCGAGCGATCGAGTCGAACGACGTGGATATGCCGAAACCGTATTGTGCAGTCCACTCGCGGGTGGTGAGTTCGTTCTGCCGTTGTTCGATCTCGTTCGTCCGGCCGTTCTCGCTGACGGCAAACTCGAAACCTTGCGCAGCCATGCACACCACGATGGACTCTTCAACCCGGGTGGTGTACTCGGCCAATGCATCGTCGAAGCCACCATCGAAAAACGCACCGATCGGCGATGACGCTGCCATAGGTGTGCCACCAGAGACAACCGACTCAGTGGTCGCTGCGTCGTCGTTGGGCTGCGGCGCCGAGGCCGCTTCAGCATCAGAGGAGGACAAAGTCGACGTAGCACGTGCAGCATCGACGCTGTCGGCCGTGCCGGTGCCGGCACTGCCACCACAGGCCGACGCAACGAGCACAACGAGTGCGACGGCCAGCACTACCGGCCCGCATCGTCGGGGGTCCAGTAATCTGAATCTCACGCGTCGAGTCATGCTGGCACTGTAGGTCCCCGGACTGTTTCAGCGCACGGGGAAATCACTGGCTAGCCAACCCGGAGGGCCAATCGTGAGGGCCATGCTCGAGGCTCAGGACTGAGGATCAGGAGCTGCGTAGCGCCGTGATCGGTTCAGTTCGTGCCGCCCGCAGTGCAGGATAGGTACCGGCGATCAGCCCGATGACGGCACCGAGTCCAACCGCTGCGAACGGCAAATATCCCTCGAGCACAGGGGTCCAGTCGCGGACCGCAGATACAGCCACGATCGTGAGCACCCCTACCGAGGCGCCGATGATCCCGCCAAGAAGGCCCGTCACCGTCGACTCGAGCAGAAACTGCGCCGCGATATGGCGGCGCGCCGCTCCAAGCGCACGGCGCAGGCCGATCTCCGGAGTCCGCTCAAGGACCGACACCAGCGTGACATTGGCAATACCGAGGCCGCCAACCAGCAGAGACACTGCACCGAGGACCACGAACAGTGCGTTGACATCACCTTCGACATCCTGACGAACGGCGGTATAGCCCGGTGAAGCCTGTGTCCGCAACGACTCGGGATCATCCGGGGTCAGTGTGATCTGCACCATGTTGGCATCCGTACCGCTTGCGGTGACCGTCATACGGTCATTGGCGAGCACGGTCGTGGCTCCAACCGCAGCATCGATGTGAACCTCGGCCGGCGCACTAAGCCCGAAGAACTCGCGGGCCGTGCCGTCGGGCATCACGATGGCGTTGAGCAGGTCAGGTTCTCGGGAAACATCGTCGATGATCCCGAGCACCGTGAAACTCTGTTCGCCGATGAAGATCGCAGGTTGCGTATCGAGGCGGAAGATGTTCAGTCGCTGTGCGGCGGCAGGTCCGAGTACCACGACAGGGTCTGCCCGATCGCTATGCCCGTTGTCGAAATACCGACCGGTACGGATCGATCCACGCACGGCGTCGAGCAGCCCACCTGACGTCGCTACCACGTTGATCTGATGTTCGTTGATACCCAACGGATCGACAACCGGAACAGACCGAGACAACGCACCCGAGACGTCAACGTCACTTTTGGTTCCCGCTGCTTCGACGCCATTGAGTCGAACAAGACGGACCTCGGCATTCCACGGGATCGAACTCGTGGCGTCACTGCCGCCGAAGCCGTTCTCGGCTGGCGACACAACAATACGAGTCTCAGTCAGTTCGTCGAAGCGGCTCACGATTTGATTGCCTGCCGTCTTTGCAAGCCCCAGTGTCGACACCAATGCCGTGATACCAAGGACCGTGCCAAGCGCGGTGAGAGCGAGACGACCCGGGCGCCCAAGCAGGCCGCTGATCATTTCTTCGAAGAGGTCGCGGATGCTCAGTTTCGGATTTTGGACGACCGAACGATCGCGCACCTGTGGCGTGAGTGTTGTCATGACGTGTGCAACATTCCGTCGACGATGCGCACTTGACGTTGCGCCCGGCGAGACACATCGAGGTCATGGGTGATCACGGCAAGGGTCAACCCGCCGTGATGGAGATCATCGAAGACCTCCATAATCTCGCCCGACATCTCGGTATCGAGGTTTCCCGTGGGTTCGTCAGCGAGCAACAAACTCGGTTCGGTCACCAGCGCTCGAGCGACCGCTACTCGCTGACGTTCGCCACCCGACAATGTCTTGGGCGTAAACGACAACCGGTGACTGAGCCCTACACGCTCAAGCGCGTTCTCGGCCCGCTGGCGCCTTTCCTTGCGGGGCATGCGGTTGTAGATCTGGGCGAGCTCCACATTCTCGAGCACCGATCGATGACTGAGCAGGTGGAACGACTGAAAGACAAACCCGATTCGGCTGCCGCGCAAACCAGCTCGTGCGTTGTCTCCCAACTCACCGGTGTCGATGCCGTCAAGGAAGTACTTGCCCGTAGTTGGTTTGTCGAGCAGACCTAAGAGATGCAGCAGCGTTGATTTTCCCGAGCCCGACGGCCCGATGATCGAGACATACTCGCCCTGATCAATCGTCAGGTTCGACGGCTTAAAAGCCTCGACCGGTGGCGGTCCAGGGAAGGTGCGTCCGACCTCGCGCAGCTCGATGACGGGTGGCCCGATCGGCGGTTTGGCCACCATGTCCTGTTCGAGATCGACCGACATGGTCAGCTCCCGCCCTCGTCGGCAACCGCTGCTGGCGCTGGCTGTTCGATACCGATGACCACAAGATCACCGGCCTGGAGATTGCCACCAATCGGGATGACCTCGACCAGCGAACGATTCTTGTCCTGTAGCCCGACCTCGACCGGCACCAGGTCGGTGCTGCCGTCGGCACGTTCAACTTCGACTCGCGACGAACCATCGGCGCCAGCAGATAACGCAGCCAACGGCACAGCAAGCACCTCGCCTTCGCTGCGCTCAAGTGGGATCTGCAGCCGGAAGTTCACACCGACCAGTTCGGACACGTTGTACTCGCCTGTTGGGGTAACCAGCATGTAGTAACGGGTATCGGCCACACCATTGGTGCCTTTGCGGTCGGCTAGCTCAGTAATCTCACCTTCGACTTCGATATCGAGCTGTTCACTATCAATCAGCACCCGTTGACCGACCTCGAGCAGTGGCCGGTTGGATTCAGACACACCGGTTGTTATGCGAACCCTGGTACCGCTGATGCGCATGACCGAACCGTTCACGAAGTCACCCCGTTCGACGTCGATCGACGTCACCGTGCGTGGCAGGTTGGGTAGGAAAACGACCTCGGCAACCGGGAAGGTCACACCGATCTCTTCTTCGAGCTCAGCGAGATCGGCCTCGGCGTCTTCAAGACGTTCCTGGGCGTCAGACACGCCCTGCTGCGCGCTGGATGTGTCGACCCCGTCACTGTCCTCGGCGGCGCTGATCGCGTCGGCATCAGCCAATGCCTTGCGGGCCGTATCGAGTTGTTCTTGGGCTGCGTCGACCCGTGCTTGTTCTGCGTCCTGGGCCGCCATCACGGCCTGGTTTGCTTGGTCGACACCCTCGTCTGCGAATTCGGCTCGTTGTACGGCATCGATTGCCTGCAATAGCGAGTTAGAAGGCCGATCGGCGTTCGCTTCATCCAGCGTTTCTTGGGCTCGTACGATCTGGTCGAGCAACTTTTGGCGGGCCTGGGCGTCGCGAGTCTGCTGGACAAGTGACGGCGGCTTCAGCAGATCAGACAACCTGTCGTTCGCATTCGCGAGTGTCGTGCGAGCAGATTCAACCGCTTGTTCGGCCGCCTTGATTTGGGCTTGCTCGCCCTCGTTTTCCCCCCGAGGTTCGTACCCGGCTTCCTCGTACATGGCCTCGATGGCATCTTCGGTCGCAGAGCCGTACAAACGGTCTGGTTCGACCGCAAGGAAACCCAGGCGCGCGAGTGATACCTCGAGCTGCAACACATCGTCGCCTTCGAGGCCAGGCTTGAACTCACGGAACGTTGGCAAATCGCCCTCGAGCACAAAGACCGGACGACCACTTACCTCGATGATGACATCACCCTCGTTGACCTCGGTATCGATCTCGGGGACCCGCCCGGTCACTACCCGAGCGGAGCCGTCTCCTAAGGCTGAGTCGAGTTCCAGATCAAGAGCGCCTTCGAACTCGGCGTCGCCCCTGACGACGACATCGTTCGATAGTGCCGTCGCCTCGACTGGCACCGCAATCAGCGATGCCTCGGGTGCGGCGACCACAGCCCGTGCGTCCTCGGGCGATTCAAGTTGCTGGCCGAGCACGTAGCCACCGACGCCAAAGGCCACAGCTACGGCAACCACTGCCAGAAAGAGTCGTTTACGGCTTGTCATCTGTCCTCCATGGAGCGCATAACAATGACGGGGGAAAGTAAGGACTGGGTGAGAGTTGTCGAAACAGCTGGTGTGGATCGACAACCACCAGTAGAGCTACATACTGGCCCATGTGCGGAACGGGTCGACAGAAGATGGGACCAAGGCTCTCAGCAAACCTGGCGAACGACTACAGAGTTCACTGGTCGTCCCGACGGGAGCGAGATGGAACATCATGATGGCGATTGCAGCTCCGCTATGCGGAACCGGTTGTCGTCGAGAAACTCTCGTTCATAGTCGGATCGCAACTGCGCGAGTTCGTCGGCAAACCCGAGCCGGCAGTCGAACCCAGCTACGGCAACGTCCCGCTCAAACGCAGCAAGGGCAGCAAGGGCATCGAGGGCATCGGGTGAGGCGACCTGGGTCACACCATTGGTCGCAACAAGTTCGATGTCGAGTAGCCGTGCATAGACATCATCGCTCAGCGCGGCTTCGTTCACGTAGGAGTAACCAGCGGTGTTCATGCATGCCGACCAGTCTTGTTGAAAGCGAATGACTCGGGGGTCGGCATTCAGGCGTGAGTTCAGCGAAGACAGTTCGGGAGCGAAGGCGTCGATCAGGGCTACGGACGCAACGATGTCGTTGTACGATTGTTCCCAACAACCTGGGGCCGGCTCGATCGATGTGTTGGTCGGTGCACGTAGATCGCCCACGAGTGCCCGGTCGTAATCCACCTGTTGTTCGGGGGTGAGCGATGCCACGTAGTCGAGGTTTGTTGCCACAGCGTCTGCGGTTTCCCGTGCAGCCTCAGAGACCACAGCATCAATGAACGACACCGTGATGCCTAAGCCATTGATCTGCGTCCAGGCACGAGAGCCGTCACCCACAAATGCGCCTGACCGGAATGCTTCTTCGGCCGGACGGACTGCATACAAGAAGCCTGCCTGCTCCATGCACTGCAGCATGGCTTCATCGGCCAAACGTTGCCGCGAGATCAGCTGATAACGGCGCCGCTCCGGCTCACTCGCAAATCCGAGCTCAACTTCGAGCGGGAAGGCGACGGCCGTCTCGACGCCGAGGTCACTGGTTGCCTCGATCGGGTTGAAGGTCTCGGGCGCAGCGTCTGACCCGCACGCCGTCAAAAGGACGGCCACCACAATCGACGCGACGAAGTACCGAACCATCTCGCGAGCGTACGTCACCCCCATGACACGATCGGGGCATCGTCCCCTCGGACTCAGCTACACACCAAGGCCAGCTAGGCGACTTGCCATCGACCGGGTTCCACTTCGACCGCCTCGCCCCGCTCGTGCATCCGTGCAATATGGAGCGACGCGGTGCGGTGTTCTACCGAATCGGCGAACACATGCTCGACGTGGGGGCGATAGACGAAACGATGCGCCATCATGTCGTCGATCGTGCGAGGTTCGACTAGGAAATCGAGCATCGCTGAGTGCCGCCGGTCGATGATCGCGTGGAACGCATCGATCCGTTCGACAAACTCGTCTCGGCCCTCGATGATTCCCTTGTGGTGAAACGTCACATACCAATCGGCCTCTTCATCACGGATCAGGCGCAGGCTCTCATCAAAGTCTTCGAGGCTTGACCACACGTCGCCGTAGTACGGGCCGAAGCCGGTTAGATCGATGTCGGAGAGGAAGAACACACCACCATCGATGCGGAAACCGCTGTGGCCTCGGGTGTGACCCGGCAGGTGCACCGCCTCGACATTGACGCCACCCAGATCAAACACATGTCCATCGGAGAACCCGTGGGCATCAGGTCGTGGGGTGTAGTGGAACTCATCGAGTACCTGCTGGCCGAAGTCGGCCCGGGTTTGACCCTCGAGTCCGTAGACGTCCATGAGTCCGTCGAGGCTCACAGCACCAAGCAAGTCATCGTGATGAATGTGGATCCGGGCGTCGGAGAACAACCCATTACCAGCCAGGTGGTCTTCATGCGCATGGCTGTTCACCACCGCGTCGATCGGAACGCCCGCACCACCACGTTCAACGACGGTGACCGACGGATCGATAATGATCGTCTCCCCCGCTCCTTGAACGACCACCGAATTCCCGGACGGGTAGGCCCCATTGTCTGGACCGACCAGAACGGTTACCCGATCGGTGAGCTTTCTGGCGTCTTCATTCCACGAAGTCATCAGCTCGACGCTACTTGGATCTGGGCCATCAGCAGTAGCGTGGCGTCGTGGATGACATCGAGCTCATGAACCAAGCGCTGGCCGAGGCTCGGCTCGCACTCGCACACGACGACGTGCCGGTTGGCGCTGTCGTCGTTGTCGACGGTCAAGTCGTGGCTGCTGCGCACAACGAACGCGAGCTTCGGGGCGACCCCACGGCGCATGCAGAGGTGCTGGCATTACGAGCCGCGGCCGAGGCCGTGGGTAACTCTCGCCTCGACGGAGCCACACTGGTGTCCACTCTGGAACCATGCCCGATGTGTGCCGGTGCAGCCTTAATGGCCCGAGTCGATCGGGTGGTCTTTGGTGCCGAAGACCCCAAAGCTGGTTCGGTCGGGTCGTTGTACAACTTCGGCGCCGATCCCCGCCTGAACCACGAGTTCGAGGTCACGGCACGCGTCCTGCAGGACGAATGCGGCGCACTACTCACCGACTTCTTCGCAGCAAAACGCGGCTGACGCCAGCGTCGACTGC
>Ga0209631_10001149_pt1 | contig 34860 bp, 32 predicted proteins | sample COG_08_FD_184752 | JGI IMG/M metagenome (GOLD analysis project Ga0209631, IMG submission 184752) | Pelagic Microbial community sample from North Sea - COGITO 998_met_08 (SPAdes) (version 2) | ecosystem: Environmental > Aquatic > Marine > Neritic zone/Coastal water | place: Helgoland, sampling... | reverse complement strand
TCGGGTTTTTGTTCCGCTTCGCCAGGACAGGGCCTTGCGCGGCGCGAGAAGATTTATTGACAGGTAGGATGCCGGGTCCCAGCCTGAAATAACTATATAGTTACTTACGCTAGGCGTGGCGCGTCGGCAAGAGGCATGACGATAAGGTGCATGGCCTATTCGGTCATGCCAATTGCCGGGTTGCCACATCTCAATACAACGACAAATGTTGAACCAACGTAATAGGGAAGAACGCACATGATCAGGAAAAATCTGCTCGCAACCGTTTCAGCAGCGGCAATCGTATTCTCTGCGCTGCCCGCCCAGAGCGCGGAAAAGATAAATTTCATTCTTAACTGGGTCGCAGGTGGCGATCATGCGCCTGTGTATTGGGCCAAGGCCCGCGGCCTATACGAAAAGGCCGGTATCGATCTCACAATCGAGCAGGGAAAGGGGTCCACACTATCGTCTCAGCGCGTCGGCATCGGAAAAAACCAGCTTGGTATTGCGGATCTTGGTACGGCGCTTGTGACAAAGGGCAAGGGCGCGGACCTGGTCGGCGTAATGAACATTTATGCCAATTCACCGTACGGGATGTATTGGCTGAAAAGCTCCGGCATCAAGAGCATCAAGGATTTTGCCGGAAAGAAAATCGGTAATCCGGCATGGGATGCGGCGCGAAAGATGTGGCCCGCACTCGCCGCGGCAACTGGTGTGGATCCGAAGTCTGTCCGCTGGGTAAACATCGCGCCGAATGCCAAGATCGCTGCATTGAAATCGAAGAACATCGATATCACCACGTCGTTCTACAATATTCACTTCATCTTCCAGAGGGTGCTGGGTGACGATATGGGCTTCATGCCGTGGCGCGATCATGGCATCAATCCCTATGGAAACTCGATTATTGCCAACGGGAAATACCTTGCCGCGAACCCGAAAACGGTCGGCGCTTTCGTCAAGATCACCCAGCAGGCCTATGCCGATTGTGTGAAAACACCGGGGCCATGCATTGACGCTCTTGTCGCGGCGAATTCAGGGCTGAAGCCAGAATCGTCGATGAAAAACTGGAACCTTGTTACCGAACTGATGAACGACGCAACGTCGCGTAATGTTGCGCTCGGTCATTTCGACGACACGCGGATGGCCAGCGACTACAAGATGGTTGAGACCTATTTCAACCTCGACAAACCGTTCGATATCAAGGGCGCATATAACAATACGTTCCTGAATTCGACGGTAAAGTTCCCGGCGAAATAGGCAGGCTCGTCAGAAAACCTGAATACTATGAAACAGGACGCCATTGAGGTTTGTTTTGCCCATGGCGTCCTGGATTTTTTGTTTCAGGTTACTGCGGAGCAGTAGAATTTTTTCGCTCCTCTTCAGGTCGCCGGCGTCGGTTGTCTGTATTTCGCTAATCACGGATTCCATTATCTGGGCCAGGCGAAGTTCCACCGCCTCTGCATCCCCTGATTCATCCAGTTCGAGCTTCAGGTCGATCCGGACGGAGAATTGTTCGTTACCGCTTGAGACGTTTGTGATTGCCGCGGGCAAATCGAAGATAAAATAATCTGAGTTGGAACTAGAACTGGAACTCGCGGAATTTCCGATATCGACCTTGCCGTCGAAAAAGAAAATTCCCAGTGTCAGAATGATGGCGAGCGCGGCGAAAAGTCCGAAGACCGGCGCTACCCAGTCGATTCCATCATCGTCATAATCATCGAAATCGTCGAACTCATCATATTCGTCGTCGTCGTAGTCATCGTCATCGTCATCGAAGGCGGCGGTTGCCGATCTTGATGCCGCAGCGGGTACTTTTGAATCCCCGTCGTTTTTCAGGTGCTTGAAAAGCGTCTTTTCCTTGAAGCGGTTCTCTGCGTGATCGAAGGTCTCCTGAGATACCTTGACGCCGAGGTGTTTTTTACCTGCAATCAGCTTGCGTGCTTCATTCTGGGCAGCCGTCGCGTCTGGCCAGCGCGATATGCTGGTCCATTGGGCTTTTCCCGAAAGCACGAGAACGTCGAAGGTTAGACTTCCGCTCAATTCGTTATACACCTGTGGCGTGTTGTAAGTGTCGCGTAATCTATCCTGCGTGAGTTGAATATTTCATTAACGAGAGCACTGATTCCGGTATTGAAGAATAATTACTGGGGTCTGTAAGGAGAACGAATATTAAATCGGTAGACCAAATGCCAGTATTGGATGAACTTCCGGTAGAGAATGCGCCGGAGGGGATAAGGAATATATATGCCGCGATTGAGGCATCTCTTTCAGTGAAGCTGGTCAATCTGGTTTATCGACACCTGGCGACTGTCCCGGGCGCCCTCGAATGGGCATGGGGTACGGTTGGCCCGGTGTTTGAAAATGGGGTTTTCGCTGAGAGATCTCGGGGGCTGGGAACTCTCGGTGATATCCCGGCCACAACGATTGTTTCTCTTAGCCAAGCTGGTTTGTCCAACATACAGAGCCAAAGGGCTATCGAAACGGTTGATGCCTATAATCTTGCAAACCCGATGAACGCGCTGAGCCTCCGGGTGCTTGCAATAGCGCTGGAGACCGGCCGACCGGCCGTCTGCCGCCCGCCTGTTCCGGTCGACATCCCGGAATTGCCGGCGCTTCTTCCGATGACACCGCTGGAGAGAGTGGCGCCTGAGACGAGGGATACGCTCTTTCACCTTGCCCGGCTTACCACGGGTCAAAATAGCGGGCTGGTGCCATCTCTGTTTCGTCATTTCGCTGCCTGGCCGGATTTATTGACCGGTCTTGCAGACTGGCTGGAACCATTGGCAGAGGACGGGGTAATCGAACGGCAAGTAGCGGCGATATCGAAGAAATCCGACGAGATAGCACGGGATATTTTTGCGCAATTGGCCCCGCCCGGCGACGGCGCCGTTCTGCCCGACGCGGCGACGAGGGACGCTTTGTTGAAGACGATCGAGATTTTCCCGCCGACGATTTGCCGGATGATTGTGATCGGCGGCTTGTTGCACACTGCGCTAAGGCTTTAAAACCCTGTCAGGGACGCAACGGGAGAAAGCGATGGCCGAGTGGCGCAAGATTTATGATTACTGGTTTGGGGCTCCGGCTGCTGACGGGCACGGTGAAGTCCGGGAATTCTGGTTTGCCAGCACAGCGGATACGGATCGGGAATTGCAAGAGCGATTCCAGGATATGTATCATCGAGCTGCCGAAGGCGGTTTTCAGGACTGGAAATCGGACGCACGCAGCTGGGTGGCGCTCATCGTCCTGCTGGACCAGGTCCCAAGGAATATCTTTCGGGGAAACGGTCAGTCCTTCGCGGCTGATCCCGTGGCCCTGGCGACCGCGAAAGAACTGGTTGCAAGCCCGCTGCATGCCGAGTTGAGTACAGTCGAGAAACTTTTCGCCTATCTACCCTTCGAGCATAGCGAAAATATCGCCGACCAGTTGAAAAGCGTCGCGCTGTTTGAGGATATCGATGAACATCAGAACAAGGCCGAATGGATTGATTTTGCGATCCTTCACAAGGACATCGTGGAGAAGTTCGGACGCTTTCCGCATCGCAACGCCATGCTGGGTCGTGAGACGACGCCGGAGGAAGAAGCCTGGCTTCAATCCAGTGGTCAGCACTTCGGTACCGTTCCTGACGACAGCGACAACGCATGACCGAACGTGTTGATTGCATCGTCATTGGTGCCGGTGTTGTTGGTCTGGCGGTTGCGCGTGCCGTCGCTCAGACAGGTCGCGAGGTTGTCGTGGTCGAGAAGGCGGATGCGATCGGCACCGAGACCAGTTCGCGTCACAGCGAGGTCATTCATGCCGGCATCTATTATCTGCCCGGAAGCCTGAAGGCACGGTTCTGCGTCGAGGGCAAAAAGGCAATGTACGCGTTCTGCGATGAACACGGCGTCGCCTATAACAATTGCGGAAAAATTATTGTTGCCACCGATGTTGAACAAATGCCCGAGCTGGAGCGTCTGAAAAAGACAGCAGCCGCCAATGGCGTTCCGGACCTTGAATGGATGACGCCGGAACAGGTGACCGAGATGGAACCGGCGGTGTATTGCGTTGGAGCATTATGGTCGCCGTCTACCGGTATTCTGGACAGTCATTCCTATATGCTCGCCCTGCAGGGAGATGCGGAGGAAGCGGGCGCGATGTTCGCCTTTATGACGCCTGTGACCGGCGGGCAGGTACTGAATGACGGGATCAGGCTGGAGTGTGGCGGCGATGCACCGATGTCGCTTTCCGCCGACCTGGTGATCAACAGCGCGGGGCTGTGGGCGCAGTCCATTTCATCGACGATATCCGGCATTCCCGAGGAGACGATCCCGCCGACATATTACTGCAAGGGGAACTACTATACGTTGTCCGGCAAAGCTCCGTTCAGCCGCCCGATCTATCCGGTGCCGGAAAAAGCCGGTCTCGGTGTCCATGTGACGGTGGATCTCGGTGGCCAGGTCCGGTTCGGGCCGGATGTCGAATGGGTCGATGAGATCGACTACGACGTCGACCCTGGACGTGCCGACAAATTTTACGCTGCGGTGCGTAAATATTACCCGGCGCTTGAAGACGGCGCGATCCAGCCCGGCTATTCCGGTATCCGGCCGAAGATGCAGTCATCGGCCGAAGCGGCGCGGGATTTCCTGATTCAGGGGCCGGATGATCACGGAGTAGCGGGACTGATTAATCTTTACGGTATCGAATCTCCTGGTGTGACATCGTCACTCGCAATCGCTGATTATGTGAAGAAGCTTATTTAAAACAATATGTTATGACGGCTTGAAATTCGATTTTCGCATCCCACATATGTGTTGTCCGGTGCCCCTTCGGGGCCGGGCATTAACTTGGAGCCGGCCTCTTCGGCGGCTCTGTAACATGTTGCTCACAGGAGGATATGTGAATGCGAACTTTCGATTTTTCCCCCCTTTACCGCTCTGCTGTCGGCTTTGACCGTATGACGTCATTGCTGGATGCCGCCCAGAAAAACACAGCGGCAGACAGCTACCCGCCCTACAATATCGTGAAAACCGGAGAAGACGCCTATCAGATCAGTGTCGCAGTGGCCGGCTTTGGTCCCCAGGACCTCGATGTAGAAGTGCGCGATGGCCAGCTTGTCATTATCGGCAAGGGTGCCAATGAAAACGATGATGTGAACTTTCTTCATCGCGGCATCGCACGACGGGCGTTCGAGCGGCGTTTCCAGCTCGCCGATCATGTCGAGGTAAAGGCGGCGGACCTTAAAGACGGTCTGCTGGTGATTGATCTGGTGCGGGAGATTCCCGAAGCGATGAAACCGCGCAAGATTGAAATCCAGACGGTAACGAGCGTTATCGAAGACCAGACTGCAAAAGCAGCATAAACCTTAAAGAACCAAAAGCCGGGCTGTAGTGGCCCGGCTTTTGGCCGTTTTGACGACAGGGACGATACACCGTAATGACACGGTATTAACTATAGCTACTGACAAGCGCTGTTGACGAACCCGCCGCGGGGCTTTAGTTCCTCGCGGTTCTTGGTAGCTTGACCGGTGTAAAACCGGCGTCGGGGAACCCCGATAGCCCAGACAGCGGAACGAACCGGGAGGATGATACGACAATGAGCACAATGCTCGACATTCAGGGCCTGACAAAGCAATTCGGCCAGTTCACTGCGGTGGACGATGTAAGTTTTTCCGTCGCTGCGGGTGAAGTTCTGGGCTTTCTTGGTCCGAACGGTTCCGGCAAATCGACGACGATGAAAATGGTGACGGGCTTCCTGACACCAACTGCGGGCACGGCGATTGTTTGTGGCAGCGACGTCACGCGCGATCCCATCGCGGTTAAGCGTCATATCGGTTACCTGCCGGAAGGTGCGCCGCTATACGAAGATATGACCCCGTCCGGGATGTTGTCTTTCGTAGCGGATGTGCGCCGCCTGTCCGGCGCTCAGCGGCGTAATGGGATCGACAACGCGGTCGACAAACTGCAGCTGAACGAAGTTTTCAACCAGCAGATCGGCACCCTTTCCAAGGGCTTCAAGCGCCGCGTCGGGCTGGCCCAGGCAATCCTGCACGATCCAGATGTTCTGATTCTGGATGAACCGACGGACGGCCTGGACCCTAATCAGAAGCATCATGTTCGTCAGTTGATCGCCGATATGTCCAAGGACAAGGTTATTGTCATTTCGACCCATGTGCTCGAAGAAGTCGATGCCGTCTGCAGTCGTGCGATCGTTATCGCCCGGGGCAAAATGATAGCAGACGGAACGCCGGCGGATCTTGAACGCCGTTCTACCTATTACAATGCTGTATCGGTTCGGCTGCATCGTGATCACGTCGACACGCTGAAAGAAGCGCTTGGCGGTATCAGCGATATCGAGCGCATCGAGACGGGCGAACATGTCGGTGATACCGCGCATGTCGTTGTCGTGTCGAAGAACGGGGCGACGATTATCGAGACGGTTAACGCCCGGATGAGCGACCGCAGCATCACCATCGAGCAGCTCTATGTCGAACGTGGGCGTCTTGAAGACGTGTTCCGCCAGCTTACCGGCGACGAGCAGGGAGAAAACGCATGAGCACGTCCCTCGCAATCGCCAAGCGTGAGCTTTTCGCCTATTTCTCGACGCCGCTGGCCTATGTCTTCATTGTGATTTTCCTCGCACTTGCCGGCGCGACCACGTTCTTTTTCGGTGGTTTTTTCCAGCGCGGCCAGGCTGATCTTCAGGCGTTTTTCTCGTTTCATCCGTGGTTGTATCTTTTCCTGATACCGGCCGTCGGGATGAGGCTATGGGCCGAGGAACGGAAATCCGGGACCATCGAACTTCTGATGACCCTGCCTGTCTCCACGACACAGGCAGTGGCGGGCAAGTTCATTGCCGCCTGGATTTTTGCCGGTATTGCGCTGGCATTGACCTTTCCAATTTGGATCACGGTGAATTATCTCGGATCGCCTGATAACGGGGTCATCATCGCCGGTTATGTTGCAAGCTTCCTGATGGCGGGTGCATTCCTCGCCATTGGCAGTTTCGTTTCGGCATTGACCCGCAATCAGGTTATCGCCTTCGTCATAACCGCAGCGGTCTGCTTCATCTTCATGATGAGCGGATTGGAGCCGGTGCAATCGGCGTTTCGTGGTCTGGACAACGCCTTTATCGTTGATCTGGTGGCTTCGCTCAGCTTTCTGACCAATTTCGACGCGATTACCCGCGGGGTCTTCGATCTTCGTGATTTCGTCTACATGGCGTCGGTTATCGGCGTTTTCCTGTTCGCGAACGTCGTGATCGTCGACCTCAAGAAAGGGTCATGAGGACACATCATGGTAAATAGCAATAAACCCATCGTCAGAGACAGCCGCAAATTCGGTGTCGCCGCCCTGGCACTTGCCATTGTTCTGTTCCTGGCAATCAATATCTTTTCCGAAGCGGCGATCAAGGGCGTTCAGGTCGATCTGACCGAGAACAAACTCTTTACGCTTTCTGACGGCACCAGGGAGACCCTTGCTGCGGTGGAGGAGCCGATTACGCTTCGGTTCTTTTCGACCCGGAAACTGGTTGAGACCACGCCGGGGCTTACCGCCTATGGCGACCGCGTTCAGGAACTGCTTGAGCGCTATGTCGATCTTTCCAAAGGAACAATCCGGCTTCAGCTTGTCGACCCTGAGCCGTTTTCGCCCGAGGAAGACCGGGCAGTCGGTTTCGGCCTGAGTGGTGTGCCGATCACCGAAGCCGGTGATCTCGGATATTTCGGTATCGCGGCAACGAATACGACCGATGACACGGACGTAATTCCTTTCCTGACACCTCAGCGCGAACAGTTCCTGGAATACGACCTGACCCGGATGATTAATAACCTCGCGAACCCGAAGAAAAAGGTCATCGCGCTGGTTGCCGGTATTCCGATCGATTCAGACCCGCTCAAGAAATACAAGGCATGGGCGCTGGTCGATCAGCTCAAACAGTTCTTCGAAGTGCGGCCCCAGGGCCTGACGCCGAAGATCACCGACGATATCGACCTCGTGATGATCGTTCATCCCTTTGGCCTGAGCGACGTATCCAAATACGCGATCGACCAGTATGTCCTTCGTGGCGGCAAGGCGATGGTCTTTGTCGATCCACATGCTGAAGAAGGTGCGCGCAGCAATCAGGCCCTGCGCCTGCCGCCGGGGCTTGGCTCCGGTCTGCCGAAGCTGTTCAAGGCCTGGGGCATCAAGTTCGACAAAGACAAGGTGCTCGGCGATGTGAAGGCCGGACAGCGCGTGCAGGCGGGTGTCGATTCATTCGGCCGGCCGATTATCACGCGTTATGTGGCTTGGACCAGCTATGGCCCGGAAAACATCAATTCAACGGATGTAACGACATCGCAGCTGCGTCTGGTGAATTTCGGCACCCCCGGATATTTCGAGATTGCCGATGATGCGACGGTGAAAGTGGAACCGCTGATAACGTCGACGACATCGTCAGGTCCGTTTCCCGCCGATATGGTTCGGCGTGATCCGAAGCCGGCAGATATTCTGCAGCAGTTCAAACCTCAGGATAAGGCTTACATTCTGGCCGCAAGGCTCAGTGGTACGGTGAAGAGCGCATTTCCGGACGGTCCGCCGAAAGACACTCCAAAGAAGGATGCGAAGAAAGACGAAAAGGCTGCTCCTGCGAAGCCGCATCTGACGAAATCCGAAAAGCCGGCGAATATCATTATCGTTGCCGACACGGATTTCATCGCCGATCTGTTCTGGGTCCGGACGCAGGACCTTTTCGGACAGACCGTGACAGTTCCGACGGCCAACAATGCCGACTTCGTCGTCAATGCCGCTGATAACCTGTCCGGTTCCAGCTCGCTGATCGGGCTTCGCAGCCGAGGTCTGTCTGCGCGTCCGTTCGAACTTGTCGAGGAAATCCAGAACGAGGCGGAAGACAAGTATCGTACCAAGGAACGCAGCCTGGTGAAGGAACTTGCCGACGTCGAAAAGAAAATGCAGGAGCTCCAGACGACTGAACGCGCCAAGAGCGGCGCGGTGATGTCGCCGGAGCAGCAGGAAGCGATCGGGAAGTTCCGTGGCCGGGTCCTTGAAATCCGCCGCGAGTTGCGGGGCGTTCAGCTCAACCTGCGTCGGGATATCGACGAGCTTGATGGAGACCTGAAGTTGGTCAACATCGCGGCCATGCCGGCTGCTGTAGCAATTTTTGCAGTGATCGTTGCGCTGGTGCGCCGCAATCGCAAACGCGCCCGGACGGCGTCCTGATCGGAAGTGGAGACCGCACAATGAAACCCGGAACATTCTATGGATTTGCAGGACTGACAGCCGCGGCTGTTGTGGCGGCTGGTGTTGCCGTCTCGACGCAGACCGAAATCACATCGCTGACGGCGGGAACCGATCCTGCGTTTCCGAAACTGTCTGAAAACGTGAACAACGTTGCAAAGATTGAAATCAGGAACGCAAATTCCGAGTTTTCGATGACCCTGACGGGCGATAACTGGGGACTGGATCAGAAAGACGGCTATCGCGTCGAGTTCCAGAAGGTCAAAGCGGCCATCGTCAACCTGTCGAACTTCAAGCTGATCGAAAAAAAAACCGCTGATGCGACGCGGTATGAACGGCTTGAACTGAACGATCCGTCTGACGAAAAGGCGAAGTCGCGCAAGATCGTGCTCAAAGACGAGAAGGGCACCGTTCTTGCCGATGTCGTGATAGGGAAACTCAACCCGAACCTCTTCGGTACCGGCGGTGCCGGCACGTATATCCGCCGTGCTGACGAAAAAGACACCTGGCTTGCACGCGGTCAGGTCGACCTTGGCGAGGAACCCAATAACTGGATGGCCCGACAGATCGTTAATTACGGTCAGGAAAAAATTCGCAGGGTGGTTGTAGCGAGCCCGGAAGGCGCGGAAATCATTCTTGCCAAGGCAGACGTGAAGGCGCCGAACTTTACAATCGAGAATTTGCCCGAAGGGCGCTCGATCAAGAACAAGGATGAAGCCGATCCGCTTGCAGGTGTTATGTGGCGCATGATGTTCGATGATGTGCAGAAGGCTGAAAAGCAGGAATGGCCTGCGAAGCCGTGGGTCGCGCATTACACTGTGTGGGACGGTTACACCGTCCGGATCGAAACGGCGAAATTCGGAGATGATTTCTGGGGCCGTTTCTCGGCAGAGGTGGACCCGAGCGTCACCGATGCGAAAAAGAAGGCGGCTGCTGAAAAGTCTGTCGCGGAAATCAACCAGCGGACGAAGGGCTGGACCTACATGCTCACCGCCGGTGATTCAGAAAAGCTGGTGTCCAAGATGTCTGACTATCTGGCGAAACCCAAGGGGACCTGAGCGGCGCGCTTCTAATTAACGGCGTGCGCGCGGCGATTCCGGTGGCACCGACTTCAGTGTCCAGCCGACAATCCGTTTCAGGGTTTTCCCCAGTGCGACGTCGAAGGCACTGACAACGGCTTCCAGATCTGAACTTGCGGCAGGCTCAAGGAATTCGAACGTTTCGGTTGCCAGGATTGTCCGCTGGGGCATCTTGACCAGCTTTGCATTGAGCCGCACCCGGACGCGGGGCGGGCCGTTGCCCAGGTATTCCGCCTGAAATTCTCGCAGATCGGTGAGCAGGCTGTAATCAGCGCGCAGGGTAACGGACTGTCGCCCGACACCGATAATCTTGCCCGAATTTTCGAAGCTTTCGACCAGCAGGGTCTGGATCATCTGCGGTGCTGTATCGACCCAGTTGGCGCGGGCGTAATATTCAAGCGAGATCGGGTTCTGGCGCAATGTAATGCGTGCCGTGTTCAGGGCGGCATCCGCTACCGGCAACGGGATCGTCAACTGCCAGTCGACCTTCGGCAGGGCATCGGGAAAGGTGGTTTTAGGTGTCAGCACGTAGAGGCTGGGCGGGTCGTTGCTCGCGCCCGGCAAGAGGTTCCCCGCACACGCGGTGAGAAAACCGGTAAGAATCAGGCTCAGAGCGAGCGGATGTATTTTTAATACCTTGCTCAATGTCATTTCGCCTCGAAGCCTTTCTGATTGTCGCCGAAAAAGAACCGGGCCGGATCCCTTTCGATCTGTGCCGACAGCCGTGTCAGGGCCGAGATAAGGACGCGACCTTCGGCGATAAACTGGGAAAGTTCATACAGACCGCCGGAGGAAAAATCGCGAACTGAATCACGGTTCTCGTTAACCATGAGTTCCAGCTGACCGGCAACCCGGTTAAAACCACGCACGGCTTTGTGAACATCGACAATGACATCCTGTGCGCCATCGGCAATCGGTCCCATCTTGGCATTCAGACCGCCCGTGAGTGTGGCAATGCCATCCGCCGCTTCTTGCAACGTAACGAATGTCTTCTGACTATCGGCAATCAGCTGCTCGATCTGACCGCTGCTTCCCGCAAGGGTGCCGGTGAGTTTGCTGAGATTTTCCAGAGTGTCGGAGATTGATTGCACGTTCCGGTCATCCAGGATCAACGCCAGTCGTTCGGTAATAACGACGGCGCGCTCCAGTAGCTCCGGCGCGGTGGCTAGGACCTGCTGAATACCTGACGTTTTCGACGGGATCACCGGAACCTTGGCGCCACCGATTGCGGCGAGCGGCTTGCTTTCGTGCGTGCCGCCGGTCAGTTCGATATAAGCGACGCCCGTAATGCCCTGCAGGCCCAGCGTTGAATTCGTATCGGTCTTGATGGGCGTGCCCTGGATGATCTCCATGATTACCCGCACGCGCTCTACATCCGAAGGGTCGATGCGAATATCGTTGACTGATCCGACCGGGACGCCGCGATACCGGACGGGGCTACCCACCTGCAGACCGGTGACGGAACCGGTGAAATAAGACATGTAGGTCTTCGGGGTGTCTTCAAAGTTCGTGCGGGTCAGGAACAGGACCACGCCGAATGCTGCGGCGATCAGCGCCAGTACGAACGTACCGACCACAACATAACTTGCCCGCGTCTCCATTACTTGTCTCCGCTCGCCGTTGCGGCCCGTGCTCTCGGGCCGTGGAAATAGTCGTGCATCCAGGGGTGTGGATTTGCCGCCAGTTCCTGAAGAGTGCCGACAATAGCATGTTTGTCGACAAGGACGGCGACCCGGTCGCAAATTGCGTAAAGACTGTCGAGATCGTGGGTGACCATGACAACAGTGAGTCCCAGTGTCTTTTGCAGGTCGCCGATAAGCTCGTCGAAGGCGGCAGCGCCTATCGGGTCCAGTCCGGCAGTCGGTTCGTCGAGGAATATAATGTCGGGATCCATGGCAAGTGCGCGCGCCAGGCCGGCGCGTTTCCGCATACCACCCGAGAGTTCCGCGGGGTATTTGGCGCAGGCGTCATGCGGCAGTCCTGACATGGCGATTTTGTAGGCCGCTATTTCGGCCATCAGCGATGCGGACAGTCCCGTGTGTTCTTTCAGGGGCACCATCACGTTCTGGGCCACCGTCAGAGACGAGAACAACGCGCCATCCTGAAACAGGACGCCATATCGTCTTTCGGCCGCCTTCAGTTCTGCATTCGACATTGTGGCCCGGTCCTGACCGAAGATGCTGACGGTGCCGGCGGTCGGGGTCACAAGGCCGATCACGGCGCGCATCAGAACCGATTTACCCGTGCCGGATGCACCGACGACGCCCATCACCTCCCCACGGTGAATATCCAGATCGACACCATCGTGGATGACGCTTTGGCCGAACTGCGTCCGCAATTCGCGAATACTGATGACGGTATCGGACGTCACGGCCTAGACCCCGACCGTTGAGAAGAAGATCGAAAACATCGCATCGATAATGATGACCAGGAAGATGGATATTACGACGGCGCGCGTTGTCTGTCGGCCGACGCTGTCAGCACTTCCACGTACTTTCAGTCCTTCGCGGCAACCGACCAGGGCGATTGCCACCCCGAAAACCGGGGCCTTTATGATCCCGACCCAGAATGCCCAGATCGGAACGACGTCCTTTAGACGTTCCGTGAACTGGGTAAACGTGATGTCGAGGGAAATAATTGCCATTAATGCGCCGCCTGCCAGACCCATCAGGTCCGCATAAACCGCAAGCAGCGGCATCGCCACCAGAAGGGCAAGCGTGCGCGGTAGAACCAGGACTTCTATCGGATCGAGCCCAATGGTCCGCATCGCGTCTATTTCCTCGTTTACCTGCATGGTGCCGATCTGCGCGGCAAACGCGCTGCCCGATCGGCCGGCAACGATAATCGCTGTCAGCAGGATGCCCATTTCGCGCAGGATCGATATGCCAAGCAGGTTTACGGTAAAAATTTCCGCACCGAACTGGCGAAGCTGGTCTGCGCCCTGATAGGCGAGGACCACGCCAATCAGGAAGGACAGTAGTCCGACAATCGGTAGGGCGTTCAGGCCGACCTGTTCCAGGTGATAGACAAAGGCAGTCATCCTGAAACGGCGTGGTGAGATTGCGGTTCTGGCGGCGGTAACAGTGGTAAGTCCGAGGAAATTCAGAAGGTCGATCGCTTCGCGCACTGCATCAATGGTCGCTCTGCCGGTGTGCTCGGCGACAAGCGACAGGGCGCTGTGACGTGCCGGCTCGGGAGCGGGGTCGCCGGTCAGGCTGTGCAGGCGGTCGAGGAGGAGCTGGTGATTGGGTTGGAGGCCATGGATCTCTGGCGTGTTGTCGGACGTTGAAAAGCGGCGCCGCATTTTTTCGAGCATCCAGGCGCCGCTCGTATCCATCCGGCCTATCGGCGAAACATCGATAATTGTCGGCCCGTCAGGAACGCTGGCCAGTGCGGCGATACCGACGTCTATCGTGGCCACGTTGTCGATGGTCCAGTCGCCGGTCAGCCGCATTTCGAGACGGTTTTCCGTCCGGGTCGTGGTGATCCACTCCGATGCCGACGTCATTAAAGTCCTACTCCAAGCCCACTGCCCGCCGCAGGGTAATCTGATTTTTCCGACCGCGAAACCCATTGAGCGGAGGAGAACACCACGCCTAGATTGCGCCAATTGACGTCTCTGTCACCACGGGGCAAGGTCAAAAAAAATGGAGAGGAAAGTATGCGTGTTCTACTTCTGAAGCCGTCCGATCTGCAGGGACTTGTGTCGATGACAGATGCGATCGATGCAATCGAGCAGGGCTATCGTGAATCAACGGAGTTTCCCGTGATCAACGCACCGCGCCGTCGGGTTCATTCGCCTGCCGGTGTGCGGGTGTCGAACTTCCCCGGAGGCGTGCATGCGCTGGGGGTTATGGGTGCACAGGTGCGGGCCGAACTCGTGGTTCAGGAAGGCAAGAACCAGCGTTATGCGCATCGTGAACACCCGGTTCACGTACTGCATGATTCACATACCGGCCAGCTTCTCGCTATCCTGTTCGGCGAGATCGATGAGAAAACCATCGGCCCGACCAGTCTGATGGCTTTCCGGACAGCGGCGACAAGCGGTGTCGGTTTCCGTTATCTCGTTCGCGAAGATGCAAAAACAGTGGGCCTGTTCGGATCAGGCGGACAGGCGGCGAACCAGCTCTGGGCGCTGAAGAGCGAACGGCCGAGCATAGGCCATGTCAAAGTCTATAGCCGGGATCCGGAGAATCGGCGTGTTTTCGCCGAAACGTATGGTCCGAAATTCGATATCGACATAGTTCCTGTCGATACGCCGGACGTTTTGCTGGACGATGTTGATGTCGTTCTGTGTGCCACGAATACGAACGTGGAGCTGTTTGACGGCAACCGCCTTGTCGCCGGTCAGCACGTCACGGGCATTATTGGCGGTAACAAGCAGCTTGTTCAGGGCGGATTTCTGAAGAAATCCCGCCGGGAAATAGACGATAACACGGCAGTCAGGTCAGACGTGATCGTTACGAACCTGAAGGAATCGATGGTCAGCGAAGAGCAAGGGGATCTGTTCGGTCCGGTTCAGGCGGGGCTGATCGATATTGGTGATGTTTACGAGCTTGGTGATCTCGCTACCGGCAGCCATCCCGGTCGGACATCCAGCGAACAGATCACTTATCACAAGAACAATAACGGCACTGGCGCGTCAGAAATGGCAATCGCGATGACGGCCTATCGCCGCGCCTGCGAAGAAGGTCGCGGCACCGAGATCGATCTGACCTGATCGTGGAATGGCTGCAGCAACATTATGAACTGACGACCCTCGACACGGTGCTCGTGGCGGGTACGGCTTTTGTCGCCGGATTGATGCGCGGCTTTTCCGGCTTCGGTGCAGCCCTGACCATTGCGCCTGTCCTGGCCCTTGCCGTGGGGCCGCGAACCGCAATACCGGCGATCCTCATCGTCATGCTGGTCACGAGCATCCAGCTGGTGCCCAAGGCGTGGAACAGCGCGAACTGGAAGACGGTCATACCGCTGTCGGTCGGCGGTGCGATCGGCATTCCCATTGGTGCCTTTCTCCTGGTCGTGGTCGATCAGGAGCTGGTGCGGCGGTCGATTTCGGCGACGGTCACGTTTTTTGCGATCCTGATGCTGATCGGCTGGCGGTACAAGGGCAGCGTAAAGCCTTTATTCAGCGCTATTGCCGGCGGGCTCGGAGGCTTCATATCGGGTGCGGCTGCGGCTGGTGGACCTGCCGTGATCATGTTTCTGCTGGCCGGTCCCGAAAGTGCTGCGCGGAACCGCGCGGCGATCATTCTTTATTTTCTGTTCACTCAGGCCATGGCATTGGTTGTATACTCGTTTGGCGGGTTGATGACGGCAAAGACCCTGTGGGTTGCTTTGCCGATGCTGCCGACCATTATGTTGGGAACATGGGTGGGAGAGCAGTTTTTCGGCAAAGCGTCCGATCAGCTGTATCGTCGCATCGCGTTGGCGTTCCTCCTCGTTATTGGTCTTTCCACACTATTTGCCTGAAAGCTGCTGCTTGGAATTCTGGCCGGATATTTCAATTCTTGAAACGGCGGCGATTGCCGCCGTTGCTTTTGTTGCGGGCGTTATGCGCGGATTTTCCGGTTTTGGGTCTGCGCTGATGATTGTTCCGGTGGCATCTGCCTTTCTCGGCCCGCAGGTGGCAGTACCGGTCGTCACAGCCGTTCATGTTGTGACCAGCATACAGCTTATGCCGAGTGCGCTGCGCGACGTGGAATGGGGCCGTGTCATGCCGTTGTCCCTGGCGGGGTGTCTCACGCTTCCTATCGGGGTCTGGGTGCTGGCGACCGAGGAGCCGGATTTAATTCGCAAGGCTATATCTGTCCTGATTATCTTCTTCGCGTTCATGATGATGCGGGGCTGGCGATATACCGGCAAGATCAACGGCTGGGTCATGGGTGCCGTGGGGCTTGTCGGCGGTTTTATCACAGGCGCCGCCTCGGTCGGCGGCCCGCCGGTGATCACATTCCTGATGGCCGGCCCCTTTACAGCGGCGCAGAACCGCGCGTCGATCATCCTGTATTTCCTGTTCGTCCAGATTATCGCCATGGGAATGTATTGGGTTGGCGGGTTGCTGGTCGCACAGATAATCGGCGGGTGTCTGATCATTATGCCGACCTTGATGACGGGTATGTGGATTGGTCAGCGGTTGTTTGCAAAGATATCGGAAGAGGCCTTCAGACGGATTGCGTTGGTTTTTCTGATGGTGATCGGCATTGCCACGCTCTTCCTGTAGGCTGCTCGTATGATCTTCCAGGAATTAAGTGTTTGGGAAATTGCGGCAATCGTCGGGGCATTTGTTGCGTCGGGGCTTGTGCGGGGTTTCAACGGGGGAGCCGGTGCAAACTTTATCACCGCGCCGGTCGTCGCGCTGATACTCGGTGCCCGCGAAGGGGTGCCGGTGATTATCCTGCTGAATCTCATCAGTAACATTCAGGTTATGCCGGGTGCGTTGCCGCATGCGGATTGGCGTCGCATGCTGCCGGTCGGGTTGGCAGCCATGGTGATGACCCCGCTCGGCGCCTGGGTGCTGATCGCGGTTGATGAAGATGTCATGCGTCGCATCGTGGCGGGAACGTCGATTTTGCTGTCGCTTGTGCTGCTGTCGGGCTGGCGGTACCGCGGCCCGCGTGGCCTGCCGATACGGATCGGCGTTGGCAGTATGGGCGGGCTGATTACCGGTTCGGTATCGATGGGCGGCCCGCCGGTCTTTCTGTATCTGCTGTCCGGTCCCGGGAGCGCAGCCGAGCAACGCGCGAATTTCCTGGTTTTCGGGTTGCTTGTGCAGCTCGGCGCGATTTTGTCCTATGCGGCATCGGGACTGATTTCACTCCAGCTGTTGATGCTGAGTGCCGTATTGTTTGTGCCGTTTACGCTTGCCTGCTGGGCCGGGATGCGCCTGTTTGCCCATGCGTCGGAGGCACAGTTCCGAAACCTGACCTTGGGCGGTATCGCCGTTCTGTCGCTGATCATAGCCTTTCTGTAGCCCACGGCACCCGGTACCTTGCCTGATTGCAGGACAACGGTCAGAATTCGGAAGGAAACTGTATGTCTGCAGGCTGGGACAAAGGCTTTATCGGAGATCTGACATGGCGATCAAGGAACTCAACCACATTAATATCCGTACCGACCAGATGGAGGAAACGAAGGATTTCTTTGTCGATGTGGTCGGACTTGAAATCGGCTTTCGGCCGCCTTTCGATTCTCATGGGTATTGGCTGTATTGCGGTGATGTACCGATCGTTCACCTGTCGCTGAGTGATCCGGACGGAGACCCCCGGACAATAGCGTCGGGCCGTGGAGAAGGGCTCGATCATATCGGATTGTTCGCGCAGGACCTGGTCGCGACTGAAAAGACGCTGGCGGAAAATGATGTCACATATAAGAAATGTCTCGCTGGTGGCGGCCGGCTCGTACAGGTTTTCTTTCTCGATCCAAACGGTGTCCAGGTCGAACTGGCCTTTGAGTCCGCGGCGGAAGGCGTGACCAACGATAATTTCGTGCCGGTCGATGCGGCTGGATTGGGCGTCTAGCCGTCAGCAGATGAGGCATTCGGTCGCGTTGATCGGTCCGCGGTAGCGGGCGACCTAACATGCTGAAGAATTCCGTGAGGAATATTTGAAATGAGTACTTTCCAGGCAGGAATACTGGCTGATCTCCCGGGTTTGTCCCGTTAGCTGGAATTCAACCTGCCTCCCGATTCCGACCCGGTACCGGTACTTCGCGATCTTGCTGCCCGGAACCCGGGCGCGGAGATGGTTATTGGTATCGGTTCGGGCCTTGTGAGTGCTTTGAAGGGGTCCGTGCCGGGAATGCGGGCCTTTCCGGCGATGAGCGGTCCGGGCGTCGAAGTTCCATCCACCCAGGCGGATGTCTGGTGCTGGATCAGGGGCACAGACCGGGGCCAAATTACCCATTTGGGTCGGTCGGTGACGGCACAGTTGTCGCCCGCCTTTGAGCGCAGCCGTCTGGTCGATGGTTTTAAATTCGATGTAAGCCGGGAGATCGGTCGGGATCTCAGCGGGTATGAAGATGGTACCGAAAACCCAAGTGGTGACGATGCCGTCGAGGCCGCTATTACGCAGGGTGCCGGCGCGGGAATCGACGGATCCAGTTTTGTCGGTGTTCAGAAATGGGTGCACGATCTCGATCATTTCCAGAGCCTGTCCGGGGATGATCGGGACAACATCTTTGGCCGGCATATGAGTGACAATGAGGAATTCGACGAAGCACCGGAATCGGCGCATGTGAAGCGCACGGCACAGGAAAGCTTCGACCCGGAAGCGTTCGTCGTGAGGCGCTCGATGCCGTGGTCGGATGAGACCGGCGAAGGCCTGGTATTCGTTTCCTTTGGTAAATCGTTGGATGCGTTTGAAGCGCAGCTCAGGCGCATGACGGGACAGGAAGACGGGATCATCGACGGATTGTTCAGGTTCACCCGTCCGGTATCGGGCAGCTATTTCTGGTGCCCGCCGGTGACGGATGGTCAGTTGGACCTGACGGCATTGGGGCTTTAGGCGAGAATCAGGGCGCCACTGCATTTCAATGAAAATCCCGGGATGGGAAAAGCCGGCGCGGCCCCCGGCGTGATTCCGGGATAGGGCTTTTGACCTCGTCGGCGCGGGCGAGGTTGTTTTCATAGGCGGCATTCGAACCTTTGCGCAGGTCGGGGGAGTCGAAATCCGGGCCGGCGAGTGCGCGCAGGCGGTGGGTCATGTCTTCGAGGTGATCGGCGATGACATGGGTGACGATGCCTTCGCGCTGCAATCTTCCTGTCACTTTTATCAATCGGGCGGCCATGACGACGCCACGGAAACGCTCGAACGTCTTTGGCCAGATGACGAGATTGGCAACCCCTGTCTCGTCTTCCAGTGTGATGAAGATCACGCCGCTGGCGGTCCCCGGGCGCTGACGGACCAGGGCCAGACCGGCGACGGTCACACGCTTGCCGTCCTTGGTGTGCAGCAGGCTGTCTGCGGGGACGGCGCCTGTTGCTTCCAGTTCGGTGCGCAGAAGCCCCAGTGGGTGTGTTTTCAGGGATAGTCGCAAGGCGGCGTAATCATGGGTTACCTCTTCGCCGATCGCCATTGTCGGCAGGGCGACTTCCGGGTCCTCGCGGTTTTCTCCGGCTGCGAACAGGGGGAGCGGTTCCGGTGGTAGCGCGCGCACGGCCCATAGGGCATCGCGGCGGCGCAGCTTCATCGAGGCATAGGCGTCTGCCCGCGCCAGGCGTTCCAGCACGGGCGCGGGCAGACGCGCAAGGCGGTTGATCTCCGATGGGTCTGTGAAATGTCTGCCCAGGGTTTTACGGGCATCAATCAGGGAGCGGGCGCTGTCTTCGCTGAATCCCTTGATCTGGCGTAACCCGAGCCGAAGTGCGCGGTAGGCCGGCTTTTCCGGTTCAGGCCGTCCGGGCTCCAGCGTGTTGTCCCAGTCGCTATGGTTGACGTCGACCGGCCGTACTTCGACGTCATGCTGACGGGCATCGCGTACAAGCTGCGCGGGGGCGTAGAAGCCCATGGGCTGGCTGTTGAGGATGGCCGCAGCAAAGACGTCCGGATAATGGCATTTCAGCCAGGCGGACACGTAGACCAGCAGAGCGAAGCTGGCCGCATGGCTTTCCGGGAAACCGTAATCGCCGAAGCCCTCGATCTGGCGGAAGCAGCGTTCGGCGAAATCGCGCTCGTAGCCTTTGGCGACCATACCTTCGATCAGTTTCTGCTCGAAGGTATGGATTGTCCCGGTATGCCGGAACGTCGCCATAGCGCGGCGCAGTTGATCCGCCTCCGATGGTGTGAACCCTGCGGCGACGATGGCGATCTTCATCGCCTGTTCCTGGAACAGCGGCACGCCATGGGTTTTTGCGAGCACTTCGCGGAGTTCCTCGGATGGGAAATCGACTGGTTCTTCGCCGTTCCGACGGCGTAGATAGGGGTGCACCATGTCGCCCTGTATCGGACCCGGACGAACGATGGCGACCTCGATGACGAGATCGTAGAAGATGCGCGGCTTCAGGCGCGGTAGCATGGTCATCTGCGCGCGGCTTTCGACCTGGAAGACACCGACGGAATCGGCCTCGCACAGCATGTCGTACACGGCGGGGTCTCCCGTCGGGACGGTGGCAAGATCGACCTTGCGGCCGTAGTGCCGTTCCAGCATGTCGAAGCCTTTGCGAATACAGGTCAGCATGCCCAGTGCGAGCACGTCGATCTTGAGGATGCCGAGCGCATCCAGGTCGTCTTTGTCCCATTCGATGGTTGTGCGGTCCTGCATTGCGGCATTGGCAATGGGGACGAGCTCTGACAGGGGCCCACGGGTAATGACAAAGCCGCCGACATGCTGTGACAGATGCCGGGGAAAGCCGGTCAGCTCGGCGGCGAGGCGGATGGCGAGAGACAGGCGTGGATCATCGGGGTCGAGCCCGGCTTCGCGGATATGCTTTTGCTCCAGCCCGTCCGACCGCCAGCCCCACACGGTAGCGACCAGCGTGGCGATGGTGTCTTCTGTCAGGCCAAGGGCCTTGCCGACTTCGCGGACGGCCATGCGTGTACGGTAATGGATGACCGTTGCGGCCAGTCCGGCGCGCTCCCGCCCGTATTTCGTGTAGATGTACTGGATGACCTCTTCGCGCCGCTCATGTTCGAAATCGACGTCGATATCCGGCGGCTCGTTACGTTCAGCTGACACGAAACGTTCAAACAGCAGGTCAATCTCGGCAGGGTTTATGGCCGTGATGCCGAGGCAGTAACAGACCGCCGAATTTGCCGCTGAGCCACGCCCCTGGCACAGGATGCCCTGCGACCGGGCAAATCGGACGATGTCGTGGACAGTCAGAAAGTAGGGGGCATAGTTCAGCTCGTTTATGAGTTTCAGCTCATAGTCGATCTGGGCGCTGACTTTTTCCGGTACGCCGTCGGGGTAGCGGGTTTTTGCGCCTTCCCGGGACAGACGCGCGAGTTCCGCCTGCGGTGTAGTGCCGGGTGGGGCCTCGTCATCTGGGTACTCGTAGCGCAGTTCGTCGAGCGAAAAGGTGCAGCGCTCGGCGATGACCATCGTCTGCATGACAGCTTCCGGATGTCGTCGGAACAGCCGTGCCATTTCTGCCGGTGGTTTGAAATGGCGCTCTGCATTGGCCATGAGGCGGAACCCGGCCTGATCGACGCTGCAGTGTTCTCTGATGCAGGTAAGCACGTCCATCAGGGCCTTGCGGTCCGGCACATGCATCCGGATGTCGTTGGTGGCAACCAGCGGGATGTTTACCTCGACCGCAAGCTGGGTGAGGGACCAGAGCCGTGCGGTGTCGTCGCCATGATAGCGGCAGCGGGCGGCGATCCAGACATCGCGGCCCAGGACTTCTCTCAGGCGGTGCAGATGGGCGATATAGGCGGGGTCGGGTTCCCGTTCCATTTCCCGGGGCGGCAGGGAAATAAAAAGCTGGCCGCCCGAATGGGCAAACACGTCTTCGAGGTATATTTCGCAATCGCCCTTGGCCGCGCGGCGGCGCCCCAGGGTGATCAGCTTTGACAGTCGCCCATAGGCCGCCCGGTCGGTCGGGAAACAGAGCAGGGACGGCGCATCCCGCAGGTCGAGACGGGCGCCGACGACAAGCTTTATCCCCGCCTGCTTCGCCGCCTGGTGGGCGCGAACAACCCCTGCCAGAGTGTTTCTATCCGCCACCGCCACTGCTGCCAGGCCAAGCGCCGCTGCCGTTTTCGCCATCTCCGCCGGGTGCGAGGCACTTCGCAGAAAGGAGAAATTAGTGGTGACTTCAAGTTCTGCATAAAGGGACATGTATTTGTTGAATGGAAATTCCGGGCATGGTGGAAAAACACGGTGTCAGCTTTGATGATTTTCCGGGTTTAAACTTCAGCGGCGAGGAAGGACGGCAGAAGCCAGTTCAGGGAATATCCGGTTTTCTGGCGCGATACCGGGTTGAGCCGCTGGCGGCGATCGTCCTGCCAGCGTGTGGGGGCGGTCGTGATAAAGGCCTGCGTTTCTTCCAGGGCGGCTGCGTCGTGCAGATCGCATTCGTCATGTACCTGCTGCCAGATCATGTTCCCGGGGGTCTGCTGCATTTTGTTGATCTCGCGGGCTGAAAACGATTTGAAAGTCCGCAGGATGGTGGCGATGCCGTGCGGGGCGTCTTCCTCGATCTCGATGATTCCGTGGATGCGGTCGGGCATCAGGGTAAAGGCATCAAGCCTGATATTCGGGAAAACCCGCGACAGGTTGTGCCAGTGTGCTTCGGTTGTCCGCCCGAGGGCGTTCGCCCGCATACCCCGCCGGGTAATCCTGCCGAGGCGGGTCTCCTGCCGGTGCGTGTATATGGTGAAGAAATAAAGACCTGCTTCGGATTCGGGATTGTTCGTTTTCATATCTGTTCTCCTGTTGATGTCTTTGTTCAGCCGAATACGCCGTGGACGTACCAGTGGGGTTGAGCGCCGGGTCTGTAGACGCCTTCGCGGTAGACCCAGAAACGGCGACCGCGACGGTCTTCGACGCGGTAATAGTCACGAATTTTGTCCTGGATGGAGGCGTTCGTGGCAGCCTGTGTGATGTCGGTTCCATCGCTGCCGGAGTCGTCTGCGGCCTCATCCTGCTCGTTGTCACCCAGGCCGAGCCCGAGCCCGTCATGCCACCATTCAGGGGCTATGCGTTCCGGCCCGTCGGCATGTTCGATGCGGAATACCTGTTTGCGCCAGCGGAACATGACGGGTGGGTCGTCCGGCACCGGTGCGACGGCCTCAACCTCTTCGGGTCGGGGGAGGAGCCGAAGAGGACGGGGCCGGGTTAGCGGCCGCTTCAGGGGAGTCGCGGTGCGCCAGGGTGCGGCCGGTGCCGGACGGGTTCGTGCTGTGGCGGGTGTGGTCATGATCGCGCGTTCGGGGATATGGCTTTCCTGCAGGGTCATCTGTACGACGTTCTCGCCGCCGAGCCGGTTGCTGAGCCTGTCGGTCAGTTCGGCGACGCCGGCATCGTCCTGCTCGCCGCGCCTGTCGAGTGCGGCCTGCCTGGGCGAGAGTTTCTCGCTGGTGCTGGCGGTCAGGGTGATGGCATCGATACCGAACGCCGCTTCGATACGGTCGAGCTTGGCGGTGAACAGCCGGGCAAGATGTCCGGCATTACGGCTGGCGCGGCTGGTGCCGGCTTCAATCCGGGCTATCGTGCCGTCCGGATGATAGAAGGCGAGGGTCAGGCGGCGCGCACCGATCCCGTCGGCCTCTAACGTAGCGGCAAGGTTGCGGGCAAGGTCCCTGACAGCGAGGACGATATCTTCCGTGCGGCCAATAGGTTCCGCAAAGGTCTGTCGTGCATACCATGGGCTGGACACGGCCAGTGGAGAGACCGGCTCCGGCCGGTCGCCCAGTGCCTGGTTGAGGCGGTCGGCAACCTCGCTGCCGAAACGGTCGACAAGGGCGGTGCGCGGGATGGGTATCAGGTCGCCGATACGTCGAAGACCCACGGCCTGAAGTCCGGTGATGGTTGCCGGGGCGAGACGCAGTCCGGCAACCGGCATGGCGGCGATCACGTCCCGTGCCCTTCCCCTGGCAACATTTGTCCACCGTTTGCGCTTGTAGGCGGTGTAACGGACCGCGGCCCAGGCAGCGCCGGGGGTGTCGGCAATTGCGGCGCAGGCGGTGAAACCGATAGTATTGAGGCGGCTGATAATATCGCGCATCAAGGCGTCTTCGCCGCCGAACAGGTGGGCGCAGCCGGTGACGTCGAGCCATACGGAGCCCGCGCCGCCGAAAGCGTGACCGCTGCCGTCTTCGTCCGGTGCCGTCCACGGGCTGAACCGTCCGCACCAGTCGCTGAGTTGGGTCAGAGCCCGGTTTTCCGCTTCGAAATCGGCTTCGCTGGTTTGCAGGTCAGGCAGGATTGCACGGGCATCGGCGAGGGTCATGCCCGTGCGGATACCGGCCTGTTCGGCGACTGTGTTGACGGCGTGGAGGACGAGTTTCCCGCCGGCGTCATCGACCAGCGCTAGCGGGCTATCCAGCCAGTCTTGCCGCAGACGGCACAGGCGGTCGGTCGCAAATTTCGGCAGCCAGAGAGAAATTACCCGTTTCATCGTTCCACTCCATCATCCAGTTCGCAGCAACACCGCCCCGGCAGCGGAAAAGTTCCGCCCGCCATCGTGCAGTGCCCAGGCCCGAAGGGCCGTTAGAATCCAGGCCCGAAGGGCCGTTAAAGGTGAGATCAGTCGTGCCTGATCGTTTTTGGTCGTTGTCATTCGCCCGTTCCGTGATCTCGCTGATACCCGTATCCCGGGTCGCATGTTCCACCGCGTCGAGCCGCCAGCGGGTGACCGCCGCGCTGGGAGTGGGTTTGTCCGTTTTGGGACGGAGCATCAGGGCCGTCACGCCGGTCTCCTCGGCGGCAAGCTGTAGCCGCCGGCTGGCGGTGAGGGACATGTCCGTTATTTCTCCGATAACAGCGGCGACCCGGCCGCAACGCAGCCCTTCTTCCATCGCCCAGAGCGCATCTGTGTCGCGCCGGGGGCGGACCAGAATCATGCGTGCCGGATCGATCCCGAATTGCAGCAGGGCTGGGCCGTAGAGTGCGCCGGCATCCAGCGCCCAGGGGCGTTCACACCAGAGGATTGTGTGATTTTCGGTGTCGCCCGCCAGGCGGCCTGCCAGCAGGGCGCAGAACGCCGTGGCGATACCAGCATCATCCGCGAAGATTTCGTGCAGTGCGCCCCGCAGGAGCCCACCGCCGGGTAGATGATCGTCTATCGCATCCACGCCGAAGGGCAGGACCTGCTGTTTGGTCCCGGTCAGCTTGCCGCCAAACCCTTCGAGCTGTCGGATCTGTGCCTTCAGCTGTTCCAGAGATGTCGGGTCGCCGACCGGGTGACTGGTTGAATGCCTGATGGAAGGCCCGGTGGAAGACCCGGTGGAAAGACTGTGCGGGAGGTTGGCCGGGAGATCGGCCAGAATCTCTCCGTTTCCCCGTTTCTGAGGGGGAAGGGAGCGGTTCCTGGCGCTTCCGGAGAGCCTCGGCATCGTCTGTTCCAATGTTGTGTGAGAACATATGTTCTTGTTTTGTTCTAATCAAGAATAAGAACATCGTCAAGCAGGATTTTTGTCCTATCTGATGGAGACGGTAACCGTTGTCATTCCCTGCCCGCTTCCGATAAAACCCCCTTTCAGAAATACGGAGAACATCTTTGTCATCCAGCGATTCAGGGTCTGCCCCAAACCTCGGCCTCGAACCACAGTCAGGCCCGGATTCAGGAATTCGGGCCCGGATCCGCAGGTTGGTTGAACACCAGACTTTTCAGAAATCGATCATGATCCTGATCGTCATCAACGCGTTTACGTTGGGGGCGGAAACGTCGCCGACGGTGATGGGACTGATCGGCCCGGAATTGCTGGTCTTCGATAAGGTCGTGATCGTGGTTTTCTGTGTCGAGCTGTTGTTGCGTATTTACGCACATGGATTGTCGTTTTTTCGCGGGGCCTGGAACATTTTCGATTTTGTCGTGGTCGCCATCACGCTCGCCCCGTCGAATGACTCGCTTGCCGTTCTCCGTTCACTCCGCGTCCTGCGTGTTCTCCGGCTGGTATCCGCTGTGCCACGGCTGCGCCGGATTGTGGCCGCCCTGCTGCATGCCGTACCGGGTGTTGGCGCAATCGGTGCCCTGTTGCTGCTGGTGTTCTATGTCTATGCGGTGATCTGTACCAAGCTGTTCGGTGCGGCTTTTCCCGACTGGTTCGGCAGTATCGGCGATTCCATGTACACGCTGTTCCAGATCATGACGCTGGAAAGCTGGTCGATGGGCATCGTACGTCCGGTGATGGAGGTCTATTCATGGGCATGGTTGGTCTTCGTTGCATTTATTGTGATGTCGAGCTTCACCGTTCTCAACCTGTTTATCGCGATCATCATCGATTCCATGCAGACTCTGCATGAAACCGAGCAGCACGAGACTGTCGACGAGGTCAGTGGTGTTGTGCATGACGAGCATCGCCAGCGGGCAATGGAGTTCGAGGAGTTGCGGCGTGAAATGCAGGAAATAAAAGAACTGCTGAGGGAACGGAAGTCATAGGCGCGGCTGCACCTGCCGGAGCGCCAGCTCAGAACATTGGCGCGAGGCCTTCGTAGAGCAGGCGCGTGCCCAGAACGAACAGGATTCCGTAGCTCGCCCGCATGAACCATTTTTGCGGGATCAGGTGATTGAATTTTATGCCGATAAACATGCCGATCGGCGCCAGCGGCATCAGGATCAGCGAGATCGACAGGTTGGGCATGGAGAACAGGCCGAGCCACCAATAAGGCAGGATCTTCGCGTAGTTCACGACGCAGAACAGGATGACGATGGTGCCTACATGTATCCGCTTGTCCAGTTTCTGCGGCAGCAGGTACATCGCCACGGGCGGCAGGCCGGCATGAATGACGAAACTGGTGAACCCGGCGATCGTGCCCAGGATATATCCGACCGGTTTCGACAGAACCCTGGCTGCAGCCTTTTCACCGCCGGCCCGGAAGAAGTCGATGAAAAATACGATGGCGATAAAGCCGACCATCAGGCGGATCAGCTGTTCGTCCATCCACTTGAACGTCAGCGTACCGATGACGGTGCCGATCATGCAGCCGATGACCAGGACCTTCATACTCGGCCGGTCCCAGTCCTTGCGGTAAGCCCAAACGCCCATCAGGTCCATGACACAGAGAATAGGCAGCATGATCGCGACGGCCTGAACCGGTGAAGAGACCTGCGACAGCGCCAATACACCGACAAACCCGATGCCGCCGCCGAAGCCGCCCTTGGACAGCCCGGCGAGAAGAACTGCGCCGACAGCAAAGGAAGCAAAAAGAGGATCGCCCAGAAGCTGGTCCATAATGGCGTCTGATGTTTTCCGTTTATCGAGAGCCGGGCGGGGAAGCCTGTCCGGTAGAAGAGTAAAACGGCTTACGCCGCGTTTTGCGCCGTGTCGATGGAAAATTCACTGCCGACATCGATGCCGAGCGTGGATTTGGCATCGCCCTGATTAACCGCGAATTCGACGAGGCCGGAAGAATTTTCGTACCAGAAGGCGCTGCCTTCGGGCAGATCCGAAAACGTGCGGGCCCGAGCGAGTCGGTGTCCGTTGACGATCATTTCGGACCCGGTCGGAACGTTCTTGGCCCGGAGGCCGGTCATGGCGTTGCCGAAAGTGTCGAGATAGATGATTTCCTTGAGGTCGTTCGGCCAGTGGGGACGGCGCGCTTCGTCTTCGGGCCGTGCTTCGGAGGCGACGTCGTCGCCTTTTGCAAGACTGGCGGCGACAGGGGCAAACAAATCACGACCGTGAAAACTGGCAGACATTTCCTGGGGCGCCCACGTGATCCGGCGGAACGACCGTTCATTTGCCCGGCGCATGACGATTTCAAAAAGGCCGTTATCGGGGCCGACAAATCGTCTGCCGTCAGCAGTGACGATCGCCGGCGCGCGGTTGCCGCCAACGCCGGGGTCGACAACGCACAGGAAGACGACGTTGGGCGGAAAGACGTCAATCAGCGAGGCAAGCAGGTAAAAAGATGCGCGGGCCTGGAACATCGGAGCATCGTGCAGCAGATCAATGACGGGAACGCCGGGGGCATCGCGCTCGAGCACGGCTTTGACCTGACCCACATAGGGGCCGACCTCGCCAAAATCGGTGAAGAGTACAATCATGGGGAAGAGTATGCCGTGTCGAGGAGCGGCCCGGCAAGTGGGGCGAAACGCGTGGAATCAGGTCAGGCGCCGACGGCGGCGATCTCTGTGCGCTTGTCTTCGCAGATGACCCGGTTGCGGCCCAGTTTTTTGGCCATGTACAGCGCCTGGTCGGCCCGTTCGATAAATGCGGTTATATCTTCTCCGGCGTGATACGAGGTAACCCCGAGGGAAATCGTAACGGCACCTATATCGCTATCCGACCCTTTTTTGACGAGGCGTTTGGAGGCGATCGATTTTCGGATGTTTTCCGCGACGGAAGTTGCGCCCCCGCTTGTCGTATCGGGCAGGATGATGGCGAATTCCTCACCGCCATAACGTGCGGCCGTGTCTTTTCCCTTGAGCGAGTTATGAAGTGTACGCCCGACGAGCCGCAGCACCTGGTCACCAAGCTGGTGTCCATGGGTGTCATTAAAATCCTTGAAATGGTCGATATCCGCAAAAATGAGCGACAGGCTTTCACCGTTGGCCTGCGAATCCTCGACAGCGGCGAAGATCTTCTGATCGAAACATTTTCGGTTGGCGACACCCGTAAGGCTATCTGTCAATGCATCCCGGCGGGAATCATCCAGTGCCTTGCGGAGTTCGGTAATTTCGTCGGTCGATTGGCTCACCCGGCTGTACAATTCCCTGGTCCGGGTATCCATTGATTCAGTTTCCGAGACGATGTCGGCGACAAGGCCGCGAATTTGCTCGAGGCTTTCGGCCGTCTTCAGGTCGCCCGAGAAGCTTTTCAGCGCGGCCCCGTATTCTTCTGTCTCGGATCCTGATGCTGTCAGGGCACTTACGATCCGTTCTGTGACGGTATCGATACGATCAGACCACTCACGGTCGCGTGCAATATTGGCACCGGCGATAATGAAGCGGTCATACAGATCGGCGTAGACCGATGAATCCGGATTGCCATCAGATATGGCCAATGCGTCGACGGTTTTCTTCAGGTCGTGGTTTTTGCCTGCAAAATATTCGTACCAGATCGCAAAATTGATCGGATTCGCGGCGACGCCAAGCTCATTCAGCCGTTTGAAAGCGCCGAGAGCGAACTTTGATGCTTTCTCAGGTGTCTCGGGATATTGCATTCGACTACGCGCCTACCCATGAACGCTTCGCATTGCGTCGGAAATACCATTTTGCGCGCTGAATTCTTAAGACTTGGTGAAACCCGAGTATTGATGCTTAAGACTTGGTGAAGCCCGAGTATCTCACAATATGTCTCCAGTCAAACGGCTGGATACGTACGATCGCCATTTTGTTTATCAGGTGGATGGTTTCCGTGTTGTCGATAAACGGCATAAACGGGGCGCTATCGTTGAGCAGGTCCTGAATCCGCGCTGTTGCATCCACAAAGACATAGCCGCTCAGAACCGTGCCATCGGTCAGCGTAAGTTCGGCATATTCGCGAACTTTGGGGATTTTTTGATGAGCATTCAGGGCTGTACGCATAGACGGAATTTTAAGGTTCGTTCCGTTAACGAGGGATAAAGACGCTTGCCGTTCTGATTAAAAAACTTTCGATGGATTCGCTTGCTGTTAAGGTGTTCGAACGATATCTTGCAGTGCAACAATAAATATTGCGCCGCGAAGCAATCGCATAATACCGCGCACAAAAATGGGGAAAATTTATGGACCAGGAAGCCCGTCCGTCTGTCGTCATCGCGACAATGGAAGAACAGCACGGTTATTTTATCGATGAACTGAAACCTGGCATGACAGATGTTTATGTTCGCACGGTCACGGAAACCGATATTGTCCAGTATTCCCAGGTTTCCGGTGATGATAACCCTCTGCACGTCAACGAGGAATTCGCGAAACAGACTATTTTCAAGGGCCGCATCGCCCATGGAATGCTGACCTGCGGGTATATTTCTGCCGTTCTTGGGACCAAACTGCCGGGTCCGGGCTGCGCGTATCTGAACCAGAACCTGAACTTCCGCGCCCCTGTTCGGGTTGGTGATACCGTACAGACCCGCGTGACGATCAAGGACGTGGATAACGAGACAAATAACGTCGTTACCGAGGTTGTTTGTTCCATCGGAGAAAAAATCGTCATTGATGGTAGTGCGACGCTTTGGGTGCCCAACCGCCGTAAGAAAGACTAGTCAGGCAATTTCCCGCCATTCCCGGTGGGTTATTGGTTTGACTTGACCCCTTACGGTAGTTACCAAGACCGCCGCAATGCGCATATTCAGACACGTTGCGGGGCTGCCGGATTTTGTCCGGGATACCTCTGTCGCCATCGGTAACTTCGATGGCGTCCATCTCGGTCACCAGGCGGTGATTCGCGAGGCGGCAGCGCATGCTGAAAAACTTGGCTCATCACTGTCGGTTATTACGTTCGATCCGCATCCTCGGCGATTTTTCCGTTCCGAAGAGCCGCCGTTCCAATTGACGCCGCTCCGCAGCAAGGTGCGCCGTTTCGAGGATATCGGTGTCGATCAGCTAATGGTCGTGCACTTCGATGAGGATACATCGCAGCTAACCCATGAACAGTTTGTCGACACGTTCATTACCGGCGGTTTCCACGCAAAACACGTGACTGTCGGATATGACTTCGTATTTGGTGCCGGGCGCGGTGGCAGTGGCGATTATCTGCGGGAGCGCGCGGCTCGGGACGGCTTCGGCGTTTCCGTGATCGAGCCGGTCAAGGATCAGAGCGAGACGGTTTATTCGTCGACAAATATCCGCAATTGCCTGCGGGATGGAAATCCCGTCGGGGCAGCAAACCTGCTGGGCCGGTTGTGGGAGGTTGAGGGACGCGTGATCAAGGGCGATCAACGCGGCCGGCAAATCGGCTTCCCGACCGCAAATATAGCGCTGGACGATTACCTGGAACCCGCCCTCGGTGTGTATGCCGTTTGGGTCGGGGTCGAAGAGGGGGGCGTTACCAGCTGGCATGCGGGTTGTGCGAATATCGGCCGGCGACCGACCTTCGACAAGGAGGAGGTCAATTGCGAGACCTATATCTTCGACTTCACCGACGATATTTATGACAAGCTGCTCCGGGTGGCGCTGGTTGAATATATCCGCCCGGAGAAAAAATTCGACGGTATTGCCCAGTTGCGTGAACAGATCGCACTGGATTCCCACGATGCCCGGGCGCTGCTGGACAGCATTGGCCCGGACGATTTAAGACGGGCGCCGGAATAACGCGTCCTTCAGGATAGTTAAGAATTATGGCGATCGATTATAAATCCACCGTCTTCCTGCCGAAGACCGAGTTCGAGATGCGCGGCAAGCTTCCGGAGCGCGAGCCGAGTATTCTTGCGCGATGGGAAGAGATGAATCTCTACAAGCGCCTGCGTGAACAATCAGCAGGGCGTGAAAAATTTATCCTGCATGATGGCCCGCCCTATGCGAACGGCAATCTGCATATCGGTCACGCCCTGAACAAGATTCTCAAGGACGTGATCAACCGGTCGCAGCAGATGCTCGGCAAAGACGCCAATTATGTGCCCGGGTGGGATTGCCACGGTCTGCCGATCGAATGGAAGGTCGAGGAAAAATACCGGTCCACGGGGCGTGATAAGGATGAAGTGCCAATTGTCGAATTCCGCCAGGAATGCCGGGACTTCGCGGAACACTGGATCGGTGTGCAGCGCGAAGAATTCCAGCGGCTCGGCGTGATTGGCGACTGGGAAAACCCGTATACGACGATGAATTTCGCCGCCGAGGCGCAGATCGCGCGCGAACTGATGAAATTCGTCGATAACGGCCTGCTGTATCAGGGATCCAAGCCCGTGATGTGGTCCGTGGTTGAGAAAACGGCGCTGGCCGAAGCCGAGGTCGAATATCACGACCACGAATCCGACACGATCTGGGCGAAGTTTCCACTGCGATCTGCAAGCGCGGACACGATGGAAGCCCTTGGCGGTGCATCGATGGTCATCTGGACGACGACACCATGGACGATCCCCGGCAACCGGGCGATCTCCTATTCCTCGAGAATTTCCTACGGGCTCTATGAAGTCACCGATGCCCCTGAAGAGAACTGGGCAAAGACCGGCGACAGGCTGATTCTGGCTGACGCCCTGGCGGATGACGTTATGGGGTCGGCACGCGCAACAACGTGGAATCGGATGTCGGATGTCACTCCGGACATGCTGAGTGATGCCGCCTGTGCGCACCCGCTGGCGGCGATGGGGTATGAGTTCGATATTCCGCTGCTCGACGGTTCACATGTCATGGATGACGCCGGTACGGGCTTTGTGCATACGGCGCCGGGCCATGGCCGGGACGATTATGATATCTGGGTTGCCAGCGGGCAGAGCCTGACGGCCCGCGGTATCGATACGCGTATTCCCTATACAGTTGACGCCGATGGTATTTATACCGACGAAGCGCCGGGTTTCGACGGTAAATGCGTCATCACTGAAAAGGGCAAGAAGGGTGATGCCAACCAGGCGGTCATCGATGCTCTGGTTGCGGTCAATGCGCTTATCGCGCGCGGCCGGGTGAAGCATCAGTATCCGCATTCGTGGCGCTCCAAGAAGCCGCTTATTTTCCGTAATACGCCGCAATGGTTTATTGCGATGGACAAGCCGTTCACGGAAAAAGGTAAGACTCTGCGCGAGGTCGCGCTGGACGCCATCGACGCGACGGGATTCTATCCCGAGACAGGGCGTACCAGGCTTCATGGCATGATCGAGGGACGGCCCGACTGGGTCGTGTCCCGCCAGCGTGCGTGGGGCGTGCCAATCACGGTATTCGTCAATAAGAAAACCGGCGACTTGCTGCGCGATGCATCCGTTCAGGAGCGGATTGCGACGGCGATCAGCGAAGAAGGTGCGGATGCATGGTTCGCCTCCGATCCGTCGCGTTTTCTCGGCAACGATTACAACTCGGATGATTATGAACAGGTGTTCGATATTCTCGACGTCTGGTTCGATTCCGGCTCTACGCACAGTTTTGTGCTCGAAGACCGCGAAGACCTGCAATGGCCGGCGACGCTTTATCTTGAAGGGTCGGACCAGCATCGCGGGTGGTTTCATTCAAGCCTGCTGGAATCCTGCGGCACCCGTGGTCGGGCACCGTATGATGCCGTACTGACCCATGGTTTCGTTCTGGCCGACGACAAGCAGAAGATGTCGAAATCGACAGGCAATGTCGTTGCGCCACAGGAAATCATCAAACAGTACGGCGCAGACATTCTGCGTATCTGGGTGGTCGCGTCCGACTATTCCGAAGACCTCAAGATCGGCCCGGAAATTATCAAGTACCAGACCGATGCCTATCGACGCCTGAGGAATACGCTGCGCTTTATCCTGGGTAATCTGGACGGTTTCGAGGAAAGCGAACGTTTGCCGGCAGCCGAGATGCCCGAACTGGAACGCTGGGTACTCCATCGTTTGTCGGAGACCGACGAATTGGTGCGGAACCGGGCCGCCACGTTCGATTTTCATGACATGTTTACGGCATTGCATAATTTCTGCGCGGTCGATCTGTCCTCGTTCTATTTCGATATTCGCAAAGATGCGTTGTATTGCGATCCTGCGGATTCAATACGGCGCCGTGCTGCGCGGACGGTCCTGGATGAATTGTTCAACTGTCTGACCGCATGGCTGGCCCCGGTGATTTGTTTCACGGCCGAAGAGGCCTGGCTTTCGCGGAATCCCGGCGATGACAACAGTGTGCATCTTCAGACTTATCCCGATTTGCCGGCTGCTTGGCGCGATGAAGTACTTGCGGAGAAATGGTCCACTGTCCGGCGTGTTCGCCGGGTTGTTACAGGTGCGCTGGAGATCGAACGAGCGGAGAAACGTATTGGGTCGAGCCTGCAGGCTGCGCCGACGGTCTATCTCGACAGCGAAACCGCGATCGTGCTGAACGATGTCGACCTCGCCGAGGTTGCGATCACGTCGCACGTCGTTATCGATACGGGTGTGGCCCCCGATGGGGCATTCGTCATTGAAGACGTGCCGGGCGTTGCGGTTTCGCCGGGACTTGCGGATGGCGGTAAATGCGAACGTTGCTGGCAAGTTCTCCCAGAGGTTGGCGGTGACGGGGAAAATGCAGATATCTGCCACCGCTGCGTCGATGCGGTGGCCAATATTTCCGCGGCAGCGGAGTGAGCGCCGGCTTTTGATACGGATCGGACTCCCCGTTGCTGCCGCGATTATCGCCTTTGATCAGGCGACGAAGTTCTGGATCGTGCTCGACATAATGTCGCCACCCCGGATCATAGAGGTGAGTTCGTTTTTCAATATCGTCATGGTCTGGAACCGCGGTGCAAGTTTTGGCCTGTTCAGCAGCATGTCGCCCTGGACGCCTGTTTTCCTATGCACCATCGCGGTGGTCATCTCAATCGCGCTGGCGGTCTGGATGTATAGGGCTTCGTCGCCTTGGCTGGCGATTGCTCTGGGCATGGTGATCGGCGGGGCATTGGGTAATGCGATAGACCGGGTAATATATGGCGCGGTTGCCGATTTCCTCGATTTCCATGCCTATGGCTATCACTGGCCGGCCTTCAACGTCGCCGATATGGCTATTTTCGTCGGAGTCGTGATGCTGTTGTTTGATGGCTTGATTGAAAAGCGGCGCAACAATAGGTTAGAAGCTGAGCCCGATTCATAATGGATCTAACGAAATGACAAGTTCTTCGGCAATGCCACGGCACATACTGCTGGTGATACTGGCAGCGTTTACGCTTTCGGCCTGTGAAAATGCGCGCCAGGCCATGGGTATCGGCAAGCAGTCACCAGACGAGTTTGAGGTCGTTACCCGCGCGCCGTTGAGCATGCCGCCGGATTTCGGCCTGCGTCCTCCGAGGCCTGGTGCTGACCGGCCGCAGGAAAAAGCGATCGCGGACTCTGCGCGTGACCTTTTGGTCAAAAGCGCGGGAACGACCGCACCGGGGAAACAGGTTCCTAGAACCTCAAAAGGGGAAACGGCGCTCCTGGCCAAA
>Ga0209631_10001141_pt1 | contig 35002 bp, 43 predicted proteins | sample COG_08_FD_184752 | JGI IMG/M metagenome (GOLD analysis project Ga0209631, IMG submission 184752) | Pelagic Microbial community sample from North Sea - COGITO 998_met_08 (SPAdes) (version 2) | ecosystem: Environmental > Aquatic > Marine > Neritic zone/Coastal water | place: Helgoland, sampling... | reverse complement strand
TGAACTGTTAGTATTAACAGCATTGATATTACTTTCGTTATTTGCAACTGAAGTTACATTACTAGAAATACCTGCAACTGTTGTGATGTTAGCTGAAATTGGTGCTAATATATTTACATTAGCAATAGCGTTTCCAACTGTATTAACATTAGCTATGTTTGTGGCTACTGTATCAATCTCTGAAGTTGCTTCGTTTAAATCATCTGCAACAGTTTCTACTTCACTAACTGCTTCTGCTAAATCATTAGCTACTGCTATAACCTTTGTAATATCTGTTGCTACTGTGTTTACTGAAGCAATGTTAGTTGCTACTGTATTAATGTTTGTAGCGTTAGAATTGGTTGTCGTAATAGCTGACATGTTACTATTAACAGTATTAATCGCTGATATATTGCTATTAACATTGTTAAGAGTAGTCTTATCTGACGCTGATAACCACGTGTTTTCTAAGTAATTCTTTGTTGCCGCATGTTGTGCCGCCGTAGGGTCTGCTACATTTGTAAGTCTTTTGTTTTGTGCGTCCCATTGAAAATCTGTACTTGATACTTTAATAACATCATTAGCATCATCAATGGCTTCTTGACCCATAAAGAACGCTTGGTCTGAATCTGTATCTAAATCATTCTCTGTAAGTACAGAACCAGAAGCATAATCTACTAATTTAGTACCTTGTGAGGTTTTACGTCTAATCTCAATGGCTACTGCATTTGCAGGAGCAGTGTTAAAAGTAAGTGTTGTTCCTGCGGCATTTAATGTAAAAGCTGTTGAAGCTACACCTGCTAGGGTAATTACCAAGTCTGCTGTACTTCTATAACTAAACGGTATAGAATACGCTGTTGTACTGCCGTTACCAGTGTATCTTACAAAACTATTTGCCATTAAATTCCTTGATTTTGATTATTTTATCTAAAAGGGGTACTTTATTGAATTAACATATTTAATTCTCTTTCTTGCTCCATTTCCCCTAATTTTTTCTCTAATTTGACTATAGTGGTACTTACCCCATCTACATCAAATGTAGCATATTCTTTAACATAATTTCTCGCTTCTAATTCATATTCTCTAATTATTTCTAATAAATATTGGTCTCCTTCATATTTACCTGCAAACCTTTGATTGTCATAATACCTTTTATTGTACCTAGATTCTGGATTTTCTAATTCGTCAGTAAATCTTTCATTTAAAGTTTTGCCACCTAATATAATTTGACTTGCTACTACGTTTGTAGCTTCATATAAAGTTGTTCCTTCTTTTAACTTTAATAATGGGTTATCATCAATTTTATGAAATAAATCTTTTTTCCAAGTAATATTAGTTACTTCGTGTTCTTTCATATTAAAAGAATTACCAAATCCTAACGCAATTCTAAATGAAGGTCTTTCCCATTGTATGTTACTGTTTTCCAAAGTTAATTGTGCTTTATCTGATAAAACTATTTTTTTACCTTCTCTATCAATAATAGATGAACTCCAGTGTTTAGTAACTGGTAGTATATCTTGTGCATTTCCTAATAGTATTCCTTTAGGTTTTGGATAAATATTTTTTAATGGGTCTCTTCTTGGAGACAAAGCATCACCATTTAATGCTGACGGTAATGAATTGTTTAAATATTTTTCATCTATAATTTTTAATAATTCATGTGGTGTTGATTGTGTAATATGGTCTTGAAAAGTATTTAATTCTGTTTCTGCTTCACCAAAAACTTTATTAGTCCATCTCCATGTTGTTGCTAATGGTACAAATTTACTTGATGTTCTATTTAGTTGTTTTTCAAATTTACTTACATTTTTAGCACCTTCTTCTACACTAGCTTCTGGTTCACTAAAGATTGCCATAAACTCAAAAAAATCTTGAGTCATTAATTGACTTGCAAATATGTTAGACCATAAAGCAAAAGTAGAACCACCAAAATGTTGCATAAAATCTGTTAATTTATTTTGAATAGGTCTATTTGCATCATCATTAAAAATGTCACCCATTTCTTCTACAGTGTCTCTAACTGAAGCCGCAAACACAAAAGGCACAGAAAAAGGGTACATTCTATTTAGTGAAATATATTTTGTTTCACCATTTGCATCTTCATATTTATATGAAAATCTATGTTTTCTATCTTTTTCTTTAAATCCTGTTATCTTTCCTTGATAAGCAAGTAGTGCCGCATACATATAAACTACTCTGCCTAAATTTTGTATTGCTTCTGCTTTCTGTCTAACAATAGGGTCAGACGCATTTAACATTCCTCTAAATTCTAAATTAAGTTTATTAACCATAGGTGTCATCTGCCATGCAGTTTTAAATAAACTCATTGGTGTTTTTACAAAATGCAATCCTGTAAACACTCTCATTAAAGGATATTTATTTGCTAAATCTAATACTAATTGACCTAAGTTACTTGCACTTTGTTTTTGGTCAGGAAAGAATTGATTAGCTTCAAGTAAAGGACTTCTTAAATTTTGCGTAAATGAGTTTACTTGTGAAACAAATGTAGGGTCATAAGCAACTGATTTTGTTAAGTCATCTAATGATTTAACTTCAACACTATTAAATTGTGAAGTAGGTCTAAAATTACCAAATTCATCTTCATATTGATAATACATTTCTGACCATTTTTTTTCAAATGTAGTTTGTTTGCTTTTTTGTGTTTCTAAATCTGTTAATAATTTATTTAATTTATCTAATTTTTTAACATTAACTTTTTCTTGTGCTTTTTCAAATCTTATATTTTCTTTTGCAGAAATAATTTTATCTTGTATTTTAATTATGTTTACTTTATTAAGTCTTTTATTTTGTTTCCATAATTCAGGATAAAATTTTCTCATTCTTTGATTTACATTAGCTACTCTAGCGGCTCTATTAAATATGTTTTTTGTAAATGAGTCTCCTGCTCCTAATCCACGCAGTGTTAAGAAAGATAATTTACCAATAGGAGAACCTATAAAACCAATACCTTGTTTTATTTTACTGTCAGATTCTTGTAATTGTTTAAAAAATGTTTCCATATTTCTTTGTTGTCTTCCATCAAATCTGTGTTCTAAAGTGTCTCCTACACTTCTATTAGCTTTCCATGAAAGTTGTGCTTTTTTAAAAGCAATTTGATAAAATCTAAATTGACTCATCAATAAATCATTTGCCATTCTAACTTGGTCAAGAGCTAATTGTCTTTCACCTCTAGCTAAACTTTGTAAACCCATAATGTAATTTTCCGCAACAAAACCATTAAATTTAATTGCTGTAGACAAAATGTTTACTTCGTGTGTAGTAGGGTCTCCCAATAGATTAGCTGTTGTATATTCATTAATAGCTTCAAATAAAGTAACTTTTTTATCTTTTGTTTTTCTATTTACTTTATTAATGACTTTACGCATAGCTTCATCATTATTAGTTAATTCTGCTAAATTTTCTATAGTTTTAATTTTCTTAGCAGGAGTCATTTTCTTTGTTTCTGCTAATATTCTAGGTAAATCTTTACTCATAATAGTATCAACTTCAAATCTTAGTTTATCTGCTTCAGTTAATCCTACTACTATTTTTTGTTGATTTAAAGCATCAGAAACACCTTGAACTGTTTTAATATGATTTTGAACTAATACTGCATTTTCATTTAAACTTTTTTCTAATTGATTAGCAACTGCAAGTTTTTCATCAACTTCTACTGCCTCATTCATTAATTTTTTTATTTCAACAATTTCTTGACTTTTGTTAATAATATTAATTCTACCTGCATATATTTTTGGTGCAAAGTCAGGAGCTTTTTCAGCTAAGTTTTTTAATTCAGTTTGTAATTTTAATCTTGCTTTTTTATCTTTGACCATTGTTTCTGCTTTTTCTACTATTTGGTCAAACAAACCTACTCTTTGATTTACTCTAACTTTTTTTTCGTCTTTTAATCTATTAACTACTCTAACTATTTCTTTTACAGCAGGTGTTAAAGATTTGTCACTACTGATTTTATCTAAATTAATAATAGGAGTTTTTCTTTTAATTTCATTTACCTTTTTTTCTATTAAAGGTGTTTGATTTTTCTTAACAGTTACTTTTTTTGGTTGTTTAATTTTTGAATTAGTAGGTGTAGCAACTCCAAAATCTAAATCGTAATCACCTTGAAATCCATCACCTTTATCATAAAATTTTCCTGCTTTTCTTTTGCTTGTCCAATATCCCATAGAGCCGCCGATAGTCCCTTGAGCTCCACCACCTATTGCACCTGCAAGTAATGTTCTAGTTATATTATAATCAGACATTAAATCTGCATCTATTTCAGCAGTTTGCCTAGCCATGTCTGCACCTGCACCTATAGCCGCACCATAAGCCGCTTCTTTTTTAGCTACGTCCCAAGCCGCCGCTTTAGCCGCTTTCTTTTGAAATTCTTTTTTTGCTAATCCTTTTAATGGAACTTTAGCCGCTTCTCTAACAATGGTACTACCTGTCCCAAAAGTAAATAAATTAAGAGGGTCAGACACTAATGCAGGTACAAAATCTTTAGCCCATTTTGTAAAACCAATAGTTTGTCCACCAAAATAAGGTAAGTCTGCATACACTTGTGTTATTTCTGCCCAGTCTTGTTTATATGTTTTATCTTTTCCAAGAACTAATCCAACATCTAATGCAATACCTGCTGTGTTGTATTCACTCCATATTCTATCTTGAAAAAATTTTTCTATTAATTCTTTTTTATTAAAATCTTTAATATTTTTACCACCAGTTACTACATTGTTTTTATCTGTAATACCGCCTGAATAATATCTTCTTAATACTTTTTCAAAATCATCAGATTGTAATTTATCTAATGCTAGTTTCTGACGTTCTACACGTTTCATTGCATCATATTGACTAGCTTCAATAGTTGTTCTACGTCCTCGCAATTCTGTAGGTCTAATTATGTTTTCTTCTTCTTCTAATTTTTTTCGCCAATCTGCCATTTATTAATCCTTATTGTAAGTATTTAACAACTAATTCATCTAATTGATTAGAATTAATATTAAATATTTTTGCTATAGATTCTTTATCTGATTCAGTCATATTACTGTTGTAAAATGTTTTAGACACTGGTCTTTGTAAAATTGTAGATAAACCATTTACAAATGCTTCACCTTGAGCTTTTTCTGATAATTCATCTTTATCTGTAAAGAAATCAAACATACCTTCATCAAGTTCAGGTAAAGAAATATCACCATCAAAATTAATAATACTGTCTCTTATAGCATTTAAATCATCAGTATAATCAATATTAGTAATACCTAAATTATCCATAATTGATTCAATAATAGTTTCAGCTTCATTAACATTAGGTGTGCTTTGGTCATCTGTAAATATATTAATATCGCTGTTTAATAATTTTTGTATTGCAGGTGTTTCTTTTAACAATTCTGACACAGGTATTAAATTTGATTTTGATTCTTCTTTTAATGATTCTATATCTTCTAAGTCAAATTTACTTGTTATTTTATTAATTTCACCATCATAGAATGATTTTAATTGTGAGTCATCATCAGCATCAAAGAACTCAGACATTGTTGTATTCTCCATTTTAGCAGTCATTCCACTTAACCAATTTTCATTATCATACTTTTTAATTATGTTTAAGTATTCATTATCTAACCATGCTTGTGCATCTTTTTCCCATTGGTTTCTAACTTCTATTGACGCTGTTCTAGGTGGTTTAATATTATCTTCATTCCACTCTTGCCACGAATCTCCAAAATCTTGTTTAACTATGTCAGCAATAAGAATTTGTGCTTTTCCTGTATCAAATTTACTGTTATTAGGTTTTAATTTATCTGCTAATAATACTGTAATGTCTTTAACTGTTTTTTTATATTTTTCATTATCTCTTGGGGGAGTGTAAAAAGCATTTTGTGTTTGTTCTGCCGCAGATAATTTATCTAATATTTTTTCTTTACTAGATGTAGATATACGAACACCTTTTAATACTTCATTTAAGTCATCTATTTTATAATTGTATTTACCTAATTCTACATCTTTTTGTATTCGTTTTACTTCATCAGTGTCTTCTGTTAATGTTTCTGCCGCATTTACATCTTGTAAAAAAGATGAAGCACTATCTCCATGTTTTTCAATAAATTCTTTTTTAAGCAATTCTTTTTTTATTGGGTCTTCTTCATTAAGATATGCTTTTGTGTCACTAGCAATAGCTTTACTTTTTTCTCTATCTACTCTAGCCGCTTCTATATTTTCTAAAGATACTTGTTTTGCAAATAAAGATTTCTTTAATGCAACAACTTCAGGTTTATTACTTGACATAAAAGATTGTAAAATTTTTCCTTGATTATCTGTGCCTCTATTTGCTTGAAGTATTAATTCTGCTTTTTTTAATTGGTCTGTAGTTACTGCACCATCAATAATATTTTCTACATGTTGTAATGCTATTTTATTAACATCATCATTACTATACATTTTTGAAACAGTCTTACCATCAGAAGAAATCATATCATATTGAATAGAATTTAGTTTTTGAAAATAACCATTTTTAATTTCTGAATTAGCTAAATTTTCTACCATAGTAATTCCATCTAAAATCTTTGTTTCATAATTAAATTTTCCTCTGTTTTCAGCATCTGTTGACATTAACTTAGATTTATAAGGTGTAAATTCTGAAGCAAAACCTAAAGCATAGGTGTCATCTTTATTGTCAAAATCTTGTGCATCTAAATAAGGTTTTAAAAAAATATCTAAATTATCTTCTTTAAAATTATAGTCTCCTGCTTCCATAGATTTAGTAATAATGTTCATTTGTTTATTAGCTTCTACTCTTCCTAAATGATATTGAACTGTTTTGTTTACATATTTACCTGCTAATTCAGGGTGTTTACCTTCTTTAATTTCATTTAAAATAGTTTTACTATCTTTACCTTGAGATTCTAGTAATGCAATTTCATTAACAGCATCACCTTTTGATTTATCTATTTTGTAATTTTGAATTTTTTCTAAGGTAGGAAGTGTACTTTTTTGTAAAGTATCTATAAGTTGAGTAGCGTCTGACACGTTAGAGGAAGCTACATATCCTTTGTTGAACGCATCAAAGTATTTATTTTGTCTTTGTTTTGTATAAGCCATTATAATTCATCATACCCTTCTGGTGCTCTACCTGTTTCTGGTGCAGTGTTTGCTTGATTTTTGTAATAACCTTCAGCACCTATTGTTGCAATTTGTAATGCAAGACCTGTTCTACTAGGCATTGTTACTGGTTTAATACTGTTATAAGTTTTAGAAAGATTAGCATACGCTGAAGTTTCATCACCTCGTAATGCTGTCATGTCCTGTCTGTAACCTGCAAGTATATCAGCGTAAGAAGAATCAAATTTACCACTTATGCTTTGTAATATTCTAGTAGCATTACCAAATCCTAAATTTAATCCTGACGCTTGTTCAGCTTTCTTTTTTTGAGAATTTAAATATATCTCTTTAGATTTCTCCATGTCAGCTTCATTTTTTTCATTATCAATTTTAGCAATGTTGGCTAAATAATTTGCATCAGCGTTTTTTCTTGTTTCATTGTTTGCATTTATTTTACCTTTAGCAACTGCTTTTTGACTTTGATGAGAATATATCGCTGTTCCTACTTTTAATGCTGTAACTACATCACACATTTTTTTGTTTATTTAACTCCTTCATCATTAATAAAAATGGCAATTTGCCATGACCGTATTTTTCTATTTTTTCTTTTGGTTCAAATCCTAAAAATTGTAACCATTTTAAAGTCTTCCAGTTTCTTGAATCTACAAAATTGTAAATGTATTCAAATCCTTGACTCATTTCATCAACCCAACGAGGACACTCTTTTAAAAATTGTCTTGTATGTTTGTATAAGTCATTACTAGACAACAACCATACTACTCCATATTCAGGTAATTGACTTGGACAACAACCGAACATGCCTATTACACCTTCATCTTTTGTGCCTATAATAGAATATATCTTTCCTTTTTCATAAGTAAAAGGTTCTACTAAAGCCTTTAAAGGACTGGCATTGTTAGATGCTAGTATTTCAGCTCTGTCTTCTGCTTTCATTTTAGGAGCTAACTCCAACGCATCTGCTAATATTGCAGGTCGTACATATTTTTCTTTAATCATTAAATCCTTCTTGAACGTGAATGATAATATCCTTCTATCTCAGCATCAGCAATATATACTGGTAAATGAGAATTACTTTTTATATCCATTACAAATTCTGTATTTCTACATTGTACTGGAACTCTTAAAGTGCCAGAAGAGATTGCAGGTTTTCCTACAATACTTGTTGCTGTACCTATAACATAACCATTCATTATTGTTGTAGATAAATCTCTGTTGTTAGGTGTTACCTCTACTTTAAAGAAACCACTGTTTTCAAAATTAAAAGATATGTTTCTTATTTGATAACGACCTGATGTAATAGCAATTAAACCTCTACCAGTATTTTCTCTAATATAAGGTGTAGACAATCTGTAAATAGAAGAAAACGGCACACCTATATATAATGAGGTATGATTACCTACTATAGTATATGTAGAACCTGTTGTGTTTGTTGCTACATAGTTTGCACCATCTGTTCTATCTACTGCTATTAATCCTGTTTTTGCACCAAAAGGTGAAGTAAACGTAGTTAAATCTGTTGAGGCACTATACGTACCTGTAACTGACGCTTTTAAATCTAAATAAACACCATGACCTAATGTTGTGTCTTTTAAATTTCTTAAATCTATTTTAAATAATTTTGTGTTAGTACCTTCTGCCGCCATTACATATAAAAAACTTTCTAATGACATAGCACCTAAAATTTTAACACCACTAAATTCCCATTTAGCCCACGCAGTTTGTACTTTTTCACCTCTATCAAAAAAGTATTTGTAAACAAACATTGTGTCTGCATTTGTTGGTGACACTGCTGTACCTGAAGTATATGGTGCAGTTTGTGAATCTGCTGTATCAGATGTTAATACTACAATAGTATCTTCAGTTGTATTACTAATAATTTGATAAGCATTTGTTGGTATTAAACTTTGTACTGAAACTGTAATATCTAATCCATCATTTGTAAGTGTATCATCATCTGCATAGTATTCTCTTATTGCAGTATTGTTTGTTCTTGCCTGTGCAAAATATGCAAACTTACCTGCTGACACTGGTGTAACAGAATCATCATGTTCAAAAGAAGATACTTCGTCAAGTTTAGCTGAAGTAGGTGATATAGTTTCACTTGAACTATCTAATTTATATTGTGCTGTATCAGAAAATAAAAGTAAAGACTCATTAAATCCTACAGAATTTTTAAGTGTATTAACTTGTGTACCTGAAGCCGCAATATCAATAGGGTCAGTATCTAAAACTTGTGTTGTAGTTGTTGCAAAGTAGTTAAAGAAACTAGCATTTTCTGTAAATATTAAATTTTCACCAGATAGTATTCCTAATCTGTTTTTATAAAAAGTTAAATTATTTATTTTTTTACCTACAAAACTAGGGTCAGCATTTGTATCACTATCTCCACATACTCTATCTGTCCAATCTAATTGTTTAAATGTAAATGTACCATTGTTGTTATTAACTAATGCGTGTGGCATTGTAGAATTATCTAAACCTACACTTGTTGCAGGTGCAATAGTTTCATTCCAAACACCATTACCTTCAAATTTTACATAGTAATCAGATAATGTATCTCCTTCATCACCAGTAATTTTTAATATAACACCAAGTTTACCATAATAAGGTAACTTAGAAAAATCTTGTATTTTATCTCTAACAGCATACATACCTGTGTTACCTGAACCGTCTGCTGTACTTACTGTATAATTAGCATTGTTGTCTGTAGGTTTTCCATAAATTACAGAATCAAAACTTTCAAAAGTAAAATGAGATGTAAAACCAGAATAGTTTGCTAATCCTTGTGAATTAGAAACGGTTGCTCCTGTATCTGTTCTTACAGTTTTAAATCCAATACCATCAGCACTACTATCATAGTGAGAACTTGCTGTGCCATTTAAAAGTATATCTTTAATTTTATCTGTGTCTCTAAATTTACTATCAGTAGAAGCATTATTACCAGTTGGAAGTTGAAATCTTACTTCTAACTCTTGAGCCATGTTAGGGTGTTTTAATGCTACTTTATATTCTCTACCATAATTTGTTAGTTTTACATTTATTAAAAACTCTTCTACTTTAGCCGCACTTGTAGCTGAATCTGCCGCAACTGTTGTATCTGTGTTTGCAATAAAAGTAAAATCAGCAATGTTTACTAATTTAAAATTTTGTTTTGGGTTTGTAGAAGTTAGATAACTTGAACCACTAGCTACAGTAACAGTTTTTTCATTACCTAATAAATCAAATACTTTTACTCCACCATTATAAAAAGCTACAATATATTGGTTAGACTCATCTCTTTGAATAGACCAAAATTTAGTTTTATTAGAATATAAATTAGTAGAATCTAAAGTTGCTACATAGTCTAATGAAGGTCTTTTAGATAAACCTTCTACTATACTATTTTGAAAATTAATTTGGTCTTCACCTTGATTTATTCCTCTTTGAGTAGGTGTCTGTTGAGACATGCCATTAAGAAAATTAGGTATTGACTGTGATACCACACTACCCATTAGTAAGTCCTTCTAGTTGTTCTGTTAATTATTGAAAACGTATTTGAATCACCATTAAGAATGTTAATATCTGACTCTTGAGAATCTGCTTGATGAAATGACATTAATGCTTCATTTTCATCTTGACCAATTAATTTTGTAATTTGTGAGTCACCTATAAATCTTGACGCAAATCTTCTTGATGCTTTCATTGTTATATATCGTCTTGCGTATTCTGGGAGATGTTCAAATTGTTGAACTAAGACTAAGTCAACTGAACTAGGTGCACTTGTAAATACATCAGTATGTTTTTCCATGTCATATAAAAAACCATTTCTAATTGTATAATTGTAATTTCTGTATTGTTGGTTTGCATCTGCTTTTACACAGTTTGCAGGTAAAGGAACTTTGTTATCACTATCTAAAGATAATGATTTATAATTTGTGTGTGTGTTAAAATTCCAACCTTGAGATTGGATTGACATAGATGTTTCGTCAAGGATATTTTTAGCGACAGATACATCTACAGTAGTTGTCCCTGTAATTGAGTTTACTGGAGCTTCTCCAATAGTGCTCAACATAGTGTTTACTGCTTGTAACTCAGTAGTTGGTATAATTTGTGTTGTCATTTTATCCTTTTAAATTAAAAATAGAAAAGGGGGATTTGACTCCCCCTAATCTAAGTATAAGTAAAGAAACGATTACGCTTCTTTAATGCCTACAGCCGCTTCTGGTCTTAATACACCATGACCCATAGCATATTTAGCAACCATTAACGTACCTTGTCTTCTTATATCATACTCTTTCTCTACAGCTAAGTCCATTAGCTTAACAGTACCAACCGCACTTGGGTGTGATACTAGAGCAACGTAGTTAGTTAAGTCTACAGCTTGAGGGTTTGAACCACCTGCTGTAGCTGAACCTTGGTCTACGCCTGAGTTTACATTAGAAGCTACAAAGTGTGCAACAGGTACTAATTCAATACCTGCAATTTTAAGCACTTTACCTTCAGCGATTGAACCGTTACCACTAAAATCAACATTCACTGCGTTTGTAGCGTTTGCTAATTTGTAGTATTCTTCCAATCTCATAAAGCATTTTCTGCCTTCTGAAGGAACGTAGTTTGCATCTAATTGTTTTGCCGCACCAAATAGTGCATCAATCATTGCGTTAGCCGCAGTAGCGTCTGTTGCTGAAGCGATACCAGTATTAGTGATAGTTGCTCCTGCTCCATATCCACTGTCAGATACGTTAGCTGATGCTAATGATGCTTGACCAATAGTTTGTAAAATGTGCTTGTCTTTAGTAAAAGCTAATGCTCTTCCTATTTCTTGTGAGTAAGCACTTCTTACGTCCCAATGGTTTTTTGCTTCCTCAATATTTGATAAAAATACTGAAGATGTTAAAAGGTCATTAATTGTAATAACCTTTTCGTTGTGATTTACGTCAGAACCGTTGATTTCTGCTCCTGCTGTGTGGTAAGCCGCCGCTACTCTACCCATTACTGGGAAAGTTGCTGATTTACCAGATGCGATACTTCTTACCATATCTGCACCTGCTGTTTTTGAAGCTCTATCAAATGAAGTAATTACTTCACCTGCGAATACTTTTAAAAACAATGCGTCTTCTGAACCACCTGCATTCACTCTTCCAACTGATACTGGAGTTGCGTTTGCCATATTTGTCTCCTTTGTGATTTATGACTTAGTTTATAAAAGCCTCTTCAATTCAGTTATTTAGTCAAGATTGTCTACCGCAGTAGGTCAAGTTATTTGGCTAATTAAAGTTGGCAGTTGCCACGCATAAGCGTTGCACAACTATTTTTTTAGTTACAGTTCCACTTTCTTAAAGCTAGTGCTTTTCTAGTGGGTTTTCCGTTCTTAGACATAGCACCAGATACTCCACTCATTCTGGCACAGAAGCTCTTTTTTCTTCCTGCGGCTCTTGAACCTGCTTTAGGGTTTCCTGTCACTGGAGCTTTTAAGTTATGTCCTTTACTTTTAAAAAAAGCCCTTCCTCTAGCATTTAAGCCACCAGAAGGACTTTGATATTTTTTAGCAACCATTATGCTTTCGCAGTTTTGGCGGCTCTTTTAAATTGTTTAGCAGTAGGTCTTCCTTTAGTACCTGCTGTTCGCATTTTCTCACCTGAACCTGCTTTAATTCTAGCACGTTTCTTATGAATGTTTGCGTATAATCCGTTCTTTGCCATTATGCTTTTTTCTTCTTACTCATTATTTTTGATTTTAAAGCGGCAGGTAATCTTTTCTGTCCACCTTTTAATGCTTTACTTGGTCTTCCTTTTTTAGAACCATAAGTTCCTTTTCCCATTGGCATATTTATTTTTCCTTTTTGGTTTTATCTACTAGGGGTACTTTTGATTTTTCAATAATGTCATCTATTTGTTTAAGACAACATTTTGTATGAGTTCGTTTATCAAATCTATCTTTCAATATATCCATAAACTTATCATGGTCAGCAACACCCACAGGGTTTTGTAAAAATGTATCTATTGTTGCAGTATGTTCAGCTTCATCAGCTTCATACCTTTTCTTTAACGCATGTAACCAAGCAATCATATTATAACTCCGAGTTAGATATTTTGTTTTTAACCATTGCTTGATAAGCAGGGTCTTTAGCATATCTAGGGTCAGACATAGCTTGTGTAACTTCAGCCCAAGATGCGTAACCTTGTTCAGGAGTAGGCGTAGCTCTGCCTTGTGTTAAAGAAGGTTCTGAACCATTTGCTGATTCATACTTAGCTTTAAGACCATCAACTGCTAATTTAACAGTGTCCATATCTTTACTGTTTACTGCTGTGTTATATGCTTTTTTCTCACCATCAGACATATTACTTGCCGCCCATTCAGCCATTTCTGTGTAGGCTTCATCACCACCTACCATATTTTTAACGGTTGAAGTTTGTTGGTCGCCAATAGCTTTTTGTCCTGCAATAAATTGGTCAACATATTCTTTTGGAATACCTGACTTTTCTAATGCGTCATAAGATTTGTCATCTAGTTTACCATTTTGTGCATACTCGTCAGCTAAACTATCCATGTTTAAACCTGCATTTTCAACAGCTTTCTCAGCTATATCTAATTCACCTTTTTGTTCTTCTTTAGGTTCTTCTTCTTTTAAAGTTGCTTGATTAACTGGGTCAACTTCTTCTGTTTTTGGAGATTGTTCACCAAGTTTTTTTTCAAGTTCCGAATAACTTTTTGCCAAATCTTCAACTGACTTAAATTTTTCTGGTAAACCTTGAACACTTTGTGTAGACTGTTTCTCCTCTACTGGCTTTTCGCTAGTAGTCTCTGGTTGTTTTATTTCTACTGTTTCTACCATTTTTTATTCCTCTATTGTGGTTGTGGTTTAGTTGCATTATTAGCAACTGGTGCGACAGCTTTCTCAGCCATTTGCATCATTTGCTCATTTTGCATTTGCTCTTCTTGAGCTTCCTGTTCTTGTGCCATTTGTTCTTGTGACTTTATTAAACCTTCAGTTTCAATTCCTAAACCAGTAGCAATACGCTTAATTAAATCGTCTGGGTTTAATGACTGCACAACAGCAGGATTTATTTGAGCTAAGTTACCTATCTCAGCTACAAATTCTCTTAATTTTTGTAAATCATTTCCTCTACCTAATGCTTCAATACCAGTAATAATTGTAGGTCTTACTGATTTTTCAGGTAATGATGGTATTTCATTTGCTTGTTCCATTCTTTTCATAAGAATAGTTACTAATGGTAATTGAAATTCTTGTGATAATAAAGAATATATACCACCCATTGCTGTTTCTAATTGTTCAGCCATGTATCTAATTTCTTGAGCAGTTACACGTTCAGCATTTCTTTGTATTGCTGTATGTAATAAGAAAGCAAATGATAATCTTTCTTCTAATTTTTGTATACTTCTTTCTACAACTTGTAAATCATATTGTTTTTCTGCTTGTAATACAGACACATCATCTTTGCTTCCTGTAATGATGTCACCATTTCTACTTAATGATAAATCTTTTTTTCTAGTTACTGCATTTGGTCTTACCATAAATACTACTTTACTTGAAGCCGCCGCAGATTCTACTAATGCTTGAGACAATCCTTCTAATGATTTTAAATCTCCTAAAAATTCTTCTACATATCCTCTACCATAGTCTTCATTATCAACTCTAACCATTCTTAGAGCTTGGTAAGGCATACGCTCTTTATTAAATGTTCCAATAGATTCAGGCATTTTAATACCATTGACTTCTTGACAAACATAAAATTTCTTATCGTCTAATTTATATATGTGAGTATATAATTCTATCTCTTCATCTTTTTTATATTCAGGGTCAGCTATAACTTGTGCCGCTATTTCTTTACCTAAAGCTAATATACTTAATTTTTCTTGTATAATTATTTCACAAACATTACCTGAACTATCTCTTTGACAAACATACTGATGTAAAGGAAATACTCTCATGCTTCCTTTTTTAGGTAAATAAGTTAGTACATTACCAGACACTATCAAATGTTTTAATGCTTCAAATACAGATACTCTTAAAGCAAGTTGTTCAATTTTATTTGATACTTCTTTTTCTATAACAGCTAAAGATTTTTCTACATCAGATTTTATTTCTTTGTTTTCATCTAATTCTTGTTTAGCTTTTCCTGCTATTGATAATCTAAAGAAGGGAGAGTTTGGTGGAAGTAATAGTAATAAAAGTTTAGAAGCTAAATTGTTTACACCCCTAGCTCCTACAGATTGGAAGGGGTTATACAAATCAGAAGATGCTGTAAAACCATCTGGTTGTATTAGAGAGGGAATAGTGACTTCAGAACATTCTTCTGCTCTATCTAAGAAATGTTCTCTGTCTTGTTTTAATTTTGAATAACGCTGTTTTGCTGTATCTTTTGTAAAATTGTTATCCATGTATTCCATTTATTAAGCTATGTTTAAAGTATTACTAGATGTCGCTGTATTAACTCCACTAGAAGTATTTAATGCAGATGTACCTGACTTTTTCTTAGTTTTCTTTTTAAGTTTTCCATCTTGCTCGTCTGCTGTAACCAATGTTGGAGCTAAATCATCACCAATAGGTGACATATTAACTGGTGGTGGAGCAGGTTTTACTTCAGGAACTTTAGGTTTTGATAAACACATAATTATTTCTCTGTCCTCTCTTTTAAAGTATTGATAAAATTTACAACGTCACGCTGACCTGCTTTAAAATAAATAGTTTTAGTATCATCTTTTAAATCAGGAGATTTTTCAGGATAAACTTCATTAAGTAGTTTAACTAAATCATCTACGTTATTTGGTAATGTTAAATCGTCCATTGTATTCGTCTAAAAAGGGAACTTTACTCCCACAAGCTCCCTGTTACTGTACCTTTGTTATATTCTGTAGCTCTATTTTCAAAGAAATTAGCATGTTCTACACCATTTAACACCCAATCTAACCAACCTAAAGGGTTTTGTTTAACACCAAAATTAGGTTTTAATGATAGTTGTAACAGTCTTCTGTCAGCAATATATCTAATATATTGTTTAACTTCTTCTGCTTTTAATCCTCTAATACCACCCATACTGAATGCTAAATCAATAAATCTATCTTCTAATGCAACCATATCTCTAGCTGTTTGATAGATACTTGCTTTAAATTTTTCTGTCCAAATATTAGGATTTTCTTTTATTAATTGATGAAACAATTTAATCATACCATCTACGTGATGAGTCTCATCTCTAATAGACCATGTAACTATTTGACACATGCCCTTCATTCTTCCATATCTTTGGAAGTTAAGAAGCATAACAAATGATGCAAACAACTGTAAGCCTTCACCAAATGCAGAAAAACAAGCTATCTCTTTAGCTAATCCTTCTAATCCTTTACCTTTACTAGCAAATAAATACTCATGTTTATCAGCCATTTCTTTGTATTCTTGAAATGCTTTGTATTCTTTATCTGGTAATCCTATTGTATCATTAAGTAGTGAATAACTATGTGCATGATTAGCTTCACTTGTAGCAAAAGCAGACAACATCATTCTAACTTCAGGTGATTTAAACTTAGGTATATACTTATCTAAGTATGCTTGAGCTATATCTACATCACCTTGAGTAAAGAATTTAAGAATTTGTGATATAAGATTCTTTTCTTCTGCACTTAATCTTTCATTCCAGTCTCTTACATCTTCATGTAAAGGCACTTCACTAGGTAGCCAGTGCATTTTTTGTTGCATGTCGTAAGATTCAAAAGCCCATTCGTAATCAAATGGTTTGTAATGTACTCTTTCTTTAAATAAACTCATAGTTTGTTTTTTAACTCCTCTAAATATGTTTGTTCTTCTGAGTGACAACACTCATTGTTGTTTTCTTTTTCTTTAGTATGTGTCTTACATTTCTTTTTTTTAAAAATAGAATCATAATTTTTTCTATATGCGTCAGTAGGAAGATGCACACCATCTCTAATTTTATAATCTTTAAAGCCCATAAATTAATTCTATCCCTTCTATTATAATTATTATTAATAATTCTATTGCTAAGATAGTATGATATACAGTCCATAAGACAGTTTGTTTAGGTGGTTTTCTTTTCCTACGTTTACGTCTTGGTTTATCCATACCATCAAATATACTACTATCCGTCATTATCCCTCACATGCTAAACAATCTGCTTCTGGTATGATTGTTCTTTCTATTTTTTTAGATACCAATTCTGCACGTTTAATTGCTTCTGAACGACAGTAATAAAGAGTCTTTAATTTTTTCTTCCAAGCTAACATGTGTATGTCATGTAACTCTTTAATGTTTACATCAGCAGGGACAAACACATTAACTGATTGTCCTTGACAAATATATTGTTGTCTATCTGCGGCATGTTCTATTACCCATTGTTGGTTAATTTCAATCGCAGTTTTAAACGTATCTTTTTCATAATCAGATAGCTCTTTAATATGAAGCACTGAGCCTCTATTCGCAAGTATTGAAGTCCAAGTCTTATCATTATTTATCTCCTTTTTTTCTAATAATTTTTCTAAGTATTTATTCTTAACTAAAAAAGAACCTGACATAGTTTTTTGCACATAAGCATTAGCTCTGTATGGTTCTATTGATGGTGATGTTGTACCACAAATAATAGATGAAGAAGCATTAGGTGCAATAGCTAGTAAGTGTGCATTACGCATACCAGTATTTTCCATGTCTGGTGCTTCACCTCTTTTAATTGCTAATCTTTTAGATTCTTCTACAGCTTGTTCTTTTATTTTTTTAAATATTTTTAAATTTAATGACTTAGCTAAAGCAGACTCAAAAGGTATTCCTTTAGATTGTAAGTAAGCATGAAAACCCATAGCTCCTAAACCTAAACTTCTTTCACTTGCCGCACTAAATCTAGCTCTAAATAATTCGTCAGGTGCATTGTCAATAAAATGTTGTAAGACATTATCTAAAAATCTAATTAAGTCAGGCACAAACAATGTATCATTTTTCCATTCGTCATACTTTTCTAAATTTACAGAAGACAAACAACACACTGCTGTTCTATTTTCATTAGTAGGTAAAGTTATTTCAGTACATAAATTAGAATGATTAACTCTTAGTCCTAATTTCTTTTGAGGTTCAGGCAATGATTCATTAACAGTATCTATAAATGAAACATAAGGCTCACCAGTAGCAACTCTTGTCTCTAATATCTTTTGCCACAATTCTCTAGCTGATACAGTACGTACTACTTTTTTTGTATGTGGGTCTACAAGATTCCAACTATCATCATAAGTAGGTTCTTTAACACAATGGTCTATTAATTGCATAAATTCATTAGATAAATTTACACCATGATGTAAGTTTAAACATTTTCTATGCACATCACCACCACTAGGTTTACGCATCTCCATAAATTCTATAATTTCTGGGTGTGATATATCCATGTAAGCGGCATAACTACCACGTCTTGTTTTGCCTTGTGAAAAAGCTAATACTTCTGAGTCTACTACGTGAAGAAAAGGTATTGAACCTGATGATTGACTACCACCTGATGTAGCAGTACCATCACTTCTAACATCACCCCAGTAACCACCGATACCACCACCAACAGAAGCTAACCAAGCATTTTCTGTGTAATGTCCTGTTAATCCTTCTCTACTATCACCAACATAATTTAAAAAACATGAGATAGGCATACCTCTTTTTGTACCACCGTTAGACAAAATAGGTGTAGAAAACATAAACCAAAGTTTAGAAGCATAGTTATATATACGGTCTGCCATTTCATCATTGTCAGAAAATGCTTTAGCCGCTCTCATAAATCCATCTTGCGGTGATTCTTCTTCAGGTAATAAATACCTGTCTTTTAATGTTGTCTTTCCAAAGTCAGTTAGTAAGTTATCTCTTTCGTAATTTATCATATATGCTTTACCTCTATGTATTTCTCCCTATCCAATGTTAAATAGTTTATTTCTGTTGGTTTAAATTGTTCTAGTGCATCAAACACTGTTTGTTTTCTTAATGTACCACAAGTGTATACATCTAATTGTACGACAGCAGGATTGTCTTCGTCCCAAGAATGAAACGCTATGTGTGATGTTTCAATAGCTTGTAAACAAGTTAATCCTCTGTTGCCTTTTTTATTTACATACACTGCTACAGTATCACCTAATGGTTTCATGTTTAATTTATCTACTAAATTTATTATCCATTTTTTAATACCATCTATTTCTACAGGTGGTTTTGTAACTATAGCACGTATAATTATGTGTTTGTGTTCAAGCATACACCTCTAATCTTTTGTATCTGTTACAGTAGGCACACCTTCTTTTTCTATAATAATATCAATGTACTGTTTTGCTTTTTTTAAATCGTCTATGCCACCCTTCTTACGCCAACGTGTAATATATTTTACTACATTGCCTTCACAGTAAGTTAACTTATTTTTTATAATGTAATCAATAGGTTCTATCTCTGAGTTAGCATAATGAGGTGGGTTTTTTATATTGTCCATAACTTAACCTTCCCTGTTTTCTTATTGTATTCACCATGTCTAAGTATGTGTGCCACTCTAGCTTGAGTTAATGCTTCTTTAGCTGAGTAACCTTTGTCTTTGTAGATACCTTTAACTACTTTCCACAAATCTTTTAACTTAACATTAGTGTATTTTTGTATTAGTTTATTAGCAGTAACAACTCCAACACCATCTATGCCATCATAGCCATCAACCTTATCACCTGTTAAAGTCTGTATCATAAATTGATAGTCAGCTAATCGTTGGGGTATCTGCTCTATTGTTTGTCCATCTTGAGATAAGTTACATGGTACTGTTCGTAAATCTTTATCTATACTGACAACAATTCTTTCTTCATTTAAAGAAGGTTCAGTTGCCATGATACCCATGACATCATCAGCTTCTAAGTTTTTCCAAGACACACCATTGTGTTTTTCCATTACATATTTACGTAATGCTTTTAACACCATAGGTTTACGCTTCTCTCTTCTATTACTTTTGTAAGAAGGTAAGACATCTTTTCTAAAATTGTTAGCATCTGTTAATGTAACAACATAATCATCTGCTGATAGACTAGAACCTAAGTCATCTATTACTGCATCTACATCTGCTTTACATACTTTCTCATCACAATGTAATGTCCATAGACCATCACCCCAGTGTGTATCTATCTCATTGTTAAGAGCAATCTTGTATAACAATATGTCACCATCAATTAGTAACACTCTTTTCTTTTTGTATTTATCACTCATTTACTATTTCCTTTTGTTTTATTTGCATCTAAATTTTTTGCTAAGAATATTTCAGCTAAAGGTATCATTACACATTTACTTCTAAACCCATCACCAACATTTTTAATTTTACTAATATATTTTCTAGCAAGTTTTTTAACAGTACGTGTATCAAATATTAGTCTACAATAATCATTGTCTCCATCAGCTAATATATGAACCCAGTAGTCAGACTTAGTTGCCATAACTCCTGAAGGTTTACCATTACATTCTATTTCTATTGCAATGTTACCACTCTTAAACCACCAGTCTCTCTCAGTCTTAACTTCTAGTTTACCTTCTTTAAGTATTTTTTCTATTCTGTTTTCTCTATCTTGACCGTACTTTAAATCTATATCAAATTTATTATTTTTCATTAATGTGTTCCACTCCAATCATCTCCTATTTTATATTCGCCTGTTAATGGTAATCTTAATTGGAAGTGTTCACCTGTTTTTTGTATTGCTTCAACGGCTAACTTACCAATAGTCTCTGCATCTTTTTCAAGACACTCAACTTGTATTTCGTCATGCACCCAGACAACCTGCTGAGTTTCAGGAATATCCTTAACTAATTTATCAAACTCAACTAACCACTGTTTACACACTAAAGCTCCTGAGCTCTGTAAAAGTGTATTGAGTGCGGCATGGGCTGACCTTACTTTTATTTGTCTTTTATCAAGACCAAGTAAGTGACCACGCTCTGATGCTAATTGTACTTGCTCTATAAGTTTACTAAGAGCAGGTAAATTATTTAAGAATCTTTTTTTAATCTTAGATGCTTCACCAACTTTTTTACCAGTTACTTCAGCTATTCGTTTGACACCACCACCATATAAAAAGCAATAGTAAAATCTTTTTGCTAAATCTCTTGAGTCTAAACCTGCAAGATTCTGTGTCTCTGTATGTATGTCACCTTCTAATACAACTTTAGAGTAATCTCCATTGTCATACTTAGACATAAAGTGAGCTAACATTCTAACTTCTAATCCTGATATATCTATACCAACTAATTTTTTACCAGTAGGTACAGTAAATAAACTTCTACATTCTTTACCAAAAGGTACAGACACACTTGGAATTTGTGCTAGGTTTGGAAACGAGTGACTCGCTCTAGCAGTTACCGTAGAATTAGTATTACAAGTGCCATGTATTTTATTATTCTTTTCATGTTTTAACCATGCTTGTGTACCTGTAGCTAATTGTGCAATTCTTTTATCTAATAAAAAATGTTCACACAATACTTTTGCTTCAGGATATTCTAATTTACTTAATACAGTATCATCTAGTTTTGGTTTACCATCATTAGTAAATTCTTTGGCTTCCCAACCATACTTGTCTTTTAATCTTTGTGCTATGTGATGACGTGAACTAGGATTAAATACAGTTACTCTATCTTTTAATTGTTTACCTGTTTTTTCTGACACTCTGTGCTCAGTAATAGGTAAAAAGATTTTTTGTAATTGTTCTTCTAGCTCTAATCTTCTACTGTTTAACTTTGTATATAACTGTTGGGCTTTCTCTTTATTAAAAGTAAAACCATATTGTTCTTGTTGAAATATAATCTCTGCAACATTGTGTTCTAAATCCATTGCTTGTTGTGAGTATTGTTTTTTCTCAATAACATTGAATAAAGTGTGAGTAACATGAACATCTTGAATACAATATTCTAGCATACCCACACTAAATTCTTTCCAATCTGTATCAAACTGTTCTTTATATTCGCCCACCCTGTTACCCCACGCCTTTAAGCTGTGTCTGCCAATACAGTCTTTTGGAAAATTCTTATGTTTAAAATCTTGGTCTTTAATATCAGGGAATAACAATCTTGTTGCTACTATAGTATCAAAAACTTTTGCTTTTGATTTTAAATTATAAAACTTTCTAAGAACTGGTATGTCAAACTTAATGATGTTGTGACCAATAATTAATTCTGCTTCTTCTAATTTCTTTACAGCTTGTGCGTTGTTAAGATGTAGTATTTCATTTGTATCTATATTTTTTAATATAATACAATGCACTTTAGTTGCTGTATCTAAAAATCCATCTGTTTCTATGTCAAAACAATATCTCATAATATAATCTTCTTTATTTTTAATATGTTGCTTGATGGTATTGTGGTTATGTTACCAACATCTCCTAAAGAACCATCATCTTCAAAATTTACATCAGCAACTATGATATGTACGTTTAAATCTTTTTTAATTAGCCAACCTGTTGATATACAAATTGTTGGTGTACTTTTCATAGCGTCCTTTAAATTTTTCCATGAGCTGTCAGAGTTTATATCACTCCATGTTAATTGCACATAGTCTGCTTTAAGTATTTTCTTTGTAACTTGTGGTAATGGTTTCATGTTAATGTAATGTGTGTGATTCTATTTGAACATTCCAAGCCGCATCTTCACCATTAAAAGCTAATGACAATAACGCATCTTGTAATAACATAGCTGAACTTTCTTTGCCAACATGTAAAGTTACAGTCTGTTTTGTTTTCTTTGCTCTACTGACTGCTTCCATGACATACATAGTCCAACTCATCATTTTCTTTTTTAGTCTTATCTCATCAGAAGTCATCTAACACCTCTGTTTTAACTTCTGCTAAACAACCTGTTGCTAAATCATAATGTAAACTACAAGCATTTCCTGTCTCACCAGAAAATCTATTTTTAAGTATTTGTAATTTTGCAATATTGTTTTCTGCTTTTAAGTCACGACTCATGGAAAGCACCATGTCAGATAGCTGAGCTATGGACTGGCTTCCTCTAAGACTACTTAATGTAACTTGTTTACCATCTTCAAAACCTTTGTCACCTTCTGTTGACCTACGTAAGTGACTAACTAAAATTAATCCAATGCCTGTCTCTTCTACAAGTGTTCTTAATTTACTTACAAAATAATCAATAAGTTTTCTTTCATCATTTGTATGTTCATCTCCAAGTGCAGACAAAGCCATGTGTAAATGGTCTAGTATTACCCAGTCTACATTACATGCTTTTGCTAAGTATCTTATTTTAGAAAGTAAATTATCTGCGGCACTTGCTCCGAAGTGATTGTATAAATAAAAATTACCATTACCAATAGTAGAGGTAAACGTGGTGTGTAATTGTTTTTCATCTATTCCTTCTCTTGTTAAATGTAATGGCTTCTTTAAATGCACACCCATAATTCCAAGTGCACTTCTTTTAACACTCTCTTCTAATGCTATGTAACCTACAGAATATTTTTGTTCTAATAAACTTAATGCAACATGTCTACAAAAGCTAGACTTACCAACTCCACTACCTGCTGTAACTGTAACAAGCTCACCTTTACGTAATCCATGAGTCTTATTATTTAAACATTCAAATGGATATTGTGCTGTAACATAAGTATCTTCTGTTTGTATATCATTCCAAATGTCAGCACCTAAAATAATACCATCAGGTCTGTATGCTTTACTTGACCAAATACAATCAGTTAATTCTTTTACTTTGTTTGCAAGTATCATTTCGTTTGCATCTTTAAGAGGTAACGTACATATCTTAGCTTTGTTAGGTGTAAGTAATTTTGCACATTCTATTGCACCTTTTTTACCTTGTTCGTCTTGGTCAAAACAAAAATAAACAGAATCAAATCCTTCAACCCATTCTAATTCTCTTTGTATATCTCTCTTAGCTCCTTGAGCTCCTGACTTAATACTTACAACAGGAAATTTATTTTGATTAATAGCGGATATGCTCATTGCATCTATCTCGCCTTCTGTAACAATCAACATCTTGCCTTTGTCTCTCCACAAATGCTGACCAAACAAACCTGCTTCTCTTGCATCACCTAACCACTGAAAAGTTTTATCAGGGTATCTTAGTTTTTGTGCAATTAATTCTTTATCTTTATTATAGTAATTTGCTATTTGACAAGGTCTGCCAAACCACGCACCAGATTGGTAATTAAATTTTTGAACTGTGTTGTAATTAATTTTACGTTTTGTTAATTCCGTAATACTACCTTCTATAAATTCTTTACTGGTTTCTGTTGATACTGGGTTATTCAAATCGTTTCCTTTGGTTGTTGTGTTGCAAGAAAAACAGAAAGCATGTCCGTCTGAGTAAACAGAATTTGCATCTGAAGAAGAGCAATTATTACATGACGTATGATATAAAAACTCACTTTCTGTATTTTGCATAAAATTTTTTACCTTATTGTTTTGGGTTAAATGTAAGGTGTAACAGTATCTACTCTCGCTTCTCTGTTACACCTAACAAACTATCTCAACAACTCTGATACATCAAAGTGTGGAGATACGGAGTCAGCCACATCTCTGTGACCTACTACATCAACCTTGTACTTCTGTTTCAACTCTTTTATAAGTTTAACCAAAGCGGTGTACTGTTTGAACGTGAAGTTACAATCAGGTTGATTGTCTATGGTTTTTCCACCTACTAGGCAGATACCAATAGAATTTTTATTAGATAGTTTTAAATTACCATCTGCAATATGAGCTCCTGCTACTTGCATGTCTCTACCGTCTTGCACTGTGCCATCTCTTTTAATTATTTTATGAAATGCACAAGAAAATAGACCGTCTTTACGGTGTTGTGTATCTATGTCATTCACATCAAAGTTTTCTTTTGGAGAAGACTCACTACTGTGTATAACTATATATTTTGTTTCTGTTCTCAAATTACTCATAACCATTCTCTAGGAATATGTTTGTCAGAATATTTAAAACCATATTTCTCACACCACATTCCGTATGTTGTTTTACTTTTTTTACTAATTTTTTGTCTACTGTTGCTAAAGATAAATCTTATGTCTAACTCAGGGTGTTGTTCTTTTATGAACCGCATCTTTTTTCTATCTGCTGAAGTAAATAAGCCTTTAGTCTCTATAAAAAATTCTTTTTCTTTTAAATAAAAATCAGGAGTATAAGTGTGTACTTTTTCTGGGACAGTGTATTTTAATTTAATTGTTTCAAATTCGTATTTAACTTTATTTAAGTCAAGCTCTTTTGATATTGCTATCTCTAAGCCTGACCTAAATCCGTACTTTAGACCTACTTGATTAGAAGTCAGCTTGTGATTGTGCCACTTCATTTTCAAATGTCTTGTCTTCTGGTGCAACGTAACCATCTTTTACTTCATCAAAGCCATAACCTTTTGAGTTACCTGCTCCGCCCTCTACAAGTTTAGTTATCTGCACTGCTCTTAATCTAAGGCTAACTCCTGCTCCTGCCATTGCAGTGTAATATGGTATCAACTCTGCTGATACTTTCATTTCACTACCTGACCAAACATTAGCGTCAATCATAGGTTTCCCTGAGCTATCAAAGATAGCAACTTTATTTGGAATAACTTTTCCATCTCTAGTTATGATTTTAGCTTTAGTCTTAAACTTGAAGATATGATTTCCAGTAGGTTTATCTTCAATAACTTCTTCCTCGTATGGAAGATTAGCCATCTTAGGTTCTTTACCTTTAGTCTTCTCTTTAGCAAGAGTAACACTTTTCTTCATCTCATTATCAATCGCTTTGACAACTGACTGAGACTCGTCTGACTTAACAATAAGATTAGTCTTATAATGACCATCTGCATCAAATTGTGTATCAGGGGTTGTAAGCCATGCGTATTGACTAACGCCAACTGGTGTTACAATCCTTACATTATTGTTTTTTGACATATATGTCTCCTTTTTATTGTCTAGTAGGGGTACTTTTCTGCCTATGCAAAAAAGAACTTACTTTTCCTCAATTTATTAATATCTAAATTACCCTTTTGAGGAACTTCAGGTAACTTATCATGGTATTTCTCAGGTAACTGTCTCAATACGTCATTTCTGAAATTTTCTAATATATCATTTTCAGTAAACATATTGATAAATGCTTCTCTGAGACTTGTGTTTAGAACTTCTACGTCAGCCGCAGTAGTACCAAACGAGTCGTGAACATTACAAAAGTTAATAATACCATTATCCATTGCAACATTTACAGTTTCAATCATTGCGGCAGAGTCTACCGAGTGAACCAGATTAGGTGCAACTCCGTTACTCATTCGCAATTTGTCTGTTGTATCTTTTTCAGTATTAATACGAGGTTTAATAACCTCACCCATTAACATAGCCTTAACTCTTTTAGACTTCATTTCAGGGTATGATTGATATACTGGAAAGCCAACAGGCGTAACCCAGTGTATAGGCAACTGTAACCTAGACACAATACGTGCTATATCCTGTAAGAACTTCATTCCTACTCTTGCTGATTTTAAATTGTCACCAATGCTATCCCATATTATACTAGCTAAATAAGATGCAGGTTTAAACATGTCATCAACAAATGGGTGAACCTCTCCTTTGTCTTTACGTTTAGTTAAATCTTCAACTACAAAATCAGTGCAAGAATATCTGGTACTTCCATAACAGATAGTCATAATACTTCTTTTGGTTGTTGAACGCTTAACTCCATAGTCAAGCCATTGCTGAGCGTAAGGTTTACCTTCTTTAACATGTTCTTTTAACTTATCAGTTACAGAATTTGCAACTAATTGATAAATGTCTTTTGGCTTATCACTTGGCAATAAGTTTACTAATGCACCTGCTTTTTCATCTCTAAGCATTAATGAATAAATTTGTAAACCATTACAAGAGCCATCAACATTAACTACAATGTTAGATACAAAGCCATAACCTTCAGCTTTAAATCTTTTCCATTCTTCAGCCCAAGCTAAAAATTGAAAAGCATTACTTGCATCTTCCCATTGTCTATTTGTAAAAGGGTCTTCAACACATTTAAAAATCCAATCTTCATTGTCTTCAACCCATTGTACTCTGTCTTCTAATGATATTTTGTCTGCTCCATACATATTAGCTCCATGCACAGCCAACCAAAAATCACCTTTGTTTTCTTTTGTGATTGCTTTACCTTTTGCAAACGACAACAATGCTTTTGCACCGTTGATAGATTGATAGTTAAGAAAAGCAGGGACACAATATGCTCTACCTCTAAAATCAAATTGCATTGGAAAGTATACTGTAGCATAAGTTTTAAACTTATCACCTAAGTGTAAGATTTTTGCATACAACATTCTTTTAGAAAACATACGTGCATTTTCAGTGTGCACTACAACTGCTTCCTTCTTCCATTTACGTCTTGATTCTTTATTGTCTTTTATGTCGTGAGGCTTGTTGGGTACTGTAAGATTTGTAATTGGTGGCATACCACCTATAGACAGTCCTCTATCCCAAGCCTCAGCCATAACGCCTAGTATGTAGTTATTTATTTTAAATGCGGTTGTTTGCATAGCATTTACCGCCCTGTATACTTTAGGCATGTCAAAGTTAGCCAACTCTCTAGCAAACAATTTATTCTTTTGTTTAACTAAATCTAACTCTGGTAATTCCTTAGTCCAATAACCGCCACCATGCACTGTAGACCACATCTTAGGTGGCATTACAGTCATCATGTAGTCAGGATTAAGTAATTCATTAAAAGCATTTCTATTTTTAATCCATTCTCTAGTCTTCTGAGTCTGTTTTATAATCTTAGCTTTTTTATGTTTGACAGTTTCTAAACCTATCTCAATCATACCAGTAGACTCAATCATAAGCTCTACTAATCTTAAACCTACGTGTAATTTTGTAGGTGTAGTCCACTCTTCCCAAGACATGATTTCATCACGTTTAGCACTCTCTCTAAGTTTTCTACGTTTATAAGTATAATTCCAAGACCTTTTGTCTAAGTCTTGTTTGACTGTGTCGTATAACTCTGGGTTTAAATGTCTGAAATTTTTTAATGCAATCTCAGTCTCAACTTTACCACCCAAACTGATACATGTAGCAGTCAATGGTTTATATTGTGTAATAGTATTAATAATATGTTTACCAGTAATTAAAGCCAATATTTCAGGTTGAACTTCACATAACTTAGTGAAAGCAATAGGTGGTTTACATACAGTCCGCTTAGCGGTGTTTATAATCCAATCTCCTATGTGCATTGCTAAAGGTCTGATTGTATTGGCTACCATTACTTTACCGTAACTGGTAACACTTTCCTCTTCTCTCTCAATGTGAGAATGAAGTCTTTTATTGGTTCTTGTAGTCCCTGCAATAGCCATCTCTTTTTCATTAGCTTGTTGGTCAGGGAAAGTAGGCATTATTTCTAATATCTTGGTCATATTAACTCCTATAAGTTTATGTGTTAATTTGTGCTATCTACTATGGGTACTTTACTTGTAGTCCTCAAGTATAGACACAGCTTTTAATAGATTCTTAGGCATTAAATGTGCATATCTAAGCGTCATGTTGTACGACTTATGACCCAACCATTCTTTAATAAAGTGTAACTCTACTTTACCTGATTGAGCGAGTCTTGAAGCACACGTATGACGTAAACAATGTATAACAAACTGTTTATCATCAGCTAAGCCCATGTCTTTTCTTAATCTAGTCCAAACACGCTCAGTCATATTATAGTCTAAATGGCTAAAATCACCCAGTGCATTTACAATAGCAACACAACGTCTAGTCAAAGGTACGCTCCTAGTTGTGCCATTTTTAGTCTCATCACCATACAACACAATAAAATACTTATTGTCTAATTTTTGTATAGCATCTTTTTTAAATGACAGAGCTTCACCAAGTCTAACGCCAGTATCTAGCAAAAATAAAAATAGACTAAGATATGGACTTTTGCCAAGTATCTTAATCATAATCTGCTCTTCTTCTACTGTCATAAACCTTAGTCTAGCTTTAGACTCTTCCTGCCATACTATGTGCGGAACTCTATTCATTTGGTATACGTTAGGTCTTTGATAAGCATATTTTAATATCTTACTAACACTTGCAAGATACCTGTTGATTGTAGAGCCCTTGATACCACGTTGTTTTAGATGTGACGTTAAATCTTCAATGTCCTCTTCGTGTATATCATTTGGGCTAAGCTCAGCTCCAAAAAATTTTAAACAAAGCTCAGCTCTACTGTCTTGACACTTTTCCCAAAGCATAGAGTCTTTTATTTCTTTTATAGTTTTCATGTCAGTCCTTCTTTTTTAATGTTTCTTTAATTAATAAAAACATGAAGCCCAAGATTAAAACCTTGAGCTCCATTGGTGCATCTAAAAATATTTCAATCATTAGAGCTAACCTTTACATCTTTAATAATCAAATTATCTTTTTTGTTTGTATAACTAATATTAACAATAGTACCTACAGGATATTTTGAAGGCAGTATTTTTAACATTTTTTTATATGACATAGCCTGAATATGATTTGTGCTTTTATCAGTATTCAAGCCATCATTACAATTATAAGTATATCTCATATATTAATACTCCGCATTAATTTCAAAGCTAACTATAATTTTATTGTGTGAGCTACGCTCTGCGGCGTGTTTTGCTTCTGACACAATTTCCATTAAGTTTGTATAATTATCTTCAAATACAACTTTGTGCTTTTCTTTTGGCGTTTTGTGGTCTTTAAACTTACCCTTAACCCACTTGCCGTTTTCTACTTCTACCTCTGTTATTTTTAACTTTTCTAAGCTCATAAACATAAGTCTTACTCCGTTGTTAGTTTGTTAATAAAAGCTCAGCTCATAGCTAAGCTCCGTATAATTGGTGGAGTAGGCGTAAATTGTCTGTGTTAATCTCTACGCCTATCTCCGATAGTGTGGCACTACTAAAAGCGACTTATTGCACTATTAAGATTTATATTTGACTATAAATCTCAAAGCGGTCTAATTATAAACCGCTTCAAGTCTTATAGTTAATAGCCTAACCAGTGATAAACTTTTATAGCTGAATAGGTTTTTTTATTGCCGCAAGATTTAAAAAAGTCGCTAAGGTCACACTCGCAACCATGCGACCTTATTAAACTTAAAGCAACATTTTTTTGAATTGTCACGCCTTTAAGCGGTGTCAAGTCCATTAGTCTCTGTAGCCGTTGACTTTTAGTCTCTCAGCGTATCGCTCATTCCTAAACGCCGCTTCTTTGTCAGCCTCTTCTTGCTTCCACTTGTCAAAATATCTAGCCTTCAGCTCAGGCTCTTCAAGTGACTTTAATTGGTTCTGTAGGTCAACCAGTTTATACTCACCAGATTTGATACGCTTTTTAGTTTCCGCCATTGTCTCAGATAAAAAGATATTTCTGTATTTACCTGTAGTTCTTGAATAGTCCCAGTAATTCTTATCTAGGAATATTTGACCTGTTGCGGTTATTTTAGCAATTAAACTACGATAAGATTGAAAAAAAGTATTTCCAAAGTTATCGTGTATTTTATACTGGTTCGCAACTGGGTTATAGCTTTTTGGGCTGTGCATTTGTATTACTTGCATAGTTTTTACTCCGTTTGTTAAGTTAGTTTATATAAGTATAACTGAGGGCGGCAAAAAATGCAACCGCCCACAATTTTAATTTGATTGATACTTGAGCTTCCACAATAAAAGTTTTGTTTCAGGCTCAAGCTCTTCAGCTTGTTTGTGTTGGTCTTCTAATGGTACAATTTCAAGCGGTTCAAGATTATCAACTTTAATAAGTTTGATACTGTCCCAATAACGCTTGGATTGATACACCTTATAGCCAACCTTCTGCGACTGCTTCAGCTAACATCTTGACTTTTTTAGCTTTGTCAGTCTCTTTGTTATAAAGCCTAAAATGCTCATTTTTTGCTTGAGTGTCTTGGAACTTAGCCAAGCTCTCAGCGTTTTGCATTTTAGCAACTTTTTTAGGTATCTTCATATAATAAAGACTCCGTTTGTTTGTTTCGCTCTACTGGAGCTCATCAGTCATATTTAATAATATGATACAAACACAATTTCAAATTGTACTGGCTAAAAGCAATGACGCTGAAGCACTAGACCGACTCCATAACCTATAGGCTACCTGTTGCGGTGTCCGACTCGTCCCAACTATGCGGCTGTTGGTGTCAGAGACTTTTTAAAATTTAAGCTCAACCCTGCTGTCACTGGTGTTAGCACTTGGTAAATATTTAAAAAATCAAACATAAATAACTTATACATGAAACGGATTTATTTAGTAATGCTATTATTGCATAACAGGTATGCACGTATTGCATAGCTTATATTGTTATTTTTGGAATTTTGGCAGGATAGCCAATTTAAAGAAATCATATATTATTAAGATTAACATAAATATTAAATATTCTTTTAATAATATTGAAGGCACTGAGTCACGCCCAAGACTAGCGGCGTATAATATAATTATAATATATGGAGTAAATAAGTATTTTATTAAATAATTAAAAATCATACATAAGTTATAACTGTCATTGATATTAGAGTTAACCATAAGCCGCAGAGTGTGGCGTATGTTAACAACTTAATTAATCTCATCTTCTCTTCTTATCTTGTTAAGTGGTTGGTGTAAGTAGTGAGTAAGTAACCTGTATATATACTGTTGACCTCTTACTCTATCTTATATGGGAACTTTACTAACTAAACCACCAAACCAAAAAAACAGACAAGCACAAAGACAAGCAAAAATATAAAAAACCTACAGCCGCCGCAATATATGACTTGCAACGGATATAATGTCCTTTTTTTGCCCTTGATTTACTTAATTTTTAACGCTTGGAGCGTGTATTTTGCACCCCTAAGGGGAAAAACCGCCACCGCTACTACGGTATACCTATTCAAATTTTTGTAACAAATATTATGGAACTGAATCTATACTAGGTTTTACAGATAATGAGTCTTCTAAATAATCTGCTTCTAGTAATCTTCTAGGTTTAAGTATCTCATTGTCACCAAAGTCTCTTAAATTAGCAATCATAGCTGTCCAATCATTGTCTGCGGCTTGTTTTATAAAGTCCATTTGACTTCCATCTTTACGTGTAAAACTTACTCCATGATTAAAACCTACAGAAGCTATAACAGTCTGCTGTTCTTTAGACAAATCTTTAAAATTTTTACCATTAGATACCTCAAAATATTTATCAGATATTTTATTTGTGTACCATATCTTAGATTGTCTATCTATAAGGTTTGCTTCTTCAGAACTTATTTGTAAAGTTTTAGCTTTTTCTTTTGCTTCTGACCCTTTAATTCCTGTAAATATAATTAATTTGTTAATTAAAGGTTCTGGTAATCCCATTCGTTCTAACTGTTCTCTATTTTGCATTTTTAAATCAAAACCAGTAGCTATAGTTACACCTGAGTTTTCACTAGGAACATAACCATTAGTCCATTGATTTCCTTCTCTTTCTGAAATCCAATTCCAATCAATGTTAAAATCTTTATTCTCACTCATATTATATAAATCTGTCCTTTTGTATTTTTGTTCCGATTGTGTTTTCCATAAATTTCTCCAAGTCTCTGTCCAATAATTCATTTTTATGTTGGTTGTAGGATAAGATTTGGTCTCTGTCCATACGCTCAACCCAAGCATTAGCGGCAATAGCCACAGCATCAATTTGGTCATCATGTCTCAAAGCTCCCTTGTCTCTAGTCAACCTAGTCATCTGTCTAAACAACTGATGGTCAGGTTCTAATTTAAAGTCTTCTTTAATAAGTAAGTCATCTACCACAAGCCTATGACTATTCATAATTGGCTCTAAGGTATCTATAATACGCTTCTCTTTTTGTATATTATGTCTTACTTCTTCTACTTCGCATGGGTGTACTTTAGCCATTATAGGTTTTAACAACTGTGTTGCCATACCGTCACCAAAGTTACTCTCAATAACTACATAGTTTACATTGTTTTTCTTAGCTATATTAGACAATCTATACAGAGTATCTTCATCATAGCCACCATCTAATGCACCTACAGAGGTCAAATATAGCACTCCATGAAGCATTTTAAGCACCGCATACGCTGTTTTGTCCTCTCCACGACCACTAGGGTCAATAGACATAATAGTGCCCTCAAATGGTGTAAATTCTTTAGACATATTCATAGGTGCTACGTAATAGTCACCTTTGAGTCCCACATTAGGTAACTCAGGGTCTATAGCTTTTATTTGTTCAGGAGAACTAGCCCACTGTATTTTAGCAGGAGCTTCTTTCCATGTAGAACAACCAGATGCTACAATTAAATCATTTAATTTAAGAGGGTATCTGTTAGCGTCAGACATAGTAGTGTCTAACATAAACTGTAAGTTGAATCCACTTTTACCGTAACTTGAAAGTCTTTCCATAAGGTCTACCTCGTCAAACCTTTTAGGGTCTGTAGGTTTACCTTCTAATTCTTTTGTGTCTACAATCATTTCTGCCAATTTATGACCATAACCAATTCTTTGTTTTTTATCAGGATATAGTGCTGTCCATATTCTAGTTTTAAAACCTCTTTCTTCTAGGTCATTGTATAATGACATCTCTGTTTGAGGTGTACCTAGAAATATAATACGTCCTACTTCTGGTTTTATGATTGCATCAAATTCTTTTACTGTCTCACCAAGTCTATCACGCATAAGTTGCGTTTGTGAGTTGTTAGCAGACTCTACGTCATCAGCAATAATTAAATCTGCACGTGAACCTGTAAGTTGTCCTGTGATACCCATAGACTTAACACTTGGTGCATGTGATGCTAACGCAGGTGCTACATCAAAACTAATTTTTGAATGTCTTTGGTTATCTCTAGGTATTAAATGAGACAATAAAGGCATCTCACCTATTAACCTTTGTGTAAATGTACTGAAATCATCAGCCCTACTTTTAGAAGCAGATACAACTAATATGTTACGTTGTGGGTTTAGAAGTAATTGATGACAGACAAATGCTGAAGTAATCCATGATTTGCCTACACCTCTAAAGGCTTCTATAACTAATCTTTTGTCAGATGACTGAAGATAGTCTGCTATATCGTATTGTATAGGTGTTGGTTCTGGTAGATTTAAGTGTTTCCAACATAAATACAAAAAATTTTTAAAGTTCTTAATTCGTTTATCCATTTGTATCAAACGGTACGTCATCTAAAATGTTGTCAGTTTTTTTATTAAGATTATCTGTACTATAAGTTTTACAGACTTCTAAACATACCTTCATTTCTGAAGCGGTTAGCTCTTCTCCTGATTTTAATTTTGTATATGCGTGTTTAACTAATAACTCTGGTAATTCTTTGACAATATCATCTATACTAACGACCTTGTCCGTTGTATTTTTTGAAGGTGCTTCTTTTGTTTGGTCTTTTTGCATGTCTTCCTTTTCTCTTCTTAGGTTTCTCTCGTAATTCTACAAGATTAAAATTTATTCTAGCCATAATTAAGGTGTGTGATATTCCATTAGACGAGATTGTTGTTCATTTTGAACTTCTCGTTGTAGTTTTTCTTTATCTTTTTTTAATTCGTTTATTTCTTTTTTTTGGTTTTCTATAATGTCGTCTTTGCTTGGTTGTATTAAGTCTGTAAGACTTTTATCCATAGAACTCCTAAATTATTTTAATATTAATGTTTTAATACTTTTCTCACCCATGTATATTTCTGTTTCTGCTTCAGACTTAATACATTGATATTCTACATTGTTACCAGTATTTGAACGCATAGCAATTCTTTTACCTTTTAAACATTTTGACATAGTATCTTGTATTCTATGTTCTTTAATTTCACCATTAATAATCATTAATAATGCAATAACCATTTCAGTCATTAGTGAGTTCCATTACCGTTAGCTCTTACTTTATCTTTAAGATGTTCAATATCTTCTAATGCTTTATCTAATTGTGTTTTAAGAAATTCTATATTAACTTTATTAGTCATATTCATT
>Ga0209631_10001139_pt1 | contig 35041 bp, 52 predicted proteins | sample COG_08_FD_184752 | JGI IMG/M metagenome (GOLD analysis project Ga0209631, IMG submission 184752) | Pelagic Microbial community sample from North Sea - COGITO 998_met_08 (SPAdes) (version 2) | ecosystem: Environmental > Aquatic > Marine > Neritic zone/Coastal water | place: Helgoland, sampling... | reverse complement strand
TTTGCCCTATTTTGTAAAGTTATCTCAGGTACTTCTAATTCTGTAAACTCTGCCATTCTGATAAGCCATCTGATAACATCGGCAACTTCATCATGAGTTACGCTTGGTAAATCGTCCTGGTTGAGTAAACCGAGATTGATTGTCGTTATACGGCATTGTTTGTTACTGTTATAGACAAGATTATTAGTAAGATGATTAAGACTGGCTTTTTGCGTTGCATACATATATCCTTTTGATATGTTAGGTTGAGCAGCTCTACTAGAGATGTTGATTATATACTTAGTTTTGTCATGTTTCCATGCTTCATAAGCATGCATCAATATTTCTGTTTGTCGAAATCCTCTGTGAGCATGGTTAATTAAAACATCTACATGGTTTGGATTATCGTAATTAAACCCCCACCAATGTATACCGTTCATCGTAATATCCTCGACACGAGGGGTTGATATAGTGTGGTCTTGCAAAGCACCCGCTATGGCTGCTGCTAGTCCTGTTGTTCCTGTAATTGCTATTTTCATTTTACTATATGTCCAATTATTACCATACAGCCTAGCATAAGACATACTACTACAAATTGTATAATACTTGCCCAAAAGACTTGTCTCATTGGGTGTACTTCTTCAATATCATCTAGTTTCATATTTTAAATATTTTTCCTATTGCTTCTCCACAAGCGCGGGCAAGCTCTATGTGTTCCAGTTGTGTGCCATTGGCACTCCTCAATTCTATATAATGTATCCAGCTTCTAAGTGTGCCATTTACATATAGCCTTGATACTGTATTGCCTTCAGGAAGTACTGCTCTCGCTTGCTCCTTTGCTATACCGTTATCAATAGCCCAATTATATAGTTCTTTTGTGGCACGAATGTGTGACATTTGCTTCATTCTCCACATTTCGTTAAGTCTACGTCCTTCTTCTCCCTCTGGCAGAATACTGTTCTGTCTATTCTTTGGGTCTTGTAATCGTGCTTCACGAGGTATAAGTTCCAAATCTTTTGTAGGGTCTGCGTAACGTTGACTAAACTCTTGGAAACTAAAACTTCTGTGTCTTAATATTTGCCTTGCAATATCTCTAGTTGTTTCAATTTCCAAACAAGCTGATACCATTTCAAGTGGTGACCAGTGTTTATGTTTAATTAAATATTTAACAAGTTTCTCACTTGTTTCTTTGTTGTTTTGATTCCCAGGGTTGCTTACTCTAGCGCAGTATGCCACTAAGTCTAACGCTGTTTCTTCTCTATACTCTGGGTCTTGTGAATAACTAATTAGATTGACTTTCATATGTTTGTATCATCTCGAATGATTCCTTTCCAAATAGTGTTCCATCTACGGAACACCCGTTACACGGAGACATACTTCTATCTCCTTTTGCTAACTTACGTCTGATTTTTTTCATTGGTTTACCAAACCAGACGTTCATTAAACTGTCGTTTAGTAGATTTCCTACTATATGTTCTCTGCCCCAATCATTAGAGCAAAAGAGAACGTCTCCATTCCAATCCACAAACATTTTGTAGAATGGATAATGACATGGCTTTCCTTGCAAAGATTCTATATCGCTTTCGTCTATACCGAGCCAATCGATAGTGCCGCTCCTATTATTTAAAATAAGACCATGATCCTTCATACTCCAGTGCATTCTATACTTGTACCTGTCTGCTGGAATGTCCTGCATAATCTTATCAAATGTATACGCTTGATGCGCTCCATCATAAAGGTTAATGTATAACAAGGACAAACCATTCTCAAAAAGGTCACTCGCATACTCAGGCGATAATTTATCCCCATTAGTATTGCACTCGATTATGTTGGAATGAAGATGTGTTCTAAAACTTTTAACTACTTCCCTAAACTGTGGATTAAGTAAATTTTCTCCAAAACCGCTAAGAGAGATCTTCCCACGATAGTCATTACGTGCAAGTTCCTTAGCTATCCTTGATGCTCCTTTCGGAGTCATATGTAAGTTTCTGTTCCCAAAAACTTCAGGGTCATGTCTCGGACAAAACACACAAGTTCGATTACAAAGTTCGGTAGTATTTACTTCGACTGTAAGTATCGAATTGATTGGGTTTAGTGGTTCATTAGATAGTTTTTTATGGTGGGCAGCTTCTTGACTTCTTCTATGTTCTAAAAAGCTATGCTGATCGTCGTGTTTCTTCAAGGACTGCTCTCCATTCATTTGCGTAGGGTACATCTTCATAACCTTTCAACCAAGGGCCGCCGTCTGTAAAGTGTACAGCACTAGGTTGATAGATGTCGTAGTAACCTACCATATTGTTATAAGTTGCGGGCAAACTTCCTATGTTATCTGCCCATTTGAAACCATGTAAATCACCCGCTGGGGCTTCATTTACATATTCAGGGTCTATCTCCATTTCATCACAGTTGATGTACATTAGAGATGACCAGTATTTGTACGGGTAAGGACGGTTTACTTTACCGTCCATTTTTACTTTAGTACTTGTTATTAGTTCGGGGTGTTTAACTACGAAGACATCATGTTCTCCATCTTCATATTGTTCTAACTCAGCTGGGTCACTTCTCCATAAAAAATCTCCGTCACAAAACAAAGCCCACCCACTATAATCGGCTAAGTATGGTACTAGAAATCTAGTGAAGGCAAAATCTGTTGCTTCGCCTTGGTATGGACGAGAATACACCCCTGTATCTTGTAGTGCCGTTTTTCTTAACGGACGAATAGTGTGTAATTTAGAGAATCTTTCGATACTCGCCTTACACACATCATACATTTCGGGGTGGTTCTCTTCGTAACCTATGAATATCTTCATTAGGTATTACTATTATTAACTAACTCAGGTGTAAAACCTTCTTCTTTCACATCAAGCTCTTCGCCTAATTGATTGATGTATGCTTGTCTGCCTGTAGTCAAAATCGCAATAGTAGTTTGTAGTCTTGCAATTTCTTGATCTGCAATAGTAACGTGGTTAATTACGTTTCTATGCTCATCACTTAGTTGGTCGATTACATACTCTTTATCGTCAATTGTAATTGTTGGTATTTCGCTCATTTAAATATATCCTGCCAATTTCCTTGTGTACTCGCCTTAGCATACTCGGTAGCACGGTTTTCAAAAAAGTTGGTATGCTCAACTGCGTTAACTTGCATGTCAATCCACGGTAAGGGGTTCTCTGTACTATGAAATATTTTCTTCATACCGATACCTAGTAGCCTTCTGTCAGCAATATACCTAATATATTCCTTGACTTCTTTTGCAGTTAAATCAGGTACATCTGCTTTATCAAAACAAATGTCAATAAAGTTATCTTCTAACTCTACTGTTTTCTCAGCAGCACAATAGATTTCATACTTTAACTTATCAGTCCATAACTCAGGGTTCTCCTGCATAAAAGTTCTGAATAGTTTTGACAAACCTTCAACATGTAGTGATTCATCACGAATACTCCATGTAACAATCTGTCCCATTCCTTTCATTAAGTTATGTCTAGGGTAGTTGAGAAGAATCGCAAAGCTACTAAATAACTGTACTCCTTCTGTAAATGCACTATATACTGCCATTGTCTTTGCCATATCATATGGAGTTTTCATACTAAAGTCTTGTAAGTACTCATGTTTCTCCATCATAGCATTGATGTCAAAAAACTCTTGGTACATGTCGTCTGACTTACCTAAAGTTTCTAGTAAAAGGGAATATGCTTCTTGGTGTACTGCTTCCATAGCAGCATACGCAACAAGCATCATTCTTACTTCTGGTTGTTTAAATGTAGGCAAGTAGTGGTGGGCGTAGCCTCCACATACATCTACATCTGCTTGTGTAAAAAACTTAAAGATATTGTCTAGCAATGTCCTCTCGCCTTCACTTAATTTTTCTCTATAATCCTTTATATCGTCTTGTAACGGCACTTCCTCAGGCAACCAATGCATCTGCTGTTGCTTTTTATAGTTCTCAAATGCCCACGGGTACTGGAAAGGTTTATAATATTCTCTTTCTTTTAATAAATTACTCATGTTTATCCTTCACAACTTAGACAGTCTTCCTGTTCAAAGATAATTTCTCTCTTTGCTTCATTAGTTACATTGTCTGCTCTACTGATTGCCTCACTACGTAAATAGTAAAGCGTTTTCAAATTCTTTGCCCATGCTAGCATATGAGCATTGTGTAAATCACCTTTGTTTACATCAGGCGGGAAAAATAGATTTAATGACTGAGACTGACAGATATACTCTTGTCTTTCTGCAGCATGTTCTATTAACCATGCTTGATTTAATTCTACTGCGGTTTTAAACACATCTTTTTCGTGGTCAGTTAAAAAATTTAAATGCTGACAACTACCTCTATTCGTAATGATACTTTTCCAAACATCATCAGTATCTTGTCCATGCTTTTGAAGAACGTCAATTAAGAACTTGTTTTTTAACAAATTACTTCCTGACTTAGTTTTCTGTGTAAAAGCATTGGCACGAAAAGGTTCGATACTTGGACTTGTATTACCACAAATAATACTAGAACTCGCATTTGGAGCAATAGCAATTAAATGTGCATTACGAACTGTACAAGTATCATCATCAGGACAAGCGCCTTTCTCTTGGGCTAGCTTTCTAGTAGTTTTATCAGCATCTGCTCTAATTTTTGCAAATATAGTCTGATTCATACTCTGCGCCCCTAATGATTCAAATGGGATATTCTGTTTTTGTAAATAGGCATGGAATCCCATTGCGCCTAATCCAAGACTTCTTTCACGCATAGCGCTAAAAGCAGCTCTATGTAATTGTGGAGGAGCTCTTTTAATAAAGTCCTCAAGAACGTTGTCTAACATTCTAATTAAGTCTGGAATGAATGCGGGGTGTTTGCTCCATTCATCATAGTATTCTAGATTCACAGACGACAAACAACACACCGCAGTTCTTTCATCATTTGTAGCAAGAGTAATCTCACTACATAAGTTTGAATGGTGTACTTCTAATCCTTTATCTTTTTGGAACGCAGGTAACTCAGAGTTAACTGCGTCTTCAAACATCACGTATGGCTCGCCTGTTTCCATTCTATTTTGTAGGAGTTTTACCCACAAAGCACGAGCACTTACTGTTCGTCTGACTTGTTTAGTGTGTGGATCGACCAGATCCCAGCTGTCATCAAAATCAGGATATTTACTTGCGGCGTGTATGAGCTCCATGAATCCATCAGGAACCACCACACCGTGATGTAGATTAGTAGATTTGCGATTAGTGTCACCACCCGTAGGTTTTCGTACATCTAAAAACTCCTCTATTTCGGGGTGAGACATATGTAAATATGCGGCGTAACTACCCCTTCTTGTTACTCCTTGTGAAAATGCTAACATTTCCGCATCAACAACCTTGACAAAAGGTATCACTCCAGTACTCTCTGAGCCTTTTGAAGTTTTTGTACCTTGCGCACGAACATCAGACCAGTGTCCACCTATTCCACCACCAAAAGATGATAGAAATGCATTCTCTACATAATGGTCTGTAATGCCCTCTCGGCTGTCGTCTACATAATTTAAAAAACAACTAATAGGTAATCCACGAGTAGTTCCACCGTTAGATAGAACAGGCGTCGAGAACATAAACCATAGCTTACTAACATAATCATACAGTCTCTGTGCATGATCTTCATCATCTGAAAAGGCCATAGCAGCCCTAGCAAATGCTTCTTGTGGTGAATCCTCACCAGGTACCATGTACCTATCTTTTAGAGTTGTTATTGCAAACTCGTCTAAAAGACTATCTTTACTAAAATCTAATTTAACTGACATAATTTTTTACTAATCCTATAATATCTTTCTCATGCCCTAGTACTTGTGCGTCTGGGTCGTATGATAAGTCCATCAACTCAATATTTTTAGCAAGGTTATCAGCACCGAACTCGTTTAAGTTCTGCATGAATTTATACCTGCTATCTATCGGAAGTGATGACATTATATCAAATACGTCGCCATGTTCTGCTATGAGAGACGAAGCTCTCTTAGGGCCAATTCCTGTTACTCCTGGGACGTTATCTCCTTTATCTCCAGTTAAGCACTTGAATGTCAAATACTTATCTGGGTGAAAGTCGTAATGCTCGTCCCAATTACCTAATGTTGTCTCTTTTCTTGTTACGGTAGAGAACCGTGATATGTTCCCATCTACCAAAAGATCCCAGTCTTTATCTGAACTTACTAGCCAGATATCGTCTATACCTAAATCTTCTCTGTTTTGAGAGATAACCGCTGCAATGTCATCAGCTTCTACACCTTTATACTTAATAGTGAGATAACCTTTTTCTTTGCATAAATCTATTGTTTTTTGAAACTCTCCTAAGAATTGTTCAAATTCAAGTCTTTCTTCTTCCGTTTGGTCGGAATACCTTTCTCTTCTGTTAGCTTTGTACTCGGGGTCAATAGACTTACGGTAGTCACTACCACCGTCCCCTAATACTACAATACTGCCACAACCGTAGGATTTTGCAAGACTTTCTATAGTCCTGAGATATTCTACTTTGAAGAACTCTTTCTTTTGATGTTTCCATCTGAACGCCAAGTTGAGTCCGTCAACTACTAACAAATTACCGTTAGGAGTCGGCGGCTTTCCAAGGCTCGTAAACTCTATTGCCATGTGTCCATTCCTGTTTTTCTTTATCAAGCCATCGTTCCGCTAAACATACGTATGCATCTAGGAAAGATATATACATATAGTCTATGTTCTTTGGCTTTTGTTTTGTTGATACAAAAAATTGTGCATGGTTGGCTTTGAAAAACAACAAAGGCTGAAGGTTATTATCTTCAGCTTGTTGACAAGTCTTAGCCCACCATTGCACAAAATTATTACTTTTGTTTGTGAAAACTTTAGTAGAGATAGCATCATCTTTGTAAAATTTTACTTCTATAAGATATACATTCTTTTGGTGTTTTAACCATAAGTCACCCTTAATTTTACCACTTCCAGACCCTGGGGTTTGTTCAAATGGTAACTGGGTGTGACGCTCCAACATATTGGCGACAAGTAGTTCGGCCTTATGACCTTTCTGTCTACTGTTAACCACTAGAGAGTTTCGATGTATTTAATTAAGTTATCTACGTCGTGGAGTTTTAGATCTGCGAGTGCATCATCAGGAATTTCTATATCTAGTTGTTCCTCCAATTGCATCACAATCTCTACCATATCCAAACTATCCGCACCACAATCAGCAATCAAGTCCATGCCAGGTACAATTGTACCCCGATCTTGTTGTAGTTGGTCTTCTATTGCGCGTAGTGCTATTTGTATACTAGTAGTCATAATCTTGCTCCATTCTTTCTCTGTGTTCTTGTTGTCTTATTATATTCTTTTCATGGTCATCAAGCTCTTCCCAATCACAAGTTTTACAAGTCACTCCTACTGGAATGTACTCTCTAAACTCAGTTTTGTAAGGGCATATGTGTAACCAAAAGGTGTCTCCATTTTTCATATTATTCTAAATGAGATATGTTATCTTCCTTTACAATTTCTATTTTCGCTAATAGTGGGTGTGTCCAACCATGCGATACTAGATATGTGTTTAAGTTTTCTTCTTTTAAGAGAATCTCTACGATCTTCTCTTTTCCTTGTTCATCAAGTGCTTGGTTTACCTCATCGAGGAACAGCACATTGATTTGACTTCTACTAATAGATGTCATTAGTTTTCGTATTGCAACTAATGTCGCAATATTTACTCTTGCGAGTTCACCACTAGATAACGCTAGTATGTCTATGAGTTTACCAGTATCAGTAACCTCTACGTTTAGTTTATCATTCTCTACTACAAAATTTATACTGAATCTACCGTCACTAAACTCGGCGAGGTACTCATTAGTGAGCATCTCTAGTTCTTTGACGAGGGATTCGATTTTATAAGCGAGAAGTCCATTTGTACTAAATGCCTTTTTAAGTATTTCGAGAATTGAAAGTTTATCTTCAATACTGCTGAGCTTGCTGATAATGTTATCAAGCTCTTTTTCAAACTGAGTAGTTTGTTCTTGTATAATCTCAATTCTTGTATTGTGTCTTTCTCTCTTTTCATTCTCGGTAATTACTTCCTCCAGCTCTGCACGAGCTTCCTTAACTTTATTCCTAAGTTCTTGAATACGCCCCTTGACTGCTTCTGGATCGCTAACTGTCGTTGTAAGCGAGGAGTCAATAGAGGAGAAGATTCTTTCCCACTCTCTGATTCCTTTGGCTGCTTTCCTATGTATTTCATTTTCATACTCTGCTTTCTCTAGCTTGTCCTGTTCTGCTTTCATAAACTTAGTGCAACTTTGTGCTCTTTCGTTATGTTCTGTGTACCTACCTTCTATAAAAGCAAGGTCTACTGGCTGGTCACAGGTAGGACACTCCTGATCTTCAGCATTTTTTAAGTTTTCATACTTATCTCGCATACGAACTTCGTGTGCAAGTTCTGAACGCCAAGCACCTATAGCGCCAGTAAGTTCTTTAGTTTCTACAATCTCCGGGTGCGTTTGTAAATCAGCTCTTAGTTTACCAATATCTAGTAACTTTAACTGGTCAACAAGAAAATTATTCTCGTTGATTTTTTTATTTTTTTCGGAGATATTTTCAAAGTCTACTTGTAACTGACGTAAAGTTTCTTCATCTCTTTCCGAGATTTTTGGTAAATTCACTTTGGAGAGTACATCTATAGTCTCCAATTTGTTGTCATTTAACCATTTAACTATTGTTTCAGTTTTCGCAGTTAGTGCTGTAACTTCCTGTGTTGCGACTCTTACACCTTCTTTGAATGTTTCAAAGAAAGCAACATAATCATCAAGTTTTAATAAATCAATTAGGAATTTCTTCCTATTAGTATCTGTTGCAGTTAAAAACTGTAAACTTGTATTTGTATTCTGATAAACAAGCTGAGTAAAGGTTTTGAAGTCAATACCTAATATCTCTCCCAAGGTTTTATAGGTATTACTAGCCGTATGACTACTTATATCTTCGCCGTTTTTTGTGAGTTTACATTTTAGGGTAGCCCTGCGATGTACCTCAATCGTATAATTATCGGCATCAACAGAAAAGTCAAGGCTAATATCGTAACCACTGTTAATATAACGGTTCGCAATATCTGCTTTTTTGACATTTTTACTATTCTTGTTAAACAAGACCTCTTCTAAGATTAGGGGTATAGATGATTTACCTACACCATTTGTCCCAATCAGCTGCGTCAGTGTAGCATCTGCTAGATTGACTTCGTTGCCTGTACCATAGGAGAAACAGTTATCCCAAGTTAACTTCTGTAGAATAATCATTGTACACTCCTATAATTGCTTTAATTTTATCTTCATCTAAACTCAGTATATCTTGTAGATATACAACTAATTCGTCGCCCATAGACATATCAGAGGTAAGAGACAAAGTAGCTTCTACTTGTCGTTTTACAACTTTCTTGTCTAGTAGGTCTGAGTTCTTTATTTTTGCTAAATCTTGCACATCACCTTCTAACTCGTAGATGGTATGGTCAAAGTCAGTACCTACCATTTCATTAGGGTCTGTTACTGTCTTTCTGATTAGCTGTGGTAAATCAAGTTCGTGCCATGTCCAAGACCAATCATCATCAATAAGTAAAGCACCTGTCTTTACTCTGTTTCTATGAAATGATGTAGTCATAGGACTGCCGGGGTATACTATGTTTCTTTGAGTATTCTCGTGTGCATGTAAATCTCCAGCAAATACAATCTTGTATCTATCAAATCTTTCTAATTCTACTTCAGGCATTACATGGGGTGGTATTTCTCCTCGAACGTGCGTAAATAATATATCTGCATCAATCGATTCTATACTACCTTTCCTATGTAAATCAGCATATGGAAGGATTGCCCAATCATCTTCTACATAAGTAGTATCGATTACCTCGACCAATCCATTCACATCTGAAGTTGCTTTCTTTAGATTAGTAAAGAAAGTCTTGTTCTTCCTAGTAGCTTCATGATTTCCGTCATAAATAATAGTAGGAATTGTTACTCCTCTGATAAAATCAAAGTATAGAGTAAGTTCGTCCATTGAGGGGACTCGATCAAACAAGTCCCCGCCAATGATATGCAATTCACAGTCTTTCTCTAGCTCAGTAACTTGATTAAAAAACATCTGATATCGATTGATTGCCCAATCTACAGGTACGTTCTTTTGTCCAAGTTTAATGTGCCAGTCCGCTGTGAATAGAATCATACTACGAAGTCGTCCCCAGGTTGCCATTCACAACCTGTAAGTCCACCAGCTTGAAGTGCTTCTAGAGTTCTAAGAACTTCATTTGCATTCCTTCCTGTATCTAGTGCATTTACTGATACATGCTGGACAAAATTATCGGCATCAATGATATAAGTAGCTCGTAAGCATACTCCTTCATCTTCGTCCATAATTCCTAGTGCTTCTGTTAAAAATAATCCTGTATCAGCAGCTAAAGTATGTCTGATATTACCTATCAATTCATTACTTTGTTTCCAAGCTAACTTACAAAATTCATTATCTCCGCTAATTCCTATGACATTTGCATGGTCTACTAATGTATCCATCGCCTGAATTTCAGTCGGACAGATAAAAGTAAAATCTTTAGGGTAGAAATAAATTACGCTCCAATCGTGTTTCAGAGGCTCGTAAGTCTCTGTTACACTAGCTACAACAAATTCGTTGTCCTCGTCTACACCGTTAAGTGAAAACGCGGGAAATTTTTCTCCTACTCCAATCATGATACGTCAAACTCCTCATCTACGGATTCATTAGATTCTGCGCCTTGAACTTTCTTCAACAACTCTAATTGAGCGTCAGGTGTAGGTCTAGGCAATACGTCGTCCATTGATTTAAGATCAGCAACTAATTCTAGTTCCCAATCTTCCAATGCACGTGGTTTACATTTAAGCATTTGTAGTTGATACTCAACATTAAACACTTGTGGGCCAGTCTTCAATCTCTTGAAGTAAATATCCCAACCAGTTTCGTTATCAGTAGGGTTGCCAATGTCTTCCATTGCTACTAAAATCTGGTCAAAAAGTTTCCTTTTTAAATTAACCACTTTGATACTTTTATCAGAGTAGTCGATGCCCTGGACTGCATAAGCCCAACCGCATTTTAAGTCAGGGTAGAAATCTCGAACATGGTCATGCTCGACATTGTTAAACGTTTCTGAATTTCTATCGAAAGATAAACACTCCATAGGAATGTTCTTGTTATTCTCTCCTTTGATCCAATAAACGTATCTAGGTAGTAGATCACCAACTAGCCTGATGTGATGATCTTCTTTGTTACCAAAATTGTATGTTTCAATCTTGGATTTTTGGGCAGAGCCCTTTGTGGTATTAAAGCCAATAGCCATAATAATTCTCCTTATAATGTCTCCTCGTATTTGAAATGAATCCTTCCATCTCTAATATCGAGCAGTCTGTTTTGGTTAATAGTGTTCTCACTTACTTGACAGTAGATGAGATCTAGTGTGGTGTCTTTTGTTTTAACGTACTCATAGTAGTTTCGGAATGATGCAACACCTACATACTCCGCAACTTCTTTATCACTAAAGCTACGTCCTCTTTCAAGTAACTCTTTTGCGTTAAGCAGAAAGGAGCTACCATGAAAATTTTTTTCGTAAAACCTAAAGGTCTTATCATAATAATTCTTTGGGGTAATCTTAAAAGTTATAATCCTTAAGATAGTGATTATGTCAGCAACGTTGCCGTTACTCGTTTCTAAAATCTTCTTCCAGTCAAAATATATCATATATTATACCAATTTTTTGAGGGGTTGTCAAGAACTATTTTTTTCATGTATTTAATTCAAATAAAGTTTCTGTTACTTAATGTTTATCTTATAATCTTGTTTCACATAATATCCCATTCGTGCGTTAGCCTGTCTACTAGCCGTCTTACCTTTTAAGTGGATATCTACAATTTTTGGCTGTATTTTGCCCTCTTTAAGACGAATAACTCTACCAATTAACTGTGTGAGAAGGGGTTCATTATTTACTGGGGTAGCAAGTACTAAACAACTAAGCACGTCTAAGGAAATTCCTTCGGAGAAAATGGATTGCGTACCAAACAAAATATTCTTATCTGCTCCCACTCTCCTCATAGTATCTTCTCTTTCTGAAAAATCCATATCCCCAGTTATGCAAACTGAATTTTCACCGACTAATCGTTGACAGACTTTAAGAAATGCGACTCTATCCGATACTACTAGTACCTTATGCCCTTCCGCTGCATATGTTGACGCAATCAGAGCAATACTATGTACATATTCTTCGTTGTTTGCTAGATGGTTGATTCTTTCTGCCCAAGGAGTAAAGCTTCCGTCAAGGAATCTTACTTCGGATTTTATGACATCTATCTCTGGAGTCATATAATTTTCTTTTGGCGGCTTATGTACGCTCTGACCAAAGTAATCCCTGAATACAACGTGTCTGCCGTCCTTCCTCTCTAGTGTCCCTGTCAGTCCTATCTTGAATCTCGAAGGCATTTCGTCTACTATTCGGGTGAACGTCGGGGACGAAACGTGGTGCATCTCGTCTAAAATTACTGTCCCGAACAAATGTTTTATCTCGTCTATCCTGCGGTATAAACTCTGAATGTTCCCTACTACTATTGGGGACGAAGTGTTGAACTCCCCGCTCCCGATTCTCCCTGCCTTTATTCCAAAGCATTTCTGCACCTCCTTTTCCCACTGATTACGTAGGTTTGTAGTATGTGTTACTACGAGTGTTTTCTGACCAAGCTTAGCAGCTATAGAAAGACCTGTAAAAGTCTTTCCCCAACTTACCCAAGCGTTAATTATACTGTTGTCATCTACTGCGTCGTAAACCACCTGCTGGGATTCACGTAACTTGAACTTGAACTCAGGAAAGTGCGTCGGCGCTGTTATGCGCTTATCGATAATTTCATACTCCTCTGGGATTAAGTCCAATCTTCCGACTGGTATAGAAACTAAACCTTCTCTTAAAGGTCTAATTGTTTTGATTATCATAGGTGGGTCTTGCGGCATACGAGGCGGCAAGCTATATGTTAGTTCTTGTTCGAGCAAACCAAGGAATCTAGCATCTCCTTGTATTTGGATTCTGTTACTTATGACCGCCTTCATCGACCTAGTCTTTTAAGTAACTCTAAATCTTCCATTCTCCAACGTCTACTTTGCTGGGGGTGGTTATTATCCCATGGAGAACTCCACCCTGTTTTTTGTTTACGCTCTATAACGTGTTGCGGTAAATAATCTTTCATAACTTCTCTCATTAGATACTTAGTAGTACCAAGTTCTAGGCCTGGTAGTTGTTTAAAACGAGTACCTGTAGGTAAAGTTAAATTATATTGAACGTATCTTTGAGTAAGTAATGGAATCCTAGCTTCCATACCAAATAGACCAACTGTTTGGTCTGTTGCAAGAATATTTTGCTCTGATGTAGTAAGCAAGTCAATAAATAATGTCTGTGCCATAGGGTCAGAGTACTGTAGTATATCTCTCGGAAACCATCGCCACTCTCTAGCTCTGTAACACATATCTAAACAGTACTTTGGATCGAATCGTTTGTCATGATGTAAGTATCCTGAAAACAACTCATCTCCACTATCTCCTGTCAATACTACTTTACAGCCATGTTTAGCTGCTGCTTCTGCAAGTTTGTACCTTGGGCCTTGCCTGTTATGGTCTGACCAAGCGTAATGGGTACCAGCAAGCCAAGTTTTACCTAGTGCGATTCTTTCGTCTCTACCTATGTCTACTTTTACTACTTCTCTGCCCCATAATTCTCCACTCTTTAGAGCCATTTTACTTTCATCTTGAAATCCCCAATGTTCGTGGGTATTTCCTTTTTCGTTTGTATAACCGCAAGTGAAAAGCGTGATATCTTTTGTACTCTCACGGCATATACTAGCTACTAATTGGCTATCGAACCCGCCACTCAGAAATATTGCGTGTTTATTGTTACTGTTCCCATAGTTTGCTACTTTTAAAATAGATTCTTTAGTTTTATGTATAAATTCTTCTCTATCAAACTTTTCTTTACGAATAATTATATAATTCCAAAGATTGCTTCTAGTAAGCTTAAACTTTTTTCTTGTATTGAATTGTAATATTCCACCTGGCTCTACTTTATGGGTGTTCTTCCATATGCACTCGTCTCCAATAGACCCAAAATTGTACATTTTATCGTCTTGCATTTCTTTATCTAAAAAAGACTTACAACTAGTACTAAACTCAAAATGCTTACCATCATGTTTCCACCATAGTGGTTTAGTGCCAAACTGGTCTCTAACTAATGTTAATAAACCATTATTGGGGTTATAATAAGCAACTGAACCGTGCCAGTCTGTCCACTCTAAGACAGGAGTTCCATACTTATCTAGCATTTTGCCTAACCAAACCGTATCATTTTGCTCTCTAGCGTCATACATTTCGCCATTAAAAAGCAAAATATTACCTTTGGGGGTAATTACTGGTTGTGTTTGTCCCGCTCCTGTGATATCAAGTAAAGCGTGTCCAAACTTAAAAGTTTCATCTTCCCAAAAGGTAGACGCATCAGGGCCACGGTGTGCTTGTTTACTAAGCATTAGCTCACCTATAGCATGATTAGTTGTTCCTATAAATCCGCACATTATTCATACTTCCATAATATATCTTGACCTGACACTTTTTGCCCTACTTGGGGCAACCATAATACTAAACTCATTTTTTCTCCATAATTTAAATCTGAAACTCTATGTCTTGTGTCATAACTATATAGATTTAGAGTATTATATGAACTATCTATTTTCATATTTTCTATTTCTAAGTCTCCTCCGTCATGCTTCTCATCAGGTGTCAAACTGAGACTACCAGATACTCGACCTAAGTTTTGATCTTTATGCCACTTCAATCCATCGCCTGGCTCTTTATAGTGCATTATATGACCATACGAATCAGGTCTAAATGTTAATGGGGCGAACTCTGGAAATTGTTTTTCCGCTTGTAGTCTAATTTCTTGAAATACCCATAATGGAGTATTTAAAGAGTAATATAGTCTATCTACTCGCTTTTGTTTTCCATTATCGACAAAACTTACCTGCATAGAAGGGTTACTAATAGCCATTTCAGAATAATTTCTCAACCATTCTAATTTGTACTCAGGTAAAAAGTTTTTAATCGTTATCGATTTCGCCATCGTGGTTTAAGTCCGTAAGTGATGCTTGTATTTTCTTAAAGTTCTTTTCTTTCTCTAATAGCTTCCAACTGGTAATAGTGTCTTTGTCTATATCGTCCCAGTTTTGGAACTCTAAATCAAAACAAATAAGTTTGCTATTTTGACTTTGTTTCCATTTATCAGAGTTAACTATTCTTTTACCATCTGGAATAAAAGCAGGACACAGAGTCATTTCTCTATGTTTTTGTGTCCCTGAGATTAAACTCGTATACTCTAGTAAGACTATACCTTTTTGCATCTTTTCTATTATTTTATCTAAGTCCACTAATTTTCTCCTCAAACTCTGTATACCCGCCTATGTTTTCTCCATCAATTCTAATTTGTGGAAATGTTCTAGCAGTAGGAAAGTTTTCTGCAACAAATTGCATATCAAAATCAGTTCCTAACTGTTTATACTCATATGTATGCTTTGTTTCCTGTATAAAAGCCTGAGCTACAAACTTAGCTTTATCGCAGTAAGTACAGTTTGTTTTTCCAAAAATTTCTATATTCATATTTTTCTCCATGTGGCTTTCTTTTCTTCTTCGGCAAAATCATAGATGTGCCAGGGAATACCATTCTTATACATAACGCCCGCCCATGTTATTTCGTCTGCGGGTGGTCGTTTTTCTGAGAAAGGAAATGGGCAACCTTTTAGCCACAATACTGTTGCAACTTCTTTCTTTTCTCTTTTTTTAATCTTGTGATACTTAATCTGTACTGTATCTGTTTTTTCATAGTTAAATATATTACCATTGGTATCAATAAAAGTTTTTTGCCTATGTTTCATTAGACCTCTAATATCTTCAATTTGATACTTTAGATTATATAAACTATTCATTGGACTCTGAAGCCTTCGTCTACCTAGGCTATTTCCAACCATATTTCTATCATCAAGTACTTGATCGTCTAGCCATAATATACCATCTACTAGGTCAACATTATCACTATGTATAACGTAAAGAGGATATTCTAAATCATCTTTGTCGGTTATTAAGTACTCATCTTTGTTATTGTTTTGCATAGACCATATTCTACGCTGTCTTCGGTGCCTTTGTTGCAACGAGCGATTCATCTTTCGATTCAATATATTTCCTTATAATAGGGGCAGCTTCCTCTAAGGGCATACTTTCGTAGACCCACGTAAATCCGTCGTAACCCCACTCATCGGGCTTACTTTCAATGTATCTCAATCCTGGCATGTATTTTTGGAAGAACATCAATATTGAGTGAGTGTCTTCGTACATGTCCATTGTAGAATTAGAACAACCAGTTATTCTTGCTATCCAATCTGGAGTCCAAATATACGCATTTGCGTCTGAGAACTCGGGTACTGGAAACAATGAAACTGTAGGATCAGTTATCCACGCTCTATCCCATATACAGTATTTTCTTACTGGGTCTGTAATGTAAGAAATCTCATTAGGTTGAATCCTAATGCAAGCTACCATTTCTCCCTCTGGATTCTCTATCCAAAGAAAGTATGAGAAAGCGTCCAGTTTATCAACTGGGTTCATAATTCGTTTATTTTGTACTACAAAGTTTTGTACTCTATTTCGTATCATTGTAGTATACTCGTCTTTTGTCATCTCGTCATAATGACAGGCTACTTTTCTATAGCCACTTTCGTATATGTGTTCCCCAACAAGGTTTCTCATTACGTCATATCCTTCAAAATTGTACTAAAGTATTTAATGCCTTCTTGGTACCTAAATACCGCGTCAGCTGCTGTTTTCTTTGCTTGTTGAAGCTCATGACACTTGAAACACTCCCCGCATGGAACATATCCTGTAATCTTGCCTTGTTTGTCTTTTAGTGTACCTTTGGGAACAATACAGCTCCATATAGTATCTAATAAGGCAGGCTCTTCTCTAATAATTAAAGCATACATTTCAGACTTTGTTAAAAAGTCTAGGGGGTTGAGCACTTGTGGTATATCTTCGATAACTTTTCGTATATCTACTCCAGAGCCGTCTAGTACATCACTAGCATACGTTGCCATGATTTTTCTATACTCTCTAAATTGTAAGCGCATACGCATATCATCTTCTGCGTTTGCACCCATCATAAACCACTTAAATTTAATACCGCCTGGCTGTGCTAAAGCCATTGACATAAAAGAGGAGAGTCCCGATACAATTATCGGGACTTCCTTGGTATGGGGTAACATGGAAAGCATAGACTTGTCGTTACCATATGGTAAGTTAAAGTATTCTGCTTGTTTTTGTGTATAAAACGCCATTGCATCTGCGAACAGACCATAGCGTTGTTCATACCAATGTACACAAAAAGGTTTGAGATCGGGGTCTCTTACAGCATATATTAAAGCTGCTGTTGACTCAATCCCTGCCGATACAGGCATGTATGTATTAACTTCAGGGTTTTTCATAATGGCTGCTGCCATTTCCTGACTGGTTTTCAAAATAGCATTTTCTATTTTGCTAACAATTGTTTTAGGTTGATTCTTAGGTCTATCCATGTGCTAGATCCCCTTTATCTTGAATGGCTGATATTTCCATCTCTTTTTCCTTGGTTATTGGTTTAAAGTCCCATGTGCCACTCCAAACGGCGACACTCATTCTGCAACCAGACAATATACCAGTTACCCAGTGTAATGCCATTGCAGAGAACATTACTCCATCTCCTTTTTGAAGATGTGTATTTTTCCCTGCAATATATAAGTCTCCACCTCTGAAGTCATCATTTAGTACTATAGACATACTTAAATTTCTGTCTCGTTTATATACTTCTTTTGCACTTCCATGCTCAGGTATCGAGTACCATATAGCGTCTCTATGTGGAGCAAAGCTATTTCCTGGGAAATAAGTCTGCACTCTAGACGCAATAATCTTCTCATTGCCTAGGCACTTTTGGGCTTTGTCAGTTAGCGACTGTGGGATATCAAATTTTTTGACTTCCCACCTGTTTTGTAGATAGTCATCATCTTTTCTATCACTAGAATCGATAATGTGTTGGCACTCTTCGTCAGTTGCTAACTTCTTAAAGACTTTGAAACCGAACATTACTTCTGTAAATCCATGACTACGTTAGCGGTTGCAACGTCTTTTAATTTAATCATGTCTTCCATCGGTTTATACATACTATTACATAAGACTTCCGTCATCATGTAATTTTGTGGTTGGGCTAGATTCATAAGAACGAGAGCAGCTTCGTACGGGTCAATCCAGTACTTTTCATCTTCTACGTTCGTCAGATATCTACTATTAGTCCAACCCATACTAACATTGTGTATTCGACATTTGTTAGCGTGGGGATATTGTATTGCTCTCGCAATACAGAAGTCTCTTAACTCAGCTTTGTCACTTTCATAGATGCTGGCACCTACTGCGTAATACGCGCTTGCAGAGCCTGTGTTAATGATTATCTTCTCTTTCTTTTCCCATTGTTTATAGAGAATCTTTAATAGTTTACCTTGTACTCGCGGGTACCACGCATGGTTAAAAAATATATCACAGTCCCAACGTAATAGGTCATTGATGATATGATCACCTTCCCTATCCTTCATATTGAAGCCATTAGACCTGCTATATCCCCTCACATCTGCACCGTGGTGCATACAATACTCATAAATCTCTTTACCGATACCGCTAGTGTGTCCTGTTACGCCTACGCGTTTTCCTTTAAACATATTTTTCATCTCTATAGTTGAATAAGGCTCAGCCACATTGTCCCAAGTACTAAGACCATTAACACCGCCATAAATATATCATCTGCTGTATGCCGATCCATATAGATATCATGTCTGTTAACTCTTAATTTTTGATAAATGCAACCTGCCGTTGCTTTTACATATTTCATTATTTATAAAATTTATCCCATTTCTCAAAGCTGTAATCGTCACCTATTTCAAAGTCACAACCAACTGGAGTGCCGGGTATAGAGAGCCCACGGTCTTTTTGAACGTAGAATCTCAGGTTCTCACAATAGACCTCCATTTCATCTTCAGGCACTTCTGCAAGAATTGAATCGTGCACTAGCCCAAATATCTTGGAGTTCATTCCATTTCTATTGATGTAGTGTTGCATGTCTATCGCACCCAATAGGTTTATGTCCGATGCGACGGACTGTACTAGAAAGTTAATTCCGCTTCTTACTTCGTGAGACGCAATACCTTTGTCTTTTGACTTGGCATTAGGAAGACGACGCTTCCTTCCAAACTCTGAATAAATGAAAGCATTGGCACGAATATACGCACCGCAATCATCTAACCATTTCTTAAGATTGGGGAATGATTGGAAATAATCCGCGATAACTCTCTGAGCATCTTGCATTGAGAACTCCGAACCAGAGTCCTTCGTAACCTGCCATGAAATCTTAGCTGGGCCTGCACCGTACATAATACCAAATGTAACAGCTTTCGCCTGTTGACGCTTGTCTCCGTATAGTTCATCGACTTGCGCAACATCGCATGGTAGATTAAAGACTTGCTTTGCGATACTCGAATGGAAGTTGCCTCCATCTTTGAATACCTGTTGCAGTCCTACGTCTTTCGCCAAAACTGCGGCAACATACACTTCTGCCGTTGTTAAGTCCATAGAGACGATTTTGTGCCCTTCTTTTGCTTTAATGCAACCTTTAACCGTGGGATTATCCCTAGGTAACTGTTGCATATTCAGTTTACCACTAGAAGATAGACGACCAGAAGTTGTACTGTGTAAGTTAAACCCAGTACGCAATCTAGAATCTCTATCAAGATTTGGTATAATTTTATCAAGATATGTAGTCTTAATCTTATTCTTTTGTCTTATCTCTAGGATATGTTTAGGAACGGCGTGATCATCTGCAAGTTGTCCTAAGACTTCTGCATCTGTGCTATGGGCACCTGTTCCAGTTTTCTTACCCGTTGGGGTTAGATTGATATAATCAAATAAAAGGGATCGAAGTTGTACTGTGGAGTTTGGGTTAAAATCTTTACCCTGTGCTTTCTCAAACTGTCTCACTTCAGGAAACTCGTATAACTCGGCAACTGCTTGAGTTATATCTTCCTGCATTACACCCTGAGCAAACTCTAGTCGCTCACGGTCGAAAGGCACTCCATTGTTTTCAACTTGTCTTAAGAAGTTACAGCCTTCGAGTAGAATATTCTCATAAACCCATAAGAGTTTCTTGTTCTTCTCAATTGCTGGCCTCATCTTTTGATACAATGCAAATGTTACGACTGTGTCCATAGCTGCATAGTCTTTCATTATATCAAAAGGGATTAGGTCATAACTAAAGGCTTCCTTTAGTATGCCATGTGAACGCCTGTACTCTGCACTCCAATCTTCTAGCGGTTTCTCATAATCCCCGAAAGGAGTATGCTTCATTGCTAGTTGTTTAAGTCCATGTGTACCAGGGTTCTCGTCAAACATATAATGCATAAGCATTGTATCTTCGAAGTTTGGAAACTCAAAATTAAAATGGTAAATAAACCATTGTAAGTCGAACTTCGCATTGTGAAATACTACTGTCTTCTTGTTGAAGAGTTCCTGCATTTTTGCTTCGACATCTTCATCAATTACATCAGCGTCACAATATATACCGTGATCAGGCTCATAAGAAAGAGAAAATCCAAGCATATAACCATCGCGACAATATAACGCACTTGTCTCTGAGTCGAGAGCAACGTACGGTAGCGGGTGGTCGATCGCTTTCTGTATAAACGCGATTGCTGTTTCTTTGTCTTGTATGCCATAACATTTATCCTCTGATAGTTTCTCTATCTTTAGTTCTCCGCTAACATACTTCGAGATACTTTCAATAGCTTCTTCAAAGGATTTCTTAGCTTCAGGTTTAAATTTAATAATAGCAGGATTGATAAGTGCTAAAAACTTCTCATCAATAATTTTACCATTATATTCCGTCACAGATGTTTTCCTAGTATACTGCTTGAAAGCTTCTGCTCCGACTAGAATCAACCAGTCATAGTCATCAGGGTTCAAGTCTAGGTCTACATCTTTCTTTAGAACTTTTGCGACAGAACTATCAGAACATAACGCAAAGCGTTCAAATTCAAACTCGAAATATCTATCGAAGTTTGTACTTGTTGGCTTGGTTTCTATAAGTGCTACTTTAGCCATTCTAATAATTCTCCATAAGTTAATGTTTTAAATAAGTGGTAATCTAAGTGATACTTAAATGTTTGTCTGTTCAAATGGAACTGACCTTCACCAGTATTACCACGGTGTTGTTTGTTAGAGTATCTCATTTCAGTACCAATATTACTAGCATTACACCTGAATATTAACACCATGTCTTTAAAGAATACTCCATAAAAAAGAACATCAAATTCTTCTTTTTTGACTTGTTGGATATTACAATCCCAGTCGTAATCTTGCCATTGATGATACATGATATCGCGATTGGCTTCGCATTCTAGAGCTTTGAACAAGTTGTTGTCCGTTATCTTCAGCTCTGCTTTCTTTTGAACTCTCGAAAATTTACACTCTATACGACTACCATCAAATTTATCAAATAAATCGTATGACAACTGATCGCTGTTATCTGCTTTTACAATCTTCTTAATCATAATCTCGGCAACTGTGCCGAATCTACGAGTATGCAATCCGAAGACTGCTTGTTGAAGTTGAGTGCTATCCATATAATCGTTCTTTTAGTTTATGTACTTGGGCCGGAGTAAACCCGCCTGGGTCTTGTCCGTCCTTCAGTTTAATTTGTTGTACTGACAGTTCCATTTTCTCTGCCAATGTTTTAATTTGTTCTGATGCTTTTTGGCCTGCTTCGTCGCCATCAAACAATATATCAATTCCCTGCACTCCTTGTAGTTTGAGCAGAGATAGCTTGAACCAGTCCATTTGTTGTGTTCCGAAACAGCAAACTGTATTCTTTAAGCCGTTGTCCCAAAGATTGAGACAATCAAAAATTCCTTCAACCAATATCACTCTGTTGTGTATTGGCTTGACTTTTGCTGGAGTGAATGGCATCTTTACCCCCTGTGGGTAGATATAATACTTGTCTTGTCCTGTGCCACCAGCAATGTTTCTCCCTAAGAGTGCAATCGTTTTGCCCGTTAAGTCACGAATGGGAAAGATAATCCTACCTTCAAACTTTGGAACATTCCAAGTAAAGGCCTGCCATATCTTTAGAGTTTCCTCAGAGATATTGCGGTACGGACCACCTTTCCATTCGATACGGTCTTCTGGGAGTTGAATACCAACGGTTTGTGAACGGGTTTTTGCAATCTGGTTTTTAATTTTGTGTAATCTTACTTCTAGTGGACTCTCTGGTGCACCGAAGTGTGTGAATATGTTACCTTTGAACCCACATGCGAAACAGTGCATTAAGCCTGTTACTTTGTCTACTCTTAGACTTGGGTTCGTATCGTCATGCTCAGGATTTAGGCATGCAATTAGTGCGTCCTGTCCTTTAACAGTATACGCTAATTCTTTTTCTTCTATTAAATCTATTGCTATCATTTATAAGTATATTATACAGGAATTTTGACCTTGTGTCAAGTATTATTTTTTGTTTCCATTGATTTAATTCTTTCTTTTCCAAGAGTACTTTTATGTTTCCAATCTAATTCGTCCCCTAACTTTTCAAAATGTGTCATAGGAACACCACTTGGGTCTAACTCATCTTCGTAATACCTTGATTTCCAAACTAATTCTAGCATCTGAAAGTAGACTGCTACTGCTTTATCCCGAAAATCTTTATCTCCCCACAAGTAGTAGAGTAACCAGTATTCCTGGTCTATTCGGCATATCCTTACTTCTTGTTCTAGAATCATACTCATTCCGTCAGTTGCCATTGAAGTATTCATTTCTGCAACTGCTCTTAGCCTTTGGCTACCTGCTAATGGGTACCAATTTGGCATTACTAGAAATGGAGCTTTTATTCCGTGTGCAAAAACAGAATCATATAGTGGTTGGTTTAAGGGTACGGATTTGATATTCTCCTTTACCTTGGGTTGTTCTAGTAACCACCCGAGTGTTTTTACATACCAAGTATGTGGAGGCATGGGAATAAGTTCAGCAGTTTCTCTACTTACTCTGTCGTCTGCCATGAATCTAACTCCTCTCTTAACTCTTGTATTTGTTCTTCGTAGTTGAACCAATTAGTAGCAGAGAAGGTACTTTCCTGCATCATTTCAAGAAGAATAAGTCTATCAATCTTATTAGCAATAGACTCATCATTCTTGTGTTTAAGTTTACGAGAGTAATCTTTCGCAGACTTATGTGCGCCAGCGCCCGACTTGTTCCTGCTATGTTTAGCTACAGGATTAGTGGGTACTATTTTCTTTATCTTCATATTTTCTCCAATCTAAATCGTCAGGGACTACATTTATTTCCCAAGTTTCTATAAACTTTAGCATAATTTGTCCATCTGACGTCTGTTTTACTTTAAAAGTTTTGCCTTCATAGAATTGCATTGATTCCATTGTCAGCTCTTTGTCAAAGATTATATCTTGTCCATCTCTAACAAAGGTATAATCTACAAAGGTTACTTTACTTTCTTTTGCCACCGACACTTCTCCTCTTTATGTCATTGTGATTAAATTCTGCCCAATACAGCTCAAATGCAACTCCACTTTCAATTCCTACGAATTGGTGCATTACACCTGGCTTGACTTGTGTAAAGTCGCCTGGGCCTAATATTGTTTCATCTACTAGGTCGTAGTCGTTCTGCCAGACTCTTATCATCATCTTGCCACTTTCTACAAAAAATCCATTCCATTTAAACTCGTGTAAATGTTCCGAGCATTCCATACCTGCTTTATATTCTACTCTATGAAATTCTAAAACTCCATTAGCATGTACTAATTCTGTTTGTCCCCATATTTTACCTGCCTTCATTTGTTCTCCTTAATTTGTGTTCTCTTGCTATTCTTTTATCATTAGCTACATTCAAGTCTATCAAACCTTTTTCTGTTAATAAATTTATTAGTGCTTGTACGTCTCCAACTTCTTCAGATAAACACTTTATTTCGTGATCGCCTCCATTGTGTCTATATACTTTAGAACAAGCCTGAATAAACTCTCCTGCTTCTTCCATAGCTATAATAAGTAAGTGTGTATTGTAATCCACCATTATAACTCCTTAAAAAATAATGTGTCCCACTTACTATATGGAAAGTCAAAGAAGTGGTGCAAAAATACTTGATATATTCCTGCGATGTTTTTAAAATCATATTTAGCTGTAGGCTTACCTATATCATAATGGTACTTTCCATTTACATAACAACTAAATCCTTTTGTTTCGCAAGCTTTTCGCCATGCTAACTTTCTTTCTTCAGTATCAAACTCATTATTTCCTAGATAGGTGTCCGTATTTAGAGATAGGTGATATTGATCTTCTCCTCCAAAACCTGACCTGTGATCCATTTGCATAAGTATTTGTCTGTTACCTGCTGGGCCTCTTTGTATTTCCTTTATATTACTAAAGTACTTGTGATACTGATTTCTACCACAGTTTCCTATAGGTCTTTGTGTATTATCTATTACCCACCCTACTTGTCGTACTTCTGGAAGTATTGACTTTAGTATAATTCTGTTTTGGCCTGGGTGTACAGTAAATCTCTTTTTCTCTAGATTACACCATATTATTACTGGGTCTTTAAAGCCCATTTTACCACTATTATGTCGTCCTAGAACTGTGTCGCAAAATACGTATGCGCGTAAGTAAATTCTGTTCTTATTATGTGTAAGCCATGTCTCGGCGCCGCGTTGCGGCAACCAATTTGGCCGCATATGCTTAAATAACTTATCGTCAACATCACATGCAAACATTGTAAACTGGTAATCACTAGTCCCTTGCTCATAAATCATTATAATCTTCTCCCGTATGCATCTGCTCTTTTAAATCAGCGCGTTCATCAGGATCCATAGCCGACTGAGGACCGATTTTTAAGGTTTCCCAGTCAATCTCGGAGATAAATGATTTCATCTCTCCGCTACGCATTTTGTTACATTTGAATTTGATTGCGTTCTCTTCTTTGCCCCAATGTTCAAGGGTGTAAGACGCATCTACGGCATCTTCGATACCTTTTGAGAATCTTACCTCTCCTTTAGGATTGGTTTGGAACGCTGATATGACCAATACTTCTTGGTCTTGGGCGAGTGCCTTCAATCCCTTTGAAATCTCTATTTGTTCAGTCCATTCGTACTGACCAGAGCGACTAGGAGCATTGTGACGACGTACTTGGTTTAGATAATCTACGATTACCATACCCAGATCGGGGTATTCTATCTTCTTCTGCCTAACTGTACTAATAATCTTAGCAAGTGTAAGAGAAGGGTCATAAAATACATCTAACTGAGCCTTATCCTTTAGTTCACATTTTCGAGTCAGTGCATAGTGGAACTTGTCAAAGTCTTCGGAAACATTCCAGTCCGCTAGGACTTCGCTGCCACCTTCAAACCTGTCTGCCCACCACTGACCGATGCGTTTCCACTCTTTCTCATAAAGATTTCTCTTTATAAGTCTGCCTAGTGGTACACCAGTGGCCATACTACACATTCTTTGCAGAATGGGTCGCTGATCCATCTCGATAGTAAAGTAAAGCACGGAACGTCCTGATTGCTGGGCATTGACAGCCATATTACAGCAAGCAAATGATTTTCCGTGACCTCGTTGCGCCCCCACAATGACCAAGTCTTTGGGAGAGAATTGATAAGACAAGTCGTAGTCTTGGTTTAACCCTAAGCCTAAGTACTTTGCCAAATCTTCTTCAGAATCGAACAACTCTACAGATTCCATTGTGTCGGAATCATCAGCAGTGTTAACTCGATCTTGAACTTGTACGACCATCTCTTGCAGATAGTCTATGTTTTCTTTAGCGTCAGCAACGCTAATAGTATTGTCTATATAATGTTCAATCTTGGATAGTATTTCATTCTGAGTGAATGAATCTTTTAGATATTCTAGTAGTTCGTGCGCTGGGACATCAGTGTCCACAGCTTCTATCGCAAAAATTTTCTCTTGGAGCTCTCTGGAACGTATCTCGTACTTTAAATCCTCAAAAGAGGGTAAAGCATGGAACTTATGGACGTGTTTATCCACGACCTTCCAAATCTTCTGATACTCGCCTTCAGGAAAATAATGCACCTGTAGGCGGTTCCAAGTCTCGAAATCTCCTTGCGATAAAAGTTGTTTTATAAGTGCGCTTTCTACTGTCATAATCTCTCCCAAGAAAAAGTAGGGGTGCGAACACCCCTACATTCTTGACAATTGAAAGTTGGTTATTGAGTAACTCTTTCTTTTCTAGCTGATCCGTCGTAGTCAGCACAAACTAAACCACGTCTTGTAAGCATTGTTTTCACGCCTCTTACAGTTTTGCCGATTGAGTCAGCGATTTCATCAACAGTTAGCCCGTCGATTTCCATATCCGCTAGAGGGTCTGCTTTGCCAGAACCTTTAGTTTCTTTTTGCTTAGGGATAGCGTTAATTTCGCCAGCTCTAAGTAAAGATAATGCCTTTCCTCTGATAGAGTTTACACTCTTTCCTAGGCTGTCAGCAATCTCTTCAATGAAAGACCCACCGTTGACCATCTCAACGAATGTTCCTTCTTCAGCTTCAGAATAAGTCTTAACTGACTCAACTTTAGGAGCAGGTTTAACATGCTCTGTTAGTTGCATTGAAAGGATTTTGCCTTGAATTGACTTAGCAGAAAAGTTTCCGCCTTCAAAGTTCGCAGCAATCTCAGCGTATGTGTACTGACCTGAATTGTCATTTACAAATGCTGATAAAGTAGCTTCTTGAGCGTCACTAAAAGATTTAGCGTTGCTTGATGAAGCAAGTTCTACATCATAGCCCATTTTTCTTAGCTTAGAAGAGACACTTCTTACAGAAGTCTCTAGTTCGTCTGCAGCGTTAGCTACAGTAGCTTGAGAAACAGGTGTTTCAGAGCCTACAAAGCTCTCAAGAGATGATGTTCTCTCGTCTGTCCATTTTGGTAATGCCATTTTATTCTCCAATTAAATCTAAAATGTTAGTTATTATAACGACTCCTCTGTCGCGAGCAGTCTGCGTTTTGGCTGACTCAACTCCTGACTCATTGATTAAATGAGTGCAGTCCTTTGTCAGACTATTTTTTACGGCAAAGCCGTGTTGTTCCAGAACTTCAGCAGCACGAGCCTTAGTAGGATATGAATTGAGTCTACCTGATATGCAGACTGTCCCGACAGTCTCACGCTTTACTACTTTAGTAGCGGAGAAACTGAATGGTAAGTTTGTGCCATATTCATTTGGGTAAAATTCATCTTCTAACCAAGTTAAAAGGTTTGCTGTGGCTTTCGGGCCAATACCCGCTTCAGTACAACTTTTCTCTGAGATATCTTCGAGTGAAGATATTGTCTCGCATAATTTTTGAGAAGCTGACCGACCGAAAAGTGGAATGGAGAAAGCTGGCAGCAATGTTTGCAAATCAACTGATTTTGACTTCTCAATCTCAGTTGCTAACTTGACTGCCAATCTCTCCGAGCCTAGTCTGCTGGAAATATCCTCTACAGTAAGCTCATACAGTTCTGGGTAATCATCAATCGCTAACTTGCTAATGCAAGCAGGACCGAATCCTTTTATTTTCAAGAGTTTACCGAAGTGTTCTAGTTTCTTACCCCATTGTGCTGGACACATCTTGTTGAAGCAATAGAGTAAGTCATTAACAAACTCTACTGTTCCTTGACAAGAAGGACAGGCAGTTGGTGGTAAAATTTCGCTCAATTCGATTCTCTCTCTTTTTTATTTATATTGTATATTATAGAGGTTTTTTGACCTTTTGTCAAGAACTATTTTTAGTTTCCTGACCTTCTTCAATAAGTTCAAAATTTTCCTCATCTTCATACACATAGGTATCTGCTGTGTAATTTCGTTTTAAATTCCACTCAAACCACCATGTTTTAATTTTTTTAATTATTTTATTTAAGAAATTCATTCTTTCTTATGTCTCCAATTATTCTTTCTGCCATCAGGGCATGGGTCTCTTCTAGTGGGTGATCTTTCGGCCCAATAGGTAGCCCGTTACTTTTAGCAATATCATACATGCCCTGGTCTTCTAAGAATGGAAGTTCTCTTATGCATTGCTCTCTATTTAAGTCTATGGCGGGCCACCATACATTAGTGTTCTCATATGTTGGCTGGTCTAGTAATGGTAACAAAGGCTTATACTGTCCACTAGAAAACAAATAATGTAATTGTGGGATTCCCTTTGCTTTTAGCATATACTTTACCGCTAGCATACTTTGAATTGTTTTTCGTAGATTATAGTGAGCATTTCTAATACGCATCATATAACCTCTCATATACTCTTCTTCGCCAGGTTCATACTGTCTATCAATGTAGACTTCGCTGTTTGGCATAGCTTTCATTGTGTTTTGCTCTAATGAGAACTTGCCCCAAGCACTTACTACCCAACTCCAATCATCTGTAATGCTAGACATTCTAAGATTTTCTAATCTGTTTATTCCTGACCACATACATACTACTAAGCTAGGCCAACCGTCTCCTATGCATTTTTTATTGATTTGGATTGTTTGGTCGTATGCTCCTGTTGCACTACGGTACTCATTCCTCTGTGTTAGTCTTCTAGAATCTAGGTTATTGCCTTTATGTGGCATAATTTTTGTTTTATAGGTATGCCTCTTTGTTTTAATGTTTTCTGTGGGGTGTGTATAATAAAGCTTACCTCCAAGAACTGCATTAGTTACGGTTCTTTGGATATAGTCATTACCTGCACCAATCTTAGCTTCATTCCATTGAAGCTCTCCAAACTCTTTGCACACTTTAGTAGCGTACCTATCCTTTAGTTTATCTTTAAGTTCCATTCCATTGGTGAAACTACAACCACTAAATAAAATCGTCAAAATACTTTTACTCCATACATTTTCTGGAAATCCATTGCATGTTGCCAGTTATCTACTATAGGTTGCCCTTTAATATTCAAACTTGTATTTAACAACATTGGAACTCCAGTTCTCTCATAATACTCCTCTAAGATTGGTCTTAGTACGCTAGGGTTTTCGGGAGTGACTAACTGTACTCTAGCACTATTATCTACATGGGTTACTGCTTTGTAATCATGTTTTGCTTGTGCTACGTACTGCATATACTCGTTCATTGGCCCTTCAAAGTATTCATTTGCATACTCTGATAGAATAGCTGGAGCGAATGGTCTAAAATTCTGCCTTCTCTTAATTCTATTAACTGTGCGCTTAATATCAAAACGCACATCACCAAGAAGACTACGATTCCCCAATGCTCTGGGCCCAAATTCGGCTTTTCCATTTGCTACTCCACATACTTTCTTTTTTAATATCCAATCTACTACTTCTCTAGGGTTTACTTGATGTTGTATGTCTGTCCCAAGAAAAGGACTATACTTTACTTTCTTACCAGTATACGCTAGTGCTGCACCTAAACTACTGCCTGCATCGCCAGGGTTTGGGTAAATCCAAACATTCTTAAAATAGTTGTGTAATATTTTACTATTTGCTACGCAGTTGAGTGCAACTCCACCTGCATAACATAAATTCTTGCCCCAGTTAGCGGCTAAGCCTACTAACTTTTCGATTTCTAACTCAGCATGGGCTTGGGCACTTGCGGCTATATCCTCTGGTCTATGGCCTTTAAAATCTTCTAGGGTGAACCCCTTATGCCAATTTGCCCAGTCATTGAAGCAATACTGCATATCTACACATACTTCTCCATATGCCGCCATTCCCATAGTTATATACTCATCTTCGTTTGGCTTCAAACCAATACGCTTAGTAATAGCACTATAGAACAGGCCAATGCTTTTTGGATAAATTTTCTCAAAAACTTTTTTCAATTTTCGATTCTCAACTATCCATATACTGCTAGTTGTCCATTCTCCGATCGCATCAATCACGAGACATACCGCGTCCTCGGTAAAGGGTGAAGTATAGTACGCTCCTGCTGCGTGGCTTTCGTGATGATATGTATGATAATCACATTGCTCAAAGATTTTTGTCGAAACAGGGACTTGCGAATTAGCTATACGTCTCTCGTTCTTTAGCGGTACGTTTTCATAGAAAACAGATATATCTGCGTCTGTATTTCTTAAATGAAGTGGGTTGATTCTGTCGTTCTTTTTTCTACTAAAACGCTCGGCGTGTTTAGCCCAAAGAATCTTGTCTCCTTCAACTAATGCGACTGAGGCGTCGTGAAACCCCTCTGAAATACCTTTAACTACCAATGGTGTATAACTCCTGACATAATAACGAAGCAAGTAAAAAAATTAACGAGCACGATAAGGCTCCTAAATATTGCAACAATATCAGCATCTCTATCAGTTTCGCCACTCTTATCTCCTAGGCTTCTTGCCCACAAATACCATACTTTACGAGCCTTCATAAGGCGGTAAGTCGTCGTATCTATAGAACTTCTTTGTTTCACTATGATAATGCCAACCATTGTACTTATGTTCGCTGCTAGGCTTATCTGATTCTATATATTTATTTTCTTCTTCTACCATTTCTTAGGGAAATCCTCCAATATCTTACTCGTTGGTTTGAAGCACTCTGTGTGTCCTCCAAACTTGTGAGAGGGTTCTAGTTTATCACTTAAGAACTTAGCATGAAGCATTTGTTCCATGTTAAAGACTTCTTCTAATGTAGAAGTCCATGTTCTCTGAATTCTTAAGTCATAACCTTGAAAGCCTCTTGCTCTCTTGATTACATGACGCCAGTCTTTACCAGCGGCAATGCCTACTTTAATTATCTCTCTTTCGTGAGTTTTCTTATTTACTAATACAACGCCGTACAAGACACCCTCTTTCTGTGCTTCGAGAGGGTGATTTTTGAAATAAGTCTCATTATACTTTCCTACAGAAGCCATAAGTAAATTAAGCTCCTGCAAGAACACGAACAACTCCTGACGCCAGTATTACTACTGCTGCTGCGTTCAGAATTATTAACGCTCTATCCTTCCATATAACACCTACTGCTAACCAGCCTGCACAACCTATAGTTGAGAGAACTAAGTCTACAAAGGGGTACGCCTGTCCACCACGAAGTATCATAGCAGTCAGTAAAACTATAGATGATGCCCATTTTATCCACCAAGATATATCAAAGTTTAGCCACGCTTTGTCTATGCGTTTCTGTAGTTGCTTAAGCTTCTTAGTGCGTATTTCTTCTAGATTCATCTAGTAACTCCCACTCATCTAATAATTGTTCAAAGTATTCTGCATCATTCATTTCTTCCATCATTTCGCGGAAGAACTCAAGGTCTGGAATTGTTTGTCCAATAGGTATTTTAGTTATATAAACTCTGTATGCTTTCTCTAATTGTGATTCTAAATACAATAACATTACACTCTCCTCACAACTTTAGGGATAATTTCTCCACTTCTGATAATCTCTACATCACAACCAATCTCTAACATCATTTCATCTATGAAAGCAATATTGTGTAGTGTAGCACGAGAGATGGTTGCACCATTGATTTCTACAGGTTGTAGAATACCCGTTGGGGCTATAACTCCAGACTTACCAGTATTCCACTCTACATCTAATAGTTTTGTAACTACTCCAGCCGCTCTAGTTTTGTAAGCATATGCTCCTCTAGGGTGGTGTGAAGTATATCCAAGCTTCTCAAAAGCACTATATCTATCTACTCGGAATACAATTCCATCGTTTGGGAACTCGTCCCAGTTGCCCATAGATATGACATTAAACCAATTATCCATAAACTTCATATCTTCTAGCCATCTTTCTCCAAGATTCGGCTGTAGTCCATATGCAACAAAAGTCAAGTCTCGTTTCTTGAACTCGGCAACATCTTTTAAGTTTAGCGCACCTGATGCATAATTCCTAGAGTTAGGTATACTCTTAGGGGCTACGACTTCTCCTGTGATTTGTCGAACTCCACTAAAAGAATATTTATCTAGTACTGTTGGAACTATGTGTTTTATCTTATCGGTTATATCTAGTCCTGCTTTTCCATCTCCTCTAGTTAAGGCTTGATGATATATACCATCTACATAGGTTACGGACACAGCTGCGCCATCAAGCTTAGTAGTCGTAACTACTGCTTCGTTTCCATAGTCGGGGGCTTTATCTTCTTGTGCAAAGACTTTTTGTAGTGAGAACATAGGGAAGGGGTGTTTAAAACGACTGTCTGTAACTGAGCCCACTTCATCTGTATTAACATTGTCTACGAGGCGATCATACACTTCATCAGGTATGAGAGGTCGTCCATTGAAATATGCATCGCGACATTTACTTAAATATGTTCTTATATCTTTATTCATTTGTATATTATACTAAGATTTTAAGGATTTGTCAAGAACTATTTTTCTGGTGTCCCGAGCAGGAGTCGAACCTGCAACCTACGGCTTAGAAGGCCGTTGCTCTATCCGTTTGAGCTACCAGGACATCAGAGAAATAGTTCTATCTGCTTATCCTGTTTTCGTAGTCGGCTGAGGTTTCGTCCCACCAAGAAGGTTTGTCTCGGTACTTCCAGTCGGCAAAGACTGCTTTGTCTTTGTGGTAGAACTCTCGGTAGGCGGTGACGGTATCGTCGTGTTTGCAATCATCAGGCATGGCTTGTGCAAATGGGGTAAGCCCGATGTCGGGGATTGATATTTCTGGTAGCCCCAAGACCATCTCGACAGATTTATGCACCTTGCCGTATCGGTAGGTATACTCCTCTCCCAATGCCAAAGCGTAGCAGTAGAGCCAGTCGTAGTTGGACTGGGAGCTTCTAGCCCAGATGGTACAAGGGTGATTATACATAGTAGGGAGATAGGGAAAATCCCTTGGCTCATTCTTTTTCTGAATTGAGACTTTTGCCCATTCTTCTGAGGTGAGCTTCCTGTTAGGTACGTATCCTGCATATTTGTGTGTCCAATGTACTGTGCATAGCATCTGTCCAGCTTCTAGTGGCATCTTGACAATGTGCTTGTCAACATGATACTCTGCGTTTTTGTCTAAATCTTCATCAAGTATAAAAATATTCATACGACTATTATACTAAATATTTGAGGTTATGTCAAGTAGTTTTTAAGGTATGCTGCAAATTGTTTATGAGCTTCTGCGTTGCGGTGGTAGAATCCAAGTTGTTTTCCGAATTGGTCTAATCGTTTGGGAACTGCATTGACTATGATACTTCTCCATGTATCAGTAAACATCTGATAATAGAGAGAATCTTCTGGCACATCTAACACATGGATATCTTCAATACTATCATCAAATATATCAAAATGTTGAATAAACTTATAACTTATATTCTTTTTAGCTAAGAAATCTTTTATTGCTGTCATGTGGATTGCCCACGTGATAGCGTAGTGAGAGTCAGTATGAATACCTGCTTTACCATCTAAGTCTTCGTTCTTAAAATCGTATGCTCCCATAAGGTCTAACTTATAAGTTCGTGTGGGTCTTGGTATTCCAATGTAAACATGGTCATAGGAATTTAACTTACCCCTATAATAATCTTTCTTTATTAGTAAGTGTAAGTAATCTGCACTCATAGCGGGCCATGTTACAACTCGTGCTTCAGAGTTTAACAAATAAGGGTATGCTGTCCGTAAGTTTCTATGAGCAAACTCATATACACTCATCTTAGAAGCACGACCCATTTTTACGTTCCACATCATTATAGCTTGGTGTAACCCAAGCTGTGCAATCAAATCTCTCTTTTCTCTGAAAGTATTTCGATTAAGAAGTTGGTCGTGGTCGCTTTCATACCCAGCCATATGGCTATCGCCATAAAAATGCTGTTGTCTGTCTATTCGTTGTTTATAAGTAGATTTCATCTAGTTTTTCTTTGAAATGTGTCTCTAGTATGTCTTTCACTTCACTTATGGAGAGAATCTCCACTAATCCATCAAATAATAACTTACTATTCTCAAAGTCAAGAGGCATAGTTACCCCTTCTCTGCTAGGCTTGAATTCTTCGTCAAAGTCTTGGAAATATTTTCTCAATGAAAGGTACTCTACATCTCTAAAGGTATTCACAGTAAGATAAATCTTTTCGTGTTTTTCTTTATTGTAGTGTATTAACTTCTCAAAGAGGGCGGGGGCTTCATGTAGTTCTATCATTCTTTAGTATCGCTGATAAAGGAACTATAGAAGTTACGTTTGCAGGCGTTAGTAGCCTGTATGAATCCGTATCCCAGCAAAACAATAACACCTGACCGGTGGTTGGCTTTGCTCTATTTCTCTTGGACTGTATATATTTATTGTCGAAGTCAAGGGTACAGACGTTATACTTTAGTCTACGACTGTTCTGACTCCTATAAGTTATTATCGCATCGCCATGTTTTTCGACTTGCTTAATAAATTCATCTTTCTTCATGAGTTCCTTTTAGGTTAAAATTGTATTCTACCAAGAACCCGATGGTTAAAACTGTGAGGTGATTCCTATACCCGTAAAAATACGCTAGAAGCCATATAGACTCCTAGCGTCCTGAAGGTAATTAACCGTTTAGTTTAGCAATAATTTCTGCAAAGTAGTTAGCAGCCTTACCTGTTAACTTACTAATGATAGCGTCGTCTGCTTCCATACCCGCGTCAGAGATTGCATCTTTGACTGCTTGTTGGGCATCTGCAACAGATACTCTACCACCGCCACCGCCGTTACCACCTGAAGTGGATTTAGCAGCAGGAGTTTTCTTTACATAAACACCAGCTTTAGTCAAAATCATTCTGACACCATTTGGGCTCTCACCTAATTCGGCAGCTATTTCTTTGACAATCTCCATACTGTTATCTGGAGTCGGTTCTTCTGCAGTATACATCTCTACTGCCTGAGCTTTTGCTTCGTCTGTCCAAGCCATTTTTCTTTTCCTCGTAGTTTTTCCGTAAATGTTTTCGTACTCGTTAAGAGTTCGTGTGTTTCTGTAGCCAGGACACCACCCTGTTGCTTCTAGCATTTGGTTGTAATATCTGTCGCTCATACACTCTCTTTCTCAATTTATACATCTATTATAACGATAAT
>Ga0209631_10001137_pt1 | contig 35055 bp, 29 predicted proteins | sample COG_08_FD_184752 | JGI IMG/M metagenome (GOLD analysis project Ga0209631, IMG submission 184752) | Pelagic Microbial community sample from North Sea - COGITO 998_met_08 (SPAdes) (version 2) | ecosystem: Environmental > Aquatic > Marine > Neritic zone/Coastal water | place: Helgoland, sampling... | reverse complement strand
CGTTCCAAAACCGTACCAGCCTGGCAGCATCAGACGGCATTGTGCCCAACTAAATACCCAAGGGATCGCTCTAAGGTCTTCTATCTTGCGAGTTTTTTTACGAGACGGCGGCCTCGATCCAATATGAAGAGTAGCGATTTCATTAATTACGGTTGAAGACCAGAAATATTCTTCGAAGCCATCTGTCTTATAAACTAGCTCCTGATAGGCCTCAAAGGCACTATTGGAAAGCTCATCCATAGCGCTTATATATTCTGTGGGTAGTGGGAGCATGTTTTCTTGTAGTAGAGACGCCTCTAATGTTGCTGCTGCAAGTATTTCAAGATTTCGTCGTCCTAGGTCTGGGTTGGAATACTTGCTGGAAATAATTTCACCTTGTTCAGTCATACGTAGCTGTCCCTGAACAGCGCCGCTGGGCTGTGCTAGAATAGCTTCGTAGCTTGGACCACCACCACGTCCGACCGTTCCACCACGGCCATGGAATAGACGCAATTTGACACCTTGGCGATCAAACAGCCCAATTAACTTTGTCTGCGCCTTGAAAAGCTCCCATCCAGAAGTTAGGAAGCCACCGTCCTTGTTGCTATCAGAATATCCAAGCATTATTTCCTGAACGCCACCAAGGCTGTCGACCAGTCGCCTGTATTCTGGGATGGACAGCAGCCGATCCATGATTTTGACACAATTTCTAAGATCGGCAATGGTCTCAAAAAGTGGTACAATCTGAAGTGCACTGATGCCATCGGGACTGACTAGATTCGCCTGTTTCAGTAATACCGCCAGCTCCAACACATCTGATGCTGCCTGGGTATTGGAAATTATAGAGGTTGTGATCGTGCGTGGCCCAAGGGTCGCGCGGGCCCTCGCGGCCGCCTCTAGAATATTTAATTCGCTTGTCGTTACCTTGCTATAAGTCCAACCAGTACAAAGTAAAGATCTTCCTGAACCCAGTTCAGTGGCCAGCAACTCAATACGACTATCTTCTTTTAGGTTTGCATAATCAACTTTGCCATCAACGACGTCGAATAACTCAGAAATGACACTCTCGTGCACAGAGGAGTTTTGTCGTAGGTCTAGGCTGGCAAGGTGTAATCCAAAGCAATTAACTGAGCGTAACAAATCTCGCAATCTACCGTCGGCGAGATCAGCAGAGCCATTTGCGACCAAAGATTGATGGATAGTACTTAGATCAGTGGCTAATTCGTCAGGATAGGAATAAGGTGACGCGTCACCGACAGGCCGACGGGGTGGTTCAGCTAATTTATGTTTTTTTGCAGTAGCTGCAAGACGCGCATAAATACCAGATATAGCGCTCCTGTATGGCTCTTTATCAAAATTTTTTGGCGATTTCTCGGCTAATTTTGTCAGGTCTGGAGAAACATCCACTAGCGTAGAGGCCAATGATAATTCTGCACCTAATTCATGCAGTTCTTGAAAATAGAACGTAACTATCTTGCTGCCATGACGCTTCACCGTATCGCGTAAAACGTCGGCGGTGACAAAGGGGTTGCCGTCTCGATCACCACCGATCCAACTACCAATTTGCAGAAATGATTCAATCGCCTCAGACTTTTTGTCAAGTTTGTTAAGCCTGTCCTCAATTGCCCGATATATTTTTGGCAATTGTCCAAGCAAAGAGTAGTCATAGTATGCAAGGCCATTAGAAACCTCATCGACAACATTGAGGCGACTCTGACGCAGCATTCCTGTCTGCCATAGGGCGAGGACTGTCCGACGTATTTGGTCATTGACCTCATCGTGTTCATCTGGTGTTAAGTCAGAGCGCTCACAACGGGACAAAAGGGCAGATATGGCCAATTCATGACGCATGATACTTTTTCGCCGCACTTCAGTGGGGTGGGCGGTTAAAACTGGAAGCACATGTGCATCTCCAAAGAAAGTGCGTAAATCTTTGGCCTCAATTCCAGCCTCAGCAGCCCGGGTCATAACGTTTGCTATGGTGCCTCTTCGTGGTGGGTCTCCAGCTCTGTCATGGCTCCGGGTTCTTCGGGTGTGATGCATGTCCTCTGCTATGTTGGCTAAATGGGAAAATAGACTGAATGCCCTCACCACATCTACAGTCTCTTTGGGGTCAAGTTGGTTTAGTAACTCTTGTAATTCATGTTTAGCTGGCTCGTCATTATCCCGGTGAAAGCGAACTGAGGTCTGGCGAATCATCTCAACTATCTTGAAAGTTGCCTCACCATTTTGTTCTCGTACTGTATCACCCAACAAACGGCCTAACAGACGAATATTGTTTCGTAGTGGGGCGTCTTTATCAGCATCTATTAGATTTTCAGGCATTGAGATCTCAAATTTGAACTTTGATACGAAAAGTTGATGAAGTCATTGCCAGTTTTTAAGCTTTTTATAGCGGACAGGCAACGCCAGCTTGTATAAAGGTCATGAAAAAATGTGAATCTATTCTTTCCCACAACATATTACATTATAAGCAAATTGTGTTTTCATTATTGTTAAATATTATTTTTCTTAATCTAAAATAGCTTGGCTTGAATGTTAAGGTACCTTTTACATTAGATTATACTTAAAAAATGTATTGGAAGTTTTCTTGTCATTTTTTTTTGGCGTAAGGGTTGTTGCCTTTTTTGGTGTGTAGGCGCAGGGGCACACCGGGCAATTCAAAATCCTCCCTTAGCGCGTTCACTAGGTAACGAGAATAGGATTCTGGCAGCTTCTCTGGGCGGCTGGCAAAGACGACAAACGTCGGCGGGCGGGTTTTTGCCTGTGTCATATAGCGTAACTTGATACGAAGGCCACTAGTTAGGGGTGGTGGATGATGGGCGGTGATGCATTCTAGCCAGCGATTGAGCGCCCCAGTCGAAATACGCTTATTCCATAAGTCATAAATATTCATAACAGCGGGAAGTAAACGTTTAGTGCCGCGCCCATTTTTGGCAGATAAAGTAATTATTGGAATGCCGCGAGCCTGTGGGAAAGAGGTCTGTAAGCGATCACTTAACTTGCCAAGGGTTTTCTTCGGTTCTTTTACCAAATCCCATTTATTGACAGCAATGACTAAAACACGCCCTTCGTTGATGACCCGCCGGGCAATTGTTAAGTCCTGTTTCTCCAACAAGTCTTGAGAATCTAGAACCAGCACGACGACTTGGGCAAATTTAATAGCGCGGATAGAATCGGCGGTGGAGAGGCTTTCAACCTTTTCGCTAACTCTGGACTTTCTTCTTAACCCTGCCGTATCGACTAGTTTGATCTCTCGCGTATCATACAACCAACTGGTGCTGATAGCATCCCGTGTGATACCGGATTCTGGTCCAGTTAACATGCGCTCCTCACCAAGCAAGCAGTTGACCAGAGTCGATTTTCCTACGTTGGGGCGTCCAACAATTGCCATGCTTATGGCGCGATTGGCTCCATCGTCTTCATCACCTTTGTAGTCGTTGGAAAATTCTTCATTAACATCATCGACCTTATTTCTTTTGGTGTAAGGTAATAACGCATCGTATAGTTCGGACATGCCCTCACCATGTTCTGCAGAAAAAGCCAACGGTTCACCTAGACCCAAACTATAGGATTCAGCTAGTCCTGGGATGCCAGCACGCCCCTCACATTTGTTAGCGACAAGTATTAACGGTACACCTTGTTGGCGGATCCATCTTCCGAAATGACTATCTAGCGGCGTTACTCCTGCCCTGGCATCAATCAACATCAGAGCGACGGTAGCTTCGTTCAAGGCGATACTAGTTTGCTCCCGCATGCGAGCCTCTAGAGATCCATCCATGGCATCCTCTAATCCAGCAGTATCAATAATGGAGAATTTCATGTCTGAAATACGACCCTGACCTTCGCGCCGGTCGCGGGTAACGCCTGGAGTGTCGTCAACAATAGCGAGACGCTTGCCAACCAGTCTGTTGAAAAGTGTCGACTTGCCGACATTTGGTCGTCCAACGATGGCAACAGTAAAGCTCATGTGCTCATATATGGTATTACCTTAGCGATATGCTAGGAGGCTAGCATTATCGGCAAGAAAATAGACACCTCGTCCGGCAATTACTGGGGGTACAGATATTCCTGATGGCATTTCAACACTTCCCATAATTCGTCCATCATAAGGGGATATAGAATAAACTTGACCCAAAGAACTAGCTAAAAGCAGGCGATCGCTGGCCAAAATCGGACCGTTCCAGATAATTGGATTATCCTTAGTTGTTGGATCTTCATACTGAGGTAAGGTCTGAACCCAGTGAATGGAACCGCTATTGCGTGAAATGGCAACAACTTCAGCGTCATTTGTTAACAGGAAAATATAATCACCAGCTACCCATGGATTGGATAGTCCACCAATTTCTTTACCCCAAATACGCCGACCACTTCGCAAATCTATCGAAACCATCATACCGCCATGAGAAATAGCAAAAACCTGACCGCGATCGATAATTGGTTGACCGCGAATATGAGCAAGGGTCGAAACTACATTAATTCTTCGAGTGTTTAAGAGGGCTTCAGTCCATAATACTCGGCCATTTTCCGCCTTAAGGGCAACAAGCTCACCAGAAGCAAAGGGTGCAACGACGACACCATTGTCAACAGCTGGACTGGCGCCACCAAGTAAGCTAGCAATTTCAGCAATTCCAATGTAATTCCAAATTTCATCTCCTGTAGTCCCATTTAAGGCATACAGGCGACTGTCTACGGTCATGGCGAAAACGCGTCCGTTTCGTACAGTTGGCGCGCTACGCATGGGACCAGGTAAAGTTGTGCGCCATATTACTGTTCCGCTGGTAGCATTGAGGGCCATAACCTGGGCGAAACCAGTGGTGACATAAACTTTACCATCTTCGAAAGCTAGCCCCCCACTCATGTGACCGTCGTCTTCATCATCGGGAGTTAATGAGGTGCGCCAAAAAATCTTACCTGTCTTGATATCGAAGGCGCTGACATTGGATGAAGTGTCCATTGTATATACCCGGCCCGCGGCAATTATTGGAGTTCCAATAAATCTTGATTCATCATTGGATCCAGTTCCAATGTCTGAAGACCATGCGAGATTGATACTTTCTCCTATCTCAATATGATGCATAGCATGGTTTGCATAGCCACCTGCCTGGGGCCAACTGGCATTGGCGGTTGGTGGGGGTAATAAAATGTCCATTGCCGATAATTCGGAATCGGGGCTCAATGAGCGTTGATGCCTCAATACTGAAATTCGCTCACCTGAGAGCGGCACTTTTAACTCATCACCGAACAAACCACCGGGCTCCGTCAATGACTCGCAGCCAGTCAGAGCTAAAGAGCTAGCAATAAGGGCGCTATGCCCAAGGGACTTAAATTTAAATGTAATATTTTTTACAACACTCATGGTCTTTTTTTCCTTTTATTCGGCTAATCCAGTAAGCAATTCCCTGGCCCGCAGACGAATGCCTTGAGGTGCTGTCTTATCATCGGTTAATGCGGCGAATAATTTCCTTGCCTTAGCCTTGTGACCTGACTGTTTAGCAAGAATTGCAGTTAACTCGCGTGCACTATATCGCCATGGATTTTTGTCAGCCGTAAGCGAAGCAAGTAAAGTCGTCAACACGGCTGTATCGCCATTATTATTCATTCGCTGAATCGCCCCAAGCAAAATTGCTAGATCACGATAAATGATATCTAGAGAACCATCATTGGCAAGCTTGTCATAAGCGGCAGTAGCACCTTGAACGTTTCCACCATTAGCCATCATGGCGGCAGCTTGAAATCCAGCAAGCATCTGATAACCTTGAGAGGCTTCAGCCTGAAAAGCTGTCAAGGCACCAAGGGCAGCTTCCTGATCACCTTCGTTGATAAGGCTAATGGTTGCGGCAAAGCGCTCACCCTGCTGGTTACGGTTGGTGATATCATAGTTCTGCCAGGCTTTATAACCAGCGACAGAAGAAACAATAACAAAGGCAAGGCCAATTAGAATTTTACCGTACCGTAGCCAAAGCTTGGAAAACTGATCTTTGCGTAGTTCCTCGTCAATTTCGCGCAATATGCCTTCTTGAATAGGCTCAGACACTTTATATCTCCATAATTTAATTCATGACTTAATAAATAAGTTTAAAATATTCCTCTGGAATAAGGAAAGCAAACACGCTTTACGATTATTCACCTATCCACTTTATGGAACATCCTATTGAGGGAGTTTGTATCGCCGGCCCTTGACCTGATTTGGCCACTTCACTCATTGCTTCAAATAGTTCGCGTCGAGCGTCCTTGGGGCCTGGCTTTTTATTTGAAGAATCAAGACGTCCCCGGTATTTCAGTCCAAAATTTTTATCAAATCCAAAGAAGTCAGGCGTGCATACTGCTCCATAATTTCGCGCTGTTTGCTGTGTTGGGTCAATAACGTATGGGAAGGTGAAGCCATTTCTCTCACTTACAATTTTCATATTGTCAAAAGTATCCTCAGGATAGTCGCTGGGATCATTTGACATGACAGCTGCGACGCCAATACCAATTGCCTGTAGCTCAAACGCATCGCGTACGAGACGATCAATAATCGCTTTAACATAGGGGCAGTGATTACAAATGAACATAATCACAGTGCCATTGTCTCCATGCACACTCTCTAAAGTATGAATTTTCCCATCAACACCTTTAAGTGAAAAATTTGGAGCTTTCCAATCAAATTCGCAAATTGGAGTTTCTGTGGAAACCATGAGCACTATCTCCGGATAAAACCATGAAATTGATGCACTTGACTAGGCCTAAAAATGCTTTCAATTAAGAAAAGTTCGCAAGCTCACTTCTTCAGCTTTGCAACGCATCTTGAATTATGTATTAGGTTCTTAATCTAAAATGAAAGGATAGTCGATAACGTATTAACTACTTTTAAACTCTGGATAGTGCAATATTAAATGCAATGTATGTAGTAGCATTTTTCTTAAGGAGTTGCTTGAAGTATGCGTTTGCTCTTTACCTTGACCCTAACGGTATCTCTTGGTGCATGCGATCCACGCCTTGCAGCAGTCGATGGTGTTTCTGCAGTGGGCACCGGCAAGACTGTCAGTGATCATTTTGTCTCTTTTGCTAGTGGTAAGAATTGTTCGACAATTCGAACCAACACTGGCCGCACTTACTGTGAAGAAGATGAGCCAAACCCAACACCCAAAGTTTGGTGCTATCGAACGATTGGCAAGGCTGTGTGTTACGACAGGCCAGACCCGTACCAGGGAAATCAACGCAAGATGGGAGAAAACGACCATAATCTGGATAGATCAAAATAAACTCAGTGGGCGCCTAGACCGACCCTATTCGCATTAACTTATTCAGTTTAGCGTGCATCGAGAAACAAATGAAGAGACGATTGACAACTTTCATTTTTGTCGTGTCTTAGAAGTGCAGTAGCAAAGACTTTAAATGTTTTTGAATCGTGTAAAGTGTTCTTTAGGAAAATCATTTTAGTAACGGCTTCTGTGCTCAGAACCTCGGCATAATGTTTAATGGCTGTCTTAGTAAAATGTTTGACTGCGATTCAAGTGCTAAATTTTTTTATACTGGCTGCATGATGAGTTAGCCGTTTGGACACGATATCATTTTTCTTTATTTCGGGGGTAGGCACATAGTCACAATACCTTTGATTTTTTTTGGGTCCACAGGCTCGCCCTTGCGTATGATTATAATACGCCCTGATTTGGCTAGATGTATCGCCTGTTGCTTTACTGCATTTAGGTAGCGTCGCCAGAGATTAGGGCCGTCTTTTGGTTTTCTGCGCTCATTGGCGATTGTGTAGGCCACATCCTTAAAAGTCGCTGCTTTGCCAACACTCAAGGTATCAAGAATGGCGATAACTATAGGATCGTCATAATTAGCCCCAATGAGCTTATCGTTTTCTTTTAATTGATCATTCATTAAAAAGATATTTAGCTGAGAAGTTGGCTTGATGCAATGCCATCGAGGATTGAGGGCCCAACAATTGCTGCTTTCTTCAGCTGGTTTTTTTAGGAGCGGGATCTTCATTGTACTTGAATTTATTTTGCTTCCTTTGTTTTAAAATTAATGTGGCAAAGTTCAAAGTGTTTATCCTCAAGAACTATTGGTTGTTATTGAAGCATTTATTTAACTGCATTGTCTCAGAGCGGCTTCAAGTCTTTGCCAATCTTTCTCACTACCGGGTAAGCCAAAGCGAAGCCAATTGGGATCATATTGAAATTGTCGTACCATGATTCCGCATTGCGCAAGGATTTGAAAAATTGCCTTGGCTTGTTTTGTGGCAACGAGCCTAAATAAAGATGTGCCGCCAACAACTTCCATATTACTAGCTCTAAGAATTTCATCTAGGCGATTACTTGCAAGCAGTAGTTGCTGGCGAGTGATGGTCATCCATTTATCTTCTGAGAGGGCGGCCTCACCAATAATGATAGCTGGTGTTGATACCGCCCAAGGCCCGAGGAACGTCGACAAACGCTCGGCAACAACAATGTCTGTAAGTGCAAATCCTAGGCGTAAGCCGGCAAGGCCGTAAAACTTACCAAAGGAACGTAAAATGATCAGGCCGGGTAGGCCAACGGCGCTTGCAAGGCTTAGTTCGGGAATTACGTCGCAGAATGCTTCATCTACAATCAGCCAGCCACCTTTTTCAGCTTGCCTTTGGGCAAGTCTTTTCAAATCTTTTGGTGCATGTTGGTATCCGTCTGGATTGTTGGGATTAACAACGATTATTACATCAGCATTTTCTTCGGCTTGGTCTAGATCACTTGTTTCTTTAACCGTGTGTTCAGCTACGCGCCAGCATTGGGCATGTTCATTGTAGGTTGGGGAAATGACGGAAACTCTTCCTGCAGGGCGCATGCGGGGCAGCCACTGAATTAATGACTGAGTGCCTGGTGCGGCAGTAATCAGTTGCGGATCACTCACCCCGTAACAGATTGCTGCAGCCTGCTTCAGGTTACTCAAATTAGCGGTGCTTGGCAGTGATCCCCAGTTCTTACTATTAATTCTTTTTGGAACGTAAGGTTGCGGATTTATACCTGTGGAGAGGTCAAGCCAGCCCTGTTTTGGGCGCCCATAACGTTGCTCAAGTGCTTGTGGGTCGCCACCGTGCTCACATCTATTCAAGTTCATTTCATGTGTCCGGGTTTTGTGGCCTATCAATCTGGATAATTTCACCGTTTAAACTACAAGACTCTTCAGCCAACTGCAAAAAACTCTCAGTAACGTCCTCTGGGAGCTTAATGCTCTCTGGGTCCTCGCCAGGATAGGCAATTGGACGCATGGTCGTACGAGTGGGTCCTGGATTCAGTATATTGGCTTTGATGTTACTTTTTTTGTTTTCTGATGCATAAGTTTTGACCATAGTTTCTAGTCCTGCTTTGGAAACAGCGTAAGCTCCCCAAAAAGGCCATGTTCCTTGTGTTACTGTCGATGATACAAAAATAGCGCGTCCTGCCTCTGAGGCCCTGATCAGAGGATCGAGGCTTCTGAGTAGACGGTAGTTAGCTGTCAGATTTACATTTATTATTTGGTCCCAGTCTTCTGGTTTGACTTGTGGCATGGGTTTCAGAGGTGTCAGTAGGCCCGCATTTCCTATTAGTACATCAAGGCGCTTAAAGCGTTCAAAGACGGCGGCAGCCATGTGATCAATGGCGTCAAAATCAGACAAGTCTATGGGTGCCAGAGTAACGTTGTCACCGGTTAACTCCAAAATTTCATCATCAAGCTTCTCTAGTGCGCCTTTTGTGCGTGCACAAAGTATAAGTTGGGCGCCCTCTTGGGCAAAACGCAAGGCAACTGCTCGTCCGATTCCACGGGAAGCTCCAGTGATTAGGGCAACACGTCCTTGCAAGCGTCCTTTTGTCATTTTTTAGTGCCTTGTTTTTAGCAGTGATAACTGTTTTGGAGCGCGTCCGTTTTCAAGATCAGTAAGGCGGATTGGGTAATCGCCACTAAAGCAGGCATCGCAAAATTGTGGATTGTCTGTATTGCGTCTTTCTTCTCCAACTGCGCGGTAAAGACCGCCAAAAGAAATAAAGTTTAGACTGTCAACACCAATAATCTTACGCATGGACTCCAGATCATGCATAGAAGCCATTAGTTCCTCGCGCTCTGGCGTATCAATGCCATAGAAGCATGGATTTGTAATGGGTGGCGAGGATATGCACATGTGTACCTCTGTGGCTCCTGCAGCACGAACCATATCCACAATCTTAACGGACGTAGTACCGCGAACGATGGAGTCATCAATCAGAATAACGCGCTTTCCCTTTAAATATTGGGCATTAGCGTTGTGCTTTAACTTGACGCCCAGATTGCGAATTTGTTGAGTTGGTTCAATAAAGGTACGCCCAACATAGTGATTTCGAATAATTCCAAGTTCAAATGGAATGCTTGACTGTTCGGCGTAACCTAGGGCAGCGGGAACACCTGAATCAGGTACTGGTACAATAACATCTGCATCAATATTACTCTCTTTTGCCAGCTCCATGCCAATTTTTTTTCGGATTTGATAGACGTTGCGCCCTTCTAAGTAGCTGTCAGGGCGGGCAAAGTAAATGTATTCAAAGATGCAAAATTTTGGTGTTATGGGCAGGAATGGCTTAAAGCTACGCAAGCCTTTTTTGTCGATGACTATCAATTCACCTGGCTCCACATCACGTACAAACTCTGCACCAATAATATCAAGAGCACATGTCTCAGAAGCTAAAATCATAGATACACCAATCTTACCAAGAACTAACGGGCGCACACCACGAGGATCTCGCACTCCAATGATTTTTTCCTGAGTCATAGCAACAAGCGAATAAGCACCCTCGGCCTGACGTAGGGCATCAATTACTCGTTCAACGACATTTGTCGCTTTGGACATGGCAATTAGGTGAATAAAGGTTTCCGTGTCACTCGTTGATTGAAAGATGCAGCCGCGCTCAACAAGTGCTTTGCGAATAGCATAGGCATTGGTCAAGTTGCCATTATGTGCAATGGACAGGCCGCCAAATTTAAAGTCAGCAAATAAAGGCTGAACGTTTCTAAGGGCTTTGTCGCCAGACGTAGAATAACGCACATGTCCAATGGCCATGTTGCCGGGTAGGGTCTCCATGACATCTTCGGAATTGAAGTTGTCACCTACATGGCCTAATGCCCGGTGTGAATTGAATTGATGACCGTCATATGACACCACTCCAGCGGCTTCTTGCCCACGGTGTTGCAGTGCATGCAGACCAAGCGCTGTGTGAGCAGAAGCGTCAGTATGGTGGTATATGCCAAAGACACCACATTCATCATGAAAGTGATCGTCATCATGGCTCTGGGCAGTTTTTTTTGTGCTTTTTGACATAAAATAATTAAATACCGATTACTGTTGTGAGCTACTGTCAATGAGTCGTTCCATCTCATTACGTATTTTTTTTCCATAGCCATCAAGCTTTCCTGTTTCGTCACTTTTTGGTTTAGGTGAAATCAGACCTCTAATAACTTTCTGGCTTTCGATTAATTCATTGGTTTTTGTTACTGCTGTATCAGCTGTTGCTGCGGCTTTTCTTGGAATCAAGGAGCGTAGTTGTTGAGCACCAGTCTCTATCAGGGGCATAGTGCGGGCACTTCTGAGCCACACGGGCTGGTCAACTATGGGCAACATCCATTTGATTCCCATGTAAAGAAGGCAAATCATGATACTTCCTCGAACAAGACCGAACAAAAAACCAAGAGAACGGTCAAGGGCGTTCAGGTTGCTATTATGGACGCGTTTGGATATAGCTCTGCTTAAAGTAGACAAGATTGCAAGTGATATAATGAATACAGCAATACCGTTGGCCAGATCGGCGGCGAGCTCGATGGAAATCAGTTCGCGAAAAAAAGGTTGCACAAAGGGAAATACGTAAATCGTGATTAAACTACCACCAACCCAGCCAGCAATTGACAAAACCTCTTGAACTAAGCCTCGTGTGTAAGCAAGGGAAGCTGATATTAGCAACACAACTACCACTGTCATATCAGTGACGTTGACGGGCAGATTATCCATCAGTTTTTACTTTCGCCAAGGTCTTTACTTCGAACCTCTTTTGTTGGTGAGTGAAACAGAGAAAGTAAGTCAGTAAGGTGTTCAATTTCTTTTATTCCCATAATGCTTTCGGGTGTGGTTCCTATACCTTTCCCCCGGTTTTTCGGCACGATAGCACGGGTAAAGCCTAATTTGGCTGCTTCTTTCAAACGTGCGTCAGTGTGTGACACTGGGCGAACCTCGCCAGAAAGGCCAATTTCACCAAAAACTACCGTTTCAGCTGGCACCGCAATACCGTTTAAAGAAGATGCCAAAGCAGCTGCAACAGCGAGATCAGCGGCAGGTTCAGACACACGAAGCCCACCCGCGACGTTTAGGTATACGTCGTTAGCGCCAATAGCAAGGCCGCATCTCGACTCAAGCACTGCTAAGACCATTGACAGGCGTGCTGCATCCCAACCAACAACAGCCCGACGTGGGGTGCCAAGTGGTGATGGAGCAATCAAGGTTTGTAGTTCTACTAGCATGGGGCGGGTCCCCTCAATACCAGCAAAAACAGAAGCCCCATTGACGTTACCCCCATGATCAGACAAAAATAGAGCCGATGGATTGGCCACTTCCATTAAGCCTTTGTCAGTCATCTCGAAGACGCCAATCTCGTTAGTTGGACCAAAGCGGTTTTTGACAGCACGCAATATGCGGAACTGGTGGCTACGCTCCCCTTCAAAATATAATACCGTGTCGACCATGTGTTCCATGACCCTTGGACCGGCAATCTGGCCGTCCTTTGTGACATGGCCGACCAATATAATGCTGAAGCTGCGGCGTTTGGCCAGACGAATCAACTCCTGGGCTGACGTTCGCACTTGCGACACAGTGCCTGGAGCAGACTCGAGACTGTCCACAAACATGGTCTGAATTGAGTCGATAATGACAACTTCTGGTGCGTCGCCACTATTCAGGGAGGTCACAATATCGCGGACGGACGTGGCGGCCGCTAATTGAACGTTTGCTTTAGTAAGGCCCAGACGTTCAGCGCGCATGCGTAGTTGTTCTATTGCTTCCTCGCCGGAGATATAGGCGACTAGATAATTGGCCGCCAAAGAGGCGACAGCTTGTAAAAGAACCGTAGATTTGCCAATGCCCGGATCACCACCAACTAAAAGGGCGGAGCCTGGTACTAGTCCACCTCCACAAACTCGATCAAATTCACTGATACCAGTAACACGGCGAGGTGGTGCCTTACTCTTTCCCTGTATGGGAACAAACTCAATTTTGGAACCTTGTTTTAAGCCCAGACCCTTGGGCGCCCGCTCATACACAGATTCCTCAACAAGGGTATTCCATGAGCCACAATTGTCGCAACGCCCACTCCACTTAGCACTGATGCCGCCACAATCTTGACAGACGTATTGGCTTGTATTTTTTACCACTAGAAGTCCTTAGGAAAAGACTATTTATAGAGACTAATTGATTTACGGGATTCCATTAAGGATGACAAGGTGGCACTGTCAATTCGTTTCCTTTGCGCTACTCTATACGAACCTGACTAAATAAATTTAGTTTCCACTGGCTCAGCATTTTCGTCTTCTAGCATAGCTGTAAGAGGGATTTTATTTACTTTTTCATATCAGGGTTAGACTCAGAGTAGCAATTACGCAGGGTATGTTTTTTTCTTCCCATCATTGTCATAAAGAATAAAAAAACCAGTAAAAAAAAGGGAGAATTATGAATCGTAGAGCACACTTTAACCTTAAGCAAATTCCTATCTTTCAGATGGTAGCATAATGATGCTACGATTACTAAAATCAGTTTATTTATGCAGAGGACGCAACATGACAACTCAAATCGTACAAGCATATGATGCTCTCGTGCTCAACCGTCCTAAGTTGGTTTTAGTAGTGTTGCTGTCAGTACTAGTTTTCTTTGGTTATCACACAAGAAATTTCAAATTAGACGCATCAGCTGACACATTGTTACTAGAGGAAGATGTTGATCTGAATGTGTTCAGGGATATTAATGAGCGATACCCCAGTAGTGAATTGCTCATTGTAACTTTCACTCCGAATGACGACCTTTTCTCGGACCAGGCTTTAAAGCCTATGACCGAACTTCGTGAAAAGCTCAAAAAAGTTGACAGCGTGAATGCTGTTTTTTCGATTTTGGATGCCCCTCTGTTTGATAGCTCTGATGCAGATATTCAAGAAATGCTGAAGAATATGCCAAGTTTAGAAAAAGTGGATGTTGACCGTGTCCGGGCCCGAGAAGAGCTGGTTAACAGCCCAATTTATCGTGATCTAATTGTAAGTGGTGACGGAAAGACAACGGCTCTTCTATTGGAAATGGCGCCAAATATTCAGTTTGACCAGCTATTGAAGTCCCGAAGTATACTGCGTTCAAAAAGTAGAAAAACTAGTCTTTCGGATATAGAGACTCAAGACTTGGAACGTATCTCAGCCGAATACGATCGGGTCCGAGACACAATGAGCGCGCAACGCCATCTTGATATTGCTGAAATAAGAGGCATTATCGCGCCTTATCGCCAATACGGTACACTTCACCTGGGTGGTTTGCCAATGATTACAGACGACATGGTCACTTTTGTGCAAAGTGACCTGACCGTCTTTGGAGTGGGGGTTCTTGCCTTTCTAATCCTTATCCTCACTGCTATTTTTCGGCAATTACGCTGGATTGCCCTCCCCCTGCTCAGCTGCTTCTACTCCGGATTGACTATGATAGGCGTCCTTGGTTTATTTGGATGGATGGTAACTGTTATTTCATCTAATTTTCTGGCCTTAATGCTGATTATTACTATTTCTATGAATATTCACTTGATCGTGCGTTACAGACAACTACATCGAGATAATCCTGATGACGACCAGCTAATGCTGGTCCGAATGACTATTCACAAGATGGTGAGGCCTTGTCTTTACACTGCCCTTACGACGATTATTGGTTTTGGCTCTCTTGTGGTGAGCGATATTAAGCCAGTCATAGATTTTGGTTTGATGATGAGTGCCGGTTTGACGGTTACGTTTGTGACGTCGTTTCTGTTGTTTCCAACTATGCTGTTGGTTATTGGAAAAAACGAAACGGCCACAAGTGTTGAAGAAGTGCGTTTTATGTTCCCAGAATACTTGGCTCATTTGACAGAATTTCAAGGAAATAAAATTCTAATGTTGGCGTTGGTTTTGAGTGTTTTGAGCATTGCGGGAATTTCGATGCTACGTGTGGAGAATAGTTTTATTAATTATTTCAGCGAGGATACAGAAATCTATCAGGGTCTCAAGCTCATTGACGAAGAACTGGGTGGTACGACACCAGTTGAAGTGCTTATAAAATTCAAAGAAGATGTGGAAGAATTGACGGCCGAAGATTTAGCAGAGATGACCGAGGAAGAAATAATAGAAGAACGAGCTTTTATGGAGGCAATGCGGACCCAACCAGAGCTGTGGTTTACACCCACCAAAGTCCAACTCATCAAAAAGGCTCACGACTATTTGGATGGATTACCCGAAATTGGCAAGGTTCTCTCACTGGCGTCATCAGTCCGTGTTGTTGAAGAAATCTTAGGAAAAGAGCTTGAAGGACTTGATATGGCAGTTCTGTATAATAAAGTTCCTGCTGAGGTGAAAAACAGTCTTATAAATTCTTATATTTCTATTAAAAATAATGAGGCAAGAATTGTGGCGAGGGTATTAGATACTCAACAGGATTTGCGCCGCAAGGAATTGCTGGAAAAAATTCATTTTGGTTTGGGTGCCCAAAATGATTTTGAGCAGCTATCTGACTATAAGCTTTTGATTGATGATGTGACTGTAAGTGGGTTGCTCGTACTATACAACAACATGCTGCAGAGTTTATTCTCGTCACAAATCAAGTCCATCGGGGTGGTGATGCTTGGTATCGGCATAATGTTTCTCGTTCTGTTCCGTTCATTTGCCTTGTCAATTATTGGCATTCTTCCGAATTTGTTGGGTGCTTTAGTGGTTTTAGGTGTTATGGGCTGGGCTGAGATCCCCATGGACATGATGACCATTACAATCGCCGCGATTACTATAGGAATAGCCGTCGATAATGGCATTCACTACATTTACCGATTCAGAGAAGAATATGCGTTGACAGGGAGCTATGAAGATACATTGCATATCTGTCATTCAAATATTGGAAAAGCAGTATTCTACACCACCATGACCATCATCTTTGGTTTCTCTATCTTGATAATGTCTAACTTTATACCGACAATCTACTTTGGCTTGTTGACTGGAGCGGCCATGTTCATTGCCCTTATGGCTGCATTGACAGTGCTGCCAAAACTGATTTTGCTATGGAAGCCTTTTGGCTCAGTGCAGGTTTAATATATGGTTTTGTATATACGCTGGTAACGGTGACCTAGCGAGGTCAGTATTTCGTAGCCTATAGTTCCTGCAGCATCAGCCACATCATCTACCGGAATGATGGGGCCAATCAAGTCGATCAAGGCACCGGGGTGGGCCAGCTGTTCGGGAACATTACTTACATCAAAAGTGGTTAAATCCATAGATACTCGACCAACAATTGGCACCTGTACACCCCCCAGGAAACCAAAGCCTCTATTGCTTAGTGATCTGGGGTACCCATCGGCATAACCAACTCCAACAGTGGCAATCAGGCCTTGCCCCTTGATTTGGTGTGTGGCGCCGTAGCCAACTGTCTGTGGGGCATTGACCTCACGAACTTGTAGAATTTTCCCCTGTAATCTAATGACCTGACCCATTGGGTTAGGTTTGCCTGGCGTTGGGTTTATGCCATAAAGAGCAGCTCCAGGTCGGGCAAGATTAAAAAAATACTTATCACCAAGAAATATTCCTGAAGAGTTTGCTAGTGACGCCTTGCAGCCAGGAAAAAGTGTTAAGGCTTGATGAAAGCTCTTTAGTTGATCCGCGTTCATAGTTGTTTTGAAATCTTCCGAACAAGCCAGATGGCTGATGACATAAGAAATGTTTAGGCCCTTAATTCGCTGGGGCTCCTTTTGTAGCATTTCCACTTCGCTGGGGGATAATCCCAACCGTGCCATGCCGGTGTCTATGTGGATATCTGCTGGAGCCTGCGGGTGTTTTTCTTTCCAAAATGCTATATCTACCAAAGAATTTAGTACAGGAATTAAATTAAATTCTTCCAATGTTTGCCCGGCAGCCATGGGGCCACCCAGAATATGAATATTGGCCTTAAGGCCGACATCGCAGAGGACTTTACGAAGATATACCCCTTCATCAATCAGGGCGACGAAGAACTCTGTACAGCCTGCTTGACACAATTGGACTATGGCTCTTCCTGCGCCCAGTCCGTAGGCCTCGGCCTTGATGACAGCACCACAGTCCGCACTGTTTAAACGGCTTTTTAGTCGTTGCCAGTTACGCTTCAGTTCAGCCAGATCAATTGTCAGAATACCGGCGCTGGAATCAGGACTGTTCATGAACCCTATTGGTAGTCGAGTTGGTGAATACGTTCAAGGTCACTAAAGCGGGTAAATTTGCCCATGAACTGAAGTTCGACGGTGCCAACGGGACCGTGACGCTGCTTAGCGACAATGAGCTCTGCTTTATTGCGAACTTTTTCTAGTCGTTCTTCGTTACGCTGCTGGCGTAAAACGAATTTATCATCATTTTCATTTTCGTGCTGGGATGCTCCTCTACGTTCGAGATAGTATTCCTCACGGAAGATAAACATTACAACATCTGCATCTTGCTCGATGGAGCCCGATTCACGCAAATCGGAAAGCATGGGACGTTTGTCCTCACGTTGCTCAACAGCACGAGACAACTGTGAAAGGGCAATCACCGGCAGATCAAGCTCCTTAGCTAACGTCTTCAACCCACGTGTAATTGCTGAGACTTCTTGTACCCGCCCATCATTGCGTGAAGTTCCAGACCCTGAGATAAGTTGCAAATAATCAACTACGATCAAACCCAAATTATGTTGGCGCTTCAAACGGCGGGCACGGGTTCTAAGTGCACTTACGGTCAGAGCCGGGGTGTCGTCGATAAAGATTGGGATGTCGTGCAGGGCCTGACTACCAGCCACGAGCCGATCAAATTCGGGGCTCGTAATTTTGCCTTTACGAATGCTGTCAGACGAAATTTGCGTTTGCTCAGAAATAATACGTGTTGCTAGCTGTTCAGCAGACATTTCTAGTGAGAAAAATCCGACAACTGCTCCTTGCTCGCCGTCAGTTTGGTGATGCGTATAGGCAGCATTAAAGGCTATATTAGTGGCCAACGCTGTTTTCCCCATGGAGGGACGTCCTGCAAGAATTAAAAGATCTGATGGATGCAAGCCTCCCAATATTGTATCAACATCCAGCAGCCCTGAAGTTACTCCTGCAAGGGCGCCATCACGTTTATGGGCACCCTCGGCCATTTTTAAGGCCGTAATTACAGAAGTTTTAAAGGCTTGAAAGCCGCCTTCATAATTTCCTGTTGTGGCAAGATCATAAAGGCTCTGTTCTGCAGTTTCGATCTGCTGTGTTGCGTCGTCCCCTACATCTCCACTGTAGGCGCGATTAACCACGCCCTCACCAAGATCAATCAGGGAGCGCTTGAGGTGCAGATCATAAATAATGCGCCCATATTCTCCGGCATTAATTATTGAGACCATGCTTTCAGCTAATTCCACCAGGTAAGCAGTCCCACCGATTTCAATAAGGCTATCGTCTTGTTCAAAAAGTCGCTTTAGTGAGACTGGGTTAGCGATCTGTCCTTTTTCAATTAAACGCGCACACGCATCATAAATTTTACCATGTTGGGCAATGACAAAATGTTCTGGCAGCAGAATCTCAGAAACCTTCTCATAGGCTCGGTTGTTAGCAAAGATAGCACCAAGCAAAGATTTTTCAGCCTCTACATTGTGCGGCAGACTACGAAAATTAGTATCTGTTTGTTTGCCATTTTCGTTTATGGGGTCGTTTAAGGCTGGTGGCATGGCTGGAATGGACATGAAATGAAATTACAAAGATCGTGTCTGCGCGTCTTGAATAATCGTCTGTGGATTGTGTGGATATCGGGGACACTTTTGACGGATGCTAGATAAAACTTGAATAAAAATGGCGTCTCGTATACCCGAGACGCCGTTGAAAATTTGAAATATACAATGAAGCTCATTCTCCAGCTTTGCTATTCTTCATTTGTAACAGTTTCTTTATCTGCACTAGTAGGGCTCTCCACAGATTTGGAATCATAATCTTCTGCTCCAGCCATGAAATCCTCTGTCTTGGCTTCTGCATCTTCTGCATCTTCAACCTTCTCAAAGACTTCCTCTGCCTTGATCTTGGCCTGGGCCTCTTCTTCTTCTTCTATTGACATAACAGCGTGGCCAATTTTCGCTTGAATTTTAGCTTCTTCACTGGAGCGTGCAACATTGGCAGTAATGGTAACTGAAACTTCTGGGTGCAGGGTTACCTGAACATCATATAACCCCAGAGCCTTGATAGGTTGTGCAAGTTCGACCTGTTGTCGGGTGATAGTGAACCCACCATCAATAACCTGATCTGCAATATCACGGGCATTGACAGAACCATAAAGTTGCCCTGACTCGCCGGCCTGACGAACTACAATAATATTTAGGCCATCGAGTTTTTTGCCTACCTTTTCAGCTTCTGTGCGCATTTCAAGGTTAACAGCCTCAAGCTGAGCGCGTTGGTCCTCGAACTGTTTACTGTTCTCTGTTGTTGCGCGAAGAGCCTTTGCTTGCGGTAGTAAAAAATTGCGGGCGTAACCTGGTTTTACTGAAACTACATCACCCATTTGGCCAAGTTTCTCTATCCGTTCTAAAAGAATTACTTCCATCTTTAGTCTCCTAGCCCATTTAGGGGCGCTTGATTGACGTCTTCAGCGACGTCAGGTTTCACATTAGTCGTTTATGTTCCGGCTTTAGCCGGGATTTTCAAAGTATCGGCGCAAACCGAACCATTGTTCTATTATTCCCGTTATAATGACTACCAGTGCTATCCAGCCGGAAAGAAACAATGCCACATAAATTGCTGTTAGTAACATTCGCGGAAAAGCTGCATGAGAAGCTAATTTATGGAATACCGCGAGACCAAGAAAGAAAAACGGTACGGCAAGGATTAAAGTAAGATTTCTACTAAAAAACTCCAATTCCTCTTGGCTCAATAGCGCAATGCTGGCTGAGACTACTATAAACCAGGACATCCAGTCTGGTAGCATAAGATTAGCCAGTTTTGACTTTGGCCTTTCGGTACGATCAAAACGCGTCAATATCGCCAATGCAATGGAAGCGTTAAAGACCACCATTAAGACCCATGATGTTCCCATATATCCGGGAAACAAAGGAACCATTAATTGAACTAGGTCACCTCGCAGAACATCATCCACTGGCATCACGTAGGTGAAGACTTGATCCAAATAGGATTTGATGAGGCCTCGCAGACCCCCTACTTCTCCTTGTGACCAAACTATAATCATCATTAATATGCCTGAACTAAATACTGACAAAATACAAAGAATGGATCCTGCTGGATACCATTCCTTATTTTTAGTGTCTGGCGCTGAATATTTTAACAAAGCGTGTCTCACAATAATCCATGCTGGAAATGCATGAATTACTGTAAACAGCCCACCTGAAAGCATAGTTCCCGCAACAGTTGAGGTCACGATGCCGCTAACACCTGCAATGGAAACGGCTTTGATGCCTTGATCGAGGCCAACCAATAGCAACGGTAGGGGGGCTAAATAGACCACTAGCAATGCTCCAGGCACTCCTGATAAAAAAGCCAGGGAGGCGAAGCCGCTTATGGCTCCTGCACCAACGACTATCAGCATGTCCTTAGACATCAGGACCTCCTCACTTTAGCTGGTCAGCATCAACTTACTTAACCACATAAGGCATCAATGCGAGGAATCGCGCACGCTTGATCGCTTTGGCCAGTTTGTGTTGCATTTTCGCAGAAACCGCCGTAATGCGGCTTGGTACGATTTTGCCACGTTCAGAGGTATAGCGTTGCAACAATCGAGGGTCCTTATAGTCGATTTGTTGCGCCTTAGAGCTGGAGAACGGGCAACTTTTACGACGCCTCAAGAAAGGACGACGTCCGCCGCCATCACCAATTGGGTCTTCACTTGAAGGGGCCATACTCATAGTGTTGTTCCTTCAGTATTGTCTTCGCCAGCATCACTGGCATTTTCCAAAACTGGAGCCACTTCTTCTTCCGTAGCTATAGTAGCTTCTTCAGGAGATGGGGCATCCGTGGTTTGATTTGAATAATCATTATCATGATAGCGCGGGCGTTCATCACGTGATCGCGAGTTCATCATCACAGATGGACCTTCTTCGAAGGCGTCTATCTTGATAGTCAAGTAACGCAGGACATCTTCATTGATACGCATTTGACGTTCCATTTCATGAATGGCACCGGCAGGTGCATCAATGTTTAACATCACATAGTGCCCTTTACGATTTTTTTTGATTCTGTATGCGAGGGTACGAAGGCCCCAGATTTCTGTCTTTACTATCTTGCCGCCATTGTCGCCAATGACCTTTGTAAGGGTCTCAGTCAAACCTTCGACTTGTACTGCAGATATGTCTTGACGTGCAATAAACACGTTTTCGTAATAAGCCAATTTATTTCTCCCTCTGGCTTTTCTCATCCCACATCAACCTGATGTTGATTAGGGCATAGCCGGGCCACATGGCCTAGCAAGGAGTTGAAGGCGCGAAATATACACGAAAAGACTTACTGTGCAAGCACAGAAGAGGCTTGCTTAAACTGTTAGTTTTTACGCGCTTGATAAAATAGTTAGGCGTTTAATGATATTAGTTGTCCGCTGTGTCTGTTTGTATTTCAACTTTTTACAATTTGACTGTAATATTTAAATATAATTTTAGCCTTTCAATTTTTTAGCTGTTTATCGGCTCCTTGCTCATAGGGCGCACTTTGAGGTAGATAAGCGTCCACAAATATTTTTTTATTACATACGGGGCGGATATTCCATGACATTTGCTTTTGTTTTTCCTGGCCAAGGCTCACAAGTCGTTGGCATGGGTCAAGAGTTAGCTGCTGCTTTTCCAGTTGCAGCCGAAGTGTTCGAAATGATTGACAATGCCTTGGGTAAAAATCTGACGAAAGTTATGTTTGAAGGGCCTGAAGACGTTCTGCAATTAACTGAAAATGCACAACCAGCGTTGATGGCCGTATCCTTGGCCGTTGTGAGTGTATTAAAAGGCGAAGGCGGTCTCGATCTGAGCAGGCAGGTTAAGTTCGTGGCAGGACATTCTTTGGGGGAATATTCAGCGCTAGCCGCTGCTGGGACTTTTTCATTGCCTGATGCGGCCAAGTTGTTAAAGGCAAGAGGCCGCGCTATGCAGGAAGCAGTTCCTGTAGGCGAAGGTGCCATGGCAGCCCTGTTGGGACTTGACATGGATATCGCCAGCAAAGTTGCTAACGAAGCAGGACAGGGCGAGATCTGCACTACTGCCAACGATAATGCTAGCGGACAAGTAGTTATTAGTGGAACTAAGACAGCGGTAGAAAGGGCCATACTTATTGCTAAAGACTATGGTGCCAAGCGGGGCGTACTTTTGCCCGTTAGCGCCCCATTCCATTGCGCCTTGATGGCACCGGCAGCGGATATTATGGCGGAGGCACTTTCTAGTGTCCGTATGAATACCCCTGTCATACCGCTTGTTGCCAATGTCACTGCCAGGGAAGTTAGCGATGCCGCTGAAATTCGACGCCTTTTAGTTGAACAGGTAACAGGTATGGTGCGCTGGCGAGAGAGTGTTTTATTCATGCGAGCCAATGGTGTTGATCAGCTAGTTGAAATTGGAACTGGAAAGGTCCTTAGTGGTCTGACCCGGCGAATTGATCGTGAGATGACGAGCCAAAATATTGGCACGCCCACAGATATTGAAGTTTTTTTCAAATCACTTTGATATTATTGTGTACATAATAAATTATCAGCCTTTAGGAGTATCTGAATGTTCAACTTGTCGGGAAAACGTGCGCTGATAACCGGAGCATCCGGTGGGTTAGGTGGTGGTATTGCTAAGGCGCTACACGCTCAAGGTGCGGAGGTTGTCGTGTCTGGAACCCGCATGAAGGTGCTAGAATCTCTGAGTCTGGAGCTGGGTTCACGAGCTCATGCGGTGCCGGGAAATTTAGGCTCACCTGAGGGACCAGCTCAGCTTTTTAGGGATGCTAGTGAAGTGATGGGCGGTGTTGATATTCTTATTAATAATGCTGGCCTGACCCGAGACAGCCTTGCAATGCGGATGAAAGATGAAGATTTTCAACAAGTGTTAAATATAAACTTGAGTGCTGCATTCAGACTTTCCAAGCTGTGCCTTCGCGGTATGATGAAAAGTCGGTGGGGACGGATCATTTCGATTGCATCCATCGTTGGAGTGACTGGAAATCCGGGACAGGCAAACTACGCAGCATCAAAAGCCGGATTAATAGGTATGTCCAAATCTCTGGCCCAGGAAGTGGCTTCACGTTCGATCACTGTTAATTGTCTTGCGCCGGGATTTATCATTACCCCGATGACTGATGAACTGACAGATGGGCAAAAAGACAAGCTTATGGAGGGCATCCCCAGCGGCCGTTTAGGCGAAATTGAAGATGTTGCTGCCGGTGCCGTCTACTTGAGCAGTGAGGAAGCCTCCTACGTTACCGGACATACCCTCCACATCAATGGTGGTATGGCGATGATATGATTGGGCAAAAGTCTTTTTTTTGGCCTCTGGTAACCTTAAAAAAAGTATGTTAGTTAACAAAAGTTTTTTGAGTTTAACCCTTACACACCACCTTAGGCAAATTTTCAAGGCTTGCAAAGAAGCCTCAACAAGGGTCTGCTTCGTAAGGGTTTAAAGTTAACAAGTAACTTTAAGGAATGAGTTGAAATGAGTGATGTCGCTGACCGTGTAAAGAAGATAGTTCTAGAACACCTAGGAGTTGATGATGCGAAGGTAGTTGAGAATTCTAGTTTTATTGATGATCTTGGTGCTGACAGTCTAGACACTGTTGAGCTGGTGATGGCCTTTGAAGAAGAATTTGGCTGTGAAATTCCAGACGATGCCGCTGAGAAAATTCTCACTATTAAAGATGCAATCGTTTTCATCGAGGCAAATACGTGATTGCCTTTGGGTGATCACTAGAGTTGTACCTCAATGATGAGACGTGTGGTAATTACAGGTATGGGTGTGGTCACGCCGCTGGCTTGCGGCCTTGAACATTCGTGGAAACGTCTAATCAACGCCCAATCTGGAATCACAGCTATAAAATCATTTGATGTCTCTGACCTTCCTGCAAAGATAGCGGGTCAGATCAAAGAGGGTGGGGACGAAGGTCAGTTTAAATTTGATGATTTTCTTAGTGCTAAAGAACGCCGCCGCGTAGATGACTTTATTGTCTACGGGCTAGCAGCTGCCCAGGAAGCTGTTGAGGATTCTGGTTGGATGCCGGCAGGGGAAGAGGATCAATTTCGCACTGGTGTTTTGATAGGCTCCGGGATTGGAGGCCTTCCTGAAATTTCAAGAGGGTCGCTTACCGTGGATTGTGAATCTGGGGGGGGCGTGCGTCGCCTTAGCCCATTTTTTATTCCTGCCAGTTTGATCAATTTGATTTCTGGTCATGTTTCCATCAAATATGGCTTCAAAGGCCCAAATCACGCAGTTGTCACGGCCTGCTCAACTGGTGCTCATGCAATCGGTGATGCTGCACGCTTGATCATGTGGGAAGATGCCGATGTTATGATTGCCGGTGGTGCAGAAGCTGCCTGTTGTCGTGTCGGTATGGCTGGGTTCTCACAATCTAAAGCCCTCTCAACTCAGTTTAACGATACTCCTGAAAAGGCCTCACGCCCGTGGGATAGAGATCGGGATGGTTTTGTCATGGGAGAAGGTGCGGGTGTAGTTGTCCTTGAGGAGTTGGAGCATGCGAAAGCCCGGGGAGCAAAAATATATGCTGAAGTTGTTGGCTATGGCTTAACAGGGGACGCCCACCATATTACTGCGCCAACGCCCGACGGTAACGGTGCTTTTCGTTGTATGATGGCTGCAATTAAGCGATCCGGCCTGAATCCTGAAGATATTGATTATGTTAATGCGCACGGTACATCGACGATGGCTGATGTTATTGAATTAGGTGCGGTCAAGCGCGCCTTTGGTATCGCTGTTGAAAATATTTCAATGTCGTCAACAAAATCGGCTATTGGTCATTTATTGGGAGCGGCGGGAGCTGTTGAATCCATTTTTTCGATTTTGGCTATTAGAGATGGTGTCGTGCCGCCAACCCTTAATTTGGACAATCCGGCAGAGGGTTGTGATATTGATCTTGTACCTCATCAAGCCAAGGAACGTTTGGTTCGAGCCGCATTGACTAACTCTTTTGGTTTTGGTGGCACCAATGCATCTTTAGTGTTCAAGGCTTACGAATAGAGTAAGCTAAAAACATGCGGCGCTTTACTTTTTTCATTTTATTTTTTTTTCTGCTGACGGGGCTTGTCGGCGGAGGAGTTTTTGTTTGGGGCTTCGCCCAGTATATTAAACCAGGTCCAACCATTTCTGAGAAAACAGTATATATTCCTGAAGGCTCCAGCGTTGGGTCAATTGCCAATATCTTGGAGAGTGAAGGGGTCATCGACAATGCAATGATTTTCCGATTCGGTGTGCGTTTAAGCCGTGTTGACAAGGGGCTGAAAGCTGGAGAATTTGCCTTTTCTTATGGCGTCAGTGCTAAGGGTGCTGCAGAGACTCTGATCAATGGTACGACAGTGACCCGCCGCTTGACTATTGCTGAAGGCTTGACGGCCTTTCAAGTTTTTGATCAATTAGTTGCAACAAATGGACTTGAAGATACTTTCGATGTTCCCCTTGAAGGTTCAGTCTTACCTGAAACCTATTATTTCTCTTACGGTGATACGCGCTCAGAATTGATTAAGCGTATGGTTCGCGCGATGGATAACAATTTGAATCGTCTTTGGCGGGAACGGGCTTCTGGGTTGCCCTTCAAAGAGCCGAATGAGGCTTTGATCTTGGCATCCATTGTTGAAAAAGAAACGGGTGTAGAGAAGGAAAGAGCACGTATTGCAGGTGTTTTTATCAATCGATTGAATAAAGGTATGCGTCTGCAGTCTGATCCGACAGTTGTCTATGGACTCAGTAAAGGAGATGGACCACTGGGTCGCCCGCTCAAGCGTGCAGATCTAAAGAAGAAAACCCCGTACAACACATACACCATTAACGGGTTGCCTCCGGGGCCCATATGTAATCCCGGTTTGGCTGCAATTCGTGCGGTTTTGAACCCTGAGTATACCGATGAGCTTTATTTTGTAGCCGACGGCAAGGGTGGTCACGTTTTCACAAATAACCTAAAAGAGCATAATCGTAATGCCGCCAAGTGGCGAAAAATAAGAGATGCTAATTAATTCACAAGCCTGTTTTTTGAATTATTAGTATCTCTTCCAGCCCATTTAATATTTGTTTTAGAAAAAAAGCACACGAAGGAAACCGTGTTGATTTTCCTTGTTATACTCGAAAGTTAGCGAGGATTACCGTTTGGGTGTTATCTGAGAAAGTATTTTATTAGCTAAATGTGAGGTTAGAAGGCTCATACACCACATAAAAAGGACAAAGGGCCATGGAAAAGCGATCAAAATTTGATTTTTTTCTAGTCCCTTGCGGATTTTTTGAGCTGCCTTTGAAGCGCTCATTATTAATGGCATTGAAAAGGCGTTTTTGTCAGTGATTCGGCTTCTGACAAAGCCAGGGCAGATCACAGATACTTCAACTCTGTCTTTCTTAAGAACGCCGTGCAAGGCCTCTCCATAAGCTTTGACCATTGCCTTAGAGGCAGAATAAGCCGGCGCGCTGGGTAGCCCATGAAATCCAGCAATGGAGCTGACAAGAGCGAGTTGGCCTTTTCTTCGCTGACGCATATTTTCAATTACAGGAAAGATTGTGTTTAATACTCCAAGCATATTCACGTCAAATATATCGCGGGTCAGTCTTTCGTTCAAATCACTGCTTCGAGCGCCACTGTCTCCTGCAATACCAGCATTTGCTATGATTAAATCAAGCGGGTGTTCTGAGTTTGTAGCTTTGATCCATTCAGCCATTGCGCCTCTGTCAGTGACATCAACTACTTGAGTATTAACTATTACGCCCTTATTTCGGCAATAGTTTGCCACAGCATTGAGGCGCTCCCGGTTGCGACCGCTCAGAGCTAAAAAGATTCCGGGATTGGCGTATTCGCGGGCTAGGGCCTCGCCAATTCCACTGGAAGCACCGGTAATCAGAATTGAACGGGGGTTTTTCATAACACACTTATAATGGAAACTGGTGATTAAGGGCAATTCTGAGCTATAAGCTTGTATAATTTATTTACCAAGGAGAGCCCATTGCCTGTTTATTCCATGACCGCATTCGCTCGAACCGAGGATTATAATAAGCATTGCTCGTGGACATGGGAGGTGCGTAGTGTGAATGGTAAGGGGCTAGATGTGCGCAGCCGTGTGCCCAGTGGTTTTGAAAATTTAGAATCTACTGCCCGTGATCAGGTAAAAAAAAGCTTTAGTCGCGGAAATATTTCAATTTCCTTGAGTGTGGAATGGATCCGCAAGGGCCAGTCTTTTGCTATTAATGAAGATATCCTAAATAACTATGTGAATTTGTTGCCCCAGTTATCACGGCGTGTTCCTGATGCAACCCCGGTTTCTTTGGATAGTTTGTTGAACCTTAAGGGGGTCATTGAATCCAGCGATCATTCCATAACTGAGGACGCTCAAATAAAACTAGAGATAGCCCTGCTTAAGAGTCTTGATGAAGCCTTGATTAGCCTGCAAGCCATGCGAGCCGCTGAAGGAAAAATCCTTGGCAATATTTTAAACCAACAAGTAAATGCCATATTATCGTCATGTAAAGCAGCAACCAAGGTGGCGGCGACCCAACCTGATGTTATTCGCAAACGCCTGAAGGGTCAGGTTAGCTCTTTACTGGAAGACATTTCATCTCTGTCTCCAGAACGCCTGGAACAAGAAGCTGCTCTGTTGATGACTAAGGCCGATGTCAGCGAGGAGTTGGACCGCATAGGTGCACATGTGGTTGCCGCTCAGGATCTATTGAAATTGGACAGTGCTGTTGGCCGCAAGCTTGATTTTATCTGCCAGGAATTCAACCGCGAAGCCAGTACCCTTTGCTCTAAGTCTGGTGATATGGAGTTGACCCGCATTGGCCTAGAAATGAGGGCCACAATCGAGAAGTTTCGAGAGCAAGTTCAAAATGTTGAATAAAATTTTTTTGATTATTTATACAATTTGGATATGGGTTTTATCCCATCCGGACGATATCACTCAGCATTACAGTCTCTAATCAAGCATCATAGGCATAGATTTGGTCTGGTGCAGTTATCTTTTAGTCAACTTGTCAAGGTGCAAGTGAGCGTTCAATAACACGTGCCACATGAACTGCATCCCGCATGGCGCCATCCTTAATCTGGTGTCGACAACTGGTTCCATCCGCAACAATGGTGGTGGTTGGGTCTGACGCTCGGATAGAAGGCAAGAGAGCATCTTCAGCCATTTTCATGGAAACGTCATAAGTTTCTGCCTGATAGCCGAAGGCTCCTGCCATGCCGCAGCAACTCGATGATATCATTTCGACCTCAAGACCAGGAACCAGCTCGAGAACTGATTGTACCGAGCTCATCACACCGTGCGCCTTCTGGTGGCAGTGGCCATGCAATAGCACCTTGTCTGGGCCATTGTTGCTGAAGGTAAGATCGAGGTGTCCAGCCTCGTGCTCTGTTGCCAGAAATTCTTCGAATAGGAAAGAATTTTTCGCAACGGCATCGATTCCTGAGCCTTCCATCATTACGGGAAATTCATCTCGTAGTGATAGCAGACACGACGGCTCTAGACCGATGATCGGAATTTCTTGTTCAGCGTAGGGGGCAAGTACATCAATTAAACGTTTGGCCTCAGCTTTTGCCTCGTCGACAAGTCCGGCTGACAGAAAAGTACGTCCGCAGCAAGCAGGACGATTGCCGTCAACAGACTTTGGCATATGCACATTATAACCAGCGGCTTGCAAAACTCTTAGCGCCGCGCGAGCATTTTCTGGTTCGTGATAGTTGTTAAAGGTGTCAACCCACAACACTACTTCGCGGCCATTTGTTTCAACTGCACCAAAGCTAGCGTCGTCGTTTCCCATGAAGGGTGCGGCGTGCCAAACTGGCAACGGACGTTTGGCACTGAGACCGAGAAGCAATTCCGAAAGCCAAGGCAGGCCGGGAATTGTGTCGCGCAGGTTGAATAAAATACGCAATCGACTGGCCCAAGCAGCATAACGTGGCAGATAGGCGATCAGCCTCTCGCGAAGCGAAAGTCCGTGACGCTTGACATAGTGGTACAAGAATTCCACCTTCATCCGTGCCATGTCGACACCGACTGGGCATTCACGTTTGCAACCCTTGCAACTGACGCAAAGTTCCATCGCTTCATACATTGACTTCGAGGTGAAAGCTTCTGGTCCCAATTGTCCAGAAAGGGCTAGTCGCAACGCATTTGCACGACCGCGTGTGAGGTGTTTTTCTTCGCTGGTGACGCGGAAGGACGGGCACATGACTGCCGCGTCACGCTTGCGGCAGGCTCCGTTGTTGTTGCACATCTCGACGGCACTGGGAAAGTCCTCCCAGCCTGACCAGTCAAGTGCCGCTTCTGGCATATTTGTCTTATAATTAGGTTTGTATCGGAACAGGGTACGGTCATCCATTTTTGATGGATTGACAATCTTGCCAGGGTTCATCAGGTCGCCAGGATCGAGCAGGCGTTTCACTTCGGCAAAGTTTTCCACCATCCGGGTGCCAAACATGACTTCATGGAACTCAGAGCGAACTAGACCATCGCCATGTTCCCCAGAATGAGACCCCTTATACTCACGCACCATGGCAAAGGCTTCTTCGGCCACAGCACGCAATTTTTTTACGTCCATTTCCTGTTTCAGGTTTAGGATGGGACGAACGTGAAGACACCCAACTGATGCGTGGGCGTACCAGGTGCCAGTGGTACCATGATTTGTGAAGACTTTGGTTAAACGGTCCGTATAAGCGGCTAAGTCGGTAAGATCGACGGCACAGTCTTCTATGAAGGAGATCGGCTTGCCATCGCCCTTCATAGACATCATGATATTCAGTCCGGCCTTGCGAACTTCCCATACGGCCTTCTGAAAAACCGGATCAAGTACCTCGACCACACCATCTGGGAAACCAAGGTCGCTCATTTTATCAACGAGTTCTGCAAGTTTTCCGGGCAGTATGTCTTTATCCTCGCTAGTGAACTCAACTAATAGCAGTGCTGCTGGGTCGCCGCGAACTACTTTATCCACAGTAGCGCGAAACATTGTGATTTCACGTGATAACCCGATCATGGTGTTATCAACCAACTCAACTGCAGCAGGGTCCAGTTTGACTAAATGTTGTGCGGAATCCATCGCTTCATAAAAGGTTGGAAAGTGACATATCCCCAACACTTTGTGCTTTGGTAGCACAGAAAGCTTGATCTTTATTTGCTTGCTGTAGGCTAGCGTACCTTCAGAGCCGACGAGTAGATGCGAGATATTTATCGGCTTATTAGATGGGACTAAAGCGTCGATATTATAGCCGCCTACTCGACGCATCATTTTGGGGAATCGGGCATCTATTTCTGCTGCTTCGCGCACTCCTAGTGCTAACAACGCGTTAATAATATCACATTGTTCTGGGTTGAAGCCTGCTTTGGCTATGTCAGAGGGCAGTTCACCGAAATACATTTCGGTACCGTTTGCAAGGATGGCTTTAATGGCTATAACGTTGTCACGCATGGTTCCGTAGTGCAGAGATCGAGCTCCACAGCTATTATTACCAGTCATGCCACCGATGGTGGCCCGAGAACCGGTGGATACATCTACTGGAAACCACAGTCCGTGGGGTTTTAGGAAGGCATTTAGTTCATCAAGAACGACACCTGGCTCTACCCAGGCTGTTCGTGATTCTGGGTCAAACTCAACGACTTGGTTAAGATGCTGACTGACGTCCATGACTACTGCATGACCAACGGTCTGGCCACATTGTGATGTACCCCCGCCGCGGGGCAAAACGGACACGCCGGCCTTGGAAGCGATAGCCATGACTTTCCTGATATCATCATCACTGCTTGGTATGGTCACTCCAATGGGATCAATTTGGTAAATCGATGCATCCGTTGCGTATCGACCCCTTGAAAAAGAATCGAATAGTACGTCTCCAACGATCTCAGACTTTAATTGAGAAGCTAGTTGTTCGCTGTGTGATGTGGTCGTTAATATTGGTTTCATCAGATCCCTACAATACAATGACAACGTTTATAAATGTCCATTCACATATTTTATAAGAAACTTAATTGATGCTTTACACTTTTTACTGGTTTACCTTTTTGCAAAAAGCAAGTTATAGACAGTCAGGAAAAAATACATGTACTTAGAACTATTGAAATTAAAAACGCATGCTAGATATGGTTCTCTATTTAAATGTTAACAATAGTTTTTTGTGATAATAAAAAAAAAGAGCTAGTTGATCTGCCTGAAACACATCTTCATAATGTTAGAAACCACAGATTGAGTAAAATAAAATGACAGAATTGATTCTGTCGCAGCTGAGAGGGCTTTTTTAAATATGGTCACACATACGGGCCGACATTTTTTGCAAATTCCGGGACCAACGAGCGTTCCTGACCGGGTACTTCGCGCAATTGATATGCCAATTATTGATCATCGTGGCCCCGAGTTTGCCGAACTAGGAATACAAGTTCTGGCTGATATAAAAACTATATTTAAAACTGATAACCCAGTGATTATTTTTCCGGCATCTGGGAGTGGAGCATGGGAGGCGGCATTGGTTAATACTCTATCGCCTGGCGATAAAGTGCTGATGTTCGAGACAGGGCAATTTGCAAATCTTTGGGTAAAAATGGCCAAGAGATTTGATTTGGATGTTGAATTAGTGCCTGGTGATTGGCGCACGGGTGTAGATCCTAGTGTTGTTGAGGAACGTCTTCGCAATGACAGCAACTATAGTATTAAGGCCGTTTGTGCTGTCCATAACGAGACCTCCACCGGCGTCACCAGTAGGATTAAGGATGTGCGCGAAGCAATTGACGCAGTCGGGCACCCGGCGTTGTTCATGGTAGATACCGTCTCTTCGCTGGGCTCCATCGACTACCGCCACGACGAATGGAAGGTCGATGTCACTGTTAGTGGTTCGCAAAAGGGGCTCATGTTGCCGCCAGGGCTTGGTTTTACTGCTATTAGCGACAAAGCTATAAGTGAGGCTGAAAATAGCAAGATGCATCGAGCTTACTGGAGCTGGAAAGAAATGCTTGAGGCCAACGAGACTGGGTTCTTTCCATACACGCCAGCAACCGGTCTTTTATATGGATTGAAAGAGGCCATCGCTATGCTTCATGAGGAGGGACTTGATAATGTTTTTGCTCGCCATGCTCGTTATGGCGAGGCGACTAGACGCGCTGTGAACGCATGGGGACTTGAAAACTTGGCGATTAACTCAGATGAATATTCCAATGTAGTGACAACTGTGCTGATGCCTAAAGACTATGATGCAGATGTTTTTCGTAGGCTAGTCCTTGATAATTTTGATATGTCACTGGGAACTGGTCTTGGTAAAGTTGCTGGTAAGGTGTTCAGAATTGGGCATCTTGGTCATTTTAATGATCTGATGTTGATGGGTGCACTGTCAGGCGTAGAAATGGGATTACGGCTTTCTGGATTACAAGACGCCAAAGGTGGTGTTGAAGCTGCAATTGAATACTTGGCTGAACAGGCCGCTTAAGTAGGTGATTGAGAAAAAAGGCCCGGCGATCAAGATCGGCCAAAAAAAATTAACGAGTTGCCTTTCCGAAAATCGGTGGGTTCAAACATAGAAAACAGGGAATAGATAATATGTCTTTTATTAAATTTATAAAAACAGCCAGTTTGGTCGTTATAACTACGCTATTTGTTGCTGAAGTATCGGCCAGCGAAATGGTTTTGAAATTTGGCCATGTTGGCAAGCCAGGATCGCTTTTTGAGGCATCGGCTAACGAATTTGCAAAGCGTGCTAATGCCAAACTAAAAGGTAAGGCGCGGGTTGAGGTTTTTGGTTCTAGTCAACTGGGCAAAGACAAAGAACTGCTGAAAAAACTGAAACTAGGCACTGTGCAATTTGCCCTTCCCTCGTCTGTTATGGCGTCAAAGGTTGATGAATTTGGCATGTTTGACATGCCATATTTGGTAAAAGACCGTACCCATATGGCAAAGATTGAGAAAGAAATAGTTCGCCCAACTTTGATGCCAATTGCTGAAAAGAAAGGCCTGAAGATTCTGGCGCTCTGGGAGAATGGCTTCCGTCATATCACTAACAACAAGAAGCCAATCGACGTTCCTGCTGACCTTGCAGGCATTAAATTGCGTACGCCCAAATCTACCTGGCGTGTAAAAATGTTCAAGGCTTATGGAGCCAACCCATCGCCGTTATCTTTCTCAGAAGTATTTGTTGCTTTACAAACGGGAACATTTGATGGGCAAGAAAATCCATTCGCACAAATAGCATCAGCAAAATTCCAGGAAGTGCAAAAGTATCTTTCTTTGACTGGTCATGTGTACACACCGGCTTATGTTACTGTGGACGCAAAGCATTTTGCCAAATTACCTGCTGACGTTCAGGTAGGATTGGCTGCTGCTGCAATGGATACCCAGGCGTTTGTGTATAAGATTGCGGCCGAACTTGAAACGACATTATTGGCAGAACTAAAAGCCGGCGGTATGCAGGTGAATACGGCGAACAAATCTGCTTTCATCAAAGCCTCCGACGCTATTTATAAAGAGTTTGCTTCCACTGTTCCTGGTGGTGGACCACTCGTCGAAAAAGCTTTAATGCTCGGAAAATAAATTATTTAGTGATGGAGCCCGGCCCGTATCTCCGGGCCGGGTGGCCAATGTCATTCTGACTGTTTCTAGTTTATGAGGAGTTGGCCAGTGCAACTCATTTTTAATACCGTGAGGGGCAATTTTGAGCTGCTCTTGGAAGCGATAACGATTTTTTTAATGGTAAGCCTTGCTCTAGTGGTTCTCATCGCTGTGGCTTATCGGCTAGGTGGCCATTCACTGGCATGGTACGACGAAGTGGCCGCTATTCAGCTAGCTTGGTTGACTTATTACGCGGGAGCCCTGGCTGCTCTAAAACGTGCGCATATAGGGGTAACTGGTATAGTGAACGCGATGCCACCGGCTATTCGCGTACCTGTCGTTATTCTGGCTGAGTGTATTGTAGTTGGTTTTTTTGCCCTCATGGGATGGTTGGGTATAGAGGTGATGCAAGTCCTTGAAGGCGATACCTTGGTTAGCCTTCCTGAGGTTCCTACAGCGCTTACCCAGTCGGTCATTCCAGTTGGTGCAGTCCTTTTCATTATAGCGCAAATTCTGTCCTTCCCCGAGATGCTAGACAAAGTTCGAAAAGGCTCTACGCACTCTGAAACGGAAGGCGATGAACCATGATAATTGCCTCGATGTTCCTGGGGCTCTTTGCCCTTGTGTTGATTAACGTACCAATTGCTGTTGCGCTAGCAGTGGCAACTACGGTAGCCATGGTTGTGACGCAGGGGACTGCGATCCTGCCAAATGTCGCGTTAGTAATGATGGATGGCGCGACTAAATTCCCGTTGATTGCAATTCCCCTGTTTATTCTTGCAGGTGCGATTATGAACACAGGGGGCCTGTCGCAAAGGTTAATTGCCTTTGCTTCAGCGCTGTTTGGATTTGTAAGAGGCGGCTTGGCGATGATCAATATAGGCACGTCCATGTTCTTCGCCGAAATTTCTGGTTCTGCCGTGGCCGATGTTGCGGCTCTTGGATCGATCTTGATCCCAGCAATGAAAAGAAAAGGCTATCCGGCGCCATTTGCAGCAGCCGTTACCTCGTCTTCAGCAACGTTAGCGGTGATTATTCCACCCTCTATACCGATGATTCTATACGCGGTGATGGCTCAGACGTCCGTAGTGCAATTGTTTGTCGCTGGCATTGTACCGGGCATCATTGGCGGGCTTGGGATGATGGGAATG
>Ga0209631_10001128_pt1 | contig 35179 bp, 41 predicted proteins | sample COG_08_FD_184752 | JGI IMG/M metagenome (GOLD analysis project Ga0209631, IMG submission 184752) | Pelagic Microbial community sample from North Sea - COGITO 998_met_08 (SPAdes) (version 2) | ecosystem: Environmental > Aquatic > Marine > Neritic zone/Coastal water | place: Helgoland, sampling... | reverse complement strand
CTTTCTAGACTTTTTAACTTTTCTAGTTTTCTTTCTAGACTTTTTAATTTTTCTAGTTTTCTTTCTAGACTTTTTAACTTTTCTAGTTTTCTTTCTAGATTTTTTAGCTTTTTTCTTTTTTGCCACTATTCCCTCGCTTAAATTTTTTTAATACTACCCATTTTATAGATAATTTTCCAACTTTTATAGTCTACAGGCATAACAGACAACCTGCTTTGTTTTATAAGCGGTAAATGGGAAATAGTCTTAGTTTTTTTAATTTTTTCCAGTGAAATTGGTGAATTGAATTCTTTTACAAACCTAACCTGAACAGCTACAAATCTTTTTTCTTTATCAGTTTTATCCCTAAACGCCTTTTTTATGACTTTTATAACTCCCACTATCTCTTTACCAATATTGGAATGATAAAAAAAACAAAGGTCACCAATCTTCATCGCTTTTAAGTTGTTAGCAGCTTGATAATTTCTAACACCATCCCAAGTGGCACCTTTCGAGCCGGCCATTTTTTGTTGCGCTAAAGACCAAACATCTGGCTCAGATTTCATTAACCAGTACTGCATCTAATTGTTTCTCCAGTGTTTATTTACTTTTTTAAACATAGCACTTTCATTATACATGATTTTTATAAAACACGTACTATGCAAAGTCATATGCAAACCAATAACTCGTTAATTTTTTATGAATTCTAGTTTTTTTTACTCACGCTGGACACTCTTACATCTAGTCCTTCTATCCAATCTTTAGAATTGAAGTCAATTTTTTCTATAAATTCTTTTTCATCTAAAAATGCTGTTGCACAATTAATAAGGTATTTAATTACTTCGTGTGTTAATTTTTCATCTTTATTAAACCATGTACTTTCTTTTAACCATTGAATTAGCAATGGACTATCCATCATCATATTTATTCTTCTTTGAACAATCATTTTATGCTTTTCATTATTAGGATCAAAAACATTCATCTCAAAAAATTTATAAAATTTACCTACAACTTCTTTTACTTTTTTTTTCATAATCAAATTTTTATACTAAATTAATTTTTCCCTCTATAGTGACCAAGTAAGCCCTTAAAGGGCAAGTATAAGCATCACTTAAAAAGTGCATAAAATTTAAATTTTGTATCTTTGTTATTTATACATTGTTAGATTTTAAGGCTGGTAATCAGTTTTTTTAAACAATAAGATTAGTCAAATGATTAGCGATTGATACCTTATGACTATTAACAGAAGACGCGCACCATCAAGCAAAATTTCAAGTGAAAAGAAAAAACTTGGTCATAAAAATGAAGAAGTCTTTGCAAAGTTAATTAATGGAAGTGTTAAAAAAGGAACGCGAAAAGGTGATGTAGTTGATAAGTTAGAAACACTCTATTCTGTCAAAAGTGGAAAAAAATGGCAAATTTTTCTTTATACATTAGGTAGAATTTCTCAGAGTTTAAATCTTGCCATTTTAAAACCTTGTTTAGAATCTTTTCCTGAAAATTATGAGTTATATGAAACAGATAGAATTGCCTGTATTTCATATAAAGAAGCATACCTAAAAGATTATGGTAAAGAAGCTACAAAAAAATTATTGAACAAAGAAGTTATTAGTACTCTTAAAAATAATGTTTATATAAATGCCAAATATACACTTCACAAAAACACAAAAATAGTTTCAATAATACTTAACGACAAAAATGTTTTAAAGAAATTTTATAATGAAGCTATTTTTAATAATGATGAAGTAAAATTTTTAATAATAAAAGATACTCACTATAAAAAAGATGGTCTATTTAAAGTTTTTACAAAGGATGATGTTTTAAAAGTATTAACTGAGTCAACTCATCCTTCAGTCTCAAAAGCAGGTAAAATTCCTCAAGATTTTAATGTTGATGGCCAAAAAATACTTTTATGCTATGAAAAAACTCCTGGCACTTCTAAAAATATTGTTGAAATTGAAGTCAGAAATGACAGTAAAATCAAATATCGTCTTCTAAGGTTTAATATGTACAGCAAGGATGTTTTACATTTATTAGCAAAATTACCAAACAATAAATATAATGATGAAATACAAACATTTGGTGACGCAAATGAAAAATTTACTATTAAAGCATAAAGTAAATTAAAATTAAGATGCCTTAGAGATATTTTCGTATTGATTGTTTTGTATTTGTTTAAATATATTTTGAAAAATAAGTGATGTTAAATTTACATCCCACCCATTTGCTAACATCTTACATAATTGTTGATAAGATTGATTACACAAATCAATTTTCTCATTTTTAAAGCCCATAAATCGAAAGTGTTCATTTATAGAGTATTTCCTTACTTGTAATTTATTATTAATTGAAGGATGGGCCACTCTCATTTTATTGTGGTGTGGTTCTAAAATAGTGATGCTAATTCCATCACTGCGAATATTTTTATTATATAGATCTGCGCAAGAGGGTTCTTTAACCTTAAAATCTAGATTATATAACTCTTTTAATCTTTTTATTTGTTTTTGATTTTTAAAAAGTAATTTATCAGGCTCTTTATCTAATAAGTCTTTAAAAAAAATCTTTAATTTTTTTGTTGGAGGTGACAAGTTAAATGTTAGAGGAAGAATACCTTGATATGCGTAAATCCAAACTCGTTCTCGATTTTGAGGTATGCCATAATTTTTTGAATTCATAACCTCAGTTACCACATCATATCCCAATTTAGTTAGCTTGCTTATGATTGTTTTGAGGGTTCTTCCATGTCTAACTGTTTTTAAACCTTTAACGTTTTCAAGTAAAATATGTTTAGGTTTTTTAATTTTACAAATTCTAATTATGTCATGAAACAATGTTCCTCTAGTATCATCTTCACCTAACCCCATACCAACTTGAGAAAAAGGTTGACATGGAAATCCACCAGTAAAAAGATCAAAATCTGGAATTTTTTTAGGATCTATTTTTGTAATATCACCGTAGTTGAAAGTTTTAGGATGATTTTTTTGATAAAACTCACTTGTAAATTTATCAATTTCAGAAAAACCTATAACTTCAAATTCAATTTTAGATCTTTTTAAACCATAGGAAGCCCCCCCATAACCTGCAAATGCTTCAAATACTTTTAGTTTATTCATTTTCTGAATCATAATAATTTTATCATATTTTGCAATCTTACAAAATAAAGTTTTATACAATAGAACGAAGTCGTACTATGCAATGTCATATGCATATTAACTACTAAGCGTTACTAATCAACATTCTGATCAATGAAACCAAGTAAAAGGTTAGTGGGGGTTAGTAGAGTTTTATCAGGGTACTAGGTATGTTGGTTTCATTAACCAGTAATTCATCCAATTTTTTATCCTTTAAATTATGACGTTTAATAAAATTATTCTTATATTACGTTATTTTTTTAAGACAAAGAATTTATAAATGAATAGTTAATTTTCGAAAAATAACAAAAATTAAGGTAAATAATGAATAATATAACAAAAAGATTGTCAGTGCTTCTTACGGCTCTTATGGTTTCTTTTAGTACTTCTGTTTATTCTTTTGAGGGATTCAGTGTTGGAGCTATTTTTAGTACCATGGACTTCTCAACAACTGGTAACAAGAACACCATCACTGCTGACGTAGACACAGAAGAAACTAGAATAGGAATTGGTTATAACTTTTAGTTAATACTATTCTATTAAAAAATTAAGCCCGTCTAATTATAGGCGGGTTTTTTTTTAATTAAAATTTCCTTAAAGTTTTAAACCTGGCCCTTTCATATATGGAGCATTTTTATCAAGTGGCCACCTAGATTTCGCTGAAATATTTATGTCATCAGTTAGATTTTTTTTAAATCTTTTAATTCCAGCCCAAGCTATCATTGCAGCATTATCTCCACAAAACTTTAAATCAGGATAAATAATTCTTAAATTTAATTCGTTCGCAAGATTAGATAAGTTTTCTCTTATTGACTGATTTGCTGCTACTCCACCAGCCACAATAAGCTGAACTTTTTTTATTTGAGTTTTTTCTTTAAATTGATTTATCGCTATTTTAGTTTTTTTATAAAGAATCTTGTTAATTGTGTTCTGAAAAGACGCAGCAAGATTATATTTAAGTTTTTCATTATCATTAATTTTTTTTGACTCTCTTAATACCGCAGTCTTTAAACCTGCAAAGGATAGATTGCATCCAGCTCTATTGATAATTGGTTCTGGTAATTTAAAATGATTTTTATCACCTAATTTTGAAAATTTTTCAACATTTGGTCCACCAGGATATCCTAGGTCCAACATCTTTGCGGTTTTATCAAAAGCTTCTCCAAGAGCATCATCTATAGTTGTGCCTAATTGTTCATAGTGATTAACATCTCTAACAATTAAGTATTGTGTGTGACCTCCTGAAATCAAAAGAAGTAAATAAGGAAATTTAATTTTATGTTCCAAGCCAGGGCTGAGAGCATGACCTTCTAAATGATTAACACCTACAAAAGGTTTATTTGAAAAAGCAGCTATAGCCTTTCCAATATTTAATCCGACTGTTAAGCAAACAATCAAACCAGGACCGGCTGTCGCAGCGATTCCATCTATTTCATTTAAAGAGATCTTGCTATCTTTTAAAGACTTATCAATTATGAAATCTATATTTTCTAAATGTGCGCGAGCAGCTAATTCAGGAACAACACCTCCGAATTCTTTATGTTCTTCTATTTGACTTGATACTATATTTGACAATATATCCGCGGTTCCATTTTCGTTTTCTCGAATAACAGCAGCAGCTGTTTCATCACAGCTTGTTTCAATTCCTAAAAAAGTAATTCTTTCTTTCATTATAAATATTTAATTATTTAGAATAGTATAAAATACATCTATCAAATATATATATACTAATAATGAAAAAAATTATAATTGGAGCTAGAGGAAGCAAATTATCCTTAGCGTATGTATCAAAGGTAAAAAACCTTATTTTAAAAAGCTCAAAAGATATGGACATTCAAGTACAGGTAATAAAAACTTCTGGAGATATTCATAAAGATGTAAAGCTCTCAGAAATAGGTGGAAAAAATTTATTTTGTAAAGAAATTGAAGAAAATCTATTAAAACAAAATATTGATATCGCAGTACATTCTTTAAAAGATATGGAGTCCGAGGAACATGAAAATTTAATGATTGGAGCTTTCATAAAACGAAATGATCCTCGAGATATACTTATAAGCAATAAAATTAAAAAATTAAGTGAATTAAATAATAAACTAAATATAGGCTCAAGCTCTAAAAGAAGAGAACTTCAACTTAAAAAAATAAATAAAAATATTTCAGTAGTAAATATAAGAGGAAATATTGATACTAGAATTAAAAAGATAGAAGAAAAAAAGCTAGATGCAATCATTTTAGCAGCGGCGGGAGTAAAGAGCCTTAACTTAGAAAATAGGATTAGTTTAACTTTTGAAACCAGTGATATGCTGCCTGCTGTTGGCCAAGGCATCATTGCTGTTCAATGTAGAAAGACCGACAAACTAATAATAGATATTATTCAAAAGATTAATGATAAAGAAACTAGCCTTTGTGCGATAGCAGAGAGAAAAATGCTTAAAACAATAGGAGGAGATTGTGAAACAGCAGTAGGGGGGTTAGCGGAAATCAATAATAATAATTTAAAGTTAAAGGCACAATTATTTTCAGACCTAGGCGATGAAAGTTTTGATTTTGAATTATCAGGGCGAGATGTCGATGCTGATTATATTGGTAAGTCTGTCGGTGAAAAATTATTAAGACTAGCCGGTGAAAAATTTAAAAAAAAATGAACATTTTAATTACACGACCATTAATTGACGCTGAAGATCTAATGGGAAAATTTTTTTCATTAGGTCATAAGATAATTCACATCCCAACATTAAAAATTTCTTCTGTCAAAGCTGAACCTATAGATGAAAGTCAATATAATGCTTTTATTTTTACAAGTGCGAATGCTATTCGAAGTTTAAAAGTTACTAAACAAGACAAAAGTAAATTATGTTTCTGTGTTGGGGCTATCACAGAAAAAATTGCAAGAATGTCAGGCTATAACAACACTGTTTCAGCAGGAGGAACTGTGAATGCATTAAAAAACTTAGTTATTAATTCTAATCAAGTCAATGAACAATCTAAAATAGCTTATTTCTGTGGAGACAATATTTCCTACGATTTAGACTTAGAACTAAAGAAGGAAGGATTAAAGGTTAAGAAAATTATCAACTATAAATCTGAAAAAATTACTGATTTGAATGATGAAAATAAAAAAATTATAAGCAATCATCCTCCTGACATAATTTTTGTCTATTCAGCTCGAAGTGCAGTAAGTTTTATAGAAATAGTAAAAAAGTATTCTCTTTATACATTAATGACAGGGTCTAAAGTTATGTGTATAAGTAAAAATGTTGCAGATATTTTTACTATTAATAATTGGAAAAAAGTTAAAATGTTTAGTCCAGGAGATGAATTATTACAATTAGAAGAAAGTAGTTAATGAATATATTAGAAAATTTTAAAAACTTATTTTTGGATGTTTGGAAAGAAGGTGTATCTGGGATTAATATTTCAGAAATAATCATAGCTTTAATTATATTTATCTTCTTTCTTTTTTTACGAGGAGTGTTTTCCAAATTTGTTGTCAAAAGGTTAGAAAAATACGTATCAAAAACTACAAACAAATTTGATAACTCTTTAGTTTTTTCTATGGAAGGACCTGCTAAGTTCTTTCCAATAGTTTTAGGTTTTTTTGTTTCTACAAGTTATTTAACAGAAGAACATGGTGCGATAGAATTAATTAATAGGTCTTTAATAACAATATTAATTTTTTGGACTTTTCATCAAATCATTGGACCATTTTCTGTTGTCATTAAATCAGTTGGAGGTCTACTTTCAAGAGATCTAATAAATTGGATTATTAAAGCTATAAAAGTTTTAATCTTAATTTTAGGTGCAGCAGCAGTTTTAGAACTTTGGGGAATAAAAATTGGACCAATTATTGCGGGTCTAGGATTATTTGGTGTTGCCGTTGCCTTAGGGGCTCAAGATTTATTTAAAAACTTAATCTCAGGGATACTAGTATTAGTCGAAAGAAGATTTCAGGTGGGTGACTGGATATCCGTTGAGGGAGTGATAGAAGGAACAGTTGAAAGTATTGGTTTTAGATCTACGGTTGTAAGAAGGTTTGATAAATCATTAGCAACTATTCCAAATTTTCAGTTTGCAGAAAATGCAGTAATTAATAATTCTCAAACAACCAATAGAAGAATAAATTGGTTAATAGGATTAGAATACAAAACTACTAGCGAACAATTAAAAAATATTAAAAACCAAATTGAAAACTTTATAAAAAATAGCAAACATTTTTCTAGTTCAGGAGATACCTTTTTATCTGTAAAAATTGATCAATTTGCTGCTAGTTCAATTGATGTTAGGTTAATTTGTTTTACACAAACTACTAACTATTTAGAATGGATGAGTGTAAAAGATATTTTAGCTATTGAGATAAAAGCTATAGTTGAGAAAAACAATGCGTCTTTTGCATTCCCCAGCACATCAATCTATGTCGAAAAACAATGAAAGCAATTTATTTATTAGTATTTCAAATTATTAATATTTATGAATGGGTTGTAATAATTCATGTAATTTTGAGTTGGTTAGTTGCTTTCAATATATTAAATACTCAAAGTAGATTTGTTTATGCAGTTCTAGACTTTACATATAGGGCAACTAACCCAATTTTAGAAAAAATTAAAAATTATATTCCAAATTTAGGCCAAATTGATATTGCGCCAATAGTTCTTCTTCTTGGTTTATGGTTTGTTAAATTATGCATGCAACTGTATCTAAAACCACTGGTATTTTAATATGATTATAGATGGAAAAAAAGAAGCAGCAATATTAAGAGATGAAATTAAAAAAGAAATCGAATCTCTAAAATTAAAGACTAAAAAAACTCCCAGTTTATCAGTAATTTTAATTGGAGATTTTGCACCTAGCCAAATATATGTAAAAAATAAAGAAAAAATGTCAATAGAGGTTGGAATTAATTCAGAAATTATTAGATATTCAAAAGAAGTTACAGAACAGGAAGTTTTGAAAAAAATTGAAGAGCTCAATAACAATAATGATATTTCAGGAATATTAGTGCAATTGCCTCTACCAAGCCACATAGATAAAGAAAAAATTATTAATACTATTAGCCCATTAAAAGATGTTGATGGATTTCATCCTATAAACGTAGGAAATCTTTCTTCTGGGTATAGTGCAACAGTTCCTTGCACACCTTTAGGATGTTTATTATTAATTAAAAAAATTGAAAAAAATTTATCGGGCAAACATGCAGTAATTATTGGTAGATCCAATTTAAATGGTAAACCTATGGCGCAACTTTTATTGAAAGAAAATTGTACAGTTACAATTGTTCATTCAAAAACAAAAAACTTAAAAGAAGAGTGCTTAAAAGCAGATATTTTAGTTGTCGCAGTAGGTGTTGCAAATTTAGTTAAGGGCGACTGGGTTAAAAAAGACTCAATTATAATAGATGTAGGCATCAACAAAGTAGGCAATAAAATAGTTGGAGATGTTCAGTTTGATGAAGTCAAAAATAAAGTCAAAGCAATTACACCAGTGCCTGGTGGAGTTGGACCTATGACCATTGCTTGTCTGTTAAAAAATACCTTAGATTGTTTTAAAGGTCGTTAGACTTATCCTTATCAATATTTAAATATTTGCTTCGTCTAAATCTTATTACTACAGTAGCGAAAGAAACTATTAAAATAGCGGTAGCTAAATAAATTAAGTTGGTTGGATCTGAATCTTTATCTTGTAATATTATATAACGTGCTAAAGCCGTAATTGCGATAATTAAAGGATATATAACCCTAACAGCTCTCGATTCCCAATATGATCTGACTAAACCAATTACTTCAATATAAATAAACATTAAAAGTAAATCTGCTAAAGTTACATTTTGAGTTTCATACATTTTCAAAATTTCCAAAAAAAATGCAATAATTGTAGCAACAAGAACGATTATCACTGCTACTAATTGAATATTTCGAATCGCTGAATTCATTACATTAGTTGTATCAGAAATTTATGATTTGTTTAACTGTTTTGAATGGTGTTTAATAAATTTTTCAATTTTTGATTTATTAAATGTTTTATTTTCTTCAAATGAAACTTTCTTCATAGAATAGGCTTTATTTTTTGTTATTCGAGATAAAATAGTTATGTTTCCTTTGTAGAGACCCAGCACAACTTTTCCAGAAACTTGATTTCTTTTTTTATCAATTATTTTTTGAAGTTTGATTCTTTTTTTTGAAAACCAGTAGCCATTATAAACAAGTTCAGCGTAAGCAGGCATTATTCTTTCTTTTTCATGGGCAGTTTTTTTATCAAGAGTTACAGACTCGATTGCTCTGTGAGCTGAATATAAAACTGTCCCACCCGGCGTCTCATATACTCCTCTTGATTTTATTCCAATAAATCTATTTTCTACTAGGTCAACTCTACCTATCCCATTGTTCCCAGCCAAAGTATTGAGTTTCTCTAGCAATTTTTCAGGGCTCAATTTTTCCCCATTTACAGCAATCGGATCTCCGTACTTAAAATCAATACTTACTTTAGTAGTTTTGTTTGGAGATTTTTCTGGGGAGGTTGTTCTTTGAAAAATAAATTCTGGTGCTGAATTTTTAGGATCTTCTAGAACTTTTCCTTCAGTCGAAGTGTGAAAAATATTATCATCGACTGAGAATGGTGGTGCTCCTTTTTTATCTTTTGGAATTGGAATATTATTTTTTTTAGCATATTTAATTAAATCTGTTCTAGACTGTAATGTCCATTCTCTCCAAGGGGCAATTACTTTTATTTTTTTTCCAAAGTAAGCATAGCCTAATTCAAACCTTATTTGATCATTTCCTTTGCCAGTTGAACCGTGAGATACTGCATAGGCTTTATATTTTTTTGCAATTGCAATCTGTCTCTTAGCAATAAGCGGTCTTGCTATTGAAGTGCCCAGTAAATAGACACCCTCATACAACGCGTGTGCCCTAATCATTGGAAAGACATAGTCTTTAACAAATGTATTTTTTAAATTCTCAATGATAATCTTTTTAACACCAAGTCTTTTTGCATTTCTAACAATTTTTTGCTTATCCATGTCTTGACCAATATCAGATGTATAAGCAATAATTTCAGCCTTATAATTTTCTTGGAGCCATCTTAAAATTATTGAAGTATCAAGCCCTCCTGAATAGGCTAAAATAATTTTTTTCATCTAATTGCAAGTTTTTTTTGCGGTATTATATGCCTTAGTAAATCCCATCATCGAATAATGGTCAGTTGTTTCAGCACCCTTAGTTGTTCTTGCTTTAATGATTAAATTAGTTGCTCTTGCCATAAGCTTAATAAAACTTCTCTCTTCTTGATCATCAAGTAACCAAGCAAAATTTTTCTGTGAAAAAAAAGAATATCTTTTTTTCCCAGAGCTAGCGGTAACAGTAGAGGACTTATAATCATGTCCGCTTGTTAAACTTACTTCATCTTTAATACTTTCTGATGGTCTAAAAGTAACAAATATTTTTGAATTTCCTCTTTTAACTGAAGCAGGAGCTCTTTTTGTTGGTATTGTTTGTGCAAAACAAATTTTTCCTTTGTCAGTTTCAACAGTAAAACTCTCCCAGTTTTTATATTTTCCAGTTGATTTTGGAGTATTAGCATTTGCACTAAAACTAAACAAAACAATAAAGATTAAAATAATTTTATTTTTTAATAGCATAGATTTATTTTTATACTAAAATGAATCTATTTCAATAGTTTGAATTAAGGTGAAGGATTTGGATTATTATTATGTATTAAATTAATCTTTTCCATCATTTCTTTGGTAAGCTCTTTATCTATACTTCCGATATTTTCTTTTAATTGATCCATGGTAGTTGCACCAATAATATTGCTTGTTACAAAAGGTCTAGAATTAACAAATGCCTGCGCAAGCTGAACCATTGTCATATTGTATTCCTTAGCTAATTTAAAATATTCATCGTAGGCTTTCATTGCTAAAGGATTAATCATTCTTTCCCAACCTTTAAATAAAGTCATTCTGGCATTTTTAGGCATTTTACCACCTCTATATTTACCAGATAAAGCTCCTGCAGCTAAAGGGTAATAAACTAATAAGCCACATTTTTCTCTAATCGAAATTTCTGACATACCAATTTCATAAGTTCTGTTAACTAAACTATAAGGATTTTGCACTGACATCATTCTAGGGAGATCTTTATATTTAGCTAATTCTAAATATTTTAAAAAACCATATGGAGTTTCGTTGGACATGCCAATATATCTGATTTTTCCTTTTTTAATAAATTTATCTAGCGCTATCAAAATAGACTCGAAATTATTCCACTCACTTTCTTCTTTGTTTATCTCAAATTCTCTTCTACCAAAACAATTTGTAGATCTTTCAGGCCAATGTAACTGGTATAAATCTATATAATCTGTCTTTAATCTTTTTAAACTTCCATCGATAGCTTTACCCAGATTTTTTTCATTAAAATTATTTTCTCCATTTCTTATCCAGTCTAAACGAGGCCCGGCAACTTTGGAGGCTAAAATAATTTTTTTTCTATTTTTTCTTTTTTCAAACCAATTGCCAATCATTATTTCTGTCTTTCCAAAAGACTCTGCCGTTGGAGGAACTGAATAAAGCTCAGCTGTATCAAAAAAATTAACTCCTTTATCAATCGAATAGTCCATTTGCTCAAAGGCTTCTTTTTCTGAATTTTGAGTTCCCCAAGTCATAGTTCCGAGGCAAATCATGCTTACATCTAGATTTGTATTTCCTAATTTTTTGAATTTCATAATATTTCTATATTTACTGTTTTTTAGAGCAATTATTCACTATTGAAAAGTTATTAAAAGTTCTTATATTGTTATTATGGAATTTAATAAACAAACTACTTCAGCAAGATCTTCAGCATCTGAAGCAATTATAGACCAAGGTCTAAGAGCCTACATGTTAAAAGTTTACAACTATATGGGCTCAGGAGTTTTACTAACTGGGCTTGTAGCTCTTCTTTTTTTTAAAATGGCTGTTGTTACAGGTGACGGAGGACAAATAATTGGTTTAACTAATTTTGGAAACACGATTTATACATCAGGGCTAAAGTGGGTTTTAATGTTAGCCCCATTAGGAGTAGTTTTCTATATGAGTTTTGGAATTGCTAAAATGTCTGCAGCAAAAGCGCAAACTACTTTTTGGGTTTTTGCAGCTTTAATGGGCGCTTCTCTATCATCAATTTTTTTACTTTATACTGGCGCAAGTATAACCAGAGTTTTCTTTATTACTGCCGGAACATTTGGCGCAATGAGTATTTACGGGTACACAACTAAAAAAGATTTAACTAAACTAGGATCTTTTTTAATGATGGGACTATTCGGAATCATTATAGCATCAATCGTAAATATTTTTATGAAATCTACTATGATGTATTTTGTTATATCTATCATTGGAGTTTTAATCTTTGTTGGTCTAACAGCTTATGATACACAAAAAATTAAAAATATGTATTTAGCTAGTGATAGTGGTGAGCTGATGGGCAAGAAAGCGGTAATGGGAGCTCTAACATTATACTTAGACTTCATTAACCTTTTTATTATGCTTCTAAGACTTTTCGGTCAAAGAAGATAATTATTTTACTATTTTTAAATTACTCCAACTAGTTTTATTAATCAATTGGTTAAGGTCTTCTGATTTCTTTAAAATATTTCCATTTTTATCTTTGATTAAAAATTTTTCTTTATAGTAATTAGGTTTAAATTTTTTTAATATTCTTAAAACTGGACGATCAGAAGCTCTTAGATAGACATCAAAAGATACTTCTCTCAAGCCAGCTGTAAATGAATAATCTTTCCAAGAACCATTGGAAACCATTTTTGCGTACAAATTTAAAATACACTGCAGTTCTTTTCTTATAAAAAATTTCTCTTTTTCATTTTTTTTAACATTATTTACAACTAGTTTTATATTTTTCATATTTTGTGTTTATTAATCATTGGTAATTGTAGTGCGGTAAATATGAAAGTAAGAGGCAAAATCCCCCAGACTTTGAAGTTAACCCAAATTACCTCTGGTTGAGTTCTCCAAACAAATTCATTCAATAAAGCTAAAAAAATAAAAAAAAATGCCCATCTATAATTTAATTTATCCCAACCACTTTCATCTAATTGAAATGCTGTTTTAAAAAAAAATTTTAGAAAATTTTTATTAAAAAATATCTTTCCTACAATTAGTACAATTGCAAAAATAATATTAATGATAGTTGGTTTAATGTATAAAAAAACTGGATTATTAAAGTATAAGGTTAATCCCCCAAATAAAGATATGATTACCCCCCCGATTAGAGGAACATAGGGTATTTTTTTCTCTATAAAGTAAACAGTAGTTACTGCAATAATTGTTGCAATAATTAATGGTGGAATTGCTATACTGAGATTGTTCCCACTTTTATAATAAATTGTAAAGAAAATTAATAACGGACCAAAGTCAGCTATAAATTTTAAAAATGACTTATTCACACATAATCTTTAACATATAATTAATTTTTATTAAATTAGATATTGATTTTAATAAAAAAATTATTAACTATTCATTATGGCATCAAATATTAATGCAAAATTTTCAATCGGAGAAGTAGTCAAACATAGACACTTTGATTTTAGAGGTGTTATTTATGACGTGGATTTTGAGTTCAGTAATTCAGAAGAATGGTATCAATCTATTCCTAAAGGTGTAAGACCTAGAAAAGATCAACCTTTTTATCATCTCTTGGCTGAAAGCAATGACGTAACTTATGAGGCTTATGTTTCAGAGCAAAATTTATTGTTAGATAAATCTAAAATACCAGTTAAGCATCCATTAATAGAAGAAATTTTTTCTGGGAAAAAAGGCTCAAATTATTTTAAGCTCTCAAATTAGATAAATTGAAGTTTGCCTCAAATTTAACAACTTTAATTCAAATCTAAGACATAAATTTCTATTATGCTGTATTCGTTATCGCCTGATTGGGAATTAATACATATTTTTTCTAACTCCCTCATAATTCCCGATTAGGCTTATAATAACTCTTCACATAAAAATAATATTATAGTAGTCAAGTGATTATGTATAATTTAATAAATCCTACTAGAATTTTTCATTGGATTGAAAAATTGATTAATTTTATAAATTCAATTTTTTTTATTCTTTTGATTGTTGCTTTAACATTTGCCTTAGTACTTTCTCCACCGGATTATTTACAAGGTGATAGTGTGAGAATAATGTATGTGCATGTTCCAGCTGCTTGGATAGGACTTTCATCGTATACTTTCATTGCATTATTATCAGTGTTGAATTTTACTTTTAAAATAAAAAACTTAAATTTAATTACAAAAAGTATTGCACCTTTAGGTTTAATGTTTACATGTTTAGCAATAATTACAGGATCACTGTGGGGACAACCAACATGGGGAACCTGGTGGGCATGGGATGCGAGAATAACTTCAATGTTAATACTTACAATATTTTATATATTGTTTATCCTAGCGCACAAATTAATTTCCCAAGAAAATAAAGCTAACAAAATCTCAAGTATAATATTAATTTTTGGGCTTATTAATATACCAATTATCAAATATTCTGTTGATTGGTGGAATACGTTACATCAGCCAGCAAGCATTAAAATAGCCGGAACCAGCACTATACACTCCTCTATGTTGCTGCCATTAATACTGATGCTATTAGTCTTATTATTGTACAGTGCGTTAATTTTTCTAATGAAATATAAGACAGAAATCATTAGAATAAAGAAAAAAAACTTAAAAAGAATATGATTCAAAATTTGATTTCTATGAACAGTTACGGAATATTTGTTTGGCTATCATTCTCTATTACTATTCTAACTTGTGTATTATTTTATTATAAAACTTACGTAACATTAAAAAAGTATGAAAAGAATTTTGCAAATGAGCTCAATAAGCTTTCAGCATCAGAAAAAAGACTGATTTTAAAAAAATCTAAAATTGCTACACAAGTTCTGGCTTCATATAACAAATCAATCTAAAGCATTTTAATGCTTACAAAAAAAGTTCAAAAGAGATTTTCTTTTCTAATCTTATTTATAGCACTTACTATTATAGCTGTTTTTTTTATTTTAAAGTCTTTAAATAATAATATTCTATATTTTAAATCGCCAACAGATATCAAATCAGAAGAAGATTTAGTTTTTAACAAAAAAATAAGAGTTGGAGGCATGGTAAAAAAAAACTCTTTAGAGATTAGTGATAAAGAAATTAAATTTACTATCACTGATTTCAACAATGAAATACGTGTAAGTTATACAGGTACTGTACCTAATTTATTTATCGAGGGAAAAGGAGTGGTAGCGGAAGGTAAGCTAAAAGATAAAAAATTCTTCGTTGCAGATAGAATATTAGCTAAACATGATGAAAATTATATGCCTCCAGAGTTAGAAAATATTATGAAACAAAATGCTAAGTAATATAGGAAATTCACTATTATTTATAAATATTTTATTAAGTATATTTATAATTTATTTTTCTTTTAAAAATCTAGAGGATAGTAAAAAAATAATTAATAGAAATATCTATAATATGTGTTTAATTCAAAGCACATCAATAATAATTTGTTTTTTTACTCTAATTGCTGGTTTTATTGTTTCAGATTTTTCGTTAATTAATGTTTATCAAAATTCTCATTCACTTAAGCCTATTTTCTATAAAATTTCTGGAACGTGGGGAAATCATGAAGGAAGTTTATTACTGTGGGTAATCATTTTAACAATTTTTTCATTTTTTTTTCTTTTTTATAACAAAAACCATCCAAAAAAATATAGAATTTATACTTTAATTACACAAAATATTTTAATAATTGGTTTTTTATTTTTTCTTTTATTCAATTCAAATCCATTCAGTGTTATTTCACCAATTCCTAAAGAGGGATTGGGTTTAAATCCAATATTACAAGATCCAGCTTTAGCTATCCATCCCCCATTACTTTATATTGGCTTTGTTGGCTCATCGATTTATTTTTCTGCAGCCATTGCTTCATTATTAACAAACTATTCAGGCAAACTATTCGCTAGATCAATTAAAAATTGGGTTTTACTTTCTTGGTCCTTTCAAACGATTGGAATTTTAGTAGGATCAATTTGGGCATATTACGAACTTGGTTGGGGAGGGTTTTGGTTTTGGGACCCTGTTGAAAATGCATCTCTTCTCCCATGGTTTGCGATGACTGCTTTAATTCACTCATTAATTGTTTTAGAAAAAAGAAATCAATTATATTTTTGGGTAATTATTCTTTGCCTACTAACTTTTATTTTAAGTGTTACAGGCACATTTCTCGTTAGATCTGGAATACTTAATTCAGTCCACACTTTTGCGAATGACCCATCTAGAGGTGCTTATATCTTAATTTTTTTGAGTATAATGATTTTAGTTTCAGTTTTTCTTCTATTTAAAAAATTTAAAAGTGAAAATTATAATTTAAATTCTGATAGCAAAGAGACTTTTATTCTAATTAACAATTGGTTTATGATGTTTTATCTTATTACAGTTTTACTTGGTACGATCTACCCCATTTTTACTGAAGTACTATCAAGTCATAAAGTTTCAGTCGGACCCCCTTACTACAATACTGTGATCATACCTATAATAGTGCTGTTCTTATTTTTTATGTCTCTTGGACCTCAAATTGGGTGGATCAAAAATAGATATATAGATTTAAAAATATTAGTTGTAATTTTATTAGGATCGATTTTTATTAATTTTTTAATATTTTACTTTTTTCAGAGTTATAGTTTAATTTCTAATTTAATAATTATTTCGTCTTTTTTTCTTATTTTATCATCTTTGAAAGACACAATTAAGTTAATTAAAAATAAGAATTTTAATTATTCAAGAATTGTTTCACATACATCATTTGGTTTCCTAATCTTATTTATAGGGTTAAACCATAATTTTTCTTCAGAAAAAGATTTTAATGTCAAACTTGGTGATACTCAAAAATTTGAAAATTTTTCGATTAAATTTCAGGATTTACAGCAAAAAGAATTTAAAAACTATAAAGCTGTAATTGGAAAGTTTCAGATAAAAGACTTACAAAAAAATTCAGAACAATTTTTAAATCCAGAAATAAGAATTTATGAAAATCCTAGCACACTTACTTATGAGGCTTCGATAAGAACTGAATTATTAAGAGATTATTATATTACAATGAGCAATATAGATCGTTCAGATTATTATAATATTAAATTTCAAAAAAAACCATTTATGATGTGGATTTGGATATCAGTTATTTTTATATCTATAGGTGGTTTTCTAAGGTTGTTTCAAAATGCAAACAAAAGTTATTAAATTATTAATAATATCAATAATCATTTTTATCATTGGTGTATTTTTTATGGGTCTCAATAAAAGTTCAATTTATGACACTAAAAGTTTGGAAGGTCAAAAAATTACTAATATTAAATTAGAACATTTTAGTAAAAAAATATTATTAACAGAAGAATATTTAAAAAAAAAAAATTTTACTTTAATAAATTTTTGGGCGTCGTGGTGTGCCCCATGTCGTCTCGAACATCCCTTCTTATTAAAATTAAATAGTGAAACAAAATTAAATATTCTAGGTGTAAATTTTAAAGATAAAAAAAATAATGCTATAAATTTTTTAAATAGTTATGGAAATCCCTATGATGAGCTGGTTAGAGATGACCTTGGTAAAAAATCAGTGAACTTTGGTGTTTATGGAATACCAGAAAGTATATTAGTTAATAAAGATTTAATAATTATAAAAAAATTTATAGGACCTTTGTCTAATGAGGATTATAAAATTATTCAAAAAATTATTAAATGATAATAAAAATAAAAATAAAAATATTAATTTTATTGGCTATATTTAATTTTAGTATTGTGAATGCTAATAATATTCAAATTGACCAAAGTAAAATTTTTAAAAATATAAGATGTCTAATATGCCAAGGCCAATCTGCAGCTGATTCTAATTCAGAATTTGCACAAACAATTAAGCTAGTAGTTCGAGATCAAATTAAAGAAGGAAAAACAGAAAAGGAAATATATAATTTTCTAGTAGAAAAATATGGTGAATGGATTGTTTACAAGCCACCTTTAAGCAAAGCTAATTTTTTGCTTTGGATATTGCCATATTTATTTTTTTTATCAGGTGGTTTTTTAATTTTTCTTATTATTCGAAAAAAAAAGCATAATTAAAGGTAATTGAATGTGTACTTTTTATTATTTAGGTAGTATTTTTCACTAATGAATTTTTGTTTTAAATTGCTAGCTTTACTCTGTATCTTGTCACTTCCTATTAAAGGGGCAACTGCAGATACAAATAAATCTCAAACTATTTCTGAGGAGAGATATCAAAAAGTTTGTAGATGGGGAATATTAAACCCACCAGAGTGTAAAAAAACAAGAGTAGAAAAAAATAAAAAAATACATAGAAATAAACAAGGAAACACAAAAGACGCAACAGAGTCAGTTAATATGTCAATTCATAAAGACTGTAGATGGGGAATATTTAACCCTCCAAAGTGTAAAGGTAAAGATAGTCGATATAAAAACAATGAAAAAATTTTAGTTAAGAAAACAAAAAATAGAAATATTCCAAATACAGGTAATAACGATATATCTTTTTACACAGGCACATTTGACATTATCGATAAAGAGGGAGATGACCAAACAAATTTATTTGGGATAGAACACAAAAACCCGAATTTATTTAGAAATACATTTTTAGGAAAATTTTCTCCAGTGTCCGGTGGGTTTATGACTGGAAAGACTTCAGCTTATTTTTATACAGGCGTTGAAGGCCAGTATGGTTTTGGTCCTGTAAAAATCTTACCAAGTTTTACCCCCGGGTATTACAGAAAAGGTGGTGGTAAAGATTTAGGTAGTGCTTTAGAGTTTAAAAGTGAAATCAAAGTAGGTATAGATATTCTTGAAAGCTCAAAATTAAGTTACAGCTATAGTCATATTTCCAATAATGAGTGGGGTGACTCAAATCCTGGCACAGACAATCAACAGATCACATTCTCTAAAAACTTTTAAAAATAGTGAATTTAAAAGATTGTCATAATTTTAATGATTTCAGAAAATTAGCAAAAAAAAAATTACCTTCCCCAATTTTTCATTATATTGATGGAGCAGCAGACGATGAAATTACTTATGCTAGAAATACAAGTGCGTTTGATGATGTTGACTTAGTCCCAAATGTTTTAAGAGGAGTTGAAAACGTTGATTTATCTACTACGATATTTGGTAAAAAACTTGATTTACCTTTTTATCTTGCGCCAACTGCACTACAACGACTTTTCCATTACGACGGTGAAAGAGCAGTAGGAAAGGCAGCACAGAAATTTAATACTATGTTTGGTGTTTCTGCTTTAGCAACAGTGAGTGTAGAAGAGATTTCTTCTATGATTGACACTCCTAAGATGTTTCAGTTCTATTTTCACAAAGATAGAGGTTTAAATGACTCCTGTTTGGAACGGGCAAAAGCTGCCAAATTCGATGTTATGGCTTTAACAGTAGATACAATTACGGGAGGAAATCGTGAACGAGACTTAAGAACAGGTTTTACATCTCCACCAAAACTAACTTTATCTAGTCTTTTCAGTTTTGCATCAAAGCCAATGTGGGGAATAAACTATTTAACAAAAGGTAAATTTGAATTGCCCCATCTTCAAGATTTTGTACAAGAGGGCACTAGCACAAACTCTTCGATTGGAAATTACTTTTCAACTATGCTGGATCAATCCATGAATTGGAAAGATGCTGAAAAACTTTGTTCACAGTGGGGAGGTCATTTTGCACTAAAAGGTATTATGAGTGTTGAAGATGCTAAGAAAGCAGTCGATATTGGATGTACAGGTATAATGGTTTCAAATCATGGTGGAAGACAACTTGATGGATCAAGATCTCCTTTTGATCAACTTGCAGAAATTGTTGATGCTGTAGGTGATAAACTTGATGTAATTTGTGAAGGTGGATTTCAAAGAGGAACTCATATGCTTAAAGCGCTATCATTAGGTGCTAAAGCATGTTCTGGTGGAAGACTTTATTTATATGCATTAGCTGCAGCTGGCCAAGATGGTGTTGAAAGAGCTTTAGGCCAATATAAAGCCGAATTACTGAGAGATATGAAATTAATGGGTTGCACTAAAATAAGTGACCTTAATAGAAATAATTTAAGATTCAAAAGATAATGAGTTTAAAAAATTGTCATAACTTTGAAGACTTTAGAAAACTTGCCAAAAAAAAATTACCTTCTCCTATTTTTCATTACATTGATGGTGGTGCTGATGACGAATCAACTTTAAAAAGAAATACTGATTCCTTCAATGACTGCGATTTAGTTCCCAATATTCTTGCTAGTGTTGGCAAACCTGATCTTTCAACTACTTTATTTGGAAGAAAAATTGATATGCCGATTTTTCTTTCTCCCGCAGCAATGCAGAGACTTTATCATCCAGATGGAGATAGAGCTTCAGCAAGAGCAGCAGAAAAATTTAATACTTTTTATAGCATGTCGTCTATGGGTAATAATACTATTGAAGAAGTGTCAAATATCTCAAGTGGACCAAAGCTCTTTCAACTATATGTTCATAAGGATAGAGCAATTTCCGACGATTTAATTGAAAGATCTAAAAGGTCTGGTTTTGATGCGATGTGCTTAACTGTAGATACTTTAGTTGCAGGCAATAGAGAAAAGGACCACAGAACAGGTTTTACAACTCCACCAAAACTTACACTTCAAAGTCTAATGAGTTTTGCAATGAGACCTAGATGGGTGTTTAATTATCTAACTGGTAAAAAATTTGAACTATCAAATGTAAAAAAGAAAACTGATAAAGGAACAAATATAGCAAAATCAGTTATTGAATATATTAATGAACAATATGATCCTGCTATGGGCTGGAAAGATGCAGAATATTGTGCAAAAAAATGGAATGGACCTTTTGCATTAAAGGGGGTTATGTCTGTTGAAGATGCAAAAAAAGCTATTGATATTGGATGCACAGCAATCATGATTTCTAATCATGGGGGGCGCCAACTTGATGGATCACGATCACCTTTTGATCAAGTAAAGGCAATATCTGATGCAGTTGGTGATAAACTAGAAATTATTTTAGATGGTGGCGTTAGAAGAGGAACTCACGTAATAAAAGCTATTGCGGCAGGCGCTAAGGCTTGTAGTTTTGGTAAAATGTTCTTATTTTCTTTAGCCGCAGGTGGTCAACAAGGTGTCGAACATTTATTGCAAAACATGTACGATGAGATTAATAGAAATATGGTTTTGATGGGATGTAAAAATTTAAAAGAGTTGAATACCTCAAAATTAATTTATAGAAACAATAGATAAAAGGTTATCGAATATGAAATTAGCAAAAAACTTGGATAGATTAGGAACAGAATCAGCATTTGCTATTTTAGCTGAAGCCAAGAAACTTGAAGCACAAGGAAAACCGATGATACATTTAGGTTTGGGTCAGCCAGATTTTAAAACACCAAAACATATTGCTGAAGCTGCAAAAAAAGCAATTGATGATGGTCATCATGGATATGTTTTAGCTAACGGAACTTTAGAATGCAGGCAGGCTGTAACAAGAAAAATTAAAAAATTATATAACAAAGATATAAGCCCTGAAAGAGTGATGATAATGCCAGGTGGAAAGCCAACAATGTATTTTGCAATTTCAATGATTGGTGAACAAGATGCAGAAATTATATATCCTACTCCAGGTTTTCCAATTTATGAGTCTATGATTAATTATTCAGGATCCAAAGCTGTTCCATACGACCTTACTAAAGATAAAGATTTAAAATTTAATCCAGAAGAAATTTTATCTTTAATTACTGACAAGACGAGATTATTGGTTTTAATAAATCCAAATAATCCTACAGGCAGTTTTGTTGATAAACCTGCAATAGATTTTTTAGCAGAAGGTTTAAAAAAGCATCCTCATGTTGCAATTTTAAGTGATGAAATTTATAGCAGACAAATTTATGACGGTAAAGAAATGCCAACTTTTTTTAATTATCCTGAACTTCAAGATAGATTGATAGTCCTAGATGGTTGGAGTAAAGCTTATGCTATGACAGGCTGGAGAATGGGATGGAGCGTCTGGCCGGAAAAATTAATTCCTCATATTACTAAATTAGCTATCAATAGTTTTTCTTGTGTAAATGTTCCTTCTCAATTTGCCGGTATAGCCGCGCTCGACGGTTCTGACGAACCAATTAATGAAATGATGAAAAAATTTGATGAAAGAAGAAAATTAATACACAAATTGTTAAACGAATTACCAGGTGTAGAGTGTAGTATGCCCGGTGGAGCATTTTATGCTTTTCCTAAAGTTATTGGAACTGGCATGAATGGTTCAGAATTTTCAAAAAAATGCATGCACGAAGCAGGTGTTGCGATAGTCCCTGGTACTGCATTTGGTGCATCTAGTAAGGATTATGTAAGGTTTAGCTTCGCTGCATCTCAAGATAATATTTCTCAAGCCTTAGAAAACATTAAAAAAATGTTATCTAAATAGACTATATTTTTCTTAAATTTTAACTAAAATCAATTTTATGAATGAACAAGTTCAATCAGAACTAAAAAATTTTTTTAATGATAGGTTTTCTACCTCCATATCTACTAGAACAAATTATGCTAGAGGAGAGGATACTTTTGATCCGGTATTATCAAAAGCTGTAGTCTTTCCAGAAACTAACGCGGAAGTTTCAAAAATTTTAAAGCTTTGTAATGATCATAAAGTGCCTGTTGTTCCGTTTGGAACTGGAACCTCGTTGGAGGGAAATGTTGTAGGCAATGAAAATGGAATAACAATTTCTTTAGAAAAAATGAACAAAATTTTAAGTGTGAACAACGAAGATTTTGATTGCAGAGTTCAAGCTTGCGTAACTAAAGAGCAATTGAATGATTATTTAAGAGAAGATGGAGTTTTCTTTCCGATTGACCCTGGAGCGAACGCTGCGATTGGAGGGATGGCTTCAACTTCAGCATCTGGAACAATGGCTGTCAAATATGGAACTATGAAGACTGTAATCACAGGTCTAACAGTAGTTCTTCCTAACGGAGATATTATAAATACTGGTACTAGAACAAAGAAGACTTCTGCAGGTTATAACTTAACAAATCTATTTATTGGGTCAGAGGGAACACTTGGAATAATTACAGAAATACAATTAAGATTATCTCCTATCCCCGAAAGCATCATGAGTGCAGTTTGCCATTTCTCATCTCTAGAAAACGCTGTTCAAACAGCACAACAAATAATTCAATATGGAGTGCCAATAGCCCGAATTGAAATGTTAAATAAAGATCAAATGGATATAAGCATAAATTATTCAAAGTTGAAAGATCTTAAAGCTTTACCGACATTGTTTTTTGAATTTCATGGGTCAGAATTATCTAACAAAGAAAATATTAAAATAGTTGAAGAAATATCTAATGATAACAAAGGAAGTTCTTTTAAATGGGCAAAAGATTTAGAGGAAAGAAATAAATTATGGCAGGCCCGCTGGGATGTTTATTATTCAGTAAAAGCTTTAATTAAAAATGGAAGAGTTTATTCAACAGATGTATGTCTTCCAATATCAAAAATAACAGAATGTATAAATTTTGCTGAAGAAGAGACAAAAAAATTTGGGCTTAGAGCTCCAATGGTAGGCCACTTAGGTGATGGGAATTTTCACGTAATTTTACCATACGATCCTAAAAAAAAAGAAACGTACAAAAAAATCAGGGAGTTCAGTGATTTATTGATAAAAAAAACATTAGAATTAGATGGAACAATTACAGGTGAACATGGGGTGGGACTTCACAAAAAAGATTATTTAATAAAAGAACATGGTGATAATATTCCATTAATGAAATCTATAAAGAGAACAATTGATCCTAACAATATAATGAATCCAGGAAAAATTTTTGATTTGAATTAAGATAAATATTTATGAAAAAAATATTAGTCACAAGAAAATTATTACAATTAAACGAAGATAGATTGAAACAACTATACGATGTTAAACTAAATTCTAATGATGAGCTTTATTCTCAAAAAAAATTAATTGAAATGAGTAATGGGTGTGATGGAATACTTTCAGCACTCACTGATAAATTAGATGAGGAAACAATTAATAAATTGCCTAAGAGTATAAAGATTTTATCAAATTTTGCTGTTGGTTTTGGAAACATAGATTTAGATGCAGCGAAAAAAAGAGATATCGCAGTTACGAATACACCAGAAGTATTAAGTGATGCTACTGCAGAAATTGGTATTCTTTTGATTTTAGGTGCTTGCAGAAGAGCATCAGAAGGAATAGATGCTGCTAGAACTTCTAATTGGAAATGGTCTGCAGATTATTTAATAGGAAAACAACTTACAGGAACTAGATTGGGTATTTTGGGCATGGGAAGAATTGGAAAAAAAATTGCAAAAATTGCAAGATCTTTAGGAATGATAATTCATTATCACAACCGCTCTAAATTAAGTGTAGATCAAGAGGAAGGAGCAAATTATCACAAAGATTTAAAAAGTTTATTAATTGTTTCTGATGTTTTATCTGTTTGCTGTCCAGCATCTAAAGAGACAGTTAATTTAATAAATAAGGAATCTTTAGAATATCTTCCAACAGGAGCTGTTGTGACTAATGTTGCACGAGGAGATATTGTAGATGACGAGGCTTTAATTGATGCTTTAGATAGAAGAAAAGTTTATGCGGTTGGTTTAGATGTGTATAAAGGGGAGCCAAATTTAAATCCTGGGTATTTAAAACATAAAGGTGCTTTCATTCTTCCTCATTTAGGAAGTGCCACTAAACAAACCCGAATTGCGATGGCAAATCTTGCAACAGATAATATGGAAGAATTTTTCAATACAGGAAGTTGCAAAAACAAAGTAAATTAAGTATTTATTTTTCTACCAAAAGTTGTAATTAAAAAATTATTAAATTTTAGAAAGACTCTAAAGTTTTAATATGTTTTAATATTTTTAATTATTAATAATTAAGGGGGACGTATGTCAAAAAAAATAATTAAAGGAGTAAAAACTCCTTCAAGACGTAAGTTCTTTAAAGCAGCTGCAGCGACGGGTGCAGCAGCGGCAGCAACAGTTGCAATGCCAAATATTGCACTAGGGGCTCCAATGACTTTAAAGATGCAAGCAGCTTGGCCTTCAGGAGCTAATATCTTCTTTGAAATGGCTAAAGATTATGCAGACATGGTAGGTGCTATGTCAGGTGGAGAACTTAAAATAGATCTTCAACCGGTAGGCGCTATCGTAAAAACTGGAGAAATAGGTCAAGCAGTAAGTTCTGGCGTATTAGATATGGGTCACTGGGTGACTGCATACTGGTATGGTAAAAATACTGCAGCTTCTCTTTTTGGAACTGGACCTTCGTACGGTATGTCATCTCAAGAAGTAATGGGATGGATGGAGTACGGTGGAGGTAGAAAACTTTACAACGAAACTCTAGCGAAAGTTGGATTTGATTACGTAGGGTTTTTTCATATGCCTATGCCAGCTCAGCCTTTTGGTTGGTTCAAAAAGAACGTAACTAAAGTATCTGATGTTAAAGGAATGAAATACAGAACTGTTGGTTTAGCAACTGACGTTTTGACAGCTATGGGAATGGTAGTAAGAAACTTACCAGGTGGTGAAATTCAGCCAGCGATGAAAACAGGTTTGATTGATGCTGCTGAGTTTAACAACCCAACATCTGACTCGCAGTTTGGTATGCAAGATGTATCTAAGCATTATCACTTAGGTAGTTTTCACCAATCTCAAGAGATGTTTGAAATACCAGTGAATAAAAAGAAATTTAATTCTCTGTCACCAGCACATCAAGCTATCTTGAAGAATGCTGCATATGCCGCGAATAGTGATAACTATTTCAAAGCACTTGTTAGATATTCAGCTGATCTAGCTAAATTGATGAATGAGCACAAAGTTAATGTGTATCAAACATCAGACGCAATTTTAGCAGCGCAGTTAAAAGGTTGGGATAAAGTTGTTGCACAGTTTGCAGGCAAAGATCCTCACTTTAAGAAAATCATCAACTCTCAAAAAGCTTACGCTAAGAGAGTAATGAAATACTTATTGATGAATCAGCCTAATTACAAACTTGCTTATGAAAATGAGTTTGGAAATATAACGAAAGTTAAAATTTAATTAACTTTTTGATTAATTTAAAGGGGGCTTCATGCCCCCTTTTTTTTATAGAATTTTAAAAAAAATTAGATTAATTTATGATTATGAGAAACTTCATATCTTTTGCAGATAACTTAAGCACTACTGTAGGGAAATCCTTTTCTTGGTGTATTGTGGTTTTAATGTTTGGTACTTGTTACGAAGTTGTTATGGCATATGTTTTTAACGCTCCAACTCTTTGGAATTTTGATTTAAGTATGCAAATGTATGGCGCAATCCTTATGATGTCCGGAGCATATTGTTTAGCAACTGAGTCCCATGTTAGAGGTGATGTGATCTACAGATTATTTAAACCTAAGACACAAGCTTGGGTAGATCTTACTCTTTATTTAATTTTCTTTTTTCCGGGTGTATTAGCTTTGGTTTTTTATGGTTACGAATATGCAGCATTTTCATGGAAATTAAAAGAATCAAGCTGGAGTAGCCCAGCACAAATTCAAATTTATATGGTGAAAGCATTGATACCTACGTCAGGTCTTATCCTGACTATTCAAGGCATTAGCGAAGTGTTCAGATCAATTATATGTATTCAAACTGGACATTGGCCAGCAAGAATGGTTGTTGCAGAAGAAACAGAGAAAATTTTAATGAGAACTTCACAAGACGAGGATCAAAAAGATGTTATTTAGTTTAACTAATCCAGAAGTAGCCATCATGATGATGGGAGTATTTTTATTCGCAGTGCTATTAGGTTTCCCTATTGCGTTTACACTAATGGCAATGGGAATAGGCTTTGGTTATTATGCTTACTATGATCCGGCGGTAATGGAGCATTTCCTTGACAATAGAATTTTTCAATTATTTGTCCAAAACACTTACACTGTTATGGATAACAATGTTTTAACAGCAGTCCCTTTATTTTTATTTATGGGATATTTAGTAGAAAGAGCTGGAATTGTAGCAAAACTATTTTTTGCTATAAGATTAGCAGCACACGGATTACCAGCATCAATGGCAGTAGCGGCATTAATAACCTGTACTTTATTTTCTACAGCAACTGGAATTATAGGTGCTGTCGTAACATTAATGGGATTACTTGCTTGGCCAGCAATGGTTAAGTCAGGTTATGACAAAAAATTTGCATCTGGAATAATTTGCGCGGGAGGATGTTTAGGAATTTTAATACCACCAAGCATCATGTTGATTGTTTATTCAGTGATTGCACAGTTATCACCGTTAAGGTTATTTGCTGCAGCAATTTTTCCGGGATTAATGCTTGCAGGTTTATACATAGCTTATGCCATAACTAGAGCTTACTTCCAGCCATCGATTGCACCTAAGCCACCAGCAGAAGATATTCCACCACAATCGGTAATCTTAAGAGAAGTCCTAGTTTCATTTGTTCCACTTTTTGCATTAATTATGTTGGTGCTTGGAACTATTTTAGCGGGAATTGCTACTCCGGCTGAAGCAGCAGCAGCAGGCGCATTTGGAGCCTTAGTTTTATCGTATTTTTACAAAACTCTTAAGTGGCAAAATTTTAAAGAATCAGTTTTTTTAACCGCAAAAACTACAGCTATGATTATGTGGTTATTTATTGGGTCATGGACATTTGCAGCAGTTTTTTCATATTTAGGAGGCCACGAAGTTTTTGAACATTTCTTTAAATCAATGGATTTAGCTCCTTGGCAATTTTTAGTTATTACACAAATAATAATATTCTTACTAGGCTGGCCTTTAGAGTGGACTGAAATTTTAATTATATTTGTTCCAATATTTTTACCTTTGCTAGCATTATTTGATGTTAATCCATATTTCTTTGCAATGCTGATTGCCCTGAATTTGCAAACTTCTTTTTTAACACCACCGATGGCCATGTCTGCTTACTATTTAAAAGGCGTTCAATCTAAAAATGTTGAATTAATGGAAATATTTGCAGGTATCATGCCGTTTCTTGGATTAGTTATTTTTGCGATGGTTTTAATGTATTGGTTTCCTGGTATAGCTTTATGGTTACCAGAAACTCTTTTCGCAGATTAAGATTATCATGTTAAATATTTTTTCACTATCAACTAATGAACTAGTTTCAAAAATGAAAGAGGGTCAGATCTCCTCAACAGAAGTTTGTAAAGCTTACATTGAACGGATAAATAAATTTGAAAAAGATGTAAAAGCATGGAGTTTCCTAGATAAAAAAATTATTTTAGAAAAAGCAGAGGAAGCAGACGAATATAGAAAATCTGGAAAACCTCTTGGTTCACTACATGGTTTACCAGTGGCAGTGAAAGATATTTTTGGAACAATTGATATGCCAACTGAATGTGGAACTGTATTTAGAAGAAAAAAATCTGCATCACAGGACTCAGAAGTGGTTAATTTATTGAAGAATGCCGGAGCTATAGTAATGGGTAAAACTGTAACTGCTGAGCTTGCTTATATTCACCCAGGCAAAACTACAAACCCACATGATTATTCACGAACTCCAGGTGGATCTTCAAGTGGATCAGCTGCAGTTATAGCTGCTCAGATGGCACCTCTGTCTATTGGATCACAAACGGGGGGCTCGATTATAAGACCAGCATCATACTGCGGTGTAGTTGGATTTAAGCCTTCTTATGGCTTGATATCAAGAAACGGGGCGTTAAAAACATCTGAAAAATTAGATACCATTGGTGTATTTGGCAAATCTGTTCAAGCCGTAGCTTTATTAGCTCAAGTATTAATTAAAAAAGATTTATACGATCCATCTACTATTCACTTCGCAGCTGATGGAATTTTAGAGGCATCTCAAAAAGAACCACATTTTGAACCAAAATTTATTTTTTATAAAACAGACAAATGGAAAAATATTCATAAAGAATCAAAAAATGCTTTTGAGTTTTTTTTAAAAAGATTTAAAAAAAATATTGAGGTATTTGATGTACCTTCATATTTCAAAGATATTCCAAAACATCATCAAATAATTCATGAGACAGATTTATCAAATAATTTTCAAGTTTATTATAAAAAGGATAAAAAAAAACTTTCTAAAGAAATGAGAGATGCTATTGAAAGAGGGTTAAAACATTCAGCCTATGATTATGCTAATGCAATAGATTTTATGGATCAAAGCTATCAGTCTTACAAAGAAGTCTTTGAAGATTACCACGGAGTGATCACTCCTTCTGCAAACGGTGTAGCAGATAAAGGTTTAAAATCAACAGGTAGTGCAGATTTTCAAAAAATTTGGACATACATGGGTTTGCCAACTATTTCACTTCCTTTACTTACAGGTGAAAGTGATTTACCATTAGGCGTTCAGCTAATAGGTGACAAGCTTGATGATATTAGATTTTTAAGTACGGCTAACTGGTTAGAAAAAAATTGTAAAGATGATTAATAAATTAACAACAATTATTGGCGTTGGATTAGCTGTAGCTTTTTTAGTGGGATTATCATCAACTCTAACTAGATCGCCATCGATTGGTTTTTGGGACATACTTCCTGCTTATATTTTTGTGGCAATATCTATAGGCATGATGTTTTACGATACTTTCAACAACAAAAAATAATCTAGCTTAAATTGATCAAGAAAAGTCATCCATATACCCCTTATATTTTACTGTTTGTTCAGCCTATATTTATGGCAACCAATATAATTGTTGCAAGAGGAGGTGTTGAATACGTTCCTCCAATTTCTTTAGCCTTCTGGAGATGGTTAACTGTATTTATAATTTTGTTCCCTTTCTTTTTTAGTGAAATTCTTAAAAAAAAAAATCAATTTAACGAAGAATTTTGGAAATTATTTTTTTTAGGTTCCATGGGTTGTGGGGTTTGTGGAGCCTTCCCATTTATCGCTGGAATGTCCACAACAATGGCAAATATGGGTATAATTTACACTTCATCTCCAATTTTTATAATTATTTTATCTGTAATATTTTTCAAAGATAAAATTAATTTATCTAGAATACTTGGCTTATTGTTATGTTTGGTAGGAGTACTGGCAATTATCAGTAAAGGTAAACTCGAATTACTATTAAGCTTTAAATTTACATCTGGAGATTTGTGGATGGTCGGTGCTTCTATTGGTTGGGCAATTTATTCAATATATTTATTAAATTGGAAAAGTAATTTTAGTTTAATGGCTAGGTTTACACTGATCGCATTTTTTGGTGCAATGTCTTTATTTCCATTTTATATTCTGGAAGAAATATACTATTTTGATACAATTTTTAATTTTAACTTTCTTTTTTGGATACTTTTTGCTGCAATATCACCTGGCATTATAGCCTTTACTTTGTACACTAGAGTTCAAAAATATGTAGGAGCATCATTAGCAGGCTTTACTCTTTATATTTTTTCAATTTACTCTGCAATTTATGGAATATTACTTTTTGATGAAGCACTACTTAGCTTCCATTATTTTGGTGCAGCCTTTGTATTTACAGGAGTATATTTAGCAAGAAAAATTAATTAAACATGAAATATTTATATTTAATAATTTTATCTATATTAGCTGCATATATTTTAGTGTTAATTTATATATATATTAATCAAAGAAACCTTCTGTATCATCCTGCGGATAATAATTATTTAGAAGATAAAATAGAATTTAATTATGAAGAAATTTGGATAGAAACTGAAAAAAATATTGAATTAAAGTCGTGGTTAATAAAAAAAGACTTTAAAAAATACAAAACATTAATTTTTTTTCATGGTAATGCGGGAAACTTATTTAATAGAGTTCATAAATTAAACGAACTAAATAAGCTAGATATCAATATTTTAATAATATCTTGGAGAGGCTTTAGTGGTAATCTTGGCAAGCCTACAGAAAAAAACCTATATATTGACGCAGAACTTAGTCTTAAATGGTTAAATGATTTAGGCGTTAGTGATGATAAAATTATTTTATATGGAGAATCTTTAGGAACAGGGGTAGCGGTAGAGCTAGCAAAAAATAATATCTATAATAGTATTATTTTAGAGTCTCCATTTACATCAATGGCACAAGCAGCAAAAATTTATTATCCTTATTTACCAATTAATCTATTATTAAAAGACAGGTACGACTCTATTCATAAGATAAGTAAAATAACAAAACCTGTTTTAATTATGCATGGAATGAAAGATGATATCGTACCCTATGAAATGGGTGTTAAGCTTTTTCAAAAAGCTAATCAACCTAAGTATTCTTACTTTCCAAAAAATGATGATCATATGATGGATTTTAATGAAAAGTTACTAGATACAATTAGAGTATTTATTGATGAAAACTAGGACTCAAAACCTAAGAGAGCTTTAGCAAAATATTCAGCATTAAATGGGTGAAGGTCAGTTTCTTTCTCACCCATACCAATTGCTATAATAGGTAAGTCATATTTTTTACAAATTGCCAGGACCACACCACCTTTGGCGGTGCTGTCCAGTTTCGTAATAATTAGTCCAGTTAATTTATGAATTTTACTAAACTCTTCAACTTGATTGAAAGCATTTTGTCCAGTTGTAGCATCCAAAACTAATATTACTTCGTTAGGGTAAGAGGGATCAATTTTTTTTAGGACATTGATAATCTTTTTATATTCTTCCATTAAATTTTTCTTATTTTGCAGTCTGCCAGCTGTATCTATTAGCGCTATATCGATTTGATTTTTTTTTGCAAATTCAGCGGTTTTAAAAGCGACAGATGCAGGATCACTATTAATTTCTGATTTAATTATATCTACTTTTACTTTTGCAGCCCAAACTTGCAATTGATCAATAGCTGCTGCTCTAAAAGTATCCGCTGCCCCAAAAACGACTGATCTATTATTATCTTTAAAATATTTCCCAAGCTTACCAATTGTAGTTGTCTTACCTACTCCATTTACTCCCGAAACAACAATTACTGATGTTTTGGCATTACCCATTAGACTTAGATCCTTTTCGTACTTCAATAAATTTATAGCCATTTTATCTGCTATTAATTTTAAAATTTCCTCATGGTTTTCTAATTTATTATCAACCTTAAAATTTTCAAAATCTTTTCTCAGTTCTTTTGCAACCTCAACACCAGTATCAGCTGTAATAAGTAAGTCTTCAAATTCTGCTAAAACATCATTATCAATTTTTTTTTTAGAAAAAATATTTTTGAATCCAGTTGATAAACCAATTGAACTTTTTCCTAATCCAATTTTAAACTTATTAAATAAACTCATTTTAGATTTCAAGTGAAGTATGTTTTATATTTGAAACTGGTCCTCTCATAAATATATTAAGATTCTCATCTATTTTTATATTTAGATTTCCTTCTTTAAACTTAATACTAATATTATTTTCAGTTAGTTTCTTGATAGTCGCTGCAACAGCTGTAGCACACGCAGCTGTCCCACATGCTTTTGTTAAGCCAGCACCACGCTCCCAAACATTTACTGTAATATTATTTTTGTCATCTATTTGTGCAAATGTAACATTAATTTTTTCTGGAAATAATTTATGATTTTCTATTTTTGGCCCCAATATTTTAAGGTCATATTCAAAACAATCTTTAACGAAGAAAACTATATGAGGGTTTCCAACATTAAGGCAAAATCCATTTGTGAATTTTTTATTATCAATATTTAGATTAATGTTACTGTGATCTAATTTTGTTGCTAATGGAATTTTTTCCCACTCAAATATAGGCTTCCCCATTGATAGTTCAACATTAAGATCTCCAACAATCTTGGCCTCAAGCAATCTATTATTTGTTTTTAATCTAACTGTTTTTCTATTTAAATCTTTACTTAAGAGATAAGCTATACATCTACTCCCATTTCCGCATGCACTTACTTCATTTCCATCTGAATTATAAATAGTAATAGGAAAAGCTTCATCAATTTCTTTTTCAATAAAGATTATTTGATCAAATCCAACATTACGATGAAAAGACTCAAGGCTACCAAGATGGATTATTTTTTCTCTAGAAATATTTACTAAGTTTTCTCTTCTATCAACAATAATAAATTTGTTACCTAAACCATCCATTCTAAAAGCTTTAATCACTGGCATAATAGTAGATTAGTATAATTATTCGTTGACTTTTAAAACCCCAAATTGTAGTTTGCACATAATTTCCGCAAATACTTAAGTCTTTGCGGTACTCTTTTACCAAGAGTGTCGACACTAGTCAGCGAAGGTTCGCCCACTAGTGCGATTTGTGTTGCGTGTATAAAATGTTTGATAACTTAACAAATAAATTAGAAAATATTTTTTCTAAACTAAAAAGCGCCCCTTCGTTAAACGAAGAACAGGTTGATTCTGGATTAAAACAAATCAGGCAGGCTTTACTTGAAGCTGATGTTGCTCTTTCAGTAGCTAAAGAATTTATAAAGAACATAAAACCAAAAGCTATTGGTCGAGAGATCATAAGATCAACTTCTCCTGGCCAAATGATAGTCAAAATAGTTTATGATGAATTAGTTAGTATTCTTGGTTCTAAAAATGAGGAATTAAATTTAAAAGCTGTACCTCCAATTTCATTACTTTTAGTAGGTCTACAAGGATCTGGAAAAACTACATCAGCTGCTAAACTAGCAAAATTAATTGAAAAAAATTTTAAAAAGAAAGTTATGTTAGTGAGTTTAGATGTATATCGGCCTGCAGCTCAAGAACAATTAAAGCTTCTTGCGGAAAAAAATAATATTTTTAATTTACCAATTGTAGATAAGCAACAACCTATTGATATTACCAAAAGAGCATTAAATGCTGCGAACTTAAATGGATCGGATGTTATAATTTTTGATACAGCAGGAAGAACACAAATCGATCTTCCTATGATGTCAGAAATAAAACAAGTTAAAGAAATAATTAATCCAGCAGAAACTATTTTAGTAGCAGACTCTTTAACAGGTCAAATTGCTGTAAATGTTGCTAAAGAATTTGATACAGCGGTAAGTCTCTCGAGCATAATACTCACAAGAGTTGATGGTGATGGTCGAGGTGGTGCAGCACTCAGTATGAGGCATGTAACAGGCAAACCAATTAAATATATTGGTGTGGGAGAAAAAATAAGCGATTTTGAATTATTTTACCCAGATAGAATTGCAAAAAGAATTTTAGGAATGGGAGATGTTGTTTCACTAGTTGAAAAAGCATCTCAGGATATAGATGAAGAAAAAATTAAAAAAACTGAAGAAGAACTTAAAAAGGGAGTTTTTACAATGGACATTTACCTATCTCAATTAAGACAAATGAAAAAAATGGGAGGAATGGAAGGAGTAATGTCATTACTGCCAGGTGTGAGTAAAATGAAAGCTCAAATGGATAATGCTTCAGTTGATGAAAAAATGTTAGTTGAAAATGAAGCTGCAATCCTTTCCATGACAAAAAAAGAAAAAGTAAATCCAAAAATTATTAGTGGCTCGAGAAGAAAAAGAATTTCTCAAGGAGCAGGAGTAGATGTTTCAAAAATTAACAAATTACTTAAACAATTTAAAATGATGTCTGACATGATGAAAAAAATGTCTCAAGGAAAAAAAATTCCATCTGGAACAATTCCAGATGAAATAATCAATCAACTAAAATGAAAGGTATGAAATGTTAAGAATAAGATTATCAATGGGGGGTGTAAGAAAAAGGCCTGTCTATAAGATAGTAGTAGCAGACGGGAGATATCCTAGGGATGGTAAGTTTATAGAAAAAATTGGATCATTCAATCCCTTACTACCTAAAGATAAAAAAGAAAGAGTAAAAATTGAATTTGAAAGGGTTAAGTATTGGATGAGCAAAGGCGCTCAACCTACACTAAGAGTTTACAGAATATTAGGTGAAATGAAATTAATGCCAATGCCTAAACCTGGGAATAATCCTCTTAAAGCAGTTCCAAAGAAAGATAGAAAAAAAGCTGATGGAGGCGATGAAGCAAAGAAAGAAGAACCTAAAGCAGAAGCAAAGAAAGAAGAACCTAAAGTAGAAGCAAAGAAAGAAGAACCTAAAGCAGAAGCAAAGAAAGAAGAACCTAAAGTAGAAGCAAAGAAA